>Ga0182021_10000341_pt1 | contig 48333 bp, 47 predicted proteins | sample 612E3MmetaG_FD_120493 | JGI IMG/M metagenome (GOLD analysis project Ga0182021, IMG submission 120493) | Permafrost microbial communities from Stordalen Mire, Sweden - 612E3M metaG (Illumina Assembly) | ecosystem: Environmental > Terrestrial > Soil > Wetlands > Permafrost | place: Sweden... | reverse complement strand
GAATTCATCTATAAAAACTTAGCGATTCAAGCTCATGTCATTCATTCTTCCTACCTCTATGGAGTCAAAAAACTCCTTTTTCTCGGAAGCTCCTGTATTTACCCTAAGCACTGCCCCCAACCCATAAAAGAAGAATACCTTCTTTCTGGCTTTCTGGAGACTACCAACGAACCGTATGCAATTGCCAAAATCGCTGGCATTAAAATGTGCCAATCATACAATCGCCAATATGGTACCAATTTTATCAGTGTGATGCCGACGAACCTTTACGGTCCACAGGATAACTTTGATCTGGAAACCTCTCATGTCTTACCCGCGCTCATGCGAAAATTTCATCTCGCAAAATTAGCGGCCACAAACTGCTTCGAGCCTCTACAACAAGACGAATCCTCTTTCGGCCTCATCCCCTTGGACATTAAAACTTCTCTCGGTTTAACGGAAAAAACCACCATGAAAGGAACTAAAACAAAACCAACAGTCGTGCTCTGGGGTTCGGGAACCCCGCGAAGAGAGTTCCTCCATGTGGATGATCTTGCTGATGCCTGCCTTTTCCTTATGAACAATTATGATGAAAACGAGATTATCAATATTGGTGTTGGTGAAGATTTTACTATTCGCGAACTCGCTGAGGTGACTGCAAAAATCGTAGGATTTCAAGGAGAACTCCTATGGGACACGTCCAAACCCGATGGGGCACCACAGAAACTTCTTGATATCTCGCGACTCAACCAGCTTGGTTGGAAGGCAAAAATAAGGTTAGAACAGGGTATCGCCACAACCTATAGGTGGTATGTGAACCCTATTTAAGAACTAAGGATTCGCTTCTTTTTAAAACCGGCAATAGTAAACAACTGCTAACAATATTTCAATACTGTTGTTTAAAGCAAATAAAAAAGGGGCTTACACATAACTGCTATAACGTGCAAGCCCTTAGTTTATCCGGGATCGAGATGAACAACTTTACTTCAAAGGTTGTCCCTTGCTAACCTTGGACGTTTGCGGGTAGGCAGAGAGGAACCGTGCTCGTGCATGTGCCTCCCCAGACATGAGATACTGTTGTCTCAGGCTTGTCCACAAAATCACCTTAATGGATTTTTGCTGATCTCAGTAATACTCAGAGAAGCATTCCGGTCAGCATCAACTAAGACATAGGCAACTCTCAATTTTACTATACTGCAACGGAACGTAATTCCAAATAAATCTTAAAAACTCCTTTTGTTGAATAGGGTAAAAAAATTAATCCGCCTCTACGAAATGGTTATTAACTCAATTCTCGCTTGACAGAAAAAAATAATTCTACTAATAAGGAAAAAGTGATTTTTTCGAATAACGTGAATTGTACGGAGGACACGTGGTCTTAAACATAGGACTTGTTCTTGTATCCTATCTTATCGGTTCAATCCCCACGGGTTTACTTTTTGGCCGGACGTTTGCAAAAATCGACATTCGGGAGTATGGAAGCCATAACATCGGCGCAACTAATGTTTACCGGAGCACAGGAAAAACGCTGGGAATATTAACGCTTTTGGGAGACACTTTAAAAGGCTTTTTGCCGGTTTATCTGGTATGGACAATAACCGGATCAGAAGCCTGGGCTTTTCTTTCTGCTTTAGCAACTTTTTTGGGGCATCTCTATCCCGTTTACCTTAAATTTTCCGGGGGAAAAGGAGTTGCGACCGGGCTTGGGGTCTTTTTGTTTTTGGCTCCCAAAGCGCTTATTTTCTGCCTCGGAATTTTTTGTATTGTTCTTGCATTATGTCGCTACGTTTCCCTCAGCTCCATGTCCGCTGCTCTTGCCTTGCCACTGCTCATGATTTTTTCACCCCATCCCTACCCCCGGCTTTATAGTGCAACTGCGGTTCTTTTAGCTATTATGATTATTTTTCGGCACAAAGAAAATATCAAAAGAATTATTAAAGGCGAAGAACACAAAATCGGCAGTAAAAAAGGCTAAAGTTTTTTAAGAAGTGATTGGTGATGGCGAGTGGATTTTGGAGCTCGTTTTGCAGGGCCTTTCTTTTTTGTGCTCCTTACATACGGCTTGTTATCCTCTTTTTCATTCACTTCACCTTTTTGATGTGAATAGTGAACTAATTCCATCTTCACAAGAAATTCCGGGGAGGAAACTACCGTACACCCTTCCAACGCACAGGAATAGCCCAAGTCACGATCAGAGGTAACCACCGTTATCTCGCCTTTTTTCTGAGCCGCGAGCCGTTTAATTACTTCATCTGCCTTCTCTCCGCGTCGGGAAAAAATAATTTCAATTCCCCCTTCCTTACCACGACGCTCAAAAATATCTCCTTCAGCCCAACCATCAAATACTACCGTAATCGCATGATGCTTAATTCGCTGATACGCTATAAGCCTGAGCAAAAGCATTGCCCGTCCGTTTTCCAAGTCTTTTTTTTCATGGCGCAGTAATTCCGGAGACTGGCGGATAAGATTATACCCATCAATAATGAGGTGGAGGGCCATTATCCCCTCTGCTGATAAGCTCTTTGTAAATAAAAGTATAAAAAAAGGGCAATAAAAAAAGTTACGAGACTCATTCCCTGTGTGAGGGAAAAAAAATGGCCCCAAAGGGGTGCGCGGGGGTCTCCTCGGAAGAATTCAATAAAAACACGGAAGGAAGCGTGAAAAATGAGATAAAAACAGGAGAGCTGACCGGAAAATTTTGTGTGCTTCCGTAAAAAAAGAAGTATGAGAAAAATGAAAAATAATCCTGCGGCTGAGTAAAGTTGCGTAGGATGGAGGGGAATGCCAGCAAGGGCAAGGGTTTTTGGATCAGTAAAGGTAACTGCCCAGGGAAGGTTAGTGGGCTTTCCATAACAACAGCCCGCGGAAAAACACCCGATCCTTCCGAAAGCTTGCCCAAGCGCCATGTAGGGAGCAAGCACATCGAATGTCTGCCAAAAAGAAAGTTTCTTTTTTTTAACTAAAGCCCATACAATGGGAATGGCAAAGATTAAACCACCCTGAAAGACAAGTCCCCCTTCCCAGATTTTCACGATACTCAAAAGGTTCTCTTTGTAAAAAGAAAAGTTTTGGGCAACATAAAAAATCCGGGCACCGATAATCCCTGCCAAAACCGCATAAAAAAATAGGTCAAGAATAGCTTGGGGATCAAATCCCTTTCTGTTAGCTTCCTTTAAAGCAAGGCTTAAACCCACGAGTAATCCCAGGGCAACAAAAAGGCCGTAGGTATAAATCGTTAAAGGACCAACCTGACATAAAATCGGGTGCATACTTTCCTCACCATTTTTTAAAAAAAATTAAAATACCTAAAAGCACTGAACCAATGGTAATTGCGGAATCAGCAACATTGAATGCAGGCCAATGGAGAGAATAATAATGGACATCAATAAAATCAATGACTCCCCCTAAACGGATCCGATCGGTGAGATTCCCGATGGCTCCCCCGATGATGAGCGCAATCCCTAAAGCTGGGGCCTTTTGGTTGGGCTTAAGTTTACAGTAAAAAAAACCTACAACCCCGATAGTAAGAAACGTAAAGAGGATAAAAAACGTTTTTAAAAAAAAACCCTTAAACTCAGAAAGAACTCCAAAAGCCACACCCATGTTTTTAATATGGGTGATATGAAAAAAGTTTGGAATTACTTGGATAGACTGATAAAGGGATACATTGTGTTCTATCCAAGACTTGGATATCTGATCCAAGAATATTACCGTAAGAGAAACGGCAAGTAAAAAAAATAGTTTGGCTTTCACATTCTTTTCCGCACCACGTGATTTCTGCCAAGAAACTTTTTAGCCAGCCAAAACCTTTAAACAGCGTTCACAAATCGTGGGGTGGTGAGGATTTTTCCCCACCGAATGATGATAATTCCAGCACCGTTCACATTTTTCACCAGAGGCATTTCTTGCTTTTATTTCAAGCTCCTTATTCTCCTGAACCACGTCCGTTTCTTCCAAGGTAACTTGAGAGACAATGAACAGGGTGGGAAGAAAAATTTCATAATCATGAAGAAGATCAAACTGCTTACCCCGACCTGAAATAACAACTTCTGCTTCAAGCGAACTGCCGATCTCTCGTTTTCGCCGTGCATCTTCTAAGATCTGGTTTACCTCTCCCCTAACAGTTAAAAGTTTTTCCCACCGGTCAGCCAATTCTACATCAATATACTTAGGGTTAACCGAAGGAAAGCGAGAAAGATGCACGCTCTGCTCGTTTCCCCCTTTTATTGAGGGAAGGAAACCCCAAATCTCATCAGTGGTAAAAGGGAGCACCGGCGCAAAAAGCTTGGTAAGCGCAAGAAGGATTTCATACAAAACAGTTTGAGCTGAACGCCGCAACCGGGAGTCAGGTTTTTCACAGTAGAGACGATCCTTAAGCACATCTAAATAAAACGCGCTCAAATCTACGACACAAAAATTATGGATCGTGTAGTAGACCTTATGAAATTCAAATGACTCATAGGCATCAATAACTCTACTCAAGATGTGCTGTAATTTATGAAGCGCCCACCGGTCAATCTCCTCCAGTTCTTCATAGGCAACCCTGTCCCTATCCGGATTAAATCCATCCAGGTTTCCCAATAAGAATCTGCAGGTGTTTCGAAACCTACGGTATGCTTCAGATAAGCGTTGGGTTATTTCGGGAGAGATTCGTATATCTTCGCGATAATCTTCCGCTGCTACCCAGAGACGAAGAACTTCCGCTCCAAATTTATTAATCACATCATTGGGGGGGATAACATTACCCAGGGTTTTGGACATCTTTTTCCCCGCTCCGTCAACCACAAATCCATGGGTAAGTACCGTCCTGTAAGGCGCCTTAGAGCGGGTCATTACTCCCGTTAAAAGCGCGCTCTGAAACCATCCACGATGCTGGTCGCTTCCTTCTAAGTAAAGGTCAACGGGGATCTCAATCCCCTCCCGTCCTTCCATAACCGCTGCCCAGCTAACCCCAGAATCAAACCATACATCCAAAATATCCATCTCTTTTTCAAAAACGCTGTGGCCACATTGTGGACAAGTTGTCCCCGAAGGCATCAATTCTTCAGCGCTCCGAGAAAACCATGCATCCGCTCCTTCTTGAGCAAAACGGTCTGCAACCTTATCAATAATATTTTTTTTAGCTAAAGGGTGGCGACAGGAGGTACAATAAAAAATAGCCATCGGGATTCCCCAATATCTTTGGCGGGAGATACACCAATCTGGACGATTCTCAACCATATTGTAAATACGTTCCTCTCCCCAGTAGGGAATCCATGTTATTTTTTTTATCTCATCCAGCGCTCGATCGCGGAACCCGTTTTTATCCATGGAAACGAACCACTGTTCCGTGGCTCTAAAAATTATGGGTTCTTTACATCTCCAGCAATGAGGATAAGAATGAACAATTTCTTCTTCCTTAAGGAGCATACCGGTTTCCTTCAGTTTTTGAACCACGGCTTTATTAGCTCTAAAAACATTCTGACCGTTAAAAAACTCCACGTCCTCGGTAAACTTCCCTTCGTTATCAACCGGAGAGTAAATGTCTAAACCATACTTTAGGCCAACATCATAGTCTTCTTGTCCATGTCCTGGAGCAGTATGGACGCAGCCAGTGCCGGCATCCAAAGTAACGTGGTGACCCAAGACCAAAACCGAATCCCGTTCAATAAAAGGATGGCGGCACCTCAGGTTTTCGAGCGTGGTTCCGGAAAAGGTAGTAAGGACCTCATAAGCGTTAACGCCTAAGGTTTCCATAGTGCGTTTCAATAACCCCTCCGCCATAATAAAAACCTCATCCTTTGTCTTCACTGCCACATAGGCAAGGTCAGGGTGTAAACAAATGGCTATGTTTCCCGGTATGGTCCAAGGAGTCGTGGTCCAAATAATAACGGAAATATTTTTTTCTTTTTTTAATACGGGCAAAATTTCACTGATATCTGAACCCAAAGAAAACTTCACGTAAATAGCGGGGGACGTGTGGTCTTTATATTCGACCTCAGCTTCAGCAAGAGCAGTTTTACAGGTAACACACCATTGAATCGGCTTTTTCCGACGGTAGATGCTGTCCCTTTCAACAAATTTCCCAAACTCACGCACAATGGTTGCCTGGTAGTCAAAAGACATGGTTAAATAGGGATTTTCCCAATCCCCAAAAACACCTAAACGTTTGAACTCCTCGCGCTGGATCTGAACAAATTTTTCCGCATATTCCCGGCAACGTTTGCGAATTTCTAAAGGAGAAAGCCCTTTCTTTTTCGCGCCCAGGGTTTTATCCACTTCATGTTCAATCGGTAATCCATGACAATCCCAACCCGGAATGTAATTAACCTGGTAACCAGCCATGAATTTAGCTTTTATAATGATATCCTTTATAATTTTATTTAAGGCATGCCCCATATGGATATGGCCGTTCGCATAAGGTGGCCCATCATGGAGGATATATTTGCCCTGCTCACCTCGTGTTTGTTCAATAAGTTTATAAATACCCATCCTTTCCCATATTGCTAAAATTTCTGGCTCCTTTTGGGAAAGATTGGCTTTTTGGGGAAAGCCTGTTTTGGGAAGTTGGATAGTAGCCTTATAGTCCATAGCTTAAATATTAACTAATTAAGAACTCTTTTATTATTAACATATTAAAAAAATTTTAGTTTTAGAAGGTTAACACAGAAGGGCTTATTGTCAAGAAAAATTCCTTCGGCAGGCTTGACAAAAAAAAAATCGTTTTTATTTTTTTCAAAAGAAAAATAAAAACCTTACACAAAAAAGGAGGTGAACGATTATGGCACTGATTCCTTGGAGAAGTTTAAGAGAGTTGGATCCCCTTGAGGAGTGGGGTGGTGTTCAGGACCGACTTAACCGTCTCTTTGAGGAAACTTTCGGACGGTATCCCGTAGGGCAAAGAGAAACGTTAGAAAGGACCTGGGCTCCTGTCGTAGATATCTATGAAGAAAAAGATAGTATTATCGTAAAAGCGGAACTCCCGGGCATTAAAAAGGACGAGGTGTCCATTGAGATTAAAGATAATGTGCTGACACTCTCGGGAGAACGAAAACATGAGCAGGAGACAAAAAAAGAGAATTATCATAGAATTGAGCGGTTCTATGGAAAATTCAGCCGTTCCTTTTCCTTACCAGAAACAGTTCAGGTTGAAAAAGTAAAAGCAAATTATAAAGACGGCGTCCTGGAAATCACCTTGCCCAAGGCTGAGGCAACAAAGCCCACAACAATTCCCATAAAAATTGAATAACCTGTCAAAACAAGGGGAGAGATCCGAGTCTCCCCTTGTTTTCTCGTTCAAAAAACAAAATAATCTTTTTTTTCTCATAAAATTTAGCTTTTCACAATAAACATCATTTCTCGTAAGAGCATCAGAGGACCCGGGATTTTAATTTTTTTCTCATCACAAAAAAGTCTTAGATATCCCTCCCCACTATCCGCGTCCCGACCAACTTTTTCCCGATTGATACTTTTGCCATTTTTTTCTCCACAACATCCTTGCTTCATCTCTGGTCGAAAAACGCATTCAGCAGGGATTTATTGGACAGCGAGGATGGCTATGTGGTATCAAGTAAATCAAATTGAACATGAAAAAATCGAGGATACCATGGAACTATATCCGGTAATAATGGCAGGAGGGTCAGGAACCAGGTTTTGGCCGGCAAGCCGGGCTAATTACCCGAAGCAGTTTCTGAAAATCATCGGTTCCAACACCATGGTGGAAGAAACCCTCAAAAGGGTAAAACCGCTCGCAGCAGAAGAGCATACAATTATTGTCAGCAATAAAGAACACCACCAACTCCTACATACCCTTCTGGGAGAAAATCGCTACGTCATCCTGGAAGAGCCACTTGGCCGGAGCACTGCTCCCTGCATCGGGCTTGCGGCGCTTTATTTAAAAAAACAAGGCATCATTGACCAACCGATGGCAGTTCTGCCCGCAGATCACTTTATTGCTGAAGAAGAAACCTTCCGAAAAATTCTATCGATTGGCTGTAAGTTAGCCCAGAAGGGTGACATTGTTACTCTTGGTATCGTACCAACTCGGCCTGAGACTGGCTATGGGTATCTGGAGCGCGGTGAAGTAAAAAAGGAAATAGAAGGAGTTACTGTCTATGCCGTCACGCGGTTTGTTGAGAAGCCTGATCAAAAAACCGCTTTAGCATATTTGAATTCCGGAGGATATTTTTGGAACGGCGGTATCTTTATTTTTACACCGAAAACAATTCTCGAAGAAATAAAACTGCATCTTCCTTCTGTATATGCCGGGCTTCAAACAATCGAGGAGGCCATGGGTACAAGCAGGTACCACGAAGTTTTATTTTCGGTTTATCAAAATCTGCCTTCGCTTTCCATTGATTACGGCGTGATGGAAAAAACGAAACGCCCCATGCTCACCCTCCCGGGAGATTTTGGATGGAGCGACGTGGGAAGTTGGGAATCGGTTTATGATTTAAGAAAAGAGGAAAGAGATAAAGAGAACAATTTAACCCAAGGGGATGTCATCCTTATCAATACCCAATCCTCCTTTGTATTTAGCCAATCAAACAAGATGGTTGTGGGATTAGGCATAAAAGATTTACTGATCGTTGCTACACAGGATGTGGTTTTAGTCGGGGACTTAAAAACATCTCAGGACATAAAAAAAATCATCGAAGAGCTGAAGGAACAAGGGTTACATCACATCCTCTAAAACACTGAGAGAAAGTTTATGGTCAATCCGTATATTTTTCGAGAATATGATATTCGTGGGGTGGCTGAACAAGATTTTCCTGATGAAATCACTTACACCCTCGGCAAAACGTTTGGAACCAATTTTCGTAGAAACAATATACAAAGAGTAGTCGTCGGGAGAGACTGCCGACTGAGTTCTCCCCGGCTGCACCAAGCGCTTTCAGAAGGCCTTCTTGACACCGGTTGTCATGTGCTTGACCTCAGCATTATCCCCACCCCGTTTCTCTATTTTGCTCTTTTTAATTTAGAGGTTGGCGGAGGAGTTATGATCACCGGAAGCCATAACCCTCCTGATAATAATGGGTTCAAAGTTTGTGTAGGTAAAGGCACTATTTTTGGAGAAGAAATTCAGAACTTACGAAAGCTGTTTGAAAAGGGCGATTTTGAATCCGGAAAAGGAACATTAGAATCACAGGACATCCGTGCACGGTATTTAAAAACAGTGAGTGCTTTTCTTGAAATGGGAAAACAAAAACGGAAGGTGATAATTGATTCCGGGAACGGAACTGCCGGGATAGCAGCCGGACCACTTTACCGGAGCTTAGGAGTCGAGGTAAGTGAACTCTTTAGCGAGATGGATGGAACTTTTCCTAACCACCACCCGGACCCCACTATTCCGGCAAATCTAACGTCTTTAATTGCTAAAGTAAAAGAGCAGAAAGCAGATCTGGGGATCGGTTTTGATGGAGATGCTGATCGCATCGGAGTGATTGACGAACAAGGCAAAATCATCTGGGGTGACCAATTAATGATCCTTTTTTCCCGCGCAATCCTCGCTGAACTTCCGGGAGCAACTTTCGTTGCTGAGGTAAAATGCTCTCAGACTTTGTTTGATGATATCAAGAAACATGGGGGGAAGGCCATCATGTGGAAAGCAGGTCATTCGCTTATGAAAGCAAAACTTAAAGAAGAAAAAGCCCAACTGGCAGGAGAAATGAGCGGCCATATCTTTTTTGCGCATCGGTATTACGGATATGATGATGCTCTTTACGCGGGAGCGCGGCTTTTAGAAATCCTTTCGAAAACGGAAAAAAAATTATCCGAGCTTCTCGCGGATGTCCCCATGACAATCGTCACCCCAGAGATCCGGACTGAATGCAGTGATGAGATAAAGTTTTTGGTGATACAAAAATTAATAGAAAAATTTAAAAGAGACTATCCCGTCATTGATATCGATGGGGCGAGAATTCTATTTGACTCTGGATGGGGCTTAGTGAGAGCATCCAATACCCAACCAGTGCTTGTGCTTCGGTTTGAAGCTACGGATGAAAGGAATTTGGAGAACATTAAAACGATCGTTGAAAAAAGGGTGGCTGAGAGTATAAAGGAAGTAAAAGAAAAAGGATAACGGACTAATAACGAAACTAAAACGTAATACCTTAGCACACTGATGCCTTCAATTCTTCAAAAGGAGGTTTTCTTATGAGCGGCCAAAAAATTAATAAAGGGGTAGCCATAACGTTTCTTGGCCATGCCTGCTTTAAACTGATATCACCTCAGGGAACCACTATCCTGATAGATCCTTGGATAAAAGACAATCCACAGGCTCCCAAGGGAGCAGAGAATGTAGGCAAACTACATTACATTCTGGTTTCGCATGGACACGGAGATCATCTTGGGGATACGATCGAATTAGCCAAAAAAACTGGCGCTCCTGTTATCGCCATGCCTGAAATTACTCACTATCTCATTCAGAAAGGTTTGAATCCTGAAAAAATCGTGGGGATGAATAAAGGGGGATCAGTGACCGCTGCGGATATCCGCATCACCATGGTGCACGCTCTCCACAGCTCTTCCATGGTTGAAGGAAACCACATTATTTATGGAGGAGAAGCAGCGGGTTTTATCATTCGGTTTGATAATGGTTTTACGGTTTATTTTGCGGGTGACACGGGGGTTTTTGGGGACATGCAAATTATACGTGAGCTTTATAAGCCTGAACTTGCCTTGCTCCCTATTGGGAGTCATTATGTGATGGGACCAGAAGAGGCGGTTTACGCTTGTGGGCTTTTAAAACCTCAGTATGTGATCCCCATGCACTATGGAACCTTTCCGGTTCTTTCAGGAACTCCGGAAATTTTTTTAGAATTGATGAAAAAATTTCCCGAGGTAAAGGTTCTGGTTATGACTCCAGGCGAGACCATTGATTAAAGATGCGGCATTTAGCCCTTTATTGCGCGCTCAATCCTTTTTTTGTCTTCAGGAGAAAGGTTTAAGAACTTGACTCCCATGCCAGAAGGAAATTTCCCCGATGGGGTGCAAATTTCTTTCTTTCGAATCCAAACAACCTCACAATTAAGTTCCAGATCTTTTTCTCCGTTTGGAAGGTTAATTTTTACATGCAACCGGTCCCCCAAATCCATGGGGTGATCAGTCGGAATAAAAACTCCATCCACACCGATATTACCAAGGTAGCTGTGAATCAAGGTATTACCCGAATTATATACAATCTTAAACTTTTTTGGGATTCGATCGACTCCTCGTCGGTCTTCGTCTGAATCAAAGAGCGCTTGGTTAACAACTGACCTTAAAATTCTAATCGTCTGCGAACCAAAATTTGTTCCACAATAGGGGCATTGCCCTGCATCATGAGGTATTGGTTTGGTGCAATAGGGACATCTAGCAACTGGTTTGCTGTTTTTTTCTTTATCTCCCATTTTTATTTGTCCTTTTTCTTTGTTTCTCCTAATTATATAATTATTTAAATTAGTTTAATCAAAAATAATTTTACACTTTTTTTAACCTCATTTAAGCATGAACCTTATCGGGGTTTCTCCTGAGTTTTATTGGGAATTTTTACAACATGTTAAAACTAATCAGTTTTTTTGGGCAGAGATCATCCTTCGCCCCAGTCCTGCATTCGGAGTAAGCTTTCTCTACAGCAGTACCTCCTGGACTATAAAAGTAAGGGGAATTTGTTATTAAAATACGGGGAATTTCTTATTGCTTTATTCTACCGGATTGAATATAGTGAAGACAATACTGACCTTATTGTGAAGGAGAATTTAGTGAAGGTATTATTGATTAATCCAAAGGTTCCGGAAAGTTTCTGGAGCTTTAAGTGGGCATTTGATAAAATTTTACCATCTAATAAAAGAGTCCTCAATCCTCCCTTGGGATTAGCGACCGTAGCGGCCCTGTGTCCAAGAGATTGGGAAGTAGAAATTATTGATGAAAACATCGAGTCCATCCCCTTAGAACCTCAGGCTGACATCATTGGTGTTTGCGGGATGGGGGTGCAATTTAGGCGGCAAAAAGAGTTACTCACGTTTTATAAAAAGAAAGGTTTCTTTGTTGTTGCCGGCGGAAGCTATGCCTCATTGTGCCCAGAGGCGTATGAACCTTTTGCCGATACTGTCGTAGCGGGTGAAGCTGAATATATCTGGAGAGAGTTTTGCTTGGATTTCGAACTGGGGAAGCCCAAAAAACTATATCATGAAACAGGAATTGTTGACCTGAAAGATTCACCTGTTCCCCGTTTTGACCTCTTGAAGTTAGACAGCTACAAAAGAGTAAGTCTGCAGTTTTCTCGAGGGTGCCCGTATCGCTGTGAATTTTGTGATATTATTGTGATGTTTGGTCGTAAATTTCGCGCTAAATCTCTTGAACAGATAAGCAACGAGTTGGACGTTCTCAGGGAACTCCATGTGGACAATGTTTTTTTTGTTGATGATAACTTGATTGGCAACAAGCGGGTCGCGAAAGATTTGCTTAAGTTCCTCAAAAACTACCAGCTTAAGCATGACTATCGGTTTCAGTTTGGAACCGAAGCGTCTTTAGATTTGGCCGATGATGAAGAGCTCCTTGAGCTTTTGCATAAGGCGAATTTCGAATGGGTTTTCATCGGGATCGAGTCTCCGGATACCGAAAGCCTTAAAGAAACCAAAAAGCTTCAGAATACCCGCCAGGATATACTTTCCTCAGTGAGAAAAATCTATTCCCATGGTATTGAAATTCTTGCCGGATTTATTGTTGGCTTTGATAATGACACCATGAAGACCTTTGATAAGCAATACCAGTTTATCATGGACTCCGGCATTCAAGCGGCTATGATCGGGCTTTTAACCGCTTTGCCAAAAACTCCGCTTTATGAACGCCTAGGGAAAGAAGGAAGGCTTCTTGCTGACGCGGATAATGGCGACAATACGACACTCGGAACAAATTTTTTACCCAAACAGATGGGGTATGAGGAAATGGTAAGTGGTTATCGTAGCCTTTACAATCGCCTGTTAAAAGATCGAAACATTGCTTTCCGAATCAAAAATAAAATTCGTTATCTCAGTAATCCCGTTCACAAGGTTCAGCAATATTCCTTGAGGGAAGCTTTGCAGTTAATAAAAAACTTTTTTTCCCAAGGAATAAAACCAGGGGGTTTTTCACGCGCCTTCTATTTTTTCCGATCACTACCTGTCTTCCGGCCGAAACTGATTCCGGTTGTGATCCATGACTGGATTGTTGGATTATCGATGAGAGATTACGTTGAACGCCAATTTATCCAGGAATTTGAAAAAGTTAATAATTTAGCAATGGGTTACCTGCAGCTAATCAAGAAAACTTTTCAGAATTATCTTGATCATGGTGCTTTGGAGCTAAACTTAAGCCAAGTGCAAAATGCTGCTTCTAATCTTTCAATTTCGATAAAGGGATGGTTAGGTAAAGATTTCTTTATTCGCATTGACAAACATTTACAAAAAGTTCTCAAACACACAACCTCATCCATTACTCTCCATATCGAAGAGTTCCACGAAGCCCAGCGGAAGCATTTTAATAAGCTTTTGAAAAAACTCTCTCGGCATGGGGATAGAATTAATATTATCCTTAACGAAAAAGTGAGGAATATGGTTGAGGTGGACTCCTCGATTTTTAACCTCGTTCTCGAATCTTAAAAAGTTTTATTCTATCTGCGAATCAAAACTCCCCTGAGAAAATATCAAAACAAAGCAGGATAAGACATGGATAAGCGTAAAGGTAAAGCCTGGAAGTTCGGCGATGGAATCAGCACTGATCATATTGCTCCAGGGAGATTTTTTCATCTGCGGAGCAATCTCCCGGAGTTAGCCAAACATGTGCTCGAAGATGCACGGCCGGAGTTTCCTTCAAATGTTAAGCCCGGCGATTTTGTGGTGGGAGGCAAGAATTTCGGCCAAGGATCAAGTCGTGAACATGCCCCCACCATCATTAAGCTTGCAGGTGTAAGTGCCGTAGTGGCAAAAAGTGTTGCCCGTATTTTTTTTCGCAACTGTATTAACGTGGGACTTCCTGCGGTTATCGTAGATACTGATAAAATTGAAGACGGAGATGAACTCGAACTGGACTTAACTGCTGGAACGCTCCAGAATGTGACAAAAAATGAAACCCATACCTTCCCTCCCCTGCCCCAGGCCATGGCCAATATTCTTTCAGATGGTGGTTTGGTCGAGCACATCCAAAAACACGGAGACCTTAAACTCAATTAACGAAACCAGCCGGGATAATGTTAGCCAAAACTGACTGGGTAATTTTTTCTTGTTTTTCCGGGCACTGGGTGAGAAATCCGGGAAAAAACTGGATTACCGCCCGAGGATACCGTGACCTTGCTCATCACTCGTTCCAGGTTATCGGAATCGCAGGCGGGACATTTAATTTCAACCAGATTGCCCTCTTTTATGGCTAATAATTCAAAAATATTTTAGCATTCCTGGCAGATAAATTCATAAATAGGCATCTTTTGCCCTTCGTTTATTTTGTTTTTTTAGCTCTGGTTAAATGCCACTCTCAGATAAAAGGATTCCCGTTCAACCCATAGCTCCGATTTCCTTCCTGTCAAATCTTCCAGTATCTTATTTGGCCTCTGCTTCCTGATCAGTGCGACCAAGCATTCGCTTGACATCACTTTTGGTAATGCATCCCATAAACTATGCAAAACGAGTAAGGTCTTCCATCATTGCCTCAATGATTTCCTCATCTTTATCCAAAAAAGAATGTTTTTTAAACTCTTCAAGCCTTTTTTTACCGGCATCAGAAATACGCACTTTCAAATTCCCCAAAATAAATATTGTCTTCCGGGGCCACGGGACTGTTTTTTATTAATATTACAAATCGAGGAATTCTCTACACATCAAAAAATAAAGCGTGGGGAAAAGCCAACAAAATTGAATTGTTGATTGACAGGGGTGCCCTTTTTTGTTATTGATGATAAAAGATTTTAAAATATTTTTTTCGTCATGGGCAAAAAACTTAAAGTCCTTTATAATAAGAAAACCATTCTTAAACGGGTAACGGCTCTGGCGCAACAGATTTCCCAAGACTACCCATCAGGAGAACTCATTTTAGTAGGAGTTTTAAAAGGGGGATTTATCTTTCTTGCTGACTTAGTCCGGGCTTTAAAAATTCCCGTGTATATAGATTTTGTCCACCTGGCTAGTTATGGTGCTTCAACGCATTCATCGGGAAAAGTAAAAATTCTTAAAGATTTAGAAACCTCCATAACCGGTAAAGATGTAATTATCGTTGAAGATATTATTGACACTGGGTTGACCCTTGAGTTTCTTAAACAAGAACTTACCAAGCGGAGGCCTCGGTCATTAAAAATTTGCGCTCTCCTCGATAAAAAATCCCGGCGCAAGATTGAGATCGGGGCAGATTATATCGGCATTACTATGGAGAAGGACTATTTCGTTGTGGGTTATGGGCTTGACTTTTCCGAACAGTACCGCTACTTACCGGAAATCTTCTTTTTTGACCCTTGATTTTCTTCACCATAACTTTTTTTGATATCTATGGAAGTAAAAAGAATTAAATGGGCCATCATTTTCCTCCTTTCCGTATTTATTAGCGGAATCGGGGGTTATATGATCATTGAAGGGTGGAATTTCTTTGATTCCCTTTATATGGTGGTTATTACTCTCTCTACGGTTGGATTTGGAGAAACCCATCATTTAACTTTTCATGGACGCATTTTTACTATAGTGCTTATAGTAGTTTGGGCAGCAATCGGCTTTTATGCCTTAAGTAGTATTATTCAACCTATAATTGAAGGTGAGATCCGAAAAGTACTGGGGAGAAAAAAATTGGAAAAAGAAATTAGAAATCTAAAAGATCATTATATTGTTTGTGGGTTTGGGAGGATGGGCAGTTATATCAGCCAGGAGCTAAGAAATGCATCAGTTTCTTATATTATCATTGAAAAAGATGAGCATATTCGTGAGAAGCTGGAACGAGAAAACTACCTTTATCTTTATGGAAATGCTTCTGAAGATGAGGTGTTGATTGAGGCGGGCGTAAAAAAGGCGCGCGGGTTAGTGGCAGTGGTGGCTTCCGATGCTGACAATGTCTATATAACACTGACCGCTCGTCAGCTGAACCCTAACCTCTTCATTCTCGCTCGGAGTACTAACGAGAGTTCCGAAAGGAAGTTGCAGCAGGCAGGTGCTAATAAAGTCATTTCGCCTTACCAAATGGGAGCGGTACGTATGGTTCAGGCTATCCTGCGTCCGGCAGTAGTTGATTTTTTTGAGATTGCCTTTCATGGCAAGAGCATGGAATTGCAGTGTGAAGAGTTTCTGGTTAAATCGAACTCCAGCCTTGTGGGAAGTAGTTTGCAACAAGCTGAAATTCGCAAGAATTCAGGGGTGATCATTGTTGCGATAAAAGAAACTTCCGGCAAGATGGTGTTTAATCCTTCTCGAGATGCGCGAATTAATGCAGGGGATACCTTGATTACCCTAGGGGAGAAAAATGACCTTATTCGGTTAGAAAAAATCCTTCAAACCTAAAAAACACGTCATTCATTTTCCTGGGGTTTAGCTAAGAGACCCCGAATAAAAATTTCGCTTATCGCTTTAGCACAATCAATGGGTTTGTATTTCTTGAGGGGAGAGAGAATCCAATAGCGAGCCATTTCATCTAGCGCCCCAAAAAAAGCCCGCTTCACAATACCGGGAGCAACATCATTCCGAAAAACCCCTTTTTCCTGACCCTCGCGAATTATCTCTCTTACTAAATTAATATACTCAATGAATCCCTTATTGACATATTCCCGCATGAACTTTGCACTTTGTCTTAACTCCACTTGAATAACTTCGGCTAATTCCCGATTTTTTAGAATTCTATTAAGGTGACTCAAAGCAAAAATTCGCAATTTTTCAACGAGATCATTTGTTTTATTCATCTCCTCACGCATGGATTGGCAAATTTTTCCAACCTCTTCCTCAAAAAGGGAAATAAGCAGGTCATCTTTATTTTTAAAATAAAGGTAAATTGTGCCATCAGCTACATTTGCCTCTTTGGCAATCTCGGAAATTCGGGTGTTATAAAAACCTTTTTCTGCAAAAACCTTGAGCGCAGCCTTCAAAATCCGTTCGTGTTTATCCATGCCGCGGGGTAATTTTTCTTTCTCTTCTTCGTTGAAAATTTCTTGTTCCGCCATAGGGTTAGATCCTATCTAAGGATAGAAAAATAATGAATGAATATTCATTCAAGCATTTATATTATTTGCTCGTATTCTGTCAAGCATTTTAAACTTTTTTCCTGGTGATTCACGAGCGTTTGTGCAGCACGAACCAAGTTGGAAAAAAAAATTTAAAGAATTCAAAGAGGGTTCGGTTAACGGATGAGAATCAAAATAAAAGGGAATTTTAAAAAATCTTGCGGGGCTTTAACCAAAAAGGGGACTGCTTATGCGTTCTGTCCAAACTTTTCTAAAAGATGGATGAGATGGGTCAGTGCTTGGTTGATTGGTAGGTCCAATTCAAACTCTTTCCCCTCTCGCAAAATTGCTCCGCTGATAACGTCGATTTCAGTTTTTTTCTTATTCCGTATATCTTGAAGCATAGAAGAAACATTTTGGGCAGTAGCGTTACAAACGGTTTCAACTTTTTGGAGGTGATCAGGGTAAATAAGGTGAATCCCTTTTCGATCTACAACTGATTTTGCCTCATTTACTGCACGTCGCATAATCGCCCGGGTTTCTTCATAATCAAGCAATTCCCCGTTCCGCAGTCCCGTGATGCCCGTTAACGGATTGATCCCAACATTGATGAGGAGCTTACTCCAAAGCAATCCGATAACGTCTTGAGTGATTTGTATGTTAATTCCGGCTGACTCAAGAAAAGCCTTTACTTTTTCTAATCGTGAGGTTTTTTCCCCATCAAGTTCTCCAATCACTGTCTCTCCGGTTCCGGCATGACGAATATGGCCCAAGCCAAGGACAGTCGCTCCCTGGGCCGTGGTGCCTGCCATCGTCTGCTTATAGCCCACAACCCTCACAATTTCTTCTACATTTCCGATGCCATTTTGCAAAGTAAGAACAACGGAATCAGGACCAACTAACAGCTTTGCTTTTAGGATTGCTTGAAACGTATCAAAAGCCTTAACAAATATGAGGATCAGCTCAGCCTCTTTTATCTCCTCCGCCTCAGAAGTTATCAGAGGGAAAAAGTGATGTTCTCCGCTCATACCCTCAACCTGGATTCCGTATTTTTTAATATGGCTAACTAAACCAGAATGTTTTTCGAGAAGCCAGACCTCTTGCCCTGCCTTGTAAAGGAGGAATCCAAAGAGACATCCCATGGCACCGGCACCAACAATCACTACTCGCATTATGTTCTCACTATACAAATGTTAAGCGATTTTTTCTCTAATTTTTTTAACCTCAGCGTAAAGGTCGGTACAGTGTTCCCAAAGAAGGTAGTTTTTTTGATCAGCTTCGATCACTTTCTCATCATACGGAATAAAACCAAGCAGTTCGAAGTCGGGTAAAAGTTTCTGGATGAACTCTTTTTCTTCCTCGTTTCTCACGCGGTTTCCCACGGCGTAGACCCTGGAGATACCGATCTGTTCAGACAATTCCCGGATGCGATACGCTGTCTCCATGCTCCGTCTCCCGGGTTCAACCACGGTAATAAAAGCATTGACCGAAGAAGCTGTTGCCCTTCCCAAATGTTCTATCCCCGCTTCCATATCCATAACCACCACATCCTTTCGGTACAGGATGAGATGTTGAATGAGGGTCTTAAGCAAAACACTTTCAGGACAGACACACCCACCCCCTCCTTTTTTTACTCCTCCCATCACCATGAGCCGAATTCCATGATGCTCAACCCAAAGCTTTTCCGGGAGGTCGGATACGGTAGGGTTCATTTTAAACATCGCTCCATAGGAGCCGGGTTGTGCGCCAGTCCTTTCTTCAATCAGTCCACCCATTTTGGAGATCGGGATAATTTCCTCAGGTTTGGGAAACCTAAGCGTAGAGGCAAGGTTAGCATCGGGATCAGCATCAACTGCTAAAACCTGATACCCGGCATCAACATACGCCCTGCACAAGAGAGCAGAAAAAGTGGTTTTCCCAACCCCACCTTTGCCGGTGATTGCTATTTTCACGCGACCTCCTTAAAGCACACTTTGCATCGTCTGTTATTCACGTCAAGGAGTAATTTTTATATTTCTATCGGTGATGTTATGAAGCCTTCTGCACTCTTACCGCACATACCTTGTATTCCGGAATTTTGGCAATCAGAGCCAGAGCATCATTAGGAAACAAGTTGGCCAAAACATCAGGGAATTGGAACGTCATAAAAATAACTCTCGGCGACGTTTTTTTCGTTACCTTAACCTTGCCGGTAACTATTGCCCGATGGGATTCTACTGGCACTATGTCACCTTCTTCACAGCATACTGTTTCAATTTTTCGGGAGTCCATGTTGCCAAAATATTTTTTGTCCACCATGATTAGTGGAGACAAGGCACAGGCTCCAAAGCACACTATTGTCTCAAAAGTGAAGTTCATATCCAAAGTAGTCTGATCTTCTTCACAATATCCAAATTTACTGTGATGGCTTTTATGACCTTCTGTGCCCCCCCGGACATGGCAAGCGATTCCTCGACAAGCTCTAGCGATATGTCTCCCCCAGAGAGTTAAGGTACAATCGAGCATAGAATTTTACTACCCCGTAGATTCGACTAAAAGGTATCCCCGTTTTTTCATGGAGATGCTGAAACACCAGTTCAGGAAGATAGCCATACAGTGCTTGAGCTGCCAGAAGCAAAAGAATAAGCGAACTCTTAGTATTCTTTTTTCTTCAATAATTTGATCTAACAGGGTTAGATCAATGTCTCTCCCCCTCCCTGGTCTTTTCCATTACGTATCTTTTCGGTTGAAAATTTTTCAACCAGTCTGCGGCAAAAAAAAATGGCCTTGGTTTCTCTTGGAAAAGAATTTACCAAAAGAATATAGGCCATTCCCAAAAAAAAATCAAACAAAATACAAATAATTCCGACTGATAAATACAACTTTTTAAGCTGACATTTGTCAGCTTAAATACTTTTCAATCGCCCGGGCTGCTTTTCGCCCCGCACCCATCGCGAGAATAACCGTAGCTCCTCCAGTTACAATATCTCCACCAGCGTATACGCCTTTTAGATTGGTTTCTCCGGTTTCCTCATTCGCCATGATGTATCCCCATTTGTTCAAAGCAAGGCCAGGCGTTGACGTGGGAAGGAGCGGATTAGCATTTGTTCCCAATGACATGATCAACGCATCAATGTCAATGGTAAACTCCGAGCCTTTTACCGCAATCGGTCTTCGCCTCCCTGAGGCGTCAGGTTCTCCCAGCTCCATTCTCAGACACTCCATCGCCTTAACATTCCCCTTTTCATCGCCGATGATTCTGATCGGATTGGTGAGAAACTTGAAAATTAATCCTTCTTCCTCGGCATGGTGGGCCTCTTCTGCCCTAGCGGGCATCTCCTCTTTGGAGCGGCGGTACACTAAATATACGTTATCCGCTCTTAAGCGAATAGCAGTACGGGCAGAATCCATAGCCACATTTCCTCCGCCTACCACGGCAACGTTTCTGCTTCTTTTTATCGGAGTGTCGTATTCAGGAAAGAGGTAGGCCTTCATAAGGTTAGAACGCGTTAAAAATTCATTGGCTGAGTAAACACCGCTCAGGTTTTCGCCGGGGATATTCATAAACATGGGGCCTCCGGCACCAATTCCGATGAAGACCGCATCATAACCACTACTTAATAATTCGGGAATGGTAAATAAGTTCCCAATGACGGCATTAAGCCTAACTTCTACCCCCAAGCTTTTTACGTAATCAACTTCTGCCTGCACAATCGCTTTGGGTAATCTAAATTCAGGAATGCCATATACCAAAACCCCTCCCGCCTTGTGGAGCGCCTCAAAAATGGTTACCCCAAAACCCACCTTGGCTAAATCAGCTGCTACTGTGAGGCCCGCTGGACCGGCACCTATGATTGCAACTGTCTTCCCCCTGGACGCTGGGCGAGGAGGTACTTGAACCATCTTATTCTCTCTTTCCCAGTCAGCGATGAAACGTTCCAAACGGCCAATGGCCACCGGTTCATTTTTCTTCCCCAAAGTGCACTTGCCTTCACATTGAACCTCCTGAGGACACACCCTGCCACAGACAGCGGGAAGAGCATTTTTTTCCTTCATCTTCCGGGCCGCTTCAACAAATTTACGCTCCGCAATAAGTCCAATAAAATCTGGAATGTCTATTTCAACCGGACACCCTTCTATGCACGGCCGATTTTTGCATTGAATGCACCGGGTCGCTTCTTCCACGGCCTGATCTTCCGAATATCCGAGGGGAACTTCCTTAAAATTTTTAACGCGCTCCTGCGGTGGTTGTTCCGGCATTTTGGTTTTGTCAGGTATAATTTTCTTTTTCGGTTTTTTCTCTTTATCTTCCATGGGTATCTCCTCTTCAAATCATAACATCGTTAACGCGACTTTCTCTTCCTCTTTATATTGATTCAGCCGGCCCATAAGCAGGTCGAAGTCAACTTTATGACCATCAAATTCCGGGCCGTGAACACAGGCAAACTTAGTCTCGTTTCCCACATTAACTCTACATACGCCACACATCCCGGTAGCATCAATCATGATGGGGTTAAGGCTCACAATGGTGGGAACGCCGAACGGCTCGGTTGTTTTCGCAACGAATTTCATCATGATGGTAGGGCCAATGGCTATGACCCGATCAATCTTCTCTTCCGCAAGGATTTGCTTTAAAACATCGGTAACCAACCCATGATGCCCTTTACTACCGTCATCAGTGGTGATTATCAGACGATGGCAGAAAGCTTTCATCTCCTCTTCGAAAATAAGCAGGTCCTTATTCCTCGCTCCAACAATGCCAATTACTTGGTTCCCAGCCTGGAAGAGACCTCGGGTGACCGGATAAATGACCGCCGTCCCCACACCGCCTCCGATACAAACAACTTTACCAAAGTTCTCAATTTCGGTATGCTTACCCAACGGCCCCACCAAATCTTCAATAACATCTCCCTCATTTAACCGACCAAGTAAAATGGTGGTTTTCCCAACTTCCTGGAATACAATGGTGATTGTTCCTTTTTGTGGATCAAAATCATTGATGGTAAGAGGAATGCGTTCCCCTTTCTCGCCAATTTTGACAATTACAAACTGACCGGGCCTTGCCTTTTTCGAGATATCCGGCGCTTCAATTCTAAGGAGCTTGATATCCTGACCCAAAACTTTTTTCTCTACGATCTTGAACATTTATAACTCTCCTTTCTTTTTTTATCTGGGGTAAAAATAAAGAATTTGTTATGGTACACTACCTTTTTTTGTCAGTCAAATGGAAGTGGAGAGATAAATAACTATAACTCAAAAAATAAGTGTTAATTTTTTTAACTGCTTTTTATGAGGGAAATAAATTAAAAAGCAAAGCCTATGCCAATGGACTTAAATTTGATCAACCTATTAAAAACCAAAGATATTTTATTTTCGGCAAAAGGTTGAATAAAAAGCATCCACTTAAAAAAACTGTCATATTTTTTCCAGGTTGTTAAACAAGTTGTAAAATTTTCCAACCGAATGCGTGCGTCGCCATACAAAAGATTAAACCGATGAACTGATTCTGCTGCTTCTTGACCGATCATAAGTCACGTCTCTTGGGGGGGACACTGGTTGAACCTCATAGCCCAATCAATCTTTTTAAATTTTTTGAAAGCAGCAACTCTTTTTCTTCACTGCCCACTCGCAAAGAAAGAATTTTCTCTAATTCGGTCTTCATCGTTCCAAAGGGGATATCTGAACCAAAAAGAATCCGTTCGGGACCAATTGTGTCGATAAACCTTTTTACCACTCCAGAGCTAGCCAAGGAAGTGTCAAAATAAACATTCGGATATTTTTCGAAGGCTTCGAGAAAGTCTAACGGACCTCCTCCTAACATTCCCATATGAGGGATAATAAGCTTAAGGCTTTTGGTGCGTTTAACAAATATCTCCGTAAAAGCTAAATCCTCCTCAAAAATGATGGGGAGATCAATACGCTCTGATGCCTCAATGAATTCATGCAACCCCGGATCGTCCAAAACCTCATAATTTGATGAACAATCTTGGATTCCTCTTACCCAATGCCATTTTCCTCCATAAAAACCCTTCTCTTGAGGGATCGGCCTAAGATCTTCGGGGATATAATAATAAGGAATAAATTCTTCAATCCGCTGTGCTTCTAAAAGAAGGCTCTCATTTATACTTTCATCAGCAATGGCGGTGGAGGGGAAAGGAAAGATAACGATCTTGGCGACTCCACTTTGTTTCGCTTGCTGCAACAGCTCCTCAGTCGTAATATTTACTCCCATGAGCGTCACTGAAGGGCCCCAGTGCGTGTGCGAATCAATAATGTGCATCAATTAACCTCAAAATTAACGTTGCAGTGCTTAACGAAAAAAAGTGTAGTGAAGCAACTCAACGTTTTTTTTAAGAAAAGGAAATTACATTCTTGGAGGAGATTTCTTATGAGTTAAAAATTTCGCTAAGAAGCCAAGACCAAGACCGATTCCCACCCCTATAATACATTAGCGATTTCATCACCCCAAGAAGGAGTCCGGCCAAGGACAAAATGTTGCAACAGTTCCAGTATAGCTCCATATAACGAGACGAACCCTAAGGGAAGAAAAAATTTAAAAAAACCAGAGAAAATCTTCAGAAGGCTTAAAAGAAACCCTAAGGGAATATAGAACAAAATATGGATCGCCTTGTCCAAGTTCGGAATTTCTATTTTAAGCGGAGTAACCGCGGTCAATGATCCACCAGCGATAGATCCTAAGTAAAAAAGAATAAGAACAAAAGCGGTTTTATTTTTTCTATCCATCTCAATCTTGGAATTTTGATGATAAGAAGAGGAAAACAAAACTGGTTGGGCTCCATCTCTTTCCGGAAATTTAGCTTCGTTGATACTGCTGAATCTTTACGGAGGACTCGTTGAGGATCCGCTCGGCTAAATAATCAGGGTAACCATCTTCATAAATAATTTTGGTGACACCTGCACTAATAATCATCTTCATACAGATACTGCAAGGCATGTTCGTGCAGTAAAAAACCGAGCCATTGATGCTTATCCCATGGTAAGCGGCCTGGATGATAATATTTTGTTCGGCGTGCAGACCCCGACACAGTTCGTGTCTTTCACCCGAAGGAATCTGTTCTTGTTCTCTCAAACACCCGGTATCCAAGCAATGCGGAAGCCCGGGAGGTGCACCATTGTAACCAGTCGCGAGAATACGTTTATTTTTGACTAAAAGAGCGCCAACCTGGCGGCGTTTGCACGTTGAACGTTTCGCCACGAGTTTCGTAATTTCCATAAAATATTCATCCCAAGTTGGTCGCAGCATTGTTTTAATCCAAGAAGTAGTTAGTAACTCCTAAGCCAGTTCATCGGCAATTTTTCTCCAGTCGTGATTCAATTTCAGAAATTTTTTGAATCCGGCGAAGATGCCTTCCTCCCTCAAATTTTGTTTCTAACCAGACATGCAAAATTTTTCGGGCCAATTCCTCGTTTATAACATCTGCTCCCAGACTCAACATATTACTATCATTATGCTTGCGGCTCATTTCTGCGGTAGAAACATCGTGACAGACAGCAGCGCGGATGCCAGGAAATTTATTAGCTACGACACACATCCCAATTCCTGACCCGCAGATAAGAATTCCTCGGTCATAGTCACCGTGAGAAACTTTTTCCGCGGCAAGCATGGCAAAATCTGGATAGTCCACCGAATCAGCAGAAAAAGTTCCCACATCAAGGAATTCGATCTCCCTTTCCTCAAGAAACTTTTTAAGCGAGTCTTTCAGCTGGTACCCTCGATGGTCACTGGCTAAGACAACTTTCATGGCAAAAAACCGCTCTTATTCAAATTTTTTAAAAACCAGGCAGGCATTTGTCCCTCCAAACCCAAAAGAGTTAGAGAGCGCATAGGTAATGTTCCCTTCCCGAGCGTGATTCGGCACATAGTCCAAGTCACATTCCGGGTCAGGAATCTCATAATTGATGGTGGGAGGGATAACGCCGGTTTTTATTGCCAGTGCGGTAAAAATAGCCTCCATGCCTCCCGCAGCGCCAAGGGGATGGCCCGTCATGGATTTTGTGGAACTGACCATAAGTCGTTTACTGTGCTCGTTAAAGACCTTTTTTATGGCAATGGTTTCACAGAGATCATTAAAGGGAGTTGAAGTCCCATGCGCATTGATATAATTAATCTTCTCAGGAGCAACCTTAGCGTCCCGTAAAGCCACTCTCATGCACTGAGCTGCTCCTTCACCACCCGGAGAAGGAGCGGTGATATGGTAAGCATCGCCATTAAGACCGTACCCTACGATTTCACAGTAAATATTTGCTCCTCGTTTTTTTGCCAGTTCTAACTCTTCCAGGATAACGATCCCAGCCCCCTCAGCCATGACAAATCCATCCCGCCCTTTATCAAATGGACGGCTTGCCTTTTTGGGGTCATCATTGTGCGAAGAGGTTGCCTTCATATTACAAAAGCCACTGAGCGCTAACGGGGTGATGGTAGCTTCCGTGCCGCCGGTAATCATCGCATCAGCGCACCCCTGTTGAATCACCTTAAACGCCTCTCCGATCGCATGGGTCCCGGAAGCGCAGGCTGTAACCACACAGGTGTTTGGTCCCTTCGCACCGCAAAAGATGGCAATCTGGCCAGGGGCCATATTAGGAATCATCATGGGAATCAAAAAGGGCGAGACCTTATCCTGGCCTTTTTCGAGAAGGATTTTATGGTTTTTTTCCAAAGTCATCAGCCCCCCAAGGCCAGTCCCGATGATAACCCCGGTTCTCTCAGCATTGCCATTGCCTACAAAAAAAGTCGCATCGTCAAGAGCCATTTTTGTGGCGGCCACAGCATATTGGACAAAAAGATCAGTCCGCTTGATTTCCTTGTGCTCGAGAAACTCTTCGGGTTTAAAGCCTCTTACTTCTCCGGCGATTCGAGAACGGTAGCCCGCGGCATCGAACTTGGTGATATAGTCGATGCCCGACCTCCCTTCGCAGATGGCCTTCCAGGTCTTTTGTTTACCAATTCCTACCGGAGTTAAAGGACCCACTCCGGTTATGACAACTCTTCGCATGTGTGAACTGCACCCCCAAAATAATATTAAAGGCGTTCGTTGATGTAATTGATCGCATCCTGGACCGTCGTTATTTTTTCGGCGTCTTCGTCCGGGATCTCTTGACCAAATTCTTCTTCCAAGGCCATTACCAACTCTACCAGATCAAGGGAGTCCGCTCCCAGATCATCCACAAAAGATGCCTCGGATTTTAATTCCTCTTCACTTACCCCGAGCTGTTCCATAATGATTGCCTTTACTTTTTTTTCAATGTCACTTGCCATCCTGCACCTCCTTCAATTAATTTCTTTACATATATAATCCACCATTTACATTTATCACCTGGCCGGTAATATAATTAGAAGCATCGGTTGCCAAAAAGAAAACCGCCTCAGCTATGTCTTCCGGGGTCCCCATCCGGCCCAAAGGTATATTGCTAATGAATCCTTCCCTGACCTTTTCAGGAAGAGTACGCGTCATGTCTGTTTCAATAAATCCTGGGGCTACGGCATTAACCATAATTCCCCGGGAGGCAAATTCCCGGGCTAAGGTTTTGGTAAAACCAATAATCCCCGCTTTTGATGCCCCATAATTTGCCTGGCCAATATTTCCTATTTGCCCGACCACCGAAGCAACACTAATTATCTTCCCTCCTCTTTGTTTTCCCATGTAACGAATAACAGCTTTTGAACAATTAAATACGCTTTTAAGGTTATTCGTAATGACCGCATCCCATTCCTCTTCTTTCATCCTCAAAAAAAGCCCGTCTCGGGTGATCCCGGCATTATTGACTAAAATATCAATCCGCCCAAAAGAATCAAAAACCGTTTTCCCCATGTTTTCAGCGTCCGAGAAATTGGAAACATCAACCTTAACCGCTAAGGACTTTCGTCCCAACAATGCGATCTCCTGAGCAGTCTCCTCAGCCTGCTTGTCGTTTATATCCGCAATGACGATCTGCGCCCCGTTTTGAGCCAGGAGCAATCCGATCGCCCGCCCAATCCCCTGTGCTCCGCCGGTTATAATCGCCACCCTATCGTGAAGTCTTAATGCATCTCCCTCCATACTTTCTCCAATTTTTTGAGACTTTCGGTATCTTCCACATTACATCGTGTTGCTGTTTTATCTATCTTTTTCACCAAACCGCTTAAAATCTTCCCCGGGCCGATTTCCACATACGTACTAACTCCTCTTTCCCGCATTGCCACAACCGAATCCTCCCAGAGAACCGGATGCGTTACCTGCCTAATCAGAAGTTCCTTCACAAGGATAGCTTCCTGATTTGGCATAGCTTCAACATTGGTAATCACAGGGTAAGCAAGCGGGTTTACCGTTACATAGCTCAAATAATCTTTTAACTTTTTCGCGGCTGGTTCCATGAGTGCACAGTGAAAAGGAGCGCTCACCGATAACACTACTGTTTTTGGGGAACCTTTTTCTTTGGCTAAGACAATAGCCCGCTCAAGAGCTTTGGCCGCGCCGGAGATCACGATCTGGCCGGGACAATTAAAGTTAGCGGGGGTCATAACCTCCCCTTGTGCTGCTTCTTGACAGATCTCTTCAACCTGTGCTCGGCTTAGACCCAAAACAGCAGCCATGCCGCCCTCTCCTTCCGGAACCGCCGCCTGCATAAACTGGCCGCGTTTCTGAACCGCCTTAACGCCATCGGAAAAACTAAAAGCTTTTGTCCCAACTAACGCCGAATATTCTCCCAGGCTATGTCCGGCCACATAATTCGGAGTTATCTCTAAGTTTTTTTCTATCACTCGGAGGCAGGCCACGCTTACTGTCAGTACCGCAGGCTGAGTATTGACCGTCAGGTTTAATTCTGTTTCCGGGCCGTCAAAACAAAGGGAAGAAAGCTTAAAGTTGAGCGCCTCGTCTGCCTCAGCAAATACTTCTCGTGCTTCTTTGAAATTATCACACAGGTTTTTTCCCATCCTCACAGTTTGAGCGCCTTGCCCGGGAAAAATAAAAGCGATCTTACCCATCATCTCAGTCTCCCCGCTTATTTTCCTTTTCGAGCGTATTCTTTATTTAAATAGAGGCCGATGACATTCCTCTGAATTTGATTAGTGCCTTCATAAATCTGGAGGATCTTGGCATCCCGCATCATCTTTTCCACTGGGTATTCCCTCATGTATCCTGAGCCTCCAAACACCTGGACGGCATCGGTCGTTACCTTCATCGCCACATCACTGGCAAAAACCTTGGCCAGTGAGGACTCCTTGGAGATCTCTTTAGGAACCGAATCAATGTAGCGCGCCACAGAATAAACTAAAGCTCGAGCCGCCTCAATTTGGATCGCCATATCAGCTAACAGATGCTGGACCGCCTGGAAAGAAATGATCGGTTTACCAAACTGCACCCGTTCACGGGCAAACCTTACCGCTTCTTCCATAGCTCCCTGCGCTAAACCAACAGCTTGAGAACCAATGCCCGGTCGGGATTTATCCAAGTTTCTCATCGTGATCAGAAATCCCAGTCCTTCTTTTCCCAAAAGGTTTTCTTTGGGCACCACACAATCCTCAAAAAAAAGAGAGCAGGTGGCTGACGCCCTGATCCCCAGTTTTTTCTCCTTCTTCCCAAAGGTAAACCCTTTCATCCCCTTTTCGAGGATAAAAGCACTCGCCCCCCGAGGACCTTTAGATTTATCAGTCAAGGCGATGACCACATACGTATCTGCCTCTTCTCCATTAGTAATCCATTGTTTGGTGCCATTGAGGATATAATGATCCCCTGCTTTTTTAGCAGTCGTTTGAATCCCTCCGGCATCACTGCCTGCATTAGGCTCGGTGAGCCCAAAGGCAGCTAATTTTTTTCCTGAAGCAACATCAGGAAGATATTTCTGCTTCTGTTCCTCACTGCCGAACATAATAATCGGATAGGAGCCCAAACCATTACAGGCATAACTCACAGCTACTGCTGAGCAGATCCGGCTCAGTTGTTCGATCACCAGACATAAATCAAATACTCCTCCTCCAAAACCACCATATTTTTTGGGAATGTAGACGCCGGATAATCCCGTTTCCCCCAAAATATTTAAAATTTCTTGAGGAAATTTTTCTTTTTCATCCAGTTCTGCCCGCACCGGTAGAACTTTCTCTTCGGCAATTCTTCGGGCTAGCTCCTGAATTTCTTTCTGTTCTTCGGTTAAGAAATAATCCATTGCTTACTCATCCCTCTATCGGTTGCTTGCTCAAGAAATTAAGATTCTTCCACCTTTAACACTTCACGATCTTTATAGTAGCCACAATGGGGACACGCATGATGAGGTGGTTTTTTTTCTCCACAATGGGAACACGCAATTAAGGAGGGAGCAGTCAGCCGATCATGGGACCGCCGTTTTTTTCTTCGTGCGTTAGAATGTCTTTTCGGTGGTAGGGGCATACAATCCTCCGTTAGGTATTATTTTTTAAAAAAATCTTTTAAACCCGAAAGCCTGGGGTCTACAAATTCTTTATCCGAACACTGGCAGATTTCCTGGTTTTTGTTTATCCCGCAATGGGAGCAAAGGCCCTTACAGTCTTCCCGGCAAAGAGGGTAAAAAGGCATCGCGAGAATTATCTGACGTTGGATAATCGCGTCAAGATCAATAACCTCTCCGTCATAGAACTCCGTATCTAAATCTTCCTTTTGGAGCTCCATCTCAGCCGGAAGGTTTTGAAATTGAGCAGGAGATAAAGAAATATCAAATTTCGGGTTAAGCGAAAGCATAAAACGTCCTAAACACCGGCTACAGGATAGCTCAACTTTTAAGCTTATCCCCCCGGCTACGATGACCAAGGAATCTGAGCGAGAAAGGTGAATCGTATAAGAGATCGGAGCAATAAATTTAAACTCCGAGCGTGTCTGATCCGGGAACAAGCCTTTCAGCCAGTCGACATCCCGCTCTCCCTGGACCAAAATTCCTTCTTGCGATATGTCTTCGACTCGATAATTCAAGCTTAAACCTTTTTTGTTTAGGTTTAAATTTATAAACGAATACACTCTTTGTCAAGTAAAAAAAGAAAAAATTTACTTTTTTTATCTTTTTAGAATTAAACCGAAAATATCATTTTCTTTAAAACAGTTTGACAGTTTAAAAGAGGTTCTGATACTTTGTAAAGCTTCTTTGGCCCCTCTTAAAAAAACATAAATTTTTGAACTTATTTTCTGTCCTTTGTCTTAATAATCCAAAGACACTGCACGGTGAAAAATTTAGGGCTTAAAAATTATTCAGTCAGATTGTGGAATTTCCGGAAACAAAATTGAGAAATAGAATTTTAAACCTAATCTTAATCAGCATAAGTTTTTACTTTTTTTGGTTTCTAATGGGTTGTGCTATCATTCCTTACAAGTCAGCATCACCTTATAATCTCCCCTACCCCCCAAGTGTGGCGGAAACCTTTGAAAGTGCCAAACCTCCCCCAGCAATGACGTTGCAGCCAATAGACCAGCTAACAAATCCCATCGGTTTTCAGCAGGGTAATATCCAAAAAATAAACAATCCCGTTGAAAACAATTATTATGTAGGCATCCTCCGTAACCTTGTCAATTACAATGGGGCCTTCCTGACCGAGTTATCCGTTTTTTACTATAACCCGATAAACAATCTTTCTCTTTCCCTTTATCCCCCAAAAAATAATAAAAGCACTACTCCAATTTTTACAACCTGGAATTTTACTCATATTGAGCAATTAGTTCATCCTCAAGGTTTTAAATACCAAAATTTTCTTACCCACGAATATTCTTGGGACGGCTACCAATATGCTTGTATTCTGAAAAATCTGTATAATAAAGGGGTTATCCAGGGTGATTTCCCGCTCATTTACAATTCCCCGGTTGAAAGTTTTATCCAATATTTTCAAAATAAAGAAAATTTTATGAAAGCAGCCCTAGGCCGGGGAGAAACATACCGTCCCTTGATGACCTCCATCTTTAGAAAAAATGAAATTCCTGAAGATTTAGTCTATCTTTCTTTAATCGAAAGCGGTTTTAATCCTCATGCCTATTCCCCTGCCGGTGCTTGTGGTCCCTGGCAGCTGATGAAGGGCACCGCTCAACGATATGGTCTCCGGGTAGATAAGTGGATAGACGAAAGAAGAGACCCGGAAAAATCAACTCAGGCAGCAGTAAAATATTTAAAAGACTTACACGCGATGTTCGGAGATTGGTATTTGGCTTTAACTGCCTATAATGCCGGAGAAGGAAAAGTTGCTGCAGCCATCCACAGATATAACAGCACTGACCTTTGGTATCTTCGTGAGAAAACTTATCTTAAACAAGAAAGCTGCGATTTTGTCCCCAAACTTTTAGCTGCAATCACGATTGGGAAACAGCCCGGAGAGTATGGATTTGCTCAACTCGACTCTTCTGCTCCGACTCCACCCTTAACAAAAGTCAACATCCCTTTCTCGGCTGATTTAAAAATGATTGCTGCTATGGCTGAAATTTCTCTCCCCGAACTGAAACAGTATAACCCTGAACTCTGTTTCGGGCGCACCCCCCCGGATAAAGGAGGATATTGGGTTAAGATACCAGAATCGAAAAGGGAAATTTTTACGAAAAATTTTTCCCAAAACAAGGACAAACTCAAAAAACGCCAGGATAGCCAGACACACCAGATCAAATCCGGGGAGACTTTAGCCACGATTGCCCGAAAATACGATACCACCGTGAACCAACTAATGAAATTAAATGGAATTAAAAAAACCCGCGCCCTTCGCCCCGGTCAAACCTTACGGCTTCCAACGTCCTAGTTGTTTGAAATGCCTCAACTGGTCTAAGGGGTCAAATAATTCTCTTTTCAGCGTTAGGGAAATAGGATTATCAGGGCCAACCAACCCTGCAAATAGAAACCGAATATCACGAAAAATCCCCACCACGTGATCAAAGCAGGACCTCATTGCTTCCTCTTATCCGCCGGCAAGCACAAGCGTTATTGAAATCTCATCCCCATCCTTAACTGGTTTAGCCAGTTCATCAGGATAAGCGCTTTTGTGGTTGAGATAGATTTCAATTCCATTGAGCACCCTTCCCTTTTTATCAAACAAAACTCCCTTCACACCGGGGAACCGTTGCATGAAACTTTTTAGACAATCCTCAACCGTAGTGCCCTCAACCTCAACCGCTGATAAACCATCGGTTGCATGTCGGTAAAGCAGAGGAATGTTAATTTTTACACTCACCCTTCCTCCTTGACCACAATTCGACCATCAAAAAAAGATAGAAAAACCATTTTTCTATCTTTGATAGCGCCCCATTAATTGCCCTTGAGCCAAAACGTGTTCTTCCATCGCTTTCAATAATTGAGTTTTAGTCAATCCGGGTTCACTATCTAGTACTTTATCGAGAGCGTAAAGTTTAAAATAATACCGGTGAGCGCCCCGCGGAGGACACGGTCCTCCGTAGCCAATCTTCCGAAAATCATTGGTTCCTTGTTGCGCCCCATTTTCGATGATCTTGTGTGGCGGTAAGTTTTCAGGGAGTTCTTTTATCGTGGGTGGTATGTTGTAGATAACCCAATGAACCCAGATCCCCACTGGAGCATCCGGATCATCACTGATTAAAGCAACGCTTTTTGTATTCATTGGTACCGCATCCCATGCCAAAGGTGGAGAGATATCGGCACCATCGCAGGTATATTTTTTAGGGATCATGTCTCCCTCATTAAAAGCACTACTCTTTATTTTTAGTTCCATAGCTTCCCCTCCTATTGTACTGAGGTTAGATAAAACCATTACACAAAAAACGAAACAAGAAGTAGCCAAAAACAAAGAAAGCATCCTTCTTTTCATGGCCTTATTCCCCTTATAAAACGTGGGTTAGCTTTTTCCCTCATTTTTCATAGATTATAATATTTCAAGGAGTTAGAAGCAAGAAAAATTTCGGTTGAATTCTCAAAAAAGGAGACGTACGTGCTTAAGCTTAGACACCCTTTCACCAGGATCATAAATCAATTTCGTAAAGAAATAAGCTTTTCTCTTTTCTTTCGAAAAAACAATTGTTATAAATTAGTTTCTAAATTAATAATCCTCCAACGACTCAAGCGAATATTTTTTGCACTCTAAAGGTTAACTATGAAAGTAATCTTGTTAGGAACCGGAGGAACTATTCCCACCCTTCGCCGCAGCCTCCCTGCTTTAGCGTTGCAGCGGGATGGAGACATCTTGCTTTTTGACTGCGGAGAGGGCACCCAGGTACAGATTGTTCGGGCTTCTCTAAGCCCCGGCAAACTTTTTGCCATCTTCCTGAGCCACTTGCATGGAGACCATGTCACTGGGCTTCCCGGCCTCCTCATGACCATCATGCATCAGGCGCGGGAAAAACCCCTTCGCATTTTTGGGCCTCCGGGCATCAGAGAGTATATCAACTTGATTCGAAAATGTTTAGGGTTCAATCCACCCTATGTTCTTGACATCCATGAGATCACCGAAGGAAAACTTTTTTCCGGCTCTGGCTTTTGGATGGAGGCAGTTGCCGTTGATCACAAACCCCATACGCTTGCCTTTTCTTTAGTAGAAGAACCACGACCAGGAAGGTTCTTTCCGGAAAAAGCAAAGAAACTGGGCATTCCTGAAGGCCCTTTGTTTGGAAAGCTTCAACGGGGTGAAACCATAACATTAGCCGATGGGCGAGAAATTAACCCTTCGATGGTTATGAGCACCCCCCGGAAAGGCCGTAAGTTTGTTTACGCGACTGATACGCGGCCCTGCCCACAAGTGATTAAACTTGCCTATGAAGCAGACCTTTTAGTGCATGAAGGAATGTTTGCTCACGACATGGAGGAGGAAGCGAAAATAAAAGGCCATTCTACCTGCGCTCAGGCAGCTCGTATAGCGAGCGAAGCCAAGGTCAAAAATTTAGTCATTACCCATATCAGTACTCGTTACCAGCGGACTGATGATCTGCTTTATGAAGCTCGATGTGTTTTTCCCAAGACCGTTATTGGACAGGATTTGATGAAGTTTGAAATACCCGTGCATAAGGAATAAAAAATTCTCTTAAATGAGCAGAGGGTAATGAGCGCCGCGACTGTACCCTTCCCTTTGGGCGAGAATATCCAAGTGAAGCGTAGCGATGTTTTCTACATCTAAGGGGACAGGGGTGCCAATGAATTCAATGTCAACCGCTTTGAGATATTTTTGGCAGGCTTTACAGACTTCAAGTCGGTATTGTTTTTCATTCTCGACATAAAGATACGTGACCCCTTCCTCCTCTTCGTTTCCACAAAACGGGCACATAAGAAAAGGGAACGGCCATTCTGTGCCACAGTAAACACAAAAAAGATGCCTTGACCATTTTCCCTCCGGGATCACTGCAATAGGTGGGGCTTTTCCACAAATAGGGCAATACCCCTTTTCCCAAAGAGTTATATCAATCACTGCTCGTAAATTTTCGGCTAAATATTCGTAAAAAGGTTTTAGGGACTCAGTCAAAAGAAAGAAGAGGAGCGTAGGGTCACCCAGTTCCTCTTTTTTCCCCATTGGCGAGGGAATTTCCCCATCCCACATCGCTTTGATGGTCTTTCCAACATCGAGGTTACCTTTTTTAATAAAGGCGTGTAACTTTCCTGCAGTATCAGGATTTTTTTCGTGGCTTATCTGAAGAAGCGTGCGAAAAAATTTTTCTAACGCCCCATTATCCAACTCAATAGCGCTCTTATCCAGAACCGGGGATCCTGCTTTGAATTTTGCCTGCACTTCCTGTTCATCAAAAACTATGGGGAGACCTTTAAGCGACTGGTAAAACTCCTCTTTGGCAATAAAAATTTTTTCATAAAAATCGAGCAGGTTTCTGTACGCGGGTTTTTCGCGTTTGATTTGTTCCATGCGGGCCAATTTCGTTTTCAGGTCACCGGCCATTCCTATTTGCTCCAATCCCTTAATAGCTGAAGCAGGAGCCGCACACCAAAGCCGCTTGCGCCCTTTGGTATATAGGGTTTATCTTTTTCATACCAGGTCGGCCCGGCGATATCCATATGGACCCATGGGGTATCGTTCACAAATTTTTTCAGAAACATTCCTCCGGTAATAGTTCCGGCAGCCCGGGTACCCACATTCTTAAAATCCGCAATATCACTTTTGAGGTAATCAAAGTATTCTTCCCAGAGAGGAAGTTCCCATACCTTTTCGCCGGTTTTTTCGCCGGCTGATTTAACGGAGTTCAACAAAGAAGCATCGTTTCCCATAATACCGGCAACATAGTCTCCTAACGCGGTTATGCACGCTCCGGTCAGAGTGGCTAAATCAACAATACCTTTCGGTTTATACCTTTTGGCATACGTCAAGGCATCGGCCAGGATTAATCGTCCTTCCGCGTCCGTGCTGATTACTTCAATGGTCTGACCCGACAGAGACGTGAGAACATCTCCGGGTTTATACGCTTTGCCTCCCGGCAGATTTTCCGTGGCCGGAATAATCCCCAGTAAATTTAAAGGAAGTTTCATTTGGGCTACTGCCTGCATGGTTCCCATCACCACCGCTCCCCCAGCCATATCATCTTTCATTTGTTCCATTTTGTCAGGAGGCTTAAGAGAAATGCCACCGCTATCAAAGGTAATCCCTTTTCCGATGATGACCAGAGGAGGTCCAAAATTTCGGCTGGCGGTGTATTCTAAAATAATAATCTTCGCTGGTTCCCGGCTTCCTTGAGCAACCGCCAGAAAGGCGCCCATTCCCATTTTCTGAGCCTGTTTTTCGGTAATGACCCGGCACTTTAACTTGTTCTTCTTGGCAATCGTCTGCGCTTGGTGAGCTAACATAGCGGGCGTCTTTTTATTGGCTGGTAAAGACACCAAATCACGAGCAATATATACGGCTTCCCTGAGAATAGTCACATGACGCAAGACCATTTCTATTATCTTGGTCCTGTCTTTTTTTTGCGAGACAACCACACACTCATCAACTTCTTTTATTTTTTCCCTTCCCGTGGTTATCAGGTCCCGGAACTGATACACCCCCAAACCTCCTCCGATTAGAAATGCTTCCAGCAGTTTAGACACTGAAAATCCTTTGGCGTCAAGAAGGTCTTCGGGGAGATGGATTGTTTTTATTCCTAAATCGCGTACATACTGAAAAGCTTTCCCCCCGGCTCCGCGCATGACATCAAGGTCAAACTTTTCCTTCTTTCCCAATCCCACCAAAACTATTCTCTTGGCAGATAGCGCTCCTTGGGGATAAAGCAAAAAAGTTTTATATCGTTGCCCAAGAAAATCCCCGCTCGTGAGAAGATTTTTAATCAATCCTTTCGTGGCGCTGTCTATAACTTCAAGCGATTTTTGCAATGTCTTCGTATCTTCAAAAACAGGCAGAACCAGCACCTCAGCTTTTTCAGAAATAATACTGCCAACTCTCAATTTAAACTTTATCGCCATAATTCCTTCCTTTTTATAAACCCCGCAAAAATTCTGGTCGCAACTGCGCGGGATTTTTTAAAGCGCAATCTATCTCACTAAGGAGCTTTGCTTTATCTTGATTAAGCGTCGCCTTGATGGCAAGATAGTTAGAAGCATGATTACTGCGGAAAATACACTTATCTAAGTGAAAGTGCTCAATCATAACACGGAGCTCATTAAGGATTTCCAACTTGTCCATCATCTCCCAATCCTTCCCCAGACAACGGGAAAAGTATCGGTTATCATCCTCAAGGATAAGAGTTAAGGCGGAAAGATAGTGAGGATTAATCGCTGAACAGACTCGTGCGGTTTCAAGCGCATGGCGCTCGCTCCCCTTTTTCCCGGCGAGGCCAAGAATAACGGTTGCTGAAAGCACAAAACCAGCATCAATAGCTTTTTTGGCACTGGTAATCAGTTCTTGCGCCGTTGCTCCTTTTTTTATTTTGACGAGTAGTTCATCATCGCCCGTTTCAATACCAAAGTACAACATCTGGAGGCCAGCCTTGCGGATCCTTTGGAGGTCTTCTGTTGACTTTCCCATAAGATTAGCCGGATTAGCATAAGCGCTCACCCGTTCCAGAGCAGGAAACTTTTCATAAAGGAAATTCAAAATCTGGAGCATGTAATCCGTATCAATAAACAGCGCATCACCATCCGCAAGGAAAATCCTGTTTATCCCGCCATAAGAAAGCGCTGCCTCGAGGATATCGGCCTTGAGCTCTTCCCAGGGCCGGATACGAAATTTTTTCTTCCGGTACATGATACAAAAGGCGCACCGGTTGTGGGAACACCCTAAGGTTACCTGGAAAATAAGCGAATACGCTTCACTCGGAGGACGATATAAGGGCATATCATAATACATAGTCACATCCTTCTGCTTTCATCATTTTTTCTTTAAAACCTTTATCACATCATTATAGTTAAGGCAATTTAAAATATCTGTTTTCCCCAGCCATCCTCTCCGCGCTACCGAAAGCCCAAGCTCAAGGTATTCCATCTGATCAAGGCTGTGGGCATCGGTTCCAATGGTAAGTTTTGCTCCCTTGTCTTTCGCCGCCCGAGAGTAAATATCGTTAAGGTCAAGTCTCTGGGGATAAGCGTTAATCTCAAGGGCTGTATTGGTTTGCGCTGCTTCCTCAAACACCATTTCCAGATTGACAGCGTAAGCATCCCGCTCTCCGATGAGGCGTCCGGTGGGGTGGGCAATACTGTGCACCCGGGGGTGACGCATGGCTTTCATGATTCGGCGGGTTAAGGTTTTTTCGTCCTGTTTAAAACCACTATGGATAGCCGCAATAACAACATCAAGCTTCCTGAGTAACTCGTCAGGATAATCTAAGCCGCCATCATTGTTGATATCAACCTCGGACCCACAGAGCAGTTTAACTTTTTTGTTTTTCCGATTAATTTTTTGAATTGCCGAATTTTTTTCCTCCATCCGAGCAATCGACAATCCTCCGGCTATTTTAAGAGACTGAGAATGATCGCAGATCGCTACCCATTCAAGCCCCATGGTCTCGGCCTTTTTTGCAATCTCCTCCAGGGTTGCCGCCCCATCACTATAGTAGGAATGGACATGGAAGTCTCCCCGAACATCCCTGTGTTCCACTAAATGCGGGAGTTTTCCCTCCAACGCTGCTTCAATTTCACCACGATCTTCCCTAAGTTCAGGGGGGATAAAAGGCAACCCAACTGAAGTGTAAACCTCCTGTTCATCCCTCCCACCGATTTTTTTCTCGCCCCGAAATATTCCGTATTCATTTATTTTCAGACCCTTCGTGACTGCCAGTTCCCGAAGCCGGATATTATGAGCTTTGGAGCCGGTAAAATAGCAAAGCGCTGCTCCAAAGCAATCCGGGTCTACCACGCGGAGATCCACTTGAATACCTCCCCGTGCTCGAATGCTTGATTTTGTTCTTCCTTTGGCCTGGACTGTTTCCACAAAGGGAAGGTGAGTAAAAAAGTCCATTACCTTTTCTGGTTGAGGAGAAATGGTCAATATGTCTATGTCCTTAATGGTTTCCCGTTGGCGACGGACACTTCCTGCCACACTTATTTGTTTTACTTCTTTTAATTTTTTAAGTTCGCCCGTAATTTCCCGGGAAAGAGCAAGCATGGTGCTGAGCATTACCCGCGCTAACTTCTGACGGTAAAGCGCGATCCCTTTCAGAATATTTTCTTCGGTCTTGGCTTTTATTCCTGGCAGTCCTTGCAGCTTGTGCGCTTGAGCCAATCCTTCCAAGTGATCTATGCTTTCAACTCTTAACTCATCGTAAAGCATTTTAACCGTCCGGGGGCCGAGTCCCGGAATCGTGATGATTTCCATCAACCCCTCTGGTATCTCTTTTTTCAATTCCTCATATTTTTGGAGAGTTCCGGTCGTGATGATTTCAGTAATTTTTTGGGATAGGTCCTTCCCGATTCCGGGAAGGGTATCCAGTTCGTTGCGCTGCGCAATTAAAGCAATATCTTCAGCTAAATTTTCAATATTCTGAGCAGCCTTCTGGTAAGCGCGAATACGAAAAGGGTTCTCCCCTTTTATTTCCAGCATTTCCGCTATCTTTTTAAAAACAGTGGCCACTTCCTGATTTTTCATGGATTGCACCCTTTATAGTTGATGCGTTGTTGTAAAATTTACCATAGCTAAAAATCAAGTTCAAGTTTTGTTGTTAACGAATTTAACCAAAAAAAGACTGCTAAAGTAGATACTTTTCACGTAGTAACAAAGTCAGGGAAAAGCAAACTGGGGTTTGGAAACAAAGGGAAATTACTCGCAGACAGTGGCGAGACTTATTAGCTTCAAAGGCCATCGAGGCCAAGTTCTTTGAGTTTTTTGGGTTGGGCTACCGGTTATTAAATCCCATCCCACCATGGAATAGAAATCTTTTGCCAGTTTATTCATATCAAGTGTTTCCTCTTGGGTTGGTCCTTTGCTTGAGTGGAGGGATTCCTGCAGCGCGAAGGTGGAGCCGAACCTCTTGCGGTGTAACACCTTCGCGGAAAGTGAACGCTTTTCTTAAGCTTAATATCCTTTCTCCAGTCTTAAGGTATTCCTCCACGGAAAGCTCCCAGCCCGTCGCAAAGCTTAAATATTCGACCAAAGGATACGTGCCCGTCAAAGGCCCAAACAGCCAGACACCCGCGCAATTGATAAGCCCCATGAACACGCTTGCGGCAGTGTACCAAACAATATTTTTTCTTTCTTTATCCGAAGCTCCTTTGAACGTTTTCTCAATGGTAGGAAACTGTTTATCAACTCCCATGACCAAACCATATAAATGAAAAGAAATCGTGTGCCTTCCCGGAGTTGGCTCACACTGATGCGCGATCCCAAAACCTTCATCGAGCTTAGAATCGTGCCTGGGGAGTTTCTCTCCGCTCACTCCGATCGAGGCAATCCTTATTTTTTTTCGCCGAGCTCTTTTTTGATTGTTGTTTCAGTTGCAACAACATCCTTACCCCACAGTTTACTTGCATCTCTGATTTCCACGTTATCATCATGAAGAAAAACCTAGACTGGGTTATCGGAATGACCAGTGAAAAAACTGCACCATAGCCTGTTTTTTTAAATTCCTTTGACAAAAAGCCTCCGGAATTCGCATCCGCCCCACGTGTTGGTAAGCGACGACTTCCCAACCACGATGTATCGTCCGGGGAAAAAGCTCCGATTCCGGTGAGCAACCCCGCGCAAAAGCCGAGTTAACTTTCGGGCGAAAGGGGATCGATACCCAGCTTTTGCCGCTCAGTAATTTCCGCTGCACCCAGACCATACCCGAAAAAAAAGTTCCGATAAAATCCGTCGATAGGAGGAACAAGCTCATGGCTTTTATTGGATAAATTAACTATCAAGTATTTACCCATATATCCGCTCATAGAAAACTCTCCTCAAGAATTTTAACGTGGGAAAAATAGTTTTTTTATTAACAAAAAACATCTTTTTTCTCAAGAAAATAATACCTTTTAACCTGGTTTTCTCCTTGACACCTAAGAGTAATTTTCTTAAACTAATTTCACCCGAAACTCTTGCTTATGCAGTAAAGGAGGGTTCTCTATGCGCGTTGCCATGTATTACCGTAATCATGATGTCCGGCTCGAGGAAATGCCGGTTCCCTTGATCGGACCCGGTGAACTGCTGGTAAAAATTTATTCGAGTGGTGTTTGCGGAAGCGATGTGATGGAATGGTACCGGATCAATAAAGCGCCGTTGGTGCTGGGCCATGAAATTGCGGGAGAAGTGGTTGAGGTTGGCGAGGGAGTAAAATTATTCGTTAAAGGTGATCGCGTCGCCGCGACTCATCATGTTCCCTGCTTTTCTTGTCATTACTGCGTGAGCGGTCATGAAACGGTCTGCGACACATTGCTTTCTGGCACGCATTTTGATCCCGGTGGTTTCTGTGAATATGTCCGCCTTCCGGCGATTAATGTTGACCGGGGAACGTGGAAGTTACCTGATACCATGACCTATGATGAAGCAACCTTTGTTGAACCGCTCGCCTGCATTCTCCGTGGTTTGCGCGCGGTTAAGTTCGAACCCGGGAAAAGTGTTTTAGTGTTGGGAAGCGGCATTTCGGGATTGCTTTTTATCAGCCTTGCCCGAGCCCTGGGCGCAACTCGCACTATTGCCACTGATGTGAACACCTATCGGCTTAAGGCTGGCAAACAGGTTGGCGCTGACGATACGATAGACGGACGCCAAAATGTATCTCTGCTTTTTCGCGAACGCAACCAGGGACGTGGTGCAGATGTAGTCATTGTGACCGCTGGTGTCGTGGGCACTTTCGAACAAGCACTGCAGGCAGTCGAACGAGGCGGCACTATCCTTTTCTTCGCCCCCACCAGAGAAAATATCACAATACCGCTTTCCATCAACGATGTCTTTTGGCGCAAAGATATTACTTTGACCACAACGTATGCCGGCAGCCCTGCTGATTACGTGACTGCTCTTGAAATTATTCGCGCCAAGCGTGTACCCCTTCACGACATGATTACCCATCGTTTTGGTCTTCAAGACACCGTTAAGGGTTTCGAGTTAGTAGAAAAAGGGGATGAGTCAATCAAGATCATTATTCGGCCCCAAGAATAAAAAAGGGCTGAATTAAAAACGTGCAGGGCCGAATAGGAACCAATAAGCAAATCTAAAAAATTTATCAAGGAGGAAAACAATGCCGGAAATAGATCAAGAAGGAAAAGATTATGGTCTCGATATTCCCGTAAAGACTGAGGGTTTTTTTTTAAAAGGTTCACATGCCCTCGATTGGGGGATGAAAAACCGCCTCTCCCGTATATTTAACCCTGATACCGGTCGCACCGTGATGCTGGCAATTGACCACGGATACTTTCAAGGCCCGACAACGGGGCTTGAACGGATTGATTTAAACATCGTGCCCCTCGCTCCCTATGCCGACACCCTTATGCTCACCCGGGGTATCTTGCGCACCACGATACCACCAACCTATCGAGGAGGAATCGTTCTTCGCGCGACTGGCGGGCCGAGTATTTTGAAGGAACTTTCCAATGAACAAATCGCGGTGGATATGGAAGATGCGATCCGGCTCAATGTATCGGCATTAGCGGTACAGGTATTTATCGGAGGAGAGTTTGAAACTCAATCCGTACATAACATGACCCGTTTGGTGGATATGGGAAATCGCTATGGGATTCCTATTCTCGCGGTTACGGCCGTAGGCAAGGATATGGCCCGGGATGCTCGATACTTCCGCCTCGCGTGTCGGATCTGTGCTGAACTGGGCGCCCATTATATTAAGACCTACTATATCCCCGATGGTTTTGACACAGTTGCCGCTTCGTGCCCGGTCCCGTTAGTGATGGCGGGAGGAAAGAAGCTCCCTGAACTGGATGCTCTTCAGATGTCCTATAATGCTGTCCAGGAAGGTGCTGCCGGGGTGGATATGGGCAGGAATATCTTTCAATCAGAGGCACCGGTGGCAATGATCAAAGCAGTTCGAGGAGTTGTTCACGAAGGACTTAAACCCAAAGAAGCGTACCAGCTTTTCCTCGATATAAAAAATAAAAAGGTAAAATAAAAATCGTGGCATAATCTGCGGCGTATCGCGGGCGGCGATTTTACATCGCGGTCAAAACGTGCTGAGCGTTAATTGTCCAGCACCTCTCGTATTTTAAACAAAATCTCTTCCGGCGAGACGGGTTTACCAATAAAATTTAACCCCTCAAGAATTGCTTGTTCATCAATAATCTCAGCGGAATAACCGCTGATAAAAACTGCTTTTATCTCCGGCTTGATCTTTTTTATGGCATCGTAAGCCTCTTTTCCATTCTTTTTAGGCATGATGACATCCAGAAGCAAGAGATGGATATCATCCTTGTGTTTTAGAAATTGTTCGATCGCATTTTCTCCATCGTGTGCTTCGAGGACTTTGTACCCAAATTCTTCCAGGATTCTTTTCACTAGGGTCGCAACTGCCGGATCATCGTCTGCGACAAGTATTGTCTCAGCACCCCCTTTAAGCGGGCGCGAAGCTTTTTCTTCTTGCCTTTCAAATGTCGAATCAATCAAGGGAAGATAAATATTAAAGGTTGTTCCTTTACCAACCTCACTTTTAACGTCAATATACCCGTCATGTTGTTTCACAATGCCATAGACCATGGAAAGACCAAGACCAGTTCCTTTCCCTACCTCCTTCGTGGTAAAAAAGGGGTCGAAAATTTTTTCCTTAGTCTTCTCATCTATCCCAACACCTGTATCGGTAACCGAGATAAGGGCATAACCACCTGAGTGTCTGAGTTGTGAGGTGACTACACTATGTGGGGGCAACTGTACCGCCTCGGTCGTAATAGTTAACACACCACCTTTGGGCATGGCATCCTTGGCATTGGTAACGAGATTCATGAAAACCTGATCTAACTGTCCTTGGTCAACCATGATAATCAAATCTTTTTTGTACAGTTCGATCTTAAACTCTATGTCTTCTTTAATGAGTCTCCCGAGGAGCTTTTTTAAGTTGCTGATACTTTCGTTAAGATTTAATGGCGTCGGAGCACTCAACTGTTTTCTGCTAAACGCAAGAAGGTTCTTGGTCAGACTTGCTGCCCTTTGGGCTGAGTCAAGTATTTGTGCGACATGAGAACTGATCGGGCTTCCTTGTGGAATTTTCATTTGAATAAGCCCCCCAAAACCCATTATCGCCGTGAGGATATTATTAAAGTCATGGGCTATGCCGCCAGCCAGAGTTCCGATTGCTTCCATTTTTTGGGCATGCCAGAGCTGTTCTTGGAGTTGTTCTTTTTCTGCTTCCCTTTTTTTTAACGCATCAAGCATAGTGTTAAATGCGTCAGCGAGCTTGCCGATTTCATCCCCGGTCTCAACCCCCACATCACTGACCACGCCTCCAATACCGAGAGTGTACACCCCTGCAGTCAATCGTTTAAGGGGAATTGTTATCTGCCTGGTCATAATAAATATAAGTAAAGAACCGATGCTCCAAAAAACAAACCCTATTAAAATACTTTTTAATAACAGGATATTGAGCTGTTTTTTAAGTTCGACTTTATCAATGGTTAATTTTGCAAAACCAGTGATAAGTTCCTTTTTTTTCGAAGGGCGCTCTCCCAGAACCAGATATTCTTCAGAAGCATATCCTGCGACTGTGATGACCGGCGACCATAATTCCATAGAGTCCTTGCCCTTAAGCAAACACAGAGGCTGATCCTGCCGGAAACTTTCAATTACGTTACCCGGGACTTTTTCATTTTCCTGTGCTGATGTTTGCTGATCCGTGACTTTATATTTCTTTAGCTTTTTAAACAAATTTTTTTGCAGATTAAATACAGAAACCTCTAAGACGCTTTCCTGTTGAAAAATTCCTTCAACCGCATCTCTGAGCAGGTCTTTATTTTCTGAAAGAACGCCGAGCCTCACGCTGTAAGCAAGGACCCCGACAAGTAATTCTGAGTTTTTCATCAGAGTATTGGTGAGCGCTTTTCTTTGCTGATAGTAAAAAAAGATCGTAAAAACAGAGGAAATGATGAAGAAAAAAATTGTAAAGGTAACGAATACCTTAATGCTGAATTTTTCACGCAAGAGCTTAAGAAAATTTAAATTCATCTTGTGCCTTTACTTCAGAATCTTAGCTTTTTCTAAGACCTTCTCATCAATAGTGATTCCCAACTTTTTTGCTATCTTGAGGTTAATTAATATTACTGCCTTCCTAGCATCAATGCGCTGAACATCCCTCTTACCCCGATTGGAAAGGATTGCTTTAGCCATTTCACCGGCCTGATTGCCTATATCAAAGGGGTCTACGCTGATTGACATTAATGCACCGAGCTCAACATATTTTACTGAAAAGGAGATGATCGGTTTCTGATTTTCGAGCAAGAAGAGAAGCAGAAAATCGATGGTCTCAGGAGAATACACGGTGATATCCGGGATCATCCAGAAGGCATCTATCTTGTTTCGAAGATTCTTTAAGGCGGAAGGGACCTCTTTTGGGCTCTGAACTTTTTCTTTTATCAAAGAGATACCCATGGTATTAGCCGCATGCACCGCCTCTTTTATAAAATTGCCGGTCCTATCCGGGTTATATAAGGTACCGATCGTTTTTGTTGCTGGTAAAACCTCTAGGAGGGTAGCGACCTGCCTTTCGGGAGATAGAGTCATACTGATACCGCTGATATTCTTTTCACCGAAAGTAATTGCCTGAGGATTGAGAACCATCATATAAATAATCGGAATGTCTTCGATCTCTTTTATTTCTGTGAGCGCATCCATCCCGATGGCGAGAATAAGTTCCGGTTTGTTGAATTGAATTAACTGGGAAGGGTTGATTTTCTCCTGGTCGGAAAGAACTACTTTCGTAATCTCAGCATCACAGACACTTTTAAAACCGGAAAGCGCTTCCTCATATGGTGCAACGCTAAGGCTCTGGACAACGAGTACCCTCTGCCCAGCTTCTGCCAAACCGTTGCAACATACTAATATTAAAAAGGAAGTAAAGATTTTTGTAATCACGAATTTCTGTTGCGATACCGTCATTGAGTCAAAAATCTTTTAAGTGTCTCTTTGTTTACCCCCCCTTTCGGGAAAAGGGGGCAAAGGGGGGGTTCCAGCCTGTCCGGCGATGGCTGCTCATGCTGTTTTATAAAGTTTAGCGTAGTATTATACATATTTTATGAGTTTTTCAACAGCCTGATAATTCGCAACGCCCTTTTTTGCAATAATTTTTTGTAAAAAAATAAAAAAATTGCTTGCATTAAAAAAAATTTGTGATAAAAATATCCAATAGAAATTATTGGGTTAAAAACAAATATTTACACGATAGTTAAAGAGTAGCGCATAAGCAGTAAATAAAATTAGACATATCGTATCATAGGTTGGGTTAAAAAATAAATAAAATTTTTCACATTAAAAAATAACATTAAAAAATAAATTTATTATAATGAATTTTAGGAACCGAGACATTCTAATTGTTTGTTTTTTTGTGTTCTTTTCTACCCTCCCCCTTTTTCTTTTCTGTCCACCCTCCTTTGCCCAGTCAGAGGAGGAAATGCAAACTCTCCAGATGTTTTATAAGGAAAAAGACCTAGTAGTATCCGCCACCAGAAACCTCGAACCAATCTCTCAGGTTGCCGAAAATATCACGGTTATTACTGCCAAAGACATCGAGCATATGAATGCCCATACTGTGGCTGATGTCCTGAACCGTGTCCCGGGCCTCTTCATTAATTATAATCAGGACTTCGGCGCCCCCTCGTTGCTTCAAATCCAAGGCTCGGAGCCGCGGCATGTCCTCGTTGTGGTTGACGGCATCAAGTGGAATTCTCTGGCAAGCGGGGCGGCTGAAACAAACTCTATTCCGGTAGATATCATCGAACGCATAGAGATAATCAAAGGCCCTGCCTCATCATCCTGGGGTTCAGCTTTAGGAGGGGTGGTAAACATCATCACCAAGGACGCAGGAAACACCAGCCGGCCTTCAGGCTCTCTAAGCGCTTCGTATGGGGAAAGAGAAACCCAGGATTATAGGGCTCAAGTTGCGGGGTTAGCCGGGACAGTAGGGTATTATCTTTATGCAGGGCACCAGGAATCTGACGGTTTCAGAGAATCGCGGGATTTTGAGACTTACAGCCTTTACTCCAAGGTTCATCTCCCGGTCACAAGCAAGGTAACTACTGATTTTACTCTCGGGTACAGTGAACCGGACCAGAAGGTTGGGGATTTTCCGGGCGAGGATATTACCCAACGAGCAGTAAATCCGACTTTTTTTGCAACTGCGTCCCTTGATGCCTCCCTTTCCAAAGAGTTAAGCTTTGCAGCATCCTTTCACGAATTCAAGCAAAGATTTTCCGAGTGGTTCAATTCCCTCGGGCTTCACGGGCTTCCTTTTGATCCTTCCGGAGCATTGTATGAGCATGAGGTTTATAATGAGGAAACCACGGGAGGGGATGCAAAGTTTACCTGGGTTCATGGGATGCACACCGCAGTTCTTGGAGGAGAATTTGATCGCGGCACGCTCGACCAGACGATCAAGGCTGGGACTTTACTTCAATTATATGGCTTTCCAGCAATTGCGACTACCAGCCCGGGCATTGACCGGTGGGCAGTATATGCCAATGACACCATTGTCATTGACCGGTGGTCCATCACCCCGGGGGTCAGGTATGACCGAAACAACATTACCGGCTCGTTTGTCAGTCCAAGCCTTGGCATAACCTACCAGGTTTGGCGAGATTCTGTTTTACGCGCTTCAGTGACGCGTGGTTTTACCATCCCTCCTTTATCCTGGACGTCCGGGGGGGGGTTAACTCTTCTTCCCAACCCAAGTCTAAACCCGGAAAAAATCATGTCCTACCAGTGTGGCGGGGAAACCGCGGTGCTCAAGTACTTCTGGTTAAAGGCGACCTTGTTCCGGCATGAGGTGGAAGATACCTTAAGCCCTAACTATGAACCACCACCATCCCCATATTACATCATTGTCAATGGTAAAAAGACCAGGAGACAGGGCGGAGAAATTGAACTGCAAACCGTCCCGGTTTATAATTTTTATTTTGTCGGCGGATATTCTTACGTCCATTATTCCCCTCCCAGCGAATCTACCGCCACCAAAGACTCCTATACCTATTCTCTCGGTTTCAGATACGATGACAATAGATCTTTCCGGGGGGAACTTTTTGGCCATTATGTGTGGTGGGACCTTGATCCCAGTTTTATGGCAAAATACCATGCTTTTATCTGGGACCTGAACCTTACCAAGAAAATCTTCCTCCAGGAGAAGACCTCATCTGAGCTTTTCTTTACTGCCCACAACCTTTTTAACGGCGCTCAGTATTTTTCTGTGGAAAGCGAAAACCCCCGACGGTGGGTAGAGGCCGGAATAAGAATTAAATTTAAATAAACAAAAACGCCTCAATTAATTAGGCAATGGTTAACCAAGATGATGGTTAATTGTTTTCTGCGAAATCGTTTTCACCCGAAATGGCCGGGACAAAGCCGAAACCCCCCGATTCTTTTCTACAACTTAACCAGGCTTAGCCTTGTTATCCACTCAACTGTTGATCATCCCCTATTGAGTGATTCTTCGGTGTCATTTCTTAGACAAGGCTGACGCAATTTCATCTTTCAGCAGATTGCCACGAATCCTTTGGGTTCTCGCAATGACAAAAGAAATAAGGTTAATCGTGTAAAAGTATGGATGAAAATTTAGCATAAGCAAGGTGACCTCCCCCATTGCCCCCTCTTTTCTAAAGAGGGGGCGAAAACATTAGCATGCTTAGTAGCCGATCGGAAAAGTTAATCCTTTATATATTTGTAACCTTTTATTACCAAGGAGGTACGTTATGAAAGAAGAAAGAATCATTATCATTGACGAAGGTATTGATGAAGTTAACCCGGATGGGTTCCAGGCGTG
>Ga0182021_10000340_pt1 | contig 48444 bp, 33 predicted proteins | sample 612E3MmetaG_FD_120493 | JGI IMG/M metagenome (GOLD analysis project Ga0182021, IMG submission 120493) | Permafrost microbial communities from Stordalen Mire, Sweden - 612E3M metaG (Illumina Assembly) | ecosystem: Environmental > Terrestrial > Soil > Wetlands > Permafrost | place: Sweden... | reverse complement strand
GCAGGACAAGTTCCTGGGCCAGGATGGTGGTGACGTGAAAGTCGCCGTCTCCCTCAAGAAGCGCCTGGTGCCCGCACCCATTGGCTAGACCTATTGTTCGCGACCGAACGAGGGCCCTAACCGCGGCCCTTAGAGTTCATAACAAAACCCGACGATGCCGCGATGAAGCCAGCCGGGATGCACCGCAAGGAAGGGCCCGCAGGGCAACGTGGTTCGTTGTTCAAGGGACCTGACGCCGCGGGGCGCCCGGCTGTCTTCATCCCTCCGGGCGAGGGGTGGCGGGCATCGCAATGCAGCGTCAGGTTCGTCACGCGTAGTACCTGCTACGCTCTGACTCACCTTTCTTGCCTTGCTCGCCCGGCACCCCTCGCGCGACGACGTGGGGTTTGGTTATGAGCTCTTATTCATGTCCGTTTTCGATGACCGAGGATCGTTCCGTATGCCACGCCGGCCACTGTGATCATTACGCCCGCGAGGCCTGATGCCGTGGCCCGCTCCTTCAACAGGGGAACGGCGAGCAGGTACTGGATGATGGGCAGCAGCTGGAGCCACACCGCTGCCTCGGACACGGACAGGGTGCCATAGGCCTCCGACATGAGCATTTGGCCGCCATAGGCCAGCAGGCTCATGAGGATGGCCAGTCCCCATGGTCCCAGGCCGCCGGGCAAGGGCGAGAGGGCGAAGGGCAGCACCACGGGAAGCCCGGCGATGCAGAAGAAGAAGAAGATCGTGGCGGCATTGTCTGTGTACCGCACGGCGCGGATGGCATTGGCGCTAGTGGCGGCGAAGACTGCCGCAGCCAGCGCCGCCACTTCGCCCCGGCCGAACCCGAACCCGAGGCGGCCCTGGCTCAGGACCAGCGCCACCCCCAGGGAGGCCGCCAGGATGGCCAGCCAGAGGTGGATGGTGGGCCGCTCCTTGAAGATCACCAGGGACATGACGGTGGCGATCACCGGGAACATGTTGTAGAGGATGCCGGCCTCCCCTGCCGGGATGCGGGCCAGGGCATAGAAGTAGAGCACCACCACGGCACCGCCCGAAACCCCGCGCGTTACCAGGAGGCGATAGTTGCTGGGCCGGTACAGTCCGGGAATCAGGCCGAAGGCCGCCAGGCTGACCAGGGCACCCACCACGAAGCGAAGCACCGCAAGATGTCCTGCCGTGAACCCCATGTCCGGCATCGTGAGCTTTCGCGCCAGGATGGCCATCAGGCCGAAGCAGAGCGCGGATCCCGCCAACTCCACGCGCGCCACCATGCGGCGGCGGGACTGGGCGGCAGTGTAGGCGGTCATGCCCTCCATCCTGCCTGGAATGACCCTCTGGGGATCATGCGAAGAGCAGTCTGAGAACGTGTTTTGGAATCCCGCGAGTCGCGACGGAGGCCAGTCGCTTTGAAAACAGACCTAGTCCGGCTCGGGGTCAAGAAGCCATGGAGACTTGCTGATGATCTGATCGGAAGTGAAGGTTGGGGCCACGTCTCCAAGCAGGAATCGACCACCAGGGCGCTGCCGGATCAGATTCAAATAGGGTCCAAGGGGTGAATCGATCGCCATTCCAGGGTGTGACGGCGCAGCCGTACGGGAGGTCGACAACTGCCGTTCCGCAGGCACAGCCTCTCCTGAATAGGGTTGCAACTTAAGGACCACCTTATGGCTCTGGGAGGCCTTCGTCTCCCCGGACAGGTCGACGACGATGAACTTGCCTGCGCCCTTTCCAGAGACATCCAGAGAGAAGGCGACTTCCAGGGTCACCTCCTGAAGTTCGAAGAAGGCATCGTTTTCCTCAGCCTTCGCCTGCTCCAGTTCTGCCCTCACTTCTTTGATGAAATCCCGAAGGCTAATACGCCCTTTCATGCATCCTCCTTGAGAAGTCAGATGGATGGTCAACCGATGGCCCGGATGTCTCGACGGAATTCAGGACTCATGCAGACTCATCGGGGCGGGGCCATTCCCAAGACCGGGGAAGGCCTCAGGTCGACGCTGGACGGATCAACAATTGCGCGAGTTTTGCGCCGATCGGTGACCCGAGCCCGGTGCATGGATCGGGGCCTGTGCTGGCGCGGAAGGCACCGTTGTCCCCCGACGTAATATCGTTGAAGCAGACAGGGTTGAGCCACAACTTGGGAGTGAGAAAACCAAGTTTGGTTCCGAAGGCGGCAAACAGTCCTGCATAGAGCGGCGCGACGGCACTGGTCCCACCGATGGGTACCTGGGCGCCATGCAGAATGATCATGTAGCCAGTATTCGGGTCGGCGTTGGCGGCCACGTCGGGCACCATCCGCCCCGGTCCATGCGGTGCCCCCGCCTGCCAGGGGGGCATCGGCGTGAACAGGGTCGAGAACCCGCCGCCAGTTCCCTCACCACTCGTATGGCCGGGATTGTTGTTCCATACCGTCTCCGCGGTGGACGTCTTTCGGGTCCCACCGCAGCCGATCACATGCGGAGCAGAGGCCGGGAGGTCCACATTGGCTGGATTTGGCCCGCCATCGCTCGAATCATTATCGCCGGAGGCCGCGAATACGATCATGCCGGCCGCGGTGGCATCCGTTGCCGCCTGCTCCATGTCATGAGCGGCCTGCGCCCCCCAGTTGGCCTCATCGGCTCCCCAAGAGATCGAGCAGACATCGCAGCCATCGGCCATTGCTGCCCGGACCGCGGCCGCGATGTCCTGGGCCCAGTAGACCCGGATCGTGGCGGCCTTGCCGGTGGCCACAAAATAGGCGGCGCCGGCGACTTCGATGTCGAGGGCTACCTCGCCATCGGCACTATTCGGCCCGGGGTTAGGAGTGTTCTTGGTTCCGTCGACCGAAACGTCCGCGATCTTCGGCTGCGGTTGGCCGAGGCCGCGGAAGAACTGGTCCATGTCGGACTGGACCCAACCTCCACCGAGTTCGACGATGGCGATCACACCGCCGCCAGTGAGGTTCGTGGGCCAGCTGTAGGCGGCGCAGAGATCGGGGACGCTCCATGGGCCTCCGTCTATTGACCTCCCCGTGGCGGATCCGGTCCGGCCCATATGGAAATAGGGGTGGACCTTCGGGCGCAGCACGCCATGGAGGTAGGAGTGAAGGGCGGCGCGAAGAGCGCCTCCCTCCGCGGATGGTTTATCTTTAGGTTGATCCATCAAGTCCTCCCGATGAGAGCGGTGGCCTTATGGGCGGTGGGATGAATAGATCTAGGGCTGACAGGGTATGTCCGCCGCACGCTCCCTGCAAGGTTGTCTAGGCATTCTATGGATTTCATCTGTAATGCAGGGTCGCAGCAGGGGGCTAGACTCCAGGCCCTTGACAAGGCCGGATGGCCCTCTAGGCTGTCCCTGCAGAACCAACCGATTGGGCTCAGAATCGACAGATGATCTCTGGGTCGAGGGGAAATCCCGCTGAACCCACAAGGTGATATCCCCCAAAAAGACAATGCCTTCTTGCACCATCAATCGCAATGACGCCGACTGCAATGATCGCCCTCTGCGAGGACCCCATGAAACCCATTAATTGCCTGGTGCTGCCGTTGGCGCTTCTATGGGTGGGCTGCGGTCCCATATTGACGAAACCCCAGGTGACTGCAGTTTCAGATTTCGAAACGGCCACAAAGAAGTATTCGGCGCTCCCCGGTTCCGTACTCCGGGCTTATGAGGAAGTCCACTCGGCGGACACGCTGTTCACGGCTTCGTCTGCCGAGACGAAGGACGCAAAGATGAGCCTTGCTGTGGTGAAAAGGAGCCTCCTAACCAGCGATGAACTGCGCAAGAAAGCCACGCAGCTGGATAAGGCAGTGGGCGTCCTCACGACCTATTCCGAGGCCCTTACCCAGTTGGTGTCCGACGATCAACTGAAGGCCCTGGACTCCGATGCCGAGGACCTGGGGAAGGCCCTGGATGGAAGCATCGCCGAATACAACAATCTGACCCACAGCACCGAGAACATTCATTCTTTCGGGACCGCTGCAGCCGCAGCGGTGAGGGGTATTAGCGGGATTTGGGTCCGGGAGAAGCAGGCCAAATACCTGCAGCGATTCGTCGAGGATGCGGACCCCATGGTCCAACAGCTGGCGAAGGACCTGGCCGAGCTGATGCAGGAGCTTGGAAGCGAAGGGCCAGACTGTGTATGTTTCTCAGCGGAGAAATTGAAACTCGAAGCCAATTTCATTTCATATTTCTCCTTCCGGCCAGGATTCATGAACCACGGTGATGTGGAGGCATTCGCGACCTGGATGGCCAAGGCCAATGCTGGAAGGGAGCTGGCGGTGGCGGTGGACGCTTCAACCACCAAATTAGGGAAGGCCCACACGGCCTTGGTCGCGGCCGTTAAGCCCGATGGCTCACTAAAGGGGCACCTGGAAGAACTGCGCAGTCTGTCCGAGCAAATCAAGGCGGCGCAGTCCCTTCAGAAAAAGGTGGGATCCGATTAGGCGGATCCTCGAATCATGATCCACAGGCCAAAGGGAGACTCACACCATGGCAAACACGGAACGCCTTGCAGCCCTCCAGAAGGTAAGGGTCGCCCGGAATGCCGTACAGGCAGCCCGCACCAAGGCCGGCCTTACTCCCGAGGATCAGACTGCCCTTACCAAGCTCTTCTTCGACCTCGATGATCTTGAGGATTCGTTGATTCTCGAGGAAATCCGCGACAAGGTCGACTCGATGAGGATCGACGCCAAGGATCTGGCCGATGTCGCAGGTCAAGTGAAGAATGCCCATGCGGCCTTGACCAAGGAAGCCGCACTCGTGGAGGACGCAGCCAAAGCCGTTAATGGACTCGTGCAGGTGGTGACCGCTGCGGCCTCTGCGGGGCTTCTCTAGCGCATTCTCGGCGACACCTGAACCATCATGGGTTGTAAGCCCCCTGGGGCAGGTTCAGTCCCGCGGTGTGGAAGGCGGACTGCAAGGCCCCACCCCGGAAGGCGTCCCGGTCCGCGGCTTCCAGGTGGTCCAGCAGGTGGGACAGGTTGGCGCCGCTGGGCACGGTGGGCACGCCGAGGTCCGCCGCCAACTGGGGCAAGGTGAGATCATCGAGAAAGGTGCCCTCCTCGCGGACCACGAACCCCCGCAGCGTGTACTGGTCCGTCGGCCCCGTATGAGTGCGGAGGCTGGACGATGGCACCACCACCGCGTCCACCCAGTCGGGCCGGCCACCCTTGGCGTCCCGGTCCGCGTGGGCCGCGTACTTCAGATCCTCGCCACAGAGCAGACCCGCCACAGTGACGGTCTCCCCGAAGCTGAAGTTCGCCGCGGCAATCACTCTCAGGTGACTGCCCACGGCGCGGTTCAGCTCAGCGACCACGCGGCTCAGCGTCGGCGCAAAACTGGCACCCGTGAGCAGCAGCACCCGGCGGCCCGCGAAGCCCCTCGCCCGGGGGCTCCTGATGAAGCGGCGGCTGTGCTCCAGGAACCGCCGCACCAGGCCTACGCCGTTCTCCAGCTGGGCCCAGGAGCGCGAGTAGAAGCTGCGGCCCGGCACCTCGATCCCAGCCCGGGTGAACCACTCGTCCGCCAGCAGCAGCCAGGGTTCGCCATTGTTGGCCTTGGCGTAGCGCCGCACCTCCGGCGCCCAGCGGGCCACCCAGGCCCGGGCGAAGGCCGGATCCACGTCCTGCACGTCGGGGAGGTTCTCCCGGTGGGCGGTGAGACCCACGGGCACGCAGGAGAGGCTCAGGACGCTGCCTCGCCCTTCCCGGCGGCGGGCCCAAAGATCCTCGAGAGTGCGCTGCCAGATGGCGCCATCGTTGAGGCCCGGGGCCACCACCGCCTGGGTGTGGACATCGATGCCGCCCGCCAGCAGGTGGTCGAGCTTGCGAAGGATGTCGCCTTCGCGGGGATTGCCCACCACCCGGATGCGGGCCTCGGGCTCCGTGGCGTGGACCGACACGTGGATGGGGCTCAAGCGCTCGCGCACGATGCGGTCCAGCTCCGCATCGTCGCTGCTGGAAAGGGTCGTGAAGTGGCCGTAGAGGAAGGACAGGCGGATGTCTTCATCCTTCAGGTAGAGCGATTTCCGGAAGCCCTTGGGCATCTGGTGCACGAAGCAGAACACGCAGTTCTGCTTGCAGACTTTCACCTCGTCCTGGGCCAGGTCCACCCCGATGCCCTCGCCGCCGTTCTCCACGAAGGTCTCGAAGGTGCTGCCATCCGGCCGCTGCAGGGCGAGTTCAGCCTGGTCCTCCCGGGTGATGAGGAACTGGTAGTTCAGCTGGTCCAGCACCGCCTCGCCGTGGATCTCCAGCAGCGTGTCGCCCGGCCGGATCCCAGCCTCCTCGGCCAGGCTACCGGGTTCCACCGTGATGATCTGTACGCCCTTCTGTGCCAATGAGCCGCTCCATGCTCGGAATCCTCTGGCGAGGATCCCGAGTTCTATTCTGACAGGCAGAAGCGTGGGGGCCTCGGGCTAGGGCAGCACCTTGAAGGCCAGGGCATCGGCCAGCAGGTTCTTGGTTTCGGACCGGTCCTTTTTTGCGGCCGCGACTCCCTCCTCCCGCTGGCTGAAATCATAGAAGGCCCTTTTCGGAGCAACCCGGAGGCGCAGCGACAATTTCGTTCCGGCCCCCTCGGAAGCGGCGGTGGCGGCCCAGTCATAGGCACGGAACGGCGAGTCGCCCGCTTTGGTCGGCAATACGGGAAGGCAGTGGAAGGGCACCAGGACTTCTCCGGTGTAAACAAGCTCAGGTCCTGCACCCTGGAAGACGGGATACCGCCTGGGCACCCCCGGCTTCTGGACTGGGCTAGGAAGGATCCGCCAGCCCAGCGGGGCGAGGGTGACTTCGCTCCCGGAGCGCCTGAAACCTTCGGGATGTTTCACATTGATTTCGATTGAAAAGGGCGTCTCCAGGTCCAGGGGATCACCTGTCTTCGTAATTTCAAGGGTGGCAGTTGGTGGCAGGTCCAGGAGCTTGGCCAGGATGTAGGTTCGGAGGGGTTGGATACCTTGAGCTTGGGCGACCTCACGCATCCCCCAGGCGTCCCCGGATTCCAACAGCTTCAGGGAAGCCTTCAGGGCACCCTGGGCATCAGCCTCGCCCCGGAGGGAGACCTCGACCTTGCCGGGGCTGATGGCCGAGGCGGGAATCTCGGCCCAGACCCCGCCATCCGGCGTGCAGATCAGGACCCTCCCCTCCCGATGGGACTCGCCGAGGAAGCCAAAGGGAGTGAAGCGATCAGTAGGATCGACCAGCAGGAATCTCCCTTTGGGGGTATTCACTTCGGCGGGAAGGCCGAGGCTCCGGTCCAGCCGGATCGCCGCGATGGCGTGATTGAATAAAGGGAGGGAAGGGGGTTCGTCGACTTCAACCCTACCCTCCATGATCCGTGCAAGGACAGGATGCACGGCAACCCCGAGCTGCCGGGCATGGGCCATCAGGAAGCAGGTGAGATCCTTGCAGTCCCCGTATTTCCTGCGCCCGACCTCATCCGCCGCAAGCGGGATCCAACCCCGTTCTGGTGTCAGATAGACCTGCCGATAGTGCAGTTCCTTCGCCATCCATCGAGTCAGAAAATTGAGGCCAGACTTCAGGTCCTTCCCTTTCATCCCTTCAAGGAGAGGCAATTGCAGTTTGTCGGCGTACTGCGACTGCATCCATACGGCGAACACATCCCAGTTGTTCCAGGGAGGCCCCTCCTTCAAGTCAGGATCAAGGAAACGAACATACACGTTTGGAAGCACATTATGGGGGGCCGGGTGATAGGCCTCGTCCTTCGGAAGAGCTGGAACCTGGTCCACGGCGATGCCTCGGTCACCCAAGGGGAAGACTTTCGGCAACCAAGGGTCGAAATGACGGCAGTCCACCACGACCTCGACATGCTTCAGATTGGTAAACCAGCCCTCCTTCTTGGCGGGTTCGAGTTCCCATCTGCGGACGGGATAGGACCGGAGGATGCGGGCAGAGTCGGTGGGGCCCATTGGATGATGGATGACCTCCAGGGACTCGAATGCGACCAGACTGCCTTTGGCCACTCTCGGAAGCGTGGCTCCGGTGAGGGTTTCCATGGATATTTCGGCATCGCTGGCGTTGTCCATGGTGACGACCCGATCTTGATCCAGCTTGGTCACCTCACCATCGGGCCTGAGGTTCCATCCCTTGAGCTTTTTCACCTCGGAGGCCTTCCCGCCCAGGCCAAAAATGACAAATGTACCTTGGTCCAGGGCCCGCTCACTGAGGACCTTGACGAGGCTCAGGCGCCGGGCCCGGATCTCGCCCTCGCCGGAATAGGCCACCTCAGTCCGCTCGAAGAGACCCCAGGCATCTAAGTCGGTCGGAACCGTTTCCCTGACGGCCGCCTCAGCGTGGGGCCGCGCCCAGTCGGGCAGCTTGGAAAAGTCCTGGGAGAGCAGGGGTGCCAGGCAGACCAGAGGGGGGACCAGCCAGCGGATCGACAGCATGCGGCTCATGACTGCCGCTCGAGAGTGAGCGTGCGGCGAGCTGCGCTTTCGATCCACTCCATGAATGACCTGAAGGAGGCATAGGTCGAGGGGTTCGAGATGACCTGTTTCACTTCCACTGTGAAGGACACGACGGTCTGTTCCTCCTCCCCGGTTCCAGTGGTCTTCACTTTCCAGCTGACAGTCCCGAATTCGTTGCTCTGGACGAAGTCCAGGTCCTTTCCGAGGACCCATCCTTTCGGGACCTTGAACTTGGAGACGGCACCGAATACGCGGCAGAAGGGGAGGACGATCGGACTCTTCCTGGTCTCAGGCCAGGCATCGGGCATGCTCAGTGGATAGGGGAGCCCAGGGAAGGGGGAGAACTGCCTGCGCCTCCCCTCCTCAGCTTCCTTCGTGGCCTCGAGCGTCCAGCTCACGTTCATCCGGTTGTCAGTGGCATGCTCGACCATGACCTTGGTGATCGTGTAGGCCTTCAGATTTGGCTCCATGTCCTCCTTCAGCTTCCGGTCCTGTTCCTTGGCCTCGAGGGAGAAGAACTTGTTCCGCTCGGTGAATTCCGGGAAGCCGGAAAACCGCGCCTTCATGGAGAAGCGCTCTTCATCGGCCAGCGTGATTTCGTACTCATACAAGGAGCCGTTGGCCCTGGAAGTCTGGATACCGACCGCATAGGGCTGGGTGGTCCAGTTCTTGGGATTCAAGAGCAGGCCCTGGGTTCCCTGAAAATCAGGATTCATGATTCCGGCCGGGAAATACCGTGCTGATGGGTTAAACCAGACGAATCCTCCAGATTTTGTGGCGACGCCAATGAGCAGATCAGTGAACTGGTATACATTCGGCAGGTCGAACTGGAAGACCCGCAGATTCCGATCGGCCACCAGCAGCAGCTTCGGGTCCAACCCTTCATCAACGAGCAGCTGGAAGAAGATGTAATGCATCCCACTGGCGGAGGTGCGCCTTCGTTTGACGGTGGCATCCAAATCCTGGGCCTCCATCTTCTCTTCGGCAGCCTTCTTGGAAAGGGCGGCGAATTCCGCGAAGGTGAGTTGGCTTCCGTTCTGGATCTGCTCCCCCAGCCGCATGAGGATGGCACTCGCTTTGGAAGCTGGATCCCCATCCAGGCCCGCCCTCAGGGCCCTGGACCACTCCCGGTAGGTGCTTCCGGTTTTCAGGATGTCCACGTGGGAATATTTATAATACTTGTTCGCGACCACTTCCCAGTAGACCTTGGGACCATTCCTCGCCGCATCTGAAAGAAGCATGGAAGGCTGATGGAAGAAGATGAGCATGGGCCGTTCACTCGCCGTCGGCAAGGAATAGGGCTCGGGTTCATAGGCCGGCAGGTTCCTGAAGGTGAACACGTTGTAGCCCCCCTTCGCTGATTGCTCCGGGCGGAGTGCCCCCAGGCCGAACAGGCCCGACCCCATATAGGATTTAGACCACACTTCCAGAACCTTCTGGCGGATAGGATAGGTGTCAAGGATTGGGAGCTCGACCCAGTTTCCATGGATGTAGGACCCGACCCGGTAGTAGATGTCCACCACGCAATCCGATGTCAGCCCCGGGGGAATGAGGGACTGCCGCTTCGATGCCCACCTGCCCACTTTGAGGGAGGCGGAGACCAGGTCCTTGGCGCTGTTGAAGGAGGTCACCTGCCCATCTGGCTGCACGGTGCGGCCATCCAGCTCGTAGATCCTGTTGAAGGCAGGCAGGGTCGCCGCCCCTTTCCCCGCTTCACCGAAAATCCGGATGCGTTGGCGTACCTCGGTTTCCCCATTGTTGTAACGAACCCAGTGGTCGAGGATTACGGCGCCGTGGGCACCCGGCCCGTCGTCCTGCTTAATGGCCCAGACCTCGGGCGCGATGGCAGGCCAATCCTTAGCCAGCCCAGGAGCGCAGAAGAGCAGCAGTCCAAGAAAGGTTCTGAGGATTGCAACACGCATGTCAGTCTCACTGGATGCAATCTGGAATCAATTCGGGTGAACAGGACCGGAACCGGGCACGGACCCCGGCTCTGCTGGCGTTTCCCTCTGGCCTGCAGAAGTGGGGATAAGGATGAGGCGGAACTGAATAAGCTCCACCTCAGGCCGGTGCCTTGGTCTGTTTGCGCGCCTCGACCACCTTGTCGGCGTCGCGGCCGATGAGCTCCTGCAGATGGTGGAAGGCCCAGGTGAAGGAGCCGACACCCATGGTGAGGCTGCGGAGCTCCACCACCACGTCGCCCATCTCGGCCTGGGGGATGTAGGCCGACACGATATCCCAGCCGGTCCAGCCGGGCCGGGCGTCGAAGCCCAGCACCTGGCCGCCCCGGCGGCCGGTGACGAGGCGCTGGGCCTTGGGGGTGAACTCGCTGGGCACGGCGATGTGCACCTCGCAGATGGGCTCCAGCAGCACCGGATGGCAGACGGCCCCGGCCTCAGTCATGCCGATGCGGGCGGCGGTCTTGAAGGCCATGTCGGAGCTGTCCACCGTGTGGTAGCTGCCATCCACCAGGGCCACGTAGATGTCCACCACGGGGAACCCCAGGGGGCCGCGCTTCATCCAGTCCACGATGCCGTGCTCCACGGCACCGAAGAAGTTCTTGGGCACCACGCCACCCACGATCTTCTCTTCGAATTCGAAACCTTCGCCCCGCTGCCTCGGCTTGACCTCCAGCCACACATCGCCGAACTGGCCATGGCCGCCGGTCTGGTGCTTGTGGCGCCCATGGACCTTGGCGGCCTTCGTGAAGGTCTCCCGGTAGGGGACCATGGGCGGGTGCTGCAGGACGTCCAGGCCGAAGCGGCTCTTGAGGCGGTCCAGGGCGCACTTGAGGTGCACCTCGCCCTGGCCCCAGAGGATGCGCTCCTGGGTCTCGGCGTTCTGTTCCACCTTCAGGGAGGCGTCCTCCTCACACAGCCTCTGCAGCGCGAGGGACAGCTTCACGTCGTCGCCGCTCTTGGTGGTGTGCAAGCTGAGGGCCAGCATGGGCTGGAGGGGCTCGGGCCAGGCCAGTTCCAGCCTGGCGGTGGGCGTCAGGCCCTCGCTGGTGCGTACCTCGTCCATGCGGCCCAGGGCCACAACCTCGCCGGCCGTGGCCTTCTGCTGCTTGATCTGCTGGGCGCCGAACAGCTTGTTGATGCCGCTGACGCGGTTGCCTGCCAGGGAAGTGCCGTCCACTACCTCGCCGCGCCACACGCGGGAGATGCTCAGTTTGCCCACGTGCTGGGCGTGGACGGTCTTGAACACCTGGACCAGGGTGTCCTTGCCCGCGGGAATGCCCAGGCGAGCAGCGGTAGCGTCCACGCGGGGCGCCTCGTCGCAGAGGGCCTGGAAGAGGCGGCGCACGCCGGAGTCCTTGTCGGCGGAACCGAAGAAGACCGGCACCAGCAGGTCATCGCGCACGTCCTTGGCCAGGTCCTCGGAGACCTCCTCCAAGGGGGGGACCATGTCACTGAGCAGCTCTTCCATGAGGTGGTCATCGAAGTCCGCGAGCTTCTCCAATAGCTGTTGGCGGGCCTCCCGCTCTTCGGGCACCACCGATTCCGGCAGCTGCACCAGGTCCGCATCCTTGTCGGCCTCATATTTGTAGGCGTGCTCGCTGATGAGGTCCACGTAGCCCGTGGTCTGGTCGCCTTCGCGGATGGGGATCTCCACGAGTACCAGGGGCCGTTCGGAGATCACCTGAAGGGCATTGAGCACATCCTTGAGCTTCCCGGCGCTGCCGGGAGCTTCCATCTTGTTGATGAACAGGACATGGGGAATCTTGTGGTCGTCGAGAAACTTGAGGGCGGGTGCAGCCATCAGGACGCGGGCCGGATCGGGGTCGCATACCACCACGGCGATGTCGGCGGCCATGACCGCGTGGACGGTCTCCTGACGGAACTCCACGGAACCCGGGCAGTCGATGAGGGTCCAGGCCTCGCCCTGGTAGGTGCAGGCCGCGAGGCTGGCCTCCACACTCATCTGGCGGGCCTTGGCCTCCATGGACGCGTCGCCGACGGTGTTCCCCTCCTTGACGGAGCCCTTGCGCGGCAGGGCGCCTGCCACGAAGAGAAGGCTCTCCATCAAGGAGGTCTTTCCGGAGAGGTAGGGACCGACGATGGCCGCTACGCGTGGAGTTGACTGGGAATTCCCGCTCACAGTGCCTCCTGATTGTTTGGTTCGGATGTCGACCGTCCCAAGTGTTCCGAGCTTGTTACACCCTGGCAACACCGAAAAAAAGCCGCCCGGCAAAAGGCGGCTTAAGTCACAAAATGGCGGGAGTTCTAGTTTCGCAAAGGCTTGCCGGATTTAAGGATCGACTCCATGCGGGCCTGGGTCTTTTCGAAGCTGCACAGGCGGGCGAAGGCCTGGCGCTCCAGTTCGAGGATCCGCTCCTCGCTCACCTCCTGCACGAGGCTCACGTCCCCGCCGCAGAGGATGTTGGCGAGTTCGCCCATGATGATCGCGTCGTGCTCGCTGGCCAGCCCCTGGAGCTGGTAGTCGCGAACGGCCATCTTGAGGGCCTCGCTGCCGCCCCGGCCCGGCAGGCGCAGGGTGCGCTCCTTCACGGGCTGGAAGTCCGCGGCCATCTTCAGGACCTCCTGCTTGGCTTCATGCAGCAGGAAGGCCTTGTTCATGACCCGGCGGTCCGTGCGGCGCAGGTAGCCGTTCTGCTGGGCCTCGTCGAAGCTCGTGTGGACCGTGGCCGTGCCGATGCCCTGGAAGGCGGCCTTCACCTTGGGCATTGGCCCCAGCTGGCCCTGGGCGGCCATGGCGTCCTCCATGCGGAGCAGCATCTGCAGGCAGCCACCACCGGCCGGGATGACACCCACGCCCACTTCCACCAGGCCGATGTAGAGCTCGGCGTGGCCCACGACCCGCTGACAGGCCATCGACATTTCGCAGCCGCCGCCCAGGGCCAGGTTGAAGGGCGCCGCCACTGTGGGGAACGGCGCATAGGTGAGCATACGGCCCGCATATTGCAGCCGCCGGGCCACTTCTTCGATCAGGTCGAACTGTTTGTCCTTGGCGGCGTTCAACACCATCACCAGGTTCGCCCCGGCACTGAAATGCTGGCCCTGGTTACCCAGCACCAGGCCCTTGAAACGGCCGGGAATGTGCTTCTGGACGGTGTCTTCCATCAATCCGATGATGCTGTCGTCGAGGGCATTCATCTTGCTGCGGAAGGCGAGGCAGGCTACGTCGTCGCCCAGGTCGATGAGCTGGCAGCTGCCGTTCTCGGCGACCACCTTGCCCCGGCCCTCCTCGCGCTTGAGGATGATCACCCGCTTGTCTTCGAGGATCGGATCAAAGGCCAGCGTCTTGGGATTCAGCTGGGCTACCGGAACGCCATGTTCCCAGCGGTAGAAGTGGGTGATGCCCTTGGCAAGCATCTGCTCGACGAGGGGCGCGATGGGCAGCTCCTCGAAACGCATGCGGGCCACGACCCGCTCGACGCCCAGGGTGTCCCAGAGCTCGAAGGGCCCCAGCTCGAAGGCAAAGCCGTTCCGGATGGCGCGATCCACGTTCAGCGGACCATCTGTCACCTCGCCCAGGCGATTCACGGCGTAGGTGAGGTTGGGCGCGATGCAGCGCCAGGCCAAGCGGCCGGCCTCTGTATCGCTGGTGAGCAGGGTCCTCACCTTTTCCGCAGGATCGTCGATGCCCTTCAGCTCCTTCAGGATGGGCCAGTCCTTCTTCACCTGCGGGACGTACTCGCGGGTGGCCGGGTCGATGGCCAGGAAGGTCTTCCTGCCCTTCTCGTCCTTGGGGCCCTTCTTGAAGAAGCCCTGCTTCACCTTGTTGCCAAACAGCTTGTTATCCAGCATCCACTGGAGGAACTCCGGGAACTTGAAGACGTCCCGCACCTCATCGTTCGGACACAGGTCGTAGACGTTCTTGGCGGTAGCCGCGAGGATGTCCACGCCCGCCAGATCTGCGGTCCGGAAGGCCGCGCTCTTGGCGCGAGCGGCCGCATCCCCCAGCACCAGGTCCAGCACCTCGAAGGGGATGTGTTCGGCCAGGGCCAAGTGCAGGGTGGCCATGATGCCGTGGATGCCGATGCGGTTGCCGATGAAGGTGGGCGAATCAAAAGCGGGCACCACTTCCTTGCCGAGACTCTCCTCCAGCCAGGTGCGGAAGACGTGGGCTTCCGCCTCGTCCACCTCGGGGCCCTTCACGAACTCCAGCAGGCGCAGGTAGCGCACGGGATTGAAGAAGTGGGTGATGACGAAGTGCTTCCGGAAGGCGTCCGTGCGGCCCTCCACCAGGAGCTTCAGGGGGATGCCCGATGTGTTCGAGCTGATCCAGGCGCCGGCCTTGAGATGAGACTCGAGCCGCCCGTACAGGTCGCGCTTGATGGCCAGGTCCTCCTTCACCACCTCCACGACCCAGTCGCAGTCCGATAGGCGGTCCAGGTGGTCCCGCAAGTTGCCGGGCCGGATTTTCTTCAGGAACGACGGGTGCATGGCCAGGGCGGGCTTGGATTTCGCGAGGGCCGCCAGGGCGCCCTCCGCCAGCTTGTCCGGCGCCGCCTCGTCGATGACGATGTCCAGCAGTTCCACCTGGCAGCCTGCGGAAGCCACATGGGCCGCGATGCCCGAGCCCATCACACCCGATCCCAGTATGCCGATCTTCTTGATGTTCATCTCCAACCTCCAAGTCGATGTCGTGTGGTTGGATCAGAGTTTCTCGATGATGGACGCGATGCCCTGGCCGCCGCCGATGCACATGGTGGCGATGCCGTACTTGCCGCCATCGGTCTCAAGGCGGTTCAACAGGGTCGTGAGAATGCGGGCGCCACTGGCGCCGAGGGGATGGCCGATGGCGATGGCTCCGCCCCAGGCGTTCACCTTGGCGGGGTCATAGCCGCCTTCGCGGATCACGGCCAGGCTCTGGGCGGCGAAAGCTTCATTCAGTTCCATGGCGTCGATCTGGTCGAGCTTGAGGCCGAAGCGGTCCAGCACCTTCTTCACCGCAGGCACGGGGCCGATGCCCATGCGCTCCGGCTCCACACCGGCCACGGCGCCGCCGATGATGCGGGCCCGGGTCTTCAGGCCCAGGGACTTCGCCAGTCCCTCTTCCATCACCAGCATGAAAGCGGCGCCATCCGTGATGGGGGAACTGTTGCCGGCGGTGACGGTGCCGTCCGCCAGGAAGGCGGGCTTCAACTCGCTCAGTTTCTCGAGGGTGGTATCGGCGCGGACGCACTCGTCCTGCTGCAGGGTGACGGGCTTGCCATCGAGGCCCCTGGTCTCGAAGCGCACGATCTCCTTTTCGAACTTTCCGGCCTTCCAGGCAGCCGCAGCTTTCTGGTGGCTTCCGAAGGCGAACTCGTCCTGCTCTCGGCGGGTGATCTTATATTCCTTGGCCAGGTTCTCGGCGGTGATGCCCATGGAGCAGTAAGCATTCGGGAAGTTCTGGCTGATGTGGGGATCCACGCTGGGGTTGAAGCCCATCATGGGCACCTTGGACATACTCTCCACGCCGCCCGCGAGGAAGAGGTCGCCCTGGTTCGTCATGATGGCCCGGGCGGCCATGAGCATGGCCTCCTGGCTGCTGCCGCAGAAGCGATTGATGGTGGCGGCGCCGGCGGTGAGGGGCAGCCCCGCCCGGATGCTGATGAGGCGGGCCATGTTCATGCCCTGTTCGCCTTCGGGCATGGCGCAGCCCACCAGCACATCCTCCAGGCCCGACCAGTCCTTCAGCAGGGGCTTGAGGGCCTCGATCACCACCGAGCCCAGTTGCTCGGGGCGGGTGGCGGCATAGCTGCCCTTGACGCCCCGGCCGACGGGGGTGCGTTTGGCTTCGACGATCACTGCGGTTCGCATGGGGCCTCCAATGGGATGCAACTTTGGCTCTAGGATTCCACGGAGCCTAGCACCCGCGGCCATGCGCGTGAGCACTTACCCTAGGTCAATGGATTCGCCCCAACCGGACCTGTCTTCAGTCAAGATGGAAGCACTCCCCGGACCCGCCATGGCCTCCACTTCCGCCCACTCCCTGGAACCGCTGCTCGCCGAATGCCGGAAGGTGATCGTGGGCCAGACCCTGTTGCTGAACCGCCTGCTGGTGGCCCTCCTATGTCGCGGCCACGTCCTGCTGGAAGGCCTCCCGGGCCTGGCGAAGACGCGCACCATCAAGACGCTGGCAGCAGCCAGCCACACCAGTTTCCGCCGCATCCAGTTCACGCCGGATCTGCTTCCCAGCGACGTGGTGGGCACGCTCATCTTCGATCCCAAGCAGCTCACCTTCACGCCCAAGCGCGGACCCATCCTCGCGAACCTGCTGCTGGCCGACGAGATCAACCGTGCACCCTCCAAGGTCCAGGCCGCCCTGTTGGAGGCCATGGAGGAACGCCAGGTCACCCTGGGCGAGGACAGCTTCCCCCTGCCCGATCCATTCCTCGTGCTGGCCACCCAGAACCCCCTGGAACAGGAGGGTACCTTCCCCCTGCCCGAGGCGCAGATGGACCGGTTCCTCTTCAAACTCCGCGTGGACTACCCCAAGCAGGAGGAAGAGGTTGAAGTGCTGCGCCGTGCCCACCTGAATGGCGATCAGGTGCACCCGGTCGTGGACGGTCCCAGCCTGCTGGCGGCGGGCCGGGAGGCCGCAGCGGTACGCCTGGATGACGCCATCCGGACCTACATCGTGCAGCTCGTGCAGGCCACCCGGCCCGGTCATGGCCGGTCCTGGAAGGGCAAGGAACTGCTCCGCTGCGGCGCCAGCCCCCGGGCTTCCCTGGCGCTCCAGTCCTCATCGCGCGCTCTGGCCTACCTCCAGGGTCGCGACCATGTGCTGCCCCAGGATGTGGTGGACCTGGCGCCGGATGTGCTGCGCCACCGCCTGCTGCTCACCTTCGAAAGCGAGGCCGACGGCGCCACCACGGACCAGGCCATCACTCAGCTGCTCCAGGCCATGCCCCGGCCTTGACTTCAGGCGGATGACTCTCCAACCTGTTCGCAAGATTGCCGAATTCCCGGAGGTACTCTGTGCCGCGACCTAAGCTGCTTAAGATCCGCCTTATCTACAGCGTGGAGGGAAGCCAGGTCCCCCTGGAACTGGACATCGAACCCGCCAAGGTCACCTCCCTCTTCTTCAACGAACATGCCGCCGTGGAGATCCTCGGGGGCTTCTACGAGGGTGCCGCCCGCACCATCACCCGGGATCAAGCCATCGCCCGATTCGGCGCCCGTGCGGAGGCATGGTTTCCCGAAGGCAAGGATTCCCTTCCCCTCGACAAGGCCTTTTTGAAGTTGGCCTGGGGTGCCGACACCAGGAAGTCCACCAGTGATACCGCCGGCCAGGTGTACCCCCGGGCCAATGTGCATGCCCTGCCCGTCGTGCTCATGAAGGATCCTGAGTGCATGCCGAGTGGCGGGCCATGAAAGTCATCCCCCCGGTCCCACCGTCTTGAACATGCGGCGGATCTCAGGGTTATGTGGATCCAGCGCAAAGGCCCGCCGGATGCGGGCCTTTGCATCCCTGTTCTCGCCCCGCGCTTCCGCGAGCTGCGCTCCCCTCAGCCACAGGGTGGCGACCTGGGGGAAGCGCTTCACGCCAACCTGGAACTGGATTTCGCCCTCTTCCAGGGCCCGAGCCCCCCGGACCGTTCCAAACCCTGTGGCCCTTCCCTTCCAAAGGGCGACTTCCACCAGGTTGGAAGCCAGAATCGAATGGAAGGGCGCCAGTAGCCTGGCCTGACGATAAGACTGGTCAGCCTGTTCCAGATCGGCCTGAGCGCCCGCCTCGTGATGGACCGTCTCCCACTGCCCACGCATCAGCGCGGCGTTGGCGATGCCGTACTGGGAGCGGAAGCTCGGCCTCTGCATGAGCGCCATTTTGAAACTCTGCATGGATTGTTCGAGGGAGGGCCGCGGATCCAACCCATGCGTGCGCTCGTACTCCGCCCGCTCCCCCCAGAGGTAACCCAAAAATTCCCGCAGGGACTTGGCCTCAGGTTCGCGGTCCAGCCCCCGAAGGATCACTTGGAGGGCGGATTCAAAGACGTCCCAGGGGGGTTGCCCCCGCAGGGCGCCTTCCGACATGCGCCATATCGACACCCCTGCCAATTCCTGCGCCAGACCCAAGTGGCCCGGCTGCAATTCGAGGGCCTGTCGGCCATGGGCCAAGGCCTGATCCAGCCATGGAATGGGATCCCCCAGCTCCGGAGATTTGGCCGCGAAACTCTCCGCCTGCATCGCGCCTTCGAGCGCTTCAAACGGTGGATGGGCTGACCCCACCAAGGGGGCCAAAAGCGCCAGGGCCTGCCGCAAGGCGTCCGCTCCCGAGCGGCCAGCCACATGCTCATTGATGGCTTTGGCCGTGAGCAGGGAGGCCTCCAGCACCGGCGCTTGCCGACCATCGGGTTCGAGGGTCCGGAGTTTTGACACGACGTCTTCTACCGAGGCGCGCAAGATCTTGCCCTGAGTCGGACCTGTTTCGAACGAGCCATAGAGCATCACCCCGATCCGGCCCGCCAGCTCCAGGGCCTGCACGTCGCACGGCGCGGCGTTCTGCGCGGAGCGGGCGCTCTGATGGGCCTTCGCCAGCATCGCGGCACGCTCCGGTCCGCTCTTCAGCATGCCCCAGGACATCAGCACCTGGGCCTCCAGCAGCTCAGCCTCATAGAACCAGGGCGCTTCGACCTGGGCCTCCTTCGCCCGGGCGATGGCCTCCTCCCAGCGCCCGGAGGCCCATGCCGCCTGCCCTTCCAGGTATGCGAGCGGGATCAGCGAGGCGGTGGCCCCGGATTTCAGCAACGGCTCGATGCGGGATGCGGCGCGCTCCTGGAGCCGGCTGACGGCCTCCTTCCGCGCGTCCTCTTGATCGATCCGCCAGGCCTCATCCATGGCGTGCTGATGGAGTTCCAGCATGGCCCGGCCCAGGGCGGACCGCAGTTCCGGCGTATCAAACCCCAGTGCCCTCGCCCGCTCCAGATGCGCCTGCGCCAGCTCCGGCTGGCCCAGGGCCAGCCTCGCGCGGCCGATCGCGTACTGCCCCGGTGCCTCCGCGATCGAGCTCTCGGCTTGCACTTCTTCCGCCAGGCGGGCCACCCGCCCCTCCAAGTCCCGGAGTTCCGGTCCCAGGTCGTGGGGCGGGGAAAGTTTGAGGTACCGGGCCAGGGCCTCGATCCGCTCGGCCGCCTGGGCGAAGCGCTGGGCATGGGCGGCCTGGGCCTGGGCCCGCAGCCTTTCCCTCACGGCCAAACCGCCGAAGAGGGCGATGGAGAGGAGCACCGCGGTCGAGGCTGCCACGAGGGCCTTCCGCCTACGGGCCCAGTGGAACAGACGCTCCGTGGCTGTGGCCGGGCGGGCCTGGATGGGCCCGCCATCGAGAATGCGCTGGAGGTCCTCTCCCAGGGCCCGGGCAGTCTCGTAGCGGCGCCGCGGGTCCTTCTGGAGGCAGGTGAGCACGACCGTTTCGAGATCCACCGGGATGGTGGGCACAAGGCGGCGCAGCGGGACCGGATCGTCCTTCACGATGCGCGACATGCACTCCAGGCCCTCGCCGGCGAAGGGAGGATCCCCTGTCAGAAGCGTGTGAAGCGTGGCTCCCAGCGAGTAGACATCTGAGCGCCGGTCCAGCAGGGCCGCGTTCCCGCGGACCTGCTCCGGAGACATGTAGCTCACCGTCCCCATCACGCGACCCGTCTCGGTGAGCCCTCGGCCCTCGCCACCGCGGGCCAGCCCGAAATCGAGCACACAGGCGCGGGTGGACCCGTCCTCGGAGCGGTCGATCATCAGATTGGCCGGCTTCAGGTCCCGGTGGACCAGGCCCACCCGGTGGGCTGCGTGGACGCCTTCACAGACCTCGGCCATGCGACGGAGCAGGGCCTCCAGTGGCAGGTCCGGCGCAGCCTCCTGCAGGGTCTCCCCGCGGAGGAACTGCATGGCGATGTAGGGCTGGCCGCGCCACTCGCCGACCTCGTAGACCCGGCACACATTCGGGTGGTCCACCCGGGCCTGGAGCTGCGCCTCCTGGATGAACCGCTGGAGGAGGTCGGGGTGGTCGCGCCGGAGGAGCTTCAGGGCCACCACCCGGTGGAGGCGCGGATCCATGGCCTTGAAAATGCGCCCCATGCCCCCTTCGCCAAGCAGTTCGAGGGCTTCAAAACGGCCCCACTGGTCAAGCGTCTGGGCCTGGAAGACACTCCCCTGCCGGAGCCCCTTCGCGGGGGAGGCACTGCCAGGGGAGGAATCCAGCCCGGCATCTGTCGGCGTTTCGGCACCCCCGGCAGGCAGGTCCGCCGTGATCTCCATGGACCAGTGGTTCGCCTCATCGGCCTCCATCTCGGCCAGGTCCAGGACCAGCCTCCGAAGGACGGCTTCAGACATCTGCCCGGAGGCCACCAGGTCCCCAAGATCCGCATTGCGGGCGATTCCGGGTTCGAGCAGCCCCCGGGCCACAGCCAAGGCCAGCACCCGCTCGTCAGCAGTCGCCATGCCAGCCCATCTCCACGGAGGTGACTCCTGTGTGAATTCACCATGGTGACGCCATCGGACCCTCCGGTGAAGGTAACCTTGGTTGACCGGGGCCAGACCGTCGATCAGACTGATCTTGGCCCTGGCGCTGGAAAGGAGGTTCGATGAGACGACAAGCTGACCTCTCCGAACCTCCGTCGAGTCGCGCCGCCCGCTGAGGCGGCACGTCCCCGCTCCCCCGAATCCGCACCTTGAACAGGATGTAGGCCCGCTCCCGCGAGCCGCCTCCGCTCCTCCGGGCCGGCCATGATGAACCGATTTCTCGACACCATGTGGGGGCAGGCCAACGCCCTGTTCTCGCCCCTCCGGCGGCGGCGTTGGGTGGACCTCCTGCTCGTCGCCGCGGCCTTCGGCATGCTCTACGGCCTGATCCTTCTGGGCCACCAGTGGACGGACATCCAGCGGCCCGTGCTGGAGATCGACCTGTCTCCCTGGGCCCTGCCCAAGTACACCTTTTTCTCCATGATGCGGGGCCTGGCGGCCTACCTGATCTCCTTCGTCTTCACCCTTGTCTACGCCTACTGGGCCGCCAAGGACGCCCGCTCGGAGCGGCTGCTCGTGCCGCTGCTGGACATCCTCCAGAGCATCCCGGTGATGACCTTCATCGTGCCGCTGATGCTCGCGCTGGTGGCGACCTTCCCCCATAGCAATGTGGGCATCGAACTGACGGCCATCATCGCCATCTTCACGGGCCAGGCCTGGAACATGACCTTCAGCCTCTACCACTCCCTGAAGAGCGTACCCGCCGAGTTGCAGGAGGCCGGCACGGTGTACCGGTTCAACTGGTGGCAGCGCTTCAAGTGGGTCGAACTCCCCTTCGCCACCACGGGCCTGGCCTGGAACAGCATGATGAGCATGGCCGGAGGCTGGTTCTTCCTCATGCTGGTGGAGGCCTTCAAGCTGGGTGACAAGGACTTCCGGGTGCCCGGCCTGGGCTCGTACATGAGCATGGCCGTAGAGCATGGCGATGTGCGCGCCCAGCTCTGGGCCGTGGCGGCGATGATCCTGATGATCGTACTGCTCGACCAGGTGCTGTGGCGGCCCATCGTGGTGTGGGCCCAGCGCTTTCGCATCGAGGACACGGTCCAGGTGGCTGATTCCCAGAGCTGGTTCCTGAACCTCATCCGCGGCTCCCGGCTCATCCGTAGGTGGGACCGCTGGCGGGTCAAGCGACGGCGGAACCGGCAGCATCGCCATCCGGTCCGAAAGCGGGTCCAGGCGGACGCCAGCATCGATCGGGCGGCCCATGCCGCACCCTGGCTGGCCATGGGGGCCCTCATCGTCCTGTCGGGGTTCCTCGTCTTGGGCGGCTTTGGTATCTTCCATCTGCTCCATCAGCTCCCGTCCGGCGCCTGGTGGACCCTCCTCAAGGCCGACGGGCTCACCCTCTCGCGGGTGATGGCATCCGTCCTCATCGGACTCTGCTGGACCCTGCCCGCAGGCCTCGCCATCGGCCTCTCTCAGCGGCTGTCCCGCATCTTCCAGCCCATTGTCCAGGTGGCGGCCTCCTTCCCCGCGCCCATGCTCTTCCCGGTGGTCGTGGCCATCCTGGCTTCCCTCAGGATCGGCCTGGGCTGGGGCAGTATCGCCCTCATGCTGCTGGGCACCCAGTGGTACATCCTCTTCAACGTGATCGCCGGGGCCAGCGCCATCCCCAGCGACCTGCGGGAAGTGGGAACCGCCTTCGGCTTCAGCCGCTGGCAACGCTTCCGCAATCTCTATCTGCCCGCCATCTTCCCCTACCTGGTGACCGGTTGCCTGACGGCCGCGGGGGGCGCCTGGAACGCCAGCATCGTGTCCGAGTACTACAACATCAGCGGACCCACGCTGCAGACTTTTGGCCTCGGGGCCATCGTTAGCCAGGCCGGCGAACAGCGGGATTTCCCCCTCCTGGCCGCCTCCACCCTGGTCCTGGCCGCGACGGTGGTGCTGTTCAACCGCCTGATCTGGAAGCCGCTCTACAAGATCGCCGAAACCAACTATTCCCTGTCGAAGTGAGGGACCCATGATTCACGCCATCAACGCCAATCACGAAGTCATCTGCGAACTGAAGGGCATCCAGAAATCCTTCGACCGGGAGACTGGCCACCCCCTGCGGGTGCTGGAGGACATCAATCTGGATGTCCGCGCCAATGAGGTGGTCTGCCTCATCGGGCCGTCCGGTTGCGGGAAGTCCACCATCCTGCGCATCTTCGCCGGCCTGATCCAGCCCACGAAGGGCCGGACCTTCTACCACGGCGAGGAGATGGAGGGACTCAATCCGGGCGTGGCCATCGTCTTCCAGAACTTCGCCCTCTACCCGTGGATGACGGTGGAGGCCAACGTGAAGACCGTGCTCCAGGCCCAGGGCCTGGACGACGAGACCATCAAGGCCAAGGCCCATCGGGCCATCAGCCTGGTGGGCCTGGAGGGCTTCGAAGAGGCCTATCCCCGGGAGCTCTCCGGCGGCATGAAGCAGCGCGTGGGCATGGCTCGCGCCCTCAGTGTCGATCCAGAGATCCTGTTCATGGACGAGCCCTTCAGTCACGTGGACGCCCTCACGGCAGAGGGCCTCCGGGCTGAGATCCTGGACATCTGGGATGATGCCGAGCGCAACCCGTCCTCCATCCTTATGGTGAGCCACGACATCAAGGAAGTGGCCTACATGGCCGACCGCATCGTGGTGCTGTCGGCCAACCCCGGCCGCCTGCGCACCATCGTGGAAAACCCCCTACCCCGGCCCCGGGACATGCGCAGCCCCGAGTTCCTCCGCCTGGTGGACCAGCTCCACGACATCATCACCAGCACGGAACTCCCGGACGTGGAAATCACCGCCCCAACACCCAGCTTGCAGCCCGACATCGTGGAACCGCTTCCTCCAGCTCCCTCCTCGGACATCCTCGGCCTGCTGGAGTACCTGGAGACCCAAGGCGGCGCGGGGGACCTCTTCCAGGTGGCCGCCGCCACCCACGTGACATTCGAGAAGATTCTCGCCTCCGTGAAGGGCGCGGAGATGCTCGACTTCGTGGATACCCCCAAGCGCCAGGTCGTCCTCACGCCCCTGGGCCAGCGCTTCGTGCGGGCCAACATGGATGACCGCAAGGACATCTGGAAGGCCCAGCTCCTGGAGCTGCGCCTGTTCCGCCTGGTCCAGGAACTCATCGACCTGCACGAGGGCGAGCTGAAAGCAGACGAGTTGCTCGCCGAGCTGCAGCAGCGCCTGCCCATGGAGAACTCCGAGCAGACCTTCGACACCCTGGTCACGTGGGGCCGCTTCGGTGAACTCTTCGCTTACCGCGAAGAGCGCGGCGTTCTCACGCCGGAGTAGCTCTCTGCGTGTATCAGAACTGGGCGTGGAGCCTCAGGGCAAAGATGTCCACGGGCCCGCGGTCGCGGTTGTAGCCGGGATTCCAGATCCGCTGGGCATCCAGGGTGGCGGTGAAGAAGCGCCCCAGCGACACGGCGTAGTAGGTCTCGATGAGCCGTTCCTGGTCATAGTTCAGGCGTCCGTCCCCGAGCATGAAGCCCAGCCCGCCCGCGGCCAGGTAGGCCCGGTGATCCGGGGATAGGCCATTCGCAACGAGAGCAACCCCGAGGCGATCCTGGCCCCGGTTCCATCCGGCTCCTGCCAGGGAAAGACCGAAGGCCAGGGAGCGATCCACTTCTGTGAAGACCCAGGTCTCCGTGCGGCCGTCATTCCAACCCGCCCTGAGGAAGCCTCCCAGGTCCCCGGTCAGGGCCTGGTCGGCACTGAGGCCCCAGCCGTACTTGATGCGGCCCGGCTGGCGGGTGACGATCACATCCGGCGCGAGGGGCGACAGCTGGAGGCTCTCCTGGTAGCTGCCCATGTCGGCATGGTTGGCGTAGCCGAGGATCCGGACATGGCCCGCCTGGCCGCCAATCTCGTGATCATGTTCCACCTCGATCACATCCCCGTGGGCGCGATCCACCTGGTGATCGAAGGACAGGCCATTCGCCTGGGTGGGCACCATGAAACTGCCTGCGCGAAGGGCCCAGGCATCCCAGTACAGCTCGAAGGCCACGCCCCAGCTGTAGCCCCGGGTGTCCGCCGGGTAGTCCCAGGCCGCGGTGTCCATGAGGGTCCAGTTCAGGAACTGGGTACGGGGGTCGTGGGCGTAGGCGTTGGCATCGAAGATGTCGCCCAGGGCAATCCTTCCCACGGTCATCACGACCCGGTGGCGGTCACGGGATCCGGACAACTGGTTCTGGTCCGGGGCAACGGGCTCACTACCGCCACCGAAATCCCAGGTCTGCCGCAGGAATAGGCGGGCGAGCGAGACCTTCAGCTCGGGGCTGGCCACCCGGTAGATCTCGCCGTTCGGCGCAGCGGCGAGACCCAGGACATGGCTGACGCCCTGCCCTCCGGCGAGCTCCGGATTCACGTAGAACTCGGCGCCCTCCCAGAGGCGGCACCCGAGGAACAGGGTGGAGGTGAGGGAATTTCGGATCTCCTTGCGGGATTCGAAACTGTTCACCCCTTCGTAAGGGGAGGTGAATGCCCCATGGCCCTGGGTGACTGTGGTCGCCTGACCGTGCAAGCTCCAGGTCTCGGGAGCAGGATCGCTGACCTGACCTCGGAGCAAACTGGAGATGGCCAGGGTGGCAACGGAGGCCATCAAATTACGGAACAGGGTCCGATGGGTGCGCATGGGAATACCGTGACAGGAGGAAGGGGCCAGAAGGTGACGGGGCTGTAACTGCCCCAGGGCTGCAAGCGCGGGATGACGGACCTCGCCCACTCGGACCCTGCTCTTCACCAGTCAAACCCTCAGGATCAGCCGGGAAGCCCTAGTCCAGGTGGACGCAGCTCGACGGAGGTTCAGCGATCATGGACATCATCTTCATCGCAGCCTCCTTTCCGGCAATCCAGTGATCCTACCGATGGCGGCCAAGGCTGTCCAGGCTGAATGACGGAGCAGAGGACCTGGCTCAGGGATTCTCCAGGGACGATTTCACCCTGCAAGGGCCTCGGCCACCTTGGCCACCAGGGTCGAGGCATCCACGGGCTTCATCAGAAATCCAGAAATTCCCATCTGCTGTATACGCTGCATGCTGAGGTCGTCGCGATGGGCCGAAATAACCAGGATGGGCAGATCCCGCAGGGCGGCATCCTCCCGGCAGGCCCGAACCAGGCTCTCTCCGGGACATTCCGGCATGAGGAAGTCGGCTAAGAGCAGGTCCACGGGAGTCCCCCGGAGCACTTTCAGCACCTCGAACAGCGACGTCGGCTCGATCTCCACCGTTTCGTGGCCCTGAGCACGGAGAGCCCCGGCGGCAAATGCCCGGACCAGACGGCTGTCATCCACGATGGCGATGCGGGGCATGTCATCTCCTCGGCTCCCATGGTCCATCAGAACCCAGGGATCAACAATGGGTCCTAGGGTCCGTTTTCAGGACAGGACCTAGTTCGCCCAGCGGGAGACCTGTTCCCACACGTCATCATCATTGGCAGGACCGTTGAGCAGGATGGCGAAGACGCGCACTTGCCCGTCCAGGGCTTGCAGGTAGCCGCAGAGACTGGTGACGCCATCCAGATGGCCCGTCTTCACCCGCACCCGGCGGGTGAGGTTGGCATCCTTCACCTTCAGCTTCCAGGGCTCGCCTCCGATGATCTTCAGGGAAGACACGTACTCCGGCCCCACCTCGAAGTCGTGGTAGGCGCCCCGCAGGATGATGGCCAGGGTGCGGGCGGAAAGGCGGTTGTCCTTGCTGAGCCCTGAACCATCCGTGATGCGCACAGCCTCCGGTCCGAGGTCGAAGGCCGTGCGGTAGAACTCCTGGATCCTCTTGACGCCCTGGGGCCAAGATCCCGCACCATAATTACGCACCAGCATCTCGATCATGAAGTTGTTCGACCACTTGTTGATGTCCACGATCAAGGAACGCAGGGGGGGCGAGGACCAGACCAGGAGGCTGCGGGGAGTCCCCGAGCCCCCGGGTCTCCCTTCGAAGGCAATACCGGCTTCCGTAAGGATCCGGCGGATGATCTCCCGCGACTGGCGCTCCGGATCCGCTACCAGATGGCCATCCTCGTCACGGTTGAAGTTCACGGAAAGCGGCAGCACGGGGGGCAGTGTGTTCAGTGAGGTGTTCTCCCAGCCCTGGGGTTCCCGCTGGTCATCGAAGGCGCTCTGATCCAGACGGATGGAACCGGTGACCCGTTGCACACCCTGCTTTTTGAGGGCCTGGGCCAGCATCCAGATGCGCTCGCTGGTGAGCAGCGGATCCCCGCCGCCCTTGAAGACGAGATCACCCCATACCACACCGTCCTTCAGATCACCCCAGACTTCGGTCTCGAGGGTGAAGTCGGGTTTCAGCGTCTTGAGCAGGGCATAGGTTGTGACGGCCTTGGTGGTGCTGGCGGGCACCAGCGCCAAGTCCTCGTGGTGACGTTCAAGGACCTTCCCGGTGGCGGCATCCCATAGCCCTGCAGAAACCGTGATGCCCCTCCCCTCCAGCCGCCTCGCCCAACCCTGGACACCCTGGGCGGACAGGGCCATGGCCGAAAGGATGAGAGAGGTCAGGACTTTCCAAGGCACATTCACTGCTTCGGCACTGTGGGCGTGACCGCCGTACCACCTGCCTGGGATAGGCCAGGGACGTTGCCGGGAACATTACCGAGGGCATTGCCGACGGCATCCGGGACGCCCAGCAGGTTCTGAGCCGCACTGAATTGCCAGTCCCGCACCAGTTCCTTGCCCTGATAGATGTGGATGCCATTCAGGAGGCTTTTGCTGCGCACGCCGACGATGGGGAGCCCTTCCTTGTTTCCGGAGGCCCCCGGCTGGACCTGGGTGATGTAATCCCACTCGCCATCCGGGGTCATCGGATCCTTGTACTTCTGGCGGAGGATGCGGGGGCGGACCTTCATCACCTCCTCGAGGTCGGTGGGGTACCGCTTGGTCTTGGCCGAGTAGGTCATGAGGGCCGCAGCGATCGCTTCTCCCCGGAAGATCAGCTCGGATTCATTCTCACGCTGCACCTCGGCGGTCACGGCCGGGGCCGTCTTCATGAGCATCAGCCCCATCACCACGACCATGGCCAGGGCCAGGGCCATGGTGAATCCACGCTGGGATCGGGTGAACGACATGAAGACTCCTGGGCTGCAGGGTACTACCCTCGCTCACCCTTTCGTGTCATGAGCTTGGAAAAGGCTTCCACGATCTTGGGATCGAACTGGGCCCCGGATTCGTTCTGAAGCTCCTCCTGCACCTGCCGATCGTCCATGGGCGGCCGGTACCCATTGCCGCTGGTCATCACTTCGTAGGCCTCGATCAGGCCGATGATGCGACTCCCGTTGGGAATGGCCGTTCCCTTCAGGCCCTCCGGGTAGCCCCGTCCGTCCCAGCGTTCGTGGTGATGCCGGATCATCTTCACCACCTCGAATGGGAAGCGCAGATCCTTCAGGAACACCGCCGCCAGCTCAGGATGATTGCGGATCTTTCTCCGTTCCTCGCCGTTCAGGTCCGGCTTGCTCAGCATGGCCGGGTCCAGCATCAGCAGACCCACGTCGTGCAGGACGGCTGCGATGCTGACCGCCTCGACCTCCTCGGTGGGAAGTTCGAGCATCAGCGCCAGGTCCCGCGCCAGCCGGGCCGTGGCGAGGCTGTGGGACCGGAGGCTAGGCAACCGGGTCTCGCTCGACTGGAGGATCCGGTGGCTGACGGACAGGAAGGCGCGATGGTAGCGCTCATGAAGGCGGGCCTCCTGCATGTGAAGGCCCAGGATGCGACCCAACTGCTGGATGGCCTGGGTCTCTGAACTCGAGAAGGGCTGGTCCTCCTGGCGGAACACCAGCATCAGGTCGTGACCCAGTGGTGCCTCATTGATCAGGAGCGGCATGTAAGTCGCGAAGGCGCCTTTGATCTCGGGCGCTTCCGTCATGCCGGCGCGGGTGATGAGCTGGAGGCCCTGCTCCTGGACAGCCGGCAGCTGGAACGTGGCATGGGCGAGGATCTGCTGCTGAAGACCCGCAGACAGGGGAAGCGTGCTGTAGGCGAGGATCGGACGGATCTCCTCGGGATTCTCAATCCAGAGCGCCACTGCGGAGACGGTAAGGATCTCGCTCAGCAGGCCGGCGATCTCCCAGAAGAAGGCCCTCTGCTCTGGAGGCACCATCCCGCGCTTCCGCTCCATTCTCGGGGTTTGGGGCGCCACCCAGCTGCTGAGGGAGTGGTCCGCCTCCCAGGGAAGCGCCACGTAGCCATCCTGACCCCCTGAAAAGCCGTACATCCGCTCCTGATCTGAGGGGCCGGTCGAGAGGATGTGGAATTCCGGCGTCCCCATGGGTGGCGTCGTTACGGGGCCCGACGGCAGCAGGTGCTCGGCCATGGGAGCCACTTCGTCGATGACCTTGGAGGCCGTAGGCAGGCCCTCCGGCACGATTCCCGGGAGTATGAACGTTCCAGGAGGGGGAGTGGCCAGAAAATCCGGTCTCGGGGGCACCGGGTCGGGTCGGGAATTCGCGCCATAAAGCCTGAATTCGCGGAGGGCCTGAATGAGATCCTCGCAAATGGCCAGGGTGGGTGGTCCATCCCGTTCCACCTCGAAGGTGCCACCCTTGATGCGGTCACGCTGGATCAGCAGTCCCACCCAGTCGCCCGCCAGGTATACGGGCGTTATGAGATACCGCGGCCATTCGCCGCCTTGGCCGAAGGCCGCCAATTCTGGCAGTTCGGAGGCATCATTCACCACGAAGGAACGCCGGATTCGCTGCACCTGTACCAGCAGAGGGTGGCTTGCGGGGATGGCCACGGGCGGCCGCGTTCCGCGGGGCCACCCGTAGAAACTCACCACCTCGAAGCCTCCCAGTTCCGGTGCCCGCAGGTAGAGCGCACCCTTGGTGCTACCCACTTCCTCGAGACAGCGGTAGAGCACCTGGGAGCACCGATTGGCGAGTGCCTCGCCAAGGATCAGGCTGGACGCGAACATGGGCGTGAGGTTCCTGGTTTGAGATGGGGGAAACCCCATCAGCAGGGCCATTGAGACCCGAGTACCGAATCGGCCAATGGATAGGGTGTCCTTAGATATGAATCTCCACTGCCGTCAGGCCTGCTCAGGCTGAGACTGGAGGCTGGCCACCTGGAAGCTCCGTTCGGCCCAGCGGGTCAATCCGGCAAGCTGGGTGCCGTGGCCGCATTCAGCCAGGGGCGAACCCAGCACCCGCAGCCGCGCCACCACCGCCAGCCAGTCCACAGGCAGGGCCACCGAGGCCAGGCCCTCGTCCCAGGCTTCAGGACCGGTCGAGAGCATCCGGCCGTCGAAGTGGGAGATCAAAGGGAAGGCCGGCGCGGCCGGTCTCGCCGTCGCCATCCGTCGTGAGATGGCTGGAAGCAGGGCCACCATGTGAGGACCGTGCAGCGGGTGCCTGACTGGCAGCAGCCCCGCCTTGAGCGCCAGCGGTTGAAGGGCGGCCACCAGGGGCTCCAACTCGTCCACGGGTCCCGAGACCGTGAACTGCGCCTGGCCATTGCGGTTGGACAGCGCCAGGGTTGGATGGACCAGCAGGGCCTTCCGAACTTCCAACTCAGGCACACCGATGACGAAGGCCATGCCCATGGGCCGACCTGCAAAGGCAGCCTCGCTCGCGTCCTCCACGGCGGACAGCAGGTCCAGCGCGGTTTCGATGGGAACCACGCCTGCCGCCACCAGGGCCGAATAGAAGCCCATGCTGTGACCGGCCGCCGCCACCGGAAGGGACAGCCCCGCCTCGCGCCAGACGTGGAATACGCCCACGGAGTGGGCCAGCACCGCACAGGGGGCATGGCGCTGGAACCGGAGATCCTCCAGGGGACCCTCCGCCATGAGGCGCCGCAGGGGATAGCCCGTGTGGACCTCGGCCGCGCGAACGGTGGTCGCCCAGGCCTCCCGTGCCTCCCAGCCGGCGGACATGCTGACGGCCTCAGTGCCCTGGCCAGGGAAGAGGAGGACGGGTGCGGAACCGGGCATGAACCTGGAGGCTTTCATGGGGGATCCGCGGTCCCCTCGCCAGGCGCGAGGACTTGGCTGATCTTCTCGGCCAGCTTGGCCACGTTGAAGGGCTTCTGGATGAATCCGTTGCAGCCCTCGGCCAGGAGTGCGTCGACGTCACCTCCCAGGCTGTAGCCGCTCGCCAGGATGATGGGAATGTGCGGATCCATAGCCCGGAGACGGTGGAAGGTCTCCTTTCCGTTCATGCCGGGCATGATCATGTCCAACAGCACCAGTTTAATCTTTCCCCGGTTTTCCTGGAAGATCGCCAAGGCCTCCTCCCCGCTCTCAGCCTTGAGGACCCCGTAGCCAATCATCTCCAGCATGGCCTTGCTCACGGTCCGGATGATCTCCTGATCATCCACCACCAGCACCGTACCTTCCCCCTGATGGGTGCCCTTCAGGCGGCGTTTCTCCCGGGCGACCACCGAGGCTTTGGATCGAGGGAGGGCGCAGATAAAGGTGGAGCCCTGCCCCAACTGACTCTGGACCCGGATCAGCCCTCGATGGTTCTTCAGGATGCCGTAGACCGAGGCCAGCCCAAGGCCCGAACCTCCGCCCAGGTCCTTGGTCGTGAAGAAGGGATCAAAGATGCGGGCTTGGGTGGCTTCATCCATGCCAATGCCAGTGTCCCGGACTTCCACTTCCACATACCACCCTGCGGGCAGCTCGAAGGGCTTGGTCAGGTCCTCCGGGTAGGCCTTCTGCCCGGTTCTCACAGTGAGGGTCCCTCCCTCAGGCATGGCCTGGGTCGCGTTGACGAAGAGGTTGATGAGCACCTGCTCGATCTGCCCCCGGTCGCAGTCCGCGACGCATTCCCCGTCCTGTAGGTCCAGCACCACCTCGATCTCCCGCTTCGTCCGACCGAAGAGGTCCACGGCGCTCTGGACAATCTGATTGAGATCCCATGGCTTCGTCTCGTAGGTGCCGCCGCGGGCGAAACCCAGGAGCTGGCGGGTGAGTCCCCGGGCGCTATCGATCTGCTGCTCGATGGTCTGGAGCTGCTCGTACTCCAGGGTTCCCGGGTCTTTGCCCGCCTGGAGTATGGAGACATAGCCCAGGATGCCCGCCAGCAGGTTATTGAAATCGTGGGCGATCCCCCCGGCCAGGGTTCCGATGGCCTCCATCTTCTGGGAGCGGAAGAGCTGCCGCTGGAGGCTGCGGCGTTCCGAGATGTCCTGGACGAAGCACAGGAGGGCCGGATCCTGATCCCAGCGGATGGCCACACAGGTCACATCCACCCAGAGGGGTTCCTTGGCATGGCGCTCCATCCGCAAACCTTCCCGGATCACCGGCATATTGGAGGCCTCTGCCCGGGCCAAGAGATCCAGGAAGGCCATGCGGTCATCCTCGGCCACCAGATCCGCGAACACGGCGTCCTTGAGCTCAACCCTCTCGTAGCCCGTCAACTGCTGAAGCACGGGGTTCCAGAAGCGGATCCGGCCGTCCCTGAGCACGAAGATGGCCTCCGTGGCGTTATCTAGGACCAGGCGGTACCGTTCTTCCGAGCGCTGCAACTCCTGGGTCCGCTCCTCAACCCGGGCTTCCAGTTTCTCGTTCAGGCGCTTCAGGGACTCGGCCGTGGCGTTGAAGGAATCCGCCAGCTGCTCCACTTCATCTCCAGTGTGGACCGAGGCCCGGGCCTCCCACTCGCCCCTTCGGATCCGTTCTGCCGCATCCTTTAGGTTCAGCAAGGGATCCGTGAGCCGCCGGGTGAAGAACCCGGCCAGGAGGACAGAAAGGGCCATGCACGCGGCCCCGATGGCCAGGGTGCCGAGGTACATGCTTCGGATCTGGGCATCCACGGCCTTCATGGAGATGCCGACCTGGATCCACCCCCATTCCAGGTCGAAAAAACGGACCGGGAAGGCATGGTGGAAGACCCGCTCTCCAGTCAGGGGATTCCTGTCGATCATGCGGTTGGTATGGTCCTCCAGCCACTGGTTGGCCGGCAGGGAGAGATCGATCTCCTCCCATTTATCCTTCAGGTTCAAGGTGCTCGTGCCTCCCCGCCGCGAGGTCACCAGGTACTGGATCCCCGGGTTCTCCCTGAGGACCAGGGCATTGGTATCCACGATGCTCGCAAAGTCCTCCTGGATGTAGGTGGACTGGTTGATCCCCACGATGGAGGCGAGGGTACCGTGGATCTCGGTCTCCATGGATCTCAGCAGGGTGGCCCGCTGCCGGGGGATCACGAACAAGGTGAACAGCCCCACGGTGACCACGGGCACCAGCAGGAACATGCTGAAGGTCCTGGCGAACAGGCCTGTCTTCCGGGCCGCAGTCACAAGAGCCGCCCCTTCTTCTGGCGGTACTCCCGGTAGAGCCGGCGAGTGTCCGCCAGGTCCGCCTCCGTGGCCTTACGCAACTCCGACGCTTGGAACATGTTCAGGAACTGCGCGCCCCGGGGATAGTTCTTCAGCTCGTTGACGGCATCCAGGATGCGCTGCCTCATGTAGTCTGGATAGTCCTTGCGATAGACCGCCACAGTCCCCTGCAGCAGGGGAGAAGTAGCCAGGATTCGCACCTTGCGGCCGATCTGGGGGTTCATGGCGATCGTGGTCCGGTATGCCTCTTCCGTCACTACACAGGCCTCGGCACTGCCGAAAAAGACGGCGCTGAGGGCCTGGGAGCCCTTGGACCTGGCCTCCGTCGAGACAAAGAACCGATCCATCTCTGGCAGCCCCTGCTGGAGCAGGGCGTGGTTCAGGAAGAGCAGTCCCACGGAATCGTTCTTCACATGGCTTAAGCGGAGGTTCTTCAGCGATCGGAGCTGGTGGGCCGGCAGGCCCGCCTGGATCACTAGAAGGTAATGCTGGGCCCCCCCCGTCCCTGATGTTGAGACCAGCGCCAGGTCTGCATTCAGGAGTGCTTCCACCTTGAAGTAATCCACGGTGGGAAGGACCGCGAGATCCACACTGCCAGACCGCATGGCCTCGATCAGCGCCTCCGGCGTGGCGTAAATGTCCGTGGCAATGCTGTCGATGCCCTTGATGTTGCGCTTAATCTCCTCGCCCCAGATGGCCAGGGCCGCTCTGGCATCCTGCATGGCCACGTCGGGAAAGGTGGCCTGGGAGAAGGCCACGTTCACGCGGTTGGGCCCGGCCCCGGAGAGGGGGCCCATCAGACCCGCCACCAGGCAATAGCAGATGGGAAAGAATCTAGTGCGTCTCACTGAGGGTCTGCCCGATCAAGTTGTCCAGTTGGCTTTGGTAGATCTGGGCGTCGTAGCGCGCTTTCTGGTGCTGGCTGCGAATGAATAGTTCCGTGAGCTGGGCCTCGATGACGTCCTTGGTCTCAACCAGCTCTTCCTGGAAGGCCCGCTCGTGGAGTTCCCGGTTCTCCCGGGCCACGGCCAGGGACTCGCTCGTGGCCTTGGTCTGCTGGATCGCCCGGGCGATCTCGAGGAAGGCGTTCTTCACCTGCAACCCCAGCCCCTCCAGCAGGATCTGCCGCTCTAGCCCCAGTTTCTCCTTGCGGGCCTGGGCCTCGCGGATCTCATTCTGGACTCTGAAGCCATTGAAGATGGGCACCTGGACCCGCAGGCCCAGGGTCCAGGAGTTGCGGTTCTGGTCGGTGATCAGCCCTTGGTGGTAGGAATTGTCCAGCCGGTCCACGCTTCCGAATAGCACCACCACCGGCAGGTGTCCGGCCTTCGCCTTGTCCACCCCCGCCTCTGCCGCGGACAGGCCATAGCCCACCTGGAGTGCCTGAGGGTTGAGGGATTGGGCCTTCGCCACCCAATCCTCCAGGGCCCCGCCATAGTCCAGGGTCGGAATTTCCAGGTCCGCAGGCGTCACCGAGGTCCGCCATGGGAGCCCCATGGTGTTGGCCAGGGCGGCCCGGGCCAGTTCTTCATTGGAGCGCAGGAGCGCCACCAGGGATTTCAGGCTGGCCACCACCACCTGGGAGCGTAGGTAGTCGGTCTTCTTCACCTTGCCCGAGCCGTTCTGATAGAGGCGTGCGGTGAGGTCCAGCATCAACTGGAGGCGCTCCAGGCTTTCCTCTCCCAGGGTCCGGAGTTGGCCGGCCAGCACCGCGCCGAAGTAATAGTTGCGGGTCTCCTGGATGATCTGCAGGTCCGTGCGGTGGACCTCCTCCCGGGCGGCGTCCACGCCGGCCTTTCCCTGCTGGATGAGCGCGCTGATCTTGCCACCGGTATAGAGGGGGATATGAACGTTGAACGAGGAGGTCAAGGTGTCCCGGTCGAAGAGTTTCACGTCCTGGGAGGGCGTCGTGATGCCCGGGAACTGGGACAGGGTCGATTGGGTGGCGGCAGCCAGTTGCGCGTTGTAGGTGGCCAGTCCCACGGAACCGGGCGTGACGCCGGCCTTGGCCAGCTGGGTGGCCGCCACCGCCTCGGCGATGGGGGCGGCCATGGTCCCCAGGCTGAAGCTATTACTGGAGAAGATGAAATTGGGATCCTGGTCCCGCCGCATCCCGGTCAGGTCCAGGGAGGCCTCCGGCCAGCGGGCCGAAAGGGCCTGTTGGTACTGGGCTTCAGCCACCTTCTGGGAAGCCCGGGAAACGGCCTGGGTGCGATTGGCCTTCAAGGCCTGATCGATGCACTCCGCCAGCGTAAAGGAGGTGGAGGGTAACTCGGCCGCCCCCACCCCGATGCAGATGAGCAGCCCGGCTGCCGACCAACCCTTCACCACAGAACGCCCCCAGCTCCAGAAAAGGGTTAATCGAACAACTGCAGACTTATGTACGCCTGATGGCATGGCCTTAAAAATCGACAGAAAAATCAAATGAGTTTAATTTTAACAGTTTGCGATTAGTCCAAAAGCAGCCGTTATTGCCCAGCCACCGCCTCTGCGGGTTCGCAGTGGCCCCTGTCCAGCGTAGGGGAATCCAGTAGGCTGGGGCCATGAGCATGAAGCAGGAGCAGAGGCTCCATCTCTGCGAGCCCCTGCGAGCAGGAGGGCGCACTGCGCCCGATAGATGGAGTGCCACTTTGGCGAAGCCGACCATGCCGCCGAAGCGAAGCGCAGGCGGGATAGGGCCGAATCGGCGAAGCCGATTGCGAGGCCGAAGGCCCGAGGGCAAAGCCCGAGCCAAGCCCGGAGGGCGCGGCACAGGAGGTGCCGCGTGACCCCCAGCCCCTTCCCTAGGCCATTCCCCTGGCAGCAGGTGGCCTGGCATGAGCGCCGCTCCTACTGGGAGCTGGCCGAGGAGGACCGCCGTGATCTGAGGGAGTCCCTCGAAATGGAAGCCGCCAGCCTCGCGCGGCACACGGACCGATCCCTGGAGGATTATGCCAATTCCCCCGGCACCCTGGATGGCCAGCTCGTCAACGGGGACGTGCTGGCCATCCTGCTTCCCAGCCTGCGGCGCAACCCCACCCAAGGCTACGAGGCCCTGGAAGACCCGGCGGGCCGGGCTGCGGTGCACCTGAATTTCCTGGGCAAGCATCTGCGTGATCGGGCCCTGGCCCACGCCAGGGGGGAGCCCGCGATGATCTTCATGGGTGGCCAGGCGACGGGCAAGACCACAGGTGCCCTGGCCCTGGGGCCCGCCTTCGGCGCGGTGTTCGACGCGCCCCATACCGATCCCGAGGGCGTCGCCTTCCTCCTGGGCCGCATTCGCCGGGCCGGCTGCGGCGAAATCCACCTGGCCTACACCGACCGCGATCCCGAAGGGTCCCTGAAGGCCATGCTTGCCCGCTCCGAACGCGAGGGCCGCTATGTGCCCCTGGACCGCATGGCCCGGGCCCATGCCTGGGCGCCTTTCACCTTCCTGGGGCTCGCCCAGCGAGTGGGCCGCAGCCTGCAGCTCTACCATGTGCAGGTGGACGAGGAGGGACCGAGCCGCATGACTGAGGGCCAGGATGCCCTGGCCAGCGTACGCGCAAGACCAAAATCCCACGAATCTGTGGTTGCCTACCAGCTCCAGACCGCTTACCTTTCTGTCCTAAGGAATCCCGCCCATGACCCCCAAGCCTGGTACCCGCGAGATGTGCTCGCAGGACTCAACCGATCACTCGATCCCTGGCGCCGCAGCGAAGCCGACCATCTCCTTCGCCGATTTTTCGAAGCTGTGGCGGAACGAAGTGCCGAAGGTGATCCAGGCCCACGAGGACCATCGGATGGAAGTGAGGCGGAATCTGGGCCTCGAGTAGACGGCTAGATTCGCGCAGCGAATTCAGTCGCGATAGCCCAGCACCACAAGCAGGCACGGCCCCCCCGCGATGACGGACATCCCTAAGGATTCCGCCGTATGGATGGCTGCCTCACTCTCAGCGCCAGGCTGCATCCAGAGGTGCGTCACACCCGCCGCCGCTGCCTCGCGCACCACCCGCTCCGTGATGGCTGGCGGGGTGATCACCGAAATGGCCTTCGCCTTCACCGGCAGCAATCCCAGCGAAGGGTAGGCCCTGAGCCCCTCCACCTCAGTCGCCCTCGGGTTGATCGGATAGACCTCCTTCGCGTGCTGCTGGTAGCAGCGCAGCACCTTGTTGCCGTATTTCGAACGGTCCACGCTGGCGCCCACCACGGCGAAAGGGCCCGAATGCAGGAAGGCATCGATCTTCTCCTCAACGACGCTGGCCATGCATCCTCCCGATGCTTCCGATGCCAGGCATTGCAGCTCCGTGACGCACTGATCAGACCTTAGAGCTCATATCAAAACCCGACGAGGCCGCGATGAAGCCAGCCGGGATGCACCGCAAGGAAGGGTCCGCAGGGCAACGTGGTTCGTTGTTCAAGGGACCTGACGCCGCGGGGCGCCCGGCTGGCTTCATCCCTCCGGGCGAGGGGCGGCGGGCGTCGCGATGCAGCGTCACGCTCGTCGCGCGTAGTACCTGCTACGCTTTGACTCGCATTCCTCGCCTCACTCGCCCGGCACCCCTCGCGCGGCGATGTGGGGTTTTGTCATGAGCTCTCAGCCGGGCGGGAAATGGATCCGCAGGATCAGGCCCTTCCCATCCCCATTGAGGATGTGGAGGCCCGCCCGATGAGCTCTGAGGAGACCCACCACCACTGGCAGCCCGAGGCCCCTGCCGGGTTCCTTGGTCGTGGAGAAGGGATCGCAGATCAGGTGCAACTTCTCCGGTGGAACGCCAGGGCCATCATCGGCGATCTCCAGGCAGATCGTGGCCGGGATGCCCGGCCGCTTCAAAGGCCAGATGCCGGTTTCACTCGGCCTGGGCTGGTCTTCCCCAAAGTCCACGTGCAGTCGAAAACGTACACAGCCGCCGCGGGGATCGGCGGCCTCCTGGGAATTGTCCACGATGGCCTTCACCATCTGCTCCAGCTTGGATCGGTCAGCCATGATCCTGGGCACGGGGTCGCAGGTCAGGTCCAAACGGAAGGTCGAGGGAAGGTCTAACTGCAGGGTGGCCAGGTAGGCCGGAAGCCAGTTCTCGAGGTCAAGAGACTCCAGCTGAACAAAGCCATGACCCGAGAAGTCCAGCATCTTCCAGGAAAGACTGACGGCCCGGTTGAGGGCACCCTGGGCCCGGCTCAGGGGCTCAGCGATGGGTGGGACTCCCTTCGCCCGCATCCAGATGATCTCCAGGTTCCCCTGGATCGCCTGGAACAGGTTGTTGAAATCGTGGGCGATACCCCCGGCCATCAGGACCAGGCTCTCTGCCTTGCGTGCGCGGTGTTCGTTCTCCTGCACCCGCTCCCGCTCGCTGAGATCCCGGACTACCGCCAGGATATGTCGGGGTTCTTCTTCCCTGAGGAGACTGATGCGGACTTCCACGGGAAAGGTGGTGCCGTCCTTGCGCCGATGCCGCGCCGAGATACTGATCTGCTGCCCGACCTTCAGGGTGTGCCGGGCCCGGGTGTTGTCGGCCTCGCCGTAATCGGAGTCGAGCTCTCCCACATGCATGCGGAGCAGCTCTTCCATGGAATAGCCGGTGCTCGTGCTGGCCGCCCGGTTGCAGAGGAGGATATGGCCCTCCTCATCGTTCAGGAAGATGGCGTCACCGGCATTCTCGATCACACTGCGGAACCGGGCCTCGCTGGCCTTCAAGGCTTCCTCGGCCTCGTGGCGCTCGGTCACATCCTTCCCCATGATCAGGGCCAGGTCCTCGTTCCCGAGATGCATGAGCCGGGCCGTGATCAGGACATGGCGTTCCGAGCCGTCCCGACGCAGAAGGGTGGATTCTCGCGTGGCAATCGCCCCATACCGGCGGAGTTCATCCACAAGGGCTTGACGTTCCTCCGGGCGAGACCATGAGCCCAATTCCGTGGGGGAATGGCCCAGGACCTCCTCCTCCTTCAGGCCCGTGATATCGCACCAGGCCTGGTTCACCATGACCAGCACGCCATCTGACAGGCGGGATAGCGTGGTCGGATCCGGAGATAATTCGAAAAGCTGCCGGAATCGTTCCTCATTGGACCGGATGACCTCGGCCACGCGGCGCAGCTCTGAAATATCCTCCACCAGGGCCATGTGCCTGGGCGGTTCGCCGGGCAAGGTAGGCAGCCGCACCAGATCCAGCCTTCCCCAGATGACATGGCCATCCCGGTGGAGGTAGCAATTCTCCCGCTGGATCTCCCAGATCTTTCCCTCGGCCATGTCCCGCGCCGCATCCAGGTCAGCCTTTAGATAGTCTGGATGAGTCACCTCAGAGAAGGTGCGCTCCAGCAGCTCATCTGTGGAATAGCCCAGAATCATCCCCAGCCGGGGATTCACCGAAAGGCAGCGACCGCTGCGGGTGTCCACGATGGCCATGCCCAGGGTGGCGCACTCGAACAGGGCCCGGAACTGCGCTTCCGTGGCCAGGATCTCCTCGCCCCGCTGGTCGGCCAGCCGGCGCGCGCGGCCTTCGGCCCCCACGATGACGGCCAGGACGACGAAGAGCAGCAGGCTGGCTGTCAAACCCCCACTCAACACCTCCCAATGGCTCTTCCGGCCCATTTCGTCATAGAAGGCTTGACTGGGTTCAACCATGGCGGTCCAGACTCGCCCCGCCACTTCCATGTGGCGGACCAGGCGAGGACCGGCGCGGGATGCGGAATGAGATGGCTCCGAATCGAAGAGCCTGTTTTCGGGTGATGAGGTGGAACCATCGTAGAACTCAACATCCGCCAGACCTCGCTCCTGGGAAAGCGTGGCCCCCATGAAATCAGCCATGCGGAGGGGACAACTGGCCCATCCCCTGAAGGCCTTGCGACGCTGGTCTGCCGTATCCAGGGGCTGGCCCGGTTGGTAGACCGGTGCGAAGAGCACGGCGCCGGGTTCATCCTCGATTTGGATCTTCTGGTACAGGGTCACCTTGCTGGTGAGGACCACCTGTCCCGTGTCTCGGGCCTGCAGCAGGGCTTCCCGTCGGGCGGCCTCCCCCAAAATGTCCTTTCCGAAGGCATGCCGGTTGCGATCGTCCATGGGCTCGATGTACACGATGGAACTGAAACCTTCGGGCATGGGCTTGAGCGGACCACCGGGGGTCACGGAGTAGTCCGGAAATCCCTCCTTCCTGATGCGCTGGACATGGGCGACCATGTCCTCCCGCGGGATCCACTCCACAAAACCCAGACCCTGGATGCCTGGATAAGTGGCGGTGAGGTCGAGATTTTCGACGAAGGACCGCCACTCATCCCGGGTCGGCAGGGGACCGCGACCCAGGTAGGCGGCCGCACTCCGCAGCGTCTGCTCAAGGGCCTTCATCCGCCATTCCACCCGCTGGACGATCGAGGCCGCCTGAACGGCCTGGAGGGACACTAGGCGGGACTCTTCCACCCGGTGGATGAGATGCCACGCGCTGAGCGTGAACAGCAGGGCGATGACCAGCCCGACCCATGGCCAGGGTGAGCGGAGCGGGTGAGCATACAGACGGGGGGCCTGATTTCCGGAAGCGGCCATGGCTTCCCTTCGAGGGGCGAGGAGAACCCCTGATATTACTTTACGACCTACCGGTCGGGATTGATTAATTGATCGTTTTTATACCATCCACAGGTTCACAGGGACTGGATCGCCCGCACCTTCATCTCGCCCCGCAGGGTCTCCACGGCCTCACAGGCGGCAAGGGCCGCGCTGAGGTTGGTGAGGCAGGGGATTTTCAGGCGCAGGGCCTCCTTCCGGATGGAGCCCTCGTCGAAGAAGGCATCCCGGCCCAGGGGTGTGTTGATGACCCACTGCACCTCGCCGTTTTTCAGGAGGTCCACCGCGTTGGGACGGCCCTCGTTCACTTTGAAGATGCGGCGCACCTTGAGGCCCACGGAATCCAGCGTCCGCGCTGTCCCCTCGGTCGCACAGAGGCCGAAGCCCAGCGACACCAGCTTGTGGGCCAGCTCCGGCAGCCGCGCCTTGTCCGCATCGTTCACCGTGAGGAACACGGTGCCCGACAGGGGCAGGGGAATGCCCGCGGCCAGCAGGGCCTTGGCGTAGGCTTCGCCGAAGGTGTCCCCGATGCCCATGACCTCGCCGGTGCTCTTCATCTCGGGGCCCAGCACAGGGTCCACTCCGGGAAACTTGGCGAAGGGAAAGACCACCCCTTTCACCGAGACCGCACGGGCCACACCGTCCCGGATTCCCTGCTGGCGCAGGCTCTGGCCCAGGCCGATACGGGCGGCGACACCCGCCCAGTCCACCCCGGTGGCCTTGCTCACGAAGGGCACCGTGCGGCTGGCCCTTGGGTTGGCCTCCAGGCAGTAGGCGATGCCGTTCTTCACGGCGAACTGCAGATTCATGAGGCCGCGCACGCCCAGGTCCAGGGCCAGCCTGCGCGAGTAACCCCGCACGGTTTCCAGGATGTCCTCAGGCACCCCCAGGGCGGGGATCACGGCATAGCTGTCGCCGCTGTGGATGCCCGCTTCCTCGATGTGGGCCAGCAGACCCGCGATGGCCACATCTTCGCCGTCGCAGACCACGTCAATGTCCAGTTCCTGGGCGCCATCCAGGAAGCGGTCCAGCAGGATGGGCTGGTCGTTGCTCACGGCCACGGCCTCGCGCATGTACTTCTCCAGGCCCGCGTCGTCGAAGACCACCGCCATGGCCCGGCCCCCCAGCACGAAGCTGGGGCGCACCATCACGGGATAGGCGAGACGGTGGGCCACCTCTTTGGCCTGCTCGAAGCTGGTGGCCATGCCCCAGAGGGGGGCGGGAATGTCGAGACGCTTCAGCACCTGGCCGAAACGCTCACGGTCCTCGGCGTCCATGATGGCGTTCAGGGGCGTGCCTAGCAGCTTCACGCCCGCCTCATGCAGAGGTGCCGCCAACTTCAGCGGCGTCTGGCCGCCGAACTGAGCGAAGACACCCAGGAGTTTGCCGCCCGCGTCCTCGCGATCCACCACGGCCTTCACATGTTCGTAGGTCAGGGGCTCGAAGTAGAGCCGGTCGCTGGTGTCGAAATCGGTGCTGACGGTCTCGGGGTTGCAGTTGATGAGGATGGCCTCCACACCGCTGGCGCGGATGGCCTCCACCGCCTGCACGCAGCAACAGTCGAACTCCACACCCTGGCCAATGCGGTTGGGTCCGCTGCCCAGCACGATGGCCTTGGGCCGGTCCGTGGGCTCGGCCTCGTTGCAGGACTCCCAGGTGCCGTACAGGTAGGGCGTCTCGGCCTGAAACTCGCCGGCGCAAGTATCCACTCGCTTATAGGTGGGGCGCAGGCCCAGACTCTCCCGGCGGCCGGCCACCTCGGCCTCGGTGCCCGAACAGAACACGGCGATCTGGTTGTCCGCAAAGCCGGCGCGCTTGGCCTTCTCCAGCAGCTCCTCCGGCAGACGGTCCACCGGGAAGCCGCGCAGCCGGCCCTCCAGCACGACGATCTCCTCGATCTCGCGCAGGAACCAGGGCGTGATCTTCGTGAGCCGATGCAGCTCCTCCACGCTGTGGCCGGCCTTCAGCGCGTGGTAGATCCAGAAGATGCGCTGGGGCCCGGGGATGAGCAGGTGTTCCTTGAGGCGGCCCAGGTCCAGCTTGCCCTCCAGGGCGCCGGAGATGCCGCGATGGCCCTCCTCCAACGAGCGGACGGCCTTCTGCAGGGCCTCCTGGAAGCTGCGGCCCAGGGCCATGACCTCGCCCACGCTCTTCATCTGGGTGCCCAACACTTTGTCGGCCTGGGGGAATTTCTCGAAGGTGAAGCGGGGCATCTTCACCACCACGTAGTCCAGCACCGGCTCGAAGGCGGCCTTGGTCATGCGGGTGATGGCATTGGGCAGCTCCCAAAGTCGATACCCGAGCGCCAGCTTGGTGGCCACCCAGGCGATGGGAAAGCCCGTGGCCTTGGACGCCAGCGCAGAGCTGCGGCTCACCCGCGGGTTCATCTCGATAACGATGATGCGGCTAGTCTCAGGTTCCAGCGCGAACTGGATGTTGGAGCCGCCGGTCTCCACGCCCACCGCCCGGATGACGGCCAGCGCCGCATCGCGCATGCGTTGGTACTCGGGATCCGTGAGCGTGAGCGCGGGCGCCACCGTGATGCTGTCGCCGGTGTGGATGCCCATGGGATCCAGGTTCTCGATGGAGCAGATCACCTCGACGTTGTCATCCAGGTCCCGCACCACCTCCAGCTCGAACTCCTTCCAGCCCAGAATGCTCTCCTCGATGAGCACCTGCTTGGTGGGGCTCAGATCCAGGCCCCGGGCCACGATGGTCTCGAACTCGTCCACGTTGTAGGCGATGCCGCCGCCGCTGCCGCCCAGGGTAAAGCTGGGCCGGATGATGGAGGGAAAGCCCGTGAGCTTGAGCAGGTCCCGGGCCTCGGCCATGTTGTGGGCGAAGCCGCCCCGGCAGGTTTCCAGGCCCAGGTCGTCCATGAGCGCCTTGAAGAGCTGCCGGTCCTCGCCGCGCTTGATGGCCTCAGGCTGGGCACCAATGAGCATGACGCCGGTACGCTCCAGGAGCCCGCTTTCGTGAGCCTCCATGGCGAGGTTCAGGGCCGTCTGCCCGCCCACCGTGGGCAGGATGGCATCGGGCTTTTCGGCTTCGAGAACCTTCTCCAGCACCTCCAGGGTGAGGGGCTCGATGTAGGTGGCATCGGAGCGGCTCGGGTCGGTCATGATCGAGGCCGGATTCGAGTTGAGAAGGATCGTTCGGATGCCCTCCTCCCGCAGGGCCTTCAGGGCCTGGGTGCCCGAGTAGTCGAATTCGCAGGCCTGCCCGATCTGGATCGGCCCCGAGCCCAGCACCAGCACGCTTTTCAGATCCGATCGCTTAGGCATGGTGGAACTCCTGGAGCAGCGCCACAAAGCGATTGAAAGCCGGGTGCGCGTCATGGGGACCGGGCGAGGCTTCGGGATGATGCTGAAGGCTGAAGATCGGAAGCCTCTTGTGCCGGAAGCCCTCGACGGTGCCGTCGCTGAGGTGGCGGTGGGTGACTTCCACATCCTTCGGCAAGCTCGCCTCGTCCACGGCGAACCCATGGTTCTGGGCCGTGATCTCTATGCGCCCAGTCATCAAGTCATGCACGGGCTGGTTGGCACCGCGGTGGCCGAACTTGAGCTTGAAGGTGCGCCCCCCGAAGGCCTGGCCCAGCAGCTGGTGGCCCAGGCAGATGCCGAAGATGGGCAGTTTGCCGATGCAGGCTTCGACCTCGTCCTGCATCCCCTGCAGAGCGGCCGGGTCGCCGGGCCCGTTGCTCAGGAAGAGGCCGTGGAAGCGCTTGTCCGTCAGCTCGGTCGCCGGTGTGTCCCAGGGGAAGACTTCGATGTTCAGACCGGCGCCCACCAGCTGGTCCAAGATGCTCAGCTTGATCCCGCCGTCCAGCACGGCCACGCGGAAGATGCCGCCGGGATTCAATTCGTAGCGCTCCTTGCAACTCACCTCGCCGCAGAGGGCCTGACCTGTCATGTCAGGCAGGGCCCTGGCCTTGACCACGCCCGCCTCGAGGCTGCCGTCGAGTTCGGTCCAGATCAGCGAGGGCTGGGCGCCCTGATCGCGGATGTGCTGGGTCAGCGCCCGGGTGTCGAGCTCCGTCATCACAGGGATGTGGTGGCGCTTGAGCCAACTCGGGAGGTCCCCCTCACTGCGGTGGTGGTCCGGCGCGAAGGTGAGCCGCCGACAGAGCAGGCCCGTGGCCCAAGGCCGCGTGCCTTCATTGAGGTCGGCGTGGATGCCGTAGATGCCCTGCTCGGGAAAGGTCATGCAGACCATCTGCCCCGCAAAGCTCGGATCAGTGAGGATCTCCTGGTAGCCGGCCATGGCCGTAGTGAACACCGCCTCGCCGCTCCCACCGAACCCCAACGGCGCCCGCCCGCGAAAGATGGTCCCGTCCTTCAGGATCAGGTGCGCGCGCATGTGCCTCCCCCAGCTCGGTGGCTCTGCAAAAACCCCGCGAGGGCCAAGCCAACGCGGGGTCGTGAGAATGACTCGGCCCTTCAGGGCCAAGGTGAGTGTAGCGACCCTGGAAAAGGAGGTTCAGCCTTTTTGTTCAAGGGAAAATCGGGCATACTACTCCTTTGTTCCTGATGTATGCCGCGCGGTTTAAGCCACACTGATTGGCATGTGGAGCGGCGACGACATCTACTTCATGAAACTCGCCCTCCAGGAGGCCGAGATGGCGGAGCGCTTCGACGAAGTTCCGGTGGGCGCCGTGCTGGTTTCGGAAGGCGCCCTGCTGGGCCGGGGGTACAACCAGCCGGTGCAGTTGAATGATCCGTCCGCCCACGCTGAGATCCTGGCCCTTCGGAGCGCCGGGGCCTGGACCAAGAACTACCGTCTCACGGGCGCCACGCTCTACGTGACTCTCGAACCCTGCCTCATGTGCTTCGGCGCCCTCATCCACGCCCGGGTCAGCCGGGTGGTCTTCGGCGCCGCGGATCCCAAGGTGGGCGTCAGCCGCTGGCTGGACACCCTGGATGGCGCGGCCCTCAATCACCGCTTCGACTTCCAGGGGGGCCTGCTGGAACCGGAATGCCGGGCCCAGATCCAAGCTTTTTTCAAAAGGCGCCGATGAGTGGGAATTCGGGATTGCCCCCATGCCTCCTACCCTCCCGCCGCCGCCGGCCATGTCCATCGCCCCCCAGTCCTATCTGGGGAGTGCCCTCGTGGCCCTGGCGTCCCTGCTGGTCCTCCTGACCCTTCTGGCGGGGCTGCGTGCCCAACGGAAAGGTCTTGCGAGCAACCGAGCCCTGTTGGCCGCGACCCTGGCCCTGCTGATCTGCTGTGTTTCCTTCGAGGCACTCACTGCGGGGTGGGGGAGCCGAGCCGTCAGCATGGCCCTGCTTCAGTGCGGGCTGCTGCTCCTCGCCATGGCACTGGGGTGGGCCCTGTTCCGCCAGGTGTCGGATCTCCCCAGGATCCCTGACGCGGCCCGGTCCGCCGCCACCGACCCCGAGGCCTACCATCTGGAAATCCTGGTGCAGGAACGGAACGCCGAGCTTTCGGAGCGGCTCCGAGACCTTGGGGAGGCGCGCCGGACGGCGGAAACGGCCAACCAGGGTCTTCAGCGGGCCCTGAACCAGTTGGAGCAGGCCGCCTCCACCGACCGGTTGACCGGGGCGTGGAACCGGCGGCGCTTCGAGGAAGCGGTGCTCCCCGAGATCGCCCTGGCCCGTCGGCGGCATGATCCGCTCTCCCTCCTCATGTTCGACCTGGATCATTTCAAGCGCGTCAATGACACCTTCGGACACGGCGCCGGGGACGTGGTCCTGGCGGGCACGGCGCAGGCTGTCCGCCAGCATCTGCGTCTTTCTGATGCGCTGATCCGGTGGGGTGGGGAGGAATTCCTGGTGATGGCCCCTGCCACCCGTCTTGAGGGAGCCCTGGGGCTCGCCGAGAAGCTGCGAGCCGCGATGGCAGCCATCGACTTCCCGACTGTGGGACAGGTGACCATGAGCCTGGGTGTGTCGGAATACGCCCTCGGGGAAGGTCTCGACGAGTGGATCGAGCGCACCGATCAGGCCCTCTACCGCGCCAAGGCCGAAGGCCGGAACCGAGTGGTTTCCGCTCCCGCCCCGGAGCGTCCAGGATCCGAGTCCTCACCAGAACAGTCCCTGCTGGAGATGATCTGGGAGGACACCTACGCCAGCGGCCATGCCCTCATCGATGCCCAGCACCGGCGGCTGTTCCAGCTGGCCAGCACCCTGATGTCCGTGGTCACCGAGAATCGCCCTCTGGCCGAAGTATCCCTGCGCCTGGAGACCTTGCTGGCCCACACCGCCCAGCATTTCCACGACGAGGAGGCCCTCCTCCGCGAGGCTCGCTACCCCAATTTAAAGGCGCACGCCGAGGCCCACGCCAGTCTGCTGAACCAGGCCGGGAAGCTTCAGGCCGAGGTCCAGGCGGGACAGTTGGACTTCGGCCGGCTGGTGACCTTCCTGGCCCTGGACCTCGTCAAAGGGCACATCCTGACTGAGGACCGGACCTACTTCTCCCAACTGCTCGCCTTGCCAGGACGTGATGGGACACCGACTGCGGAAGCCGAGTGAGGATCACCGCTTTTGTTCCGACAGCATCCGTACGGCGAAGGTGGCCAGCCAATGCTCGCCTTCATAGTTCCCGGAAGCGAGGTGAGGCAGGGTGACCCGGGCGTGCCGATCCGCCAGCCGGTTCATCGTCGCCGAGCGTGGGTCCGCCGGACCCAGCGCCGAGGCCAGGCGATGCAGGGCCCGTGCCCGGCTGAGATTGAGCCCGTCCAGGTGGACGATCTTCGGATCCGTGCGATCTGACACCACTGCAGGGACAAGTCCCCCCGGAAGGCCCGGCAGGAAAGCATCCAGCCACTGATGGAAGGCCGGCCGGGGCAATACCCGTGACATCAGGGCCGCCTCCTCCAGGCAGGGGGACAGGAAGTCCTCGCCCCCGGGCTCCCAGGCCAGGGGCCCCCGCCGGTCCCGGCCAAACCAGGCCCGGGCGCAGTCCAGGATCAGGGCCTCGAAGGGGCCGTCCCGGACGCTGCGGGCATAGTCCAGGGCCAGCTCCAGGCTGAAGGCGGTATTGGGGTGCACGCCGGTCCGGATGGGGTAGGTCTGCTTCGGCAGGAAGGTCTTGAACTGGGCCACCAGTTCATCGGCCAGGGGCTGAAGCGCCTGGGCCCAGCGCGCGGCGGCCGGATCATCCCAGCTCCGCAGCTCCGCCGAGAGCTTGAGCAGCCAGGCCCAGCCGTAGGTCCGCTCGAAGCTCTTGCGGTTGCCCTGCCCCAGATAGGCCACCTCCGCGGCGATGCGATCCGGCGAGAGGTTCTCGTCCAGGACCGCGCGGATTTCCGCCGCCCGTGCCATGCCGGGATGATCCCGCAGCAGCTTCACGAGCATCCAGTGCCCATGCACCGAGGAGTGCCAGTCGAAGCACCCATAGAACGCAGGATGCAGTTTCTTCGGAGCCTTCACCTCCCCTGCCCCGTTCATCACATGGTCAAGCTTGTTGGGGTATTCTCGGCGCACGCAGGTGAGCGCCAGGGCCGCGAACCGGTCCGCCACGGCATCCGTCAGGATCAGATCCGCATCCTGCGCCTGCCCGGCCGTCATGACCGAAAGACCCATCAGAATGCTACGAACCCATCTCATGCAAGCTCCCCGGGGTGGATTCTATCCAGGGCTTTGCTAGAATGGGCGTCCCGGAGAGATGGCCGAGTGGTTGATGGCACCGCACTCGAAATGCGGAGACGGGGAAACCTGTTCGGGGGTTCGAATCCCTCTCTCTCCGCCAATCAGCGCCCCGCGATGCGGGGCGCATTTATTAGGCGCGGAGAGAGAGGGATTCGAAGTCACAAAATCGCTGGCAGGTAAGCGCCCGTTTCGACAGCCCGGGGGGCTGCCGAAACGG
>Ga0182021_10000339_pt1 | contig 48455 bp, 43 predicted proteins | sample 612E3MmetaG_FD_120493 | JGI IMG/M metagenome (GOLD analysis project Ga0182021, IMG submission 120493) | Permafrost microbial communities from Stordalen Mire, Sweden - 612E3M metaG (Illumina Assembly) | ecosystem: Environmental > Terrestrial > Soil > Wetlands > Permafrost | place: Sweden... | reverse complement strand
GCCATGGAATGGACCACCGGCAAGGTGGCATGGCGCAACCGCAGCGTCGGCAAGGGCAACTGCGCCTACGCCGACCAGCGGCTCTATTGCCTGGGCGAAGACGGCGTCGCCGGCCTGATCGAGGCCACGCCGAGAGCCTATGCGGAGAAATCGCGGTTCGAAATTCCGCGCGGATCGCTGCCCACCTGGACGCCGCCCGTGGTCGCTAACGGCCGGCTCTACCTCCGCGAGCAGGACAACCTCTACAGTTACGACATCCAACGCTGATCCTCATGAAACGCCTGACTCTTCTCTGCTGCACCGTCTGCCTGCTGCTGGCCGGCGACCCAACCGCGCACGATTGGCCCATGTGGGGCGGCACGGCGGACCGCAACATGGTCTCTTCCATGAGCGGCGCCCCCGCCACCTGGGACATTAAGACCGGGAAGAACGTGAAGTGGGTCGCGAAACTGGGGTCGCAGACCTATGGCAACCCCGTGGTAGCGGGTGGACAAGTCTACGTCGGCACCAACAACGACCCGCCGCGCAACCCCGCCGAAGCCGGCGACCGCAGCGTGCTGATGTGCTTCCGCGAGTCCGACGGCGCCTTCCTGTGGCAGCACACCAACCCGAAACTGGCTTCCGGCGGGGCGCAGGACTGGCCCGAAATCGGCCTCTGCTCTTCGCCTTTGGTGGAAGCCGATCGCCTGTACTACGTGACCAACCGCTGCGAACTGGTTTGCCTGGACACGCACGGCGACGGCAAAGGCGGCGCCAAGGTCATATGGAAGTTCGACATGATCAAGGAACTCGGCGTGTCCCCGCGCAACCAGGCAAACTCCTCCCCGGTGGCTCTTGACCATCTGGTGATCGCCGGCACCGGCAACGGCCAGGATGAGAATCGCCAACACGTGCCCGCCCCGAAAGCGCCTTCCATGGTCGCCATCGACAAGAAAACCGGCAAGCTGGTCTGGCAGGTGAACAGTGTCGGAAGCAAGATCCTGGACGGCCAATGGTCGTCGCCGGCGGTGGCGACGGTGGGCGGCGCGGCCCAGGTGGTGATCGGCGAGGGCGACGGCTGGGTGCGCTCCTACGAGGCCCTCAACGGCGCCAAGCTCTGGGAATTCGACACCAACCCCAAGAATGCCGTCTGGCCGAAGACGCGCAATGAGATCCTGGCCACGCCGGTGATCTGGCAGAACAAAGTGTATATCGCCAATGGTCAGGATCCCGAGGCCGGCTCGGGACCGGCCCACCTCTACGCCATCGACGCCACGCAGCGCGGCGACATCACCATCAGCGGGCGCCTCTGGGATTACGACAAGGTGATGCGCACCATCTCCACCGTGGCCATCGATCGCGGCCTGCTGTTCATCGCCGATTTGGCGGGCTTCCTGCACTGCCTCGATGTCAACACCGGCAAGCCGTACTGGACTCACGACCTGCTGTCCAAGGTCTGGGCCTCGCCCATGGTGATTGCCGGCCGCGTCTACCTGGGCGATGAGGACGGCGACATGGTGGTGATGGAAGCGGCCAGGGAGAAGAAGCCGATCTTCCAGACCAACATGGGGAGCAACGTCTACTCCACCGTGGTGCCGGCTGACGGAACCTTGTTCGTGACCAACCGCAGCCAACTTTTCGCGCTCGCCGCGAAGCCGTAGCCGCCAATGCGACACCGTCGGAAGCTGAGAAAGAACGCGCCCGCAAGCGGGCGTTGGCAAGCTAAAGCATGCCCCACCATTGCAGTGGTGGGGCATGCTTTTGCTTGCCAACGCTCCAGTTTTTTCTCACCTTTTAAGGGAGTGGTCGCGCTATCCCTGATGACCCTCTGCCTCAGCGCCGCCGCGCCCCCGGCCGGCGAGTGGCCGCAGTTTCGCGGCAACCCGCAACTCACCGGAGTCGCCGCCGGGCCGGTCCCGGCGACGCTGAAGCTGCTCTGGACCTACGATGCGGGCGAATCCATCGAATCGTCCGCCGCCATTGCCGGCGGCACCGTGTACGTCGGCTCGCAATCCAAGGATCTGCTGGCCATCGATCTCGCCACCGGCATGCTGCGTTGGAAATACCGCGCGACGGATTCCATCGGCGAATCTTCCCCCGCCGTCGCCGATGGCGCGGTCTACGTGGGCGATCTCGCCGGCGTGCTGCACGCCGTCGACGCGGCCACCGGCAAGCCGCTGTGGATCTTCGCCACCGATGCCGAGATCAAGTCTTCACCCGTGATCGTGGGCGACCGGGTCCTGATCGGTTCTTACGACAGCAACCTCTACGCGCTCTCCCGCCGCGACGGCAAGCTGCTGTGGAAAGCCGCAACCGCCAGCTACGTGCACGCTACGCCCGCCGTTGCCGGCGGCATCGCGTGGGTGGCCGGCTGCGATGAAGTCTTCCACGGCATACGCATCGCCGACGGCCGCGAAACCGTGCAATTCCCCTCCGGCGGCTACACCGGCGCATCCCCCGTGCGCATCGGCGATTGGGCTTACTACGGCACGCTCGCCAACGAAGTGATCGGCGCCGACGTGCGCCGCGCGCGCATCGTCTGGCGCAACCCCAGCGCGTTCCCCTTCTACTCCTCGGCGGCAGTCGCCGGGGAGCGCCTGGTGGTGGGGGGACGCGACAAAAAGGTCCACTGCCTGAATCTGAAAACCGGCAAGGCCATCTGGACCTTCGCCACCCGCGCCCGTGTGGATTCGTCCCCGGCCATCGCCAGCGATCGCGTCTACATAGGTTCCAACGACGGTCATTTCTACGTGCTCGATCTGGGGACCGGCAGGAAGCTCTGGGATTTCGAAGCCGGCGCCCCGCTCTCCGCCTCCCCCGCCATCGCGGCCGGCCGCATCGTCATCGGCGCGCAGGACGGGCGGCTTTACTGCTTCGGCGAAGGCGGCGGAAGGTGAAGGTTGTACGTTCTGGCCGCCCTCAATCCGCCGCGATCCGGAATGCCGCCATCTCGACCTCATTGCGCACCAGCAGCAAGCCGTCGCTGATGGCCGGAATATTCCACGTCTTGCCGTGCAGCGCGCTGAACCGGCCGACTTCCTGGAGTTTCTCCGGCGTGGCGCGCACCAGCACCACGTCGCCTTCTTCGGTCAGCACCACCAGGTGGCCGCTCGCCAGCAGCAACTGTCCGTAACCGTAGCGGCCGCCCTTCCACTTCAACTCGCCGGATTCCGCGTCGACGCACGCCAGGATTCCTTCATCCAGCCCGTAGATATAGCCCTCGTGCAGCACCGCGCTGTTGAACTTGTTCTTCATCCGCGTGTTGGCCCAGACGACGCGCGTCTGGAAGCCGTCGCCCTGCGCCGTCAGTTCCAGCACCGTGGCGCCGTGTCCATAGCCGGAGGAAAGGTACACCCGGTTGGCCGCCACCGCAATCGGCTGGGCGGCATTGATGTCGTTGTCGGTGACCCACGGATATTCCCAAAGCAGCCTGCCGTCGGCCACCGCCAGGCCCACCGCGCGTTTAGCGGTCATCACCAGCAACTGGCGCCGCCCGCCCACCGTCGCCACCGTGGGCGAAGCGTAAGCAGCCTTGTCGTCCAGCGAACTCCAGACGCGCTTGCCCGTGAGCTTGTCGTACGCCACCACCGAATTGCCGTGCGAGCCGCCCGGGGTCGCGATCACCTTGCCGTCCACCACCAGCGGCGATGCCGACATCCCCCAACGGATATTGGCCGCGCCGTTGTCGGCCAGAATGTTCTTGTTCCAGACCAGCTTGCCGGTGGCCGCTTCCAGGCAGCGCAGTTCACCCTCGGCGCCCAGCGCGTAGACGCGCCCATCGTCCCATACCGGCGTCGCGCGCGGTCCGTTGCCGCCCATGATTTCCTCGAAGAGGGCTTTCCAGGAATGCGTCCAGCGCTCGCGGCCGGTTCGCAAGTCGTAGGCTGCCACCACTTCGTTGCCGCGGCGCTGCTCGATGGTGAACACCAGGCCGTTGGCCGCCGTGAATGAGGCATAGCCGCCGCCTACCGGCTGCTTCCAGACTTGCGGCAACCCGCCCGCCGGCCACTGGGTCAGGATCGGCTTCTGGTCGTAATGGCCCAGCCTGCCGGGGCCCAGGAAGTCGGCCCAGTAGGTGGAGCCGGATGCAGGCGCCGGAACGGGTTCCGTTTTGGATGGCGCGGCCGGCGCGGGTTCGGCGATTGCCGGGGGCGGGGCCGGCGCCTGGAATGCCGCGCGATGGGCTTCCAGTTGCCGGTAGTGCCGCTCCCCGCCCTGGAAGGTAAAGACCGGCCGGATTTCGCCGCTGAATTCCATGTGCAGGCCGTAAAAAAAGAAGAGATGCGCCACACCCACCATGACGATGGCCAGCGAGCCCAGGCTCTTGCGGAAGACCGAGGTGTCCCGGCGCAACCAGAGCAGGATCAAGCCCGCCGGCGGGAGGATCAGCGAAGCCGCCAGTATGACGATCGACTTTTGAGAGAATCGCATCTTGTCCACATTGTATGGCCTTGCCGCCGCGGGTGGGGCAGCCAGGATTGGCAGGCAATCGTGCGGGCGGATGCAGCGGTCTTTTTCGCCGGGAGGCGGCTATAAGCCGCCGGCTCCGGAGATACGGGCCGCCGGCACCAGACTGCGCACCTTGGCCGACAGGGTGGTCCGTTTCAAGCGCAGCATATCCGCCGCGGCTTTCTTGTTCCCGCCGGTCTTGTGCAGCGCCTGTTCCAGGATGCTGCGCTCGATTACGGCCAGCGTCTCTTCGTAATCCAGCCCGCTATCGGGCACTGCCACCAGGGGAGCGCGCCCGGCCATCGGCCGCTCCGCCGCCGGCGCCGGAAGAGGGAAATCCGCCGGCGCCAGCGTGCGGCGCTCGCCACTCAGCGCGACGGCCATCTCCACCATATTCTCCAGTTGCCTCACATTCCCCGGCCACGAATAGTCGCACAACCGCTCCAGGGTTTCGCGCATCAGCGCCTTCACTGGAATCCCCTCCGCCTGACAGACCGTATCCACGAAGTGGGTGGCCAACAGCGGCACATCTTCCAGCCGCCTCCGTAAAGGCGGCATCTCGATGGGCACCACGTTGAGACGGTAGTAGAGATCCTCGCGGAACTTGCCTTCCTCCATCCGCCGCGCCAGATCGCAATTGGTGGCCGACACCACCCGCATGTCCACCTTTATGATTTCCGAGCTGCCCAGCCGCTGCACCTCCCGTTCCTGCAACACGCGCAGCAGTTTGGTCTGCAGGGCCATGGGCAGTTCGCCGATTTCGTCCAAAAAGAGAGTGCCCCCCTGCGCCTGCTCAAAGCGGCCCATGCGGCTCTGGAACGCGCCCGTGAACGCGCCGCGCACATGCCCGAATAGTTCGCTTTCCATCAAACCCTCCGGCAACGCGCTGCAGTTCACCGCCACCATCGGTCCGCTTCGCCGGTTGCCCGCCATGTGCAGAGAGCGGGCGCCCAGTTCCTTGCCGGTCCCGGTTTCGCCGGTGATCAGCACGGTGGCGCGGCGGCCGGCCACCAACCGGATGATGTGCTGCAATTGCCGCATCTCGCGGCTGGCTCCCACCAGCATCCGCTCCCAGCCCTCGCGGTTGACCTGGGCCGCCATGAGCGCGAGATTGCCCAGCCGCCTGTCTTCGACGACCTGGTCGATCATGCCGAAAGCGCTCTCACCCGGCGGCAAGAACTGGTGGAGCCCCAAATGCGCCAACTGAACGGCCTCGCTGGCGGATGCCCTGGGATCCCAAGCCAGCACGGGAACGCCGGGCGCAGCCCGCTGGACCGCTTCCAGTAAGGTGGGAGCCGTCCAGCCCGGATTGGGAAGGTCCAGCACAATGGCCGCGTAGTCGGTAACCGCCAGCGCATCGATGGCTTCGCCGGCCGGCTGGATTTCAATGTTCCAGACAGCCGGATGCTGGGGCCAATCGGCGGGCAGTGCCGGCTCCGCGCTGATCCATAATACCTGTGTCGATCCCATGGCGATCTCACCACATCAATCGGCGAAACACCGCAACATCTTTAGGGCCACGGGATCGCAACTCACGGCAGGTCCCACCAAAGAATATGAATCCGATCCCTACAGTTCCTGGAGCAACCTGTCGATATAACCTTTAGGCAAGCTGGCGTGCTGGTATGAAAATCAACGATCGAAACCTAACAGGCGCTTCCGCCGCCGAGACCGGGCGGGCGCAAGAGGCCAAGAACCTGAGTCGTGCGGCAACCGATACGTCCCCCGCTCGTGGCGGCGCCGGCGGGTCCAACGACCGCGTCGAGTTCTCCGGGACCATGAGCCGGCTGTCACGCGCCCTGGCGACCTTCGAGTCGACTCGGGCCAGCCGCGTCCAGGCCCTGGCCGTCGAGTACCAGAGCGGCAAGTACAAACCGGATCCGGCGGCCACCAGCAAAGGCTTAATCGCCGAGGCCCTGAGCGCCGGATTGCAGTGAGATGGGCACCCTGGCGCTGGTCGAGCAACTGACGTCGGCGCGGCAGCAATTGGACTTCGCCTCCAATCTGCTCGCTAAGCCTTCGCCCGATGCGCTGGAATCCTGTGCCTCGTTATTGGAAGCGGCCGGACGCCAACTGGCGGAATGGCAGCCCGCCTTCTCCCGGCAGGCTGGGGACGCCATCGCCCTGGAAGAAGCCTGGCGGCTCAGACGCAGCTTCGTGCGCACCGCGCGGTTGCTGCAGGGCGCGGGCGATTTCCACCGCAACTGGCTCCAACTCCGTGGCGCCCTCACCGGAGGCTATACCGGAACTGGCGAATCCGCCCCCATCATGCACGCCAACCACATCTCTCTCCACGGGTAATTGTCATGTCGAACCTGCTCGCCTCTCTCGTCTCCTCCGCCAACGCCCTGCAAGCCTACGGCCAGGTGCTCGAAACCTCACAGAACAACGTTGCCAACGCCTCCACCCCGGGCTACGCCAAACAGAGCATCGATCTCTACAGCCTCCCCTTTGACCCCGAGGCTGGGGTCACGGGCGGCGTGGCTGCCGGCAAAGTGGTCAGCGCGCGCGACGAATTCTCCGAGCAGGCTGTACGGCAACAGACCAGCGGGCTGGGATATCAGCAACAACTGGTCGACAGCCTGACGGCGGTTCAGTCCAACTTCGATGTTTCGGGCAACCAGGGAATTCCCCTGGCTCTCAACAACCTCTTCAAGAGCTTTTCCGCGTGGGGAGCCACGCCCGGCAACGAAGCCACCCGGCAAACCGTCGTGCAAAGCGCTACCGACGTCGCCCAGGCCTTCCGGCAGGCTAGCCAGAACGTCGCCATGCAGGCGGGCAACGCCGAGCAGCAGATCGGCCAAACGGTAGTCCAGGTGAATCAACAGGTAGCCCAAATCCGGAGCTACAACGTGATCGCCATGCAGGGCGGCAAGAACGATAGCGGCCTCACCTCCAACATGCATGCCGCTATCGAGCAGCTCTCGTCCCTGGTGGATGTCACCGCCACATTCCAATCCGATGGCACGGTGAACCTGACGCTCAATGGAGAAACACCGCTCCTGCTGGGCGACCAGCAGTACAAGATCGCTTCGTCTCTCTACCAGCCGCAGGATCCGCCGCCCACCAACGTCAATGGTCCGGCCGATGTGCGGATTCAGTCCTACGACGGCAGCGACATCACATCCAAGACCACCGGGGCGCAGTTGGGCGCGCTGCTCCAGTTGCGCAACCAGATTCTGCCATCCTATATCGGCGACGCCTACCAGCCGGGCGATCTAAATGTCATGGCGAAGCAATTGGCCGACCGCGTCAACCAGGTCCTAACCTCCGGCAACATCTCCGACGGCCCTCCGGCAGTGCCCGGCGTCCCGCTCTTCACCTACGACGCCACCAATGCCACCAACACGGCGGCCTCGCTGTCGGTGGACCCCAGCGTGACGCCGGACCGTTTGGCGGCGATCAGTCCCGGCCCACCCGAGGTGTCCAACGGGGTGCCCCTCGCGCTCTCCGCGCTGGCCAGCCCCGTACAGGACGCCGACAAAGTAAACGGCGTCAGCTTTAGCCAGTTCTACGGCCAACTGGCCGGCCGCGTCGGCAGCGCCCTGAACGACGCCACCAACAGCCAGGAAGTGCAGCAATCGCTTCTCGCCCAAGCCAAGGATCTGCGCCAGCAGTACCAGGGCGTGTCGCTGGATGAAGAAGCCACCACGCTTATGCAGTTCCAACGCGCCTACCAGGCCACCTCCAAGTTCCTCACCGTGCTCGACCAGCTTACCAGCGAAGCCATTAACCTGCTGTCGCCGTAAGAAAGGTGTCTACATGATCAGCAATCTCAGCCCTTCCTCCGAAGCCTTCCTGGCCGATACAGGCCGCGTGCAGCGCAAGGTGGCGGACGCCACCCGCCAGGTTTCCAGCGGCAAACGCGTGAACGTCGCCTCGGATGCTCCCAACGAAATCGATACCATCCTCCAACTGCGCACCGACGAGGTCCGCAATGCGCAGATCCAGGAGAATCTCGCGGTGGCCCAAGCCGACGCCAGCGCCGCCGATGGAGCCCTCACGTCCGCCACCCAGCTCATGGACCGCGCGACGGTGCTGGCGGCCCAGGGAGCCAACTTCACGCTCGATGCCACGGGCCGCCAGAATATCGCCGGCGAAGTCCAGTCCTTGCTGGAGCAGATGACGGCCGTCAGCAACACCACCGTCCAGGGACGCTACGTTTTCGGCGGCGACCAGGACTCCACCCCGCCATACCAAGTGGATCTCACCGCGACCAACGGCGTCACCCGTCTCACCAGTTCCCCCTCCACGCGCCAAGTGGAAAGCGCCGCCGGCGGAGCGTTCGCCGTCTCCCAAAGCGCCCAGGATATCTTCGATTCCCGCAATCCCGACGACACCCTGGCCAGCAGCAATGTCTTCGCCGCGCTCAACAACCTGCGTCTCAGCCTGCTGTCCAACGACACGGCGCAAATCACGGCGGCCAGTGCTTCCCTGCAACTCGCCTCGGATCATCTCAATACCGCCCAGGCCTTCTACGGCACCGTGGAGAACCGGATCACCGACGCCACCAACTACAGCGCCAACTACGACGTCCAGCTCCAGACCGAATTGAGCCAGAAGCAAGACGCCGATGTGACCTCCGCCGCGCTCGCCATCACCCAAGGCAACACGCAGCTTGAGGCCGCCTTCCAGATGCAGGCCAAAATGCCGCGCACCACGCTCTTCGATTTCATGGGCTAGCCCTGGGGACTGACCTGAGTATCCCAAGGCGCCGCCTTTGCGCCGCGTGGACACCCGGGTCTGTCCCCGGGTTTACCGCGCCAGGACCTGGGGACAGACGGGACTGCCAGCGAATTTCCGGCAAAAGGCGCCGGAAATCCACTGGCAGTCTCGTCAGTCCCCCTCGTTAGTCGAACAGGTGCGGCACAAACATACTGGTATTACCGATGATCGGCGTCTCCGCTTCACGAAGGCCCATCCCCCCCGCCGCGTTCCCTTCCTCGTGCCCGATCAGCCAACTGCCGATCACCGGGTACATGCCATCGAAGCTCTTGAGCGCCGCCATCTGCTGGAAGATGAACCCCTCTTCGCCATATTCTCCGCCGGTTTCGACATCCTTCCCCGGCTGATGGAGCAGAATATTCGCCCCCTCGCGGCCCAAAATCGGTTTCTTCGCCCACGCCATCATCAGCCCCGGACCATCGAAGCTCGCCTCCAATAAATAAGGATGCCGCGGGAACAACTGCCACAGAATCGGCAGAATTCCCTTGTTGGAAAGCAGCATCTTCCACGGCGGCTCCATCCACGTCGTTTTCGCCGCCCCAATGTGCTTGCCGAACTCCTCGCGCACCATCCATTCCCACGGGTAAAGCTTGAAGACCGCGCCCAGCGTCTGGTCGTCCGGCCCCACGAACTTGTTCCCGTCCCATCCAATCTCGTCGATCGGGAAAATCGACGCCTCCAACCCCGCCTGCTGCGCCGTATCCTGCAGGTAGGTGACGGTCATCCCGTCCTCCGCGTCATCCATCGAGCAGAAGTCGATGCGCTGTCCCGGCAGGTACTGCGCCAGTTCCTTCCACAGCGCCACCAGCCGCTCGTGCAGCGAATTGAACTGGTCGCGCTTGGGAAAACAGTCCTGCAGCCAGTACCACTGCACCACTGCCGCCTCCAGCAGCGAAGTCGGCGTATCCGCGTTGTACTCCAGCAGTTTCGGCGGATTCACCCCGTCATAGGCGAGATCGAAGCGTCCGTACAGCGACGGTGGCTCCGCCTCCCAGGAACTTTCGATCAGCGGCACGGCAATCTCGGGAATCGCCAATCGCGCGTACAGCTTGTTATCGATCACGTGCTGCGCCGCCTGGAGCGTCATCTTCTCCAGTTCGTTGGTGGCCGCCTCCAGCACGTCCACCTCCTTGGCGGTGAATTCGTAGAACGCCGCCTCGTTCCAGTACGGCTGCTCGCCGGTATGCCAGGTGAGCCCCGCCTCCTCGACCTTGCTCTGCCAGTCCGGCCTGGGTGTTGCCGCGATTCTGCGCATTATGCCCCCGCTGAGTGTCCCGCACCTATCGACCCGAACCCGCCGCGCGTCACGCCCGGCGACGACGTCGTGCCGCCCGGCCGCGCGTAGCTCCCCGACGGCGCCGACATCACCCGCCCGCCGCTAGAGACATGCGTCCGATAGTGATCGTAATAGTAAGGATAAGGATAGTGGTACGTCATCGGATACCACGATCCGCCGTAGTAGTAGCCGCCGCTGCGCACCGCATCCTGGCAGGCCATCTCATTGAACGACCCCTGCTCGCAGGGATCCAGCCGGGAGCGCCCACACGAGGCCAGCCCCATAGCCGCCACCACCGTCAAAGTAACCTTGGTCGATTTCTTCATGACTACTTCACAATCAACGTAGACTCCGCCCCAAACCTCTTATAGTTGCTATACGCAATCCGCAGCCGGATTCTCTGCGGCCCGGTGCGGAATTGCAGCGTATCGTCGGCGTACGTATAAACTGGAAACCAGCATTTCCCGCCCAGCGGCTTGCGAATGGTGGTAAATCGCGGGAACAGGTTCTCCGTCCTGGTGGTCCGGATCTGCGGCACCGCCTGCCCTTCCATCCGAACGATATTGTATCCCTTCTTATCCACCCAGATCATGCCGTCGAAGAAGCGCTGCCCTTCGAGGATCTGCCGGGGACGCACCCCCAGCACCCAGCAATCCACCTCATCGACGGTCTCATCGCCGCGGAATTTCGTCTCGTAGTTCCACAACCGGTCCTCGGTCAGCACCAGCGGCTGTATGTTGCGGATATCCTCGAAATCCTGCTCGGTGAGGATCAGATGCTTCAGCGCGTTGATCGGGCTCCCCAGCACCAGTTCCGTCCGCTCGTGAAGCGGCGAAAAGATCACGTCGCGCGTCTCGCGATACTGCCCGCGCGCCGCGCCATGATCGTCCAGTTCATCGATCGTGACGCCCTGGCGATACGTGTACTCGTTGCGCTCCGTCTCGGTTTCCGTCTCGCGATGCGCCACCAGTTTCGCCAGGTTGGCCGGCGCGTCCTGGCCGCGCGCCTGGGTTGCGAAGAGTGCCGCCAGAAGTGCCGCCGGAAGCACGGATGTTATCATGAGCGCGATGGCGAAGACGTCCGGCGGCTTCCGGGCAACCCTGTGGATCGGCTGGTCGCTCCTGTGCGCGTTCGGTCTCGTGTTCGCTCGCTGGAAGGGCATTCCAAACTGGGCGGCGCTGCCTTCGCTGGCCGCCTTCCTCATCGTCTACCCATTCTATCTGGTGCCGGCCTTTCCCAGTGTGCGCGAACAACTGGCCGGCGCCCCGTTGCCCGGCTTCCTGGTCGCCTCCGCCGTCCTTCCGTACCTGGCTTGTTGCTCGGGCGCCATCCAGTTCCAGTTGGTCGGCTTCGTGAAGCTGATCGCCCTGGCCCTGGCCCTTGGACTCTGGTATCGCGTCCTGCCCGCCGTCCCCGTGGTTGATGCGGGGTTCCTGGTGCTCCTGGTGGCCGTCAAACTCGGCAGGTACGGCACGCCCATCTATCCCGTGCCCTGCAAAGGAGTCGAGATCGGCATCCTCGGCGATCTCGCCCTCTTCAACATGGCGGTCCTGGTCCTGATGCTGGAGCGCCGCATCCGCGAAACCGGCTTCGGCTTCCTGCCCACCGCCAACGACTGGCGCATCGGGGCGCGTAACTACCTCTACTTCCTGCCCGCCGGCGCGGTGCTGGCCTACGTGTTCCACATCGGGCGCCTGGTGGCCCCGTCGGATCCGCTGAAACTGACCGGCTACTTCATCGGCTTCCTCTTCGGTCTGACCCTGGCCGAGGAGTTCTTCTTCCGCGGCGTGCTCCAGCAGTGGATCGAAGACTGGACCTGGAGCCGCCCGGCCGCGCTCCTCCTCACCTCGATCCTCTTCGGCGGCGTGCACCTCTGGTTCCGCCACTTCCCCAACTGGCAATGGGTGATGATCGCCGGCACGCTCGGCTGGTTCTGCGGCCGCGCCCGTAACCAAGCCGGCAGCATACGCGCCTCCATGGTGACCCACACCCTGGCGATCACGACGTGGCGGGCCTTCTTCGCCTGAGTTCGTTCCCGCGCGGCAGACTCGTCTACCGCCCGTTAGGCCGGCAGGGTCTGTTATGGCTCAGAGTTGCAGGACCGTGCGCAGGCCTTCATCGACGGAGTTCTGCAGGCGCGGCGGCAGTGTACCAGCCTGCTCGGTCAGAAAACCGCGGTCGAGGGTCAGGAGTTGGGAGACATTCACGACCGAATCGCGGGGAAGGCCGGTCGACCGCGCCGGCACCAGGACATTACCTGGGACATCGGCAAGTTCCAGGTTGCTGGTGATGACAGCGACGATTACGGTTTGGATGCGGCTGCGGTTGAAGGAGTCCGCCTGGACCACAAGCACGGGCCGCCTATATCCAGGCTCGGAGCGACGGGGCTCGGGGAGATCGGCCCACCAGATCTCTCCTCGCTGAATTTCGCCCATCACTACCAGGAGTCCTTTTCCAGGGATTTCAGTTGGGCGCGATGCAATGCCGAATCCACCTTCGCGGGGCGGCGCGAGTATACTTCATTCAGGCGTTCCGTGACCGCATTCCTCTGCTGCCGGTTCAGGAACTCCGAAATCGCAGTAGCATACAACTTGCTCCTCGAAACCCGGAGGCGACGAGCAGTTGCTTCTGCCAGACGGAAAAGGTCGTCGGGCACTGAGACGGCGGTCTTCATGTTCTCAGTATAACCGAAGTTATACCCCACTCCGCCGTCCATTTCGCCATCGATTGCCCCGCGCCCCGCCAATTTCGTACAATCCAATTCATGGCCAAATTAGGATTCCTCGGACTCGGACTCATGGGGTACCCCATGGCCCGGAACCTGCTGCGCGCCGGACACGAAGTCGCCGTCTGGTCCAACACCACCGCCAAAGCCCACAAACTCGCCGGCGCCGAAAAAGGCAAGTTCTGCGCCACCCCGAAGGAAGCCGCCGAAAACGCCGACGTTCTGTTCCTTTGCGTCGGCGATACGGCCATGGCGAAGGACGTCATCCTCGGCACCAATGGCATTATCGAAGGCGTGCGCTCGGGGTCTGTGGTCGTCGACTGTAGCACCATCGCCATCAGCCAGAGCCGCCACATCGGCCACGCCCTCAAGGCAAAGGGGGTCGATTTCCTCGATGCCCCGGTCACTGGATCAACCCCGGGGGCCGAGAGCGGCAACCTGACCTTTATGATCGGCGGCGATCGGGCCGTCTTTGACCGCATCCGCCCCCTGCTCGACCCCATGGGCAAGAAAATCTACTTCTGCGGCGCCGCCGGCATGGGACTCCAGGCCAAGCTCACCCAGAACCTCGTCCTCTCCAATATCCTGATGGCCTTCAACGAAGGCATGGTGCTCGCCACTAAGGGCGGCATGGACCCCGCGCTCATGCTGGAGATTCTGGACAACAGCGCCGCCAAGAGCGGGCTCATCAGCTACAAGGCCCCATTCGTCTTCGCGCGGAATTTTACCACTAACTTTAGTGTCAAGTGGATGCACAAGGACATCGGCCTCATGCTGGAGAGCGGCCAGGAACTAGGCGTACCGTTACTTTTGACCGGTCTGACGCGCCAACTTTTCCAAACCGCCATTGCCGCCGGCCATGGCGACGAGGATATCTGCTCTACAATCAAGGTTTTGGAAGAGTTTGCCGGAGTGCAAGTAGTTTCCCAAAAATAAATACAGAAAAGTGTTGCTTCCAGAAATGGAATCTACTATTATTGGAATAAGCCGGGGAGGCAACTCCCACCAAAGCGAGACTAACCTCTAAATAAAGACCCCTGAAGCAATCCTCCCCGGCGCCCGAAAGGGCTTAGAGGATCTTCCAAAGCGCAAACCCTTCCAAAACGTCCAATTCTTGGTCAGAACGCTGCATAATGCATCGTTGGTCAGTACTTTCCCCTATGAAAAACTGTACATTTGTTCACGAACGAGCTCCTAGGTGCCTCGTGGTAGAATGACAGATGCTCCGATGAAGACACTTGCCGTTCTGGGATCCACGGGCTCGATCGGAACCAACACTCTCGACGTGGTTCGGCGCAACCACCACCTATATCAGGTGCATGCTCTGGTAGCCGGCCACAACATCGAAACCCTGGCCGCCCAAGTCCTGGAATTCCGCCCCAAGCTCGCCGTCGTCGCGACCGCCGACGGGTTGACCCGTCTTACCGAGTGTCTCGCCGCGTCCGGCCTGCCGCGGGCTGACTGGCCGGAACTGGGGTGGGGCGGCCCGGCGCGTTTGGAAGCTGTACGGGCGGCCGAGGTGGATACCGTGATCTCCGCCATCGTCGGCGTAGCCGGCCTGGAGGCCACCTATGAAGCGATCTGCCTCGGTAAGCGCGTGGGACTCGCCAACAAGGAGGTCCTGGTTTCCGGCGGCAGCCTCGTCATGCAAGCCGTCCGCAAGCACGGAGCGGAACTCCTGCCGGTGGACAGCGAGCACAACGGCGCCCACCAATGCCTGCGAGCCGGCAACCGGGCGCAGGTTTCCAAGCTGATCCTCACTGCCTCGGGCGGCCCTTTCCGCAACACCCCCGCCAGCGACCTGGCTTTCGTGACGCCGGCGCAGGCCCTGAATCACCCGACCTGGAAGATGGGCAACCGCATCACCATCGATTGCGCGACTTTGATGAACAAAGGCTTCGAGGTCATCGAGGCCTGCTGGTTGTTCGATTTCGCCCCTTCTCAGGTAGAGGTGGTGGTGCACCCCCAATCCACCGTCCACGCCATGATCGAGTACACGGATGGCAGCGTACTTGCTCAGATCTCGGCGACCGACATGCGCATGCCGATCCAGTACGCGCTCACCTATCCCGACCGCGCGGAAGCGCCCGTCCCCAAGATCGATTGGGCGGAAGGCAGGAAGTGGGAATTCCTGCCACCCGATTTTGCCAGATTTCCACTGCTGAAATTGGCCTACCAGTGCCAGGAAACAGGCGGCAGCGCTACATGTACGCTGAATGCGGCCGATGAGGTGGCAGTGGAGAGTTTCTTGCAGGGCAGAATCGGCTACCTGTCGATTTACGAAATTGTTCAGGAGACGCTGTCCCGGATGCCCTCCCGCACGCCGCGCTCGGTTGGCGATATCCTGGAGATTGACAGGGAATCGCGGGCCAAGGCGCGCGAACTGGTAACGGCCAGCGCGGCCGGCACTGTGACAGCTTGAGGCTATATGCTCCTCTTTGGTGAAAACGTTCTGTGGCTGCTGGTTCTGATCGGGGTCATGATCATGATCCACGAGCTGGGCCACTTCTGGGCCGCCCGCTACTTCGATGTGAAGGTGGAAGCCTTCAGCTTCGGGTTTGGACCGCGCCTGTTTGGATTCCGCCGCGGCGATACCGACTACCGCTTCTCGCTGATTCTGTTGGGCGGCTACGTCAAGATGGCCGGCGAACAGCCCACCGACGAAAACGCCGACGACCCGCGCGCCTTCCTTGCCAAGCCTCGCTGGCAGCGTTTGATCATCGCCTTTGCCGGGCCTTTGATGAATCTGGTGCTGGCGGTGGCTCTGCTCACCGGCCTCTACATGGTCAAGTTCCAGAAAGTGGCCGACGAGGACCTGCAGGCCGTGATCGGCCACGTGATGGTCGATTCGCCCGCCGCCAAGGCCGGCATTCAGGACAACGATCGCATCGTCCGGCTGGATAACAAGAAGAACCCGAATTGGGACGACGTGGGCTACAAGGAAATCGCCAGTGCCTTCCGCCCCATGTACCTCACCATCGAGCGCAACGGCAAGTACTTCGATACCGTAGTGACGCCGATCATAGGAGAGCGTTCCGGCATGGGCTTCGCCGGCTGGGATGAGCGCGGCCAGATCCAGTTGGGCGTCGTCGAACCCGGCATGCCGGCCGAGAAGGTCGGGCTCAAGAAGGGCGATCTGCTGGTGACGGTCAACGGCCAGCCGATTCACTCGCAGATCAAGTTCCAGGAGATCACGAAGAACAGTGGCGGCAAGCCCATCGAGATCGAATACGAGCGCGACGGCCGATCCCATGTGGTCACGGTGCAGCCCGTATTCTCTAACATGGATGCCCCCGCGCGTTGGATGATCGGTGTGATGCCGCAGCAGAAACTGCGCCTCATCACGATCAAACTCTCGCTCCCGGCCGCGTTTCGCGAATCCATTCAGGCCAACAGCAAGAGCGCGCTGCTGATCGTGCAGTTCCTCAAGGGAATGTTGGAACGCCGCATGTCGCCCAAGAATCTGTCGGGGCCCATCGGCATTGGCACCATGGCGGGCGCCGCGGCGCGCGAAGGTCCAGCGGAATTCTTTCAGTTGATGTGCATGGTGAGCCTCAACCTCGCCATCTTCAACCTGCTTCCCATCCCGATTCTGGATGGCGGCGTGATCGTGATGTTGCTGGTGGAAATGACGATGCAGCGCGATCTCAGCCTCAACGTCAAGGAGGCGGTGTTTAAGGTCGGTTTCCTCTGCATCATGGTGATTGTCGCGTTCGCCATTTATAACGACATTTCCAAGATTCTCCCCGCCGGCTGAACGGAAATATGCTCAAATAGTCTCCTTCACAGGGTTACTCCATGAAGGCTACTCGGATCACCGCCAAAGCCGCCACCGGCCCGTTTGAGAAGCGCTTTCCGCTGCTGGCGGCCTACCTCGCCACTCTGCCCCAAGCCACTGGTCTGCCACTTCGGATTCGGGCGCGGCTGAATCCGGTGCCGGCGAACTTCGAGTTCTCGGCGTATGTCGACCCGGACAAACTCGACGGCTTGCTGGCCGGCGCCGCGGCACGGCAATTCACCGTGTGGACCAACCCTGACGACTCTGGCGTGCGAGTCTTCGGCGCCGGCATGGTCGAAATACCCGCCATCGACAGCGTCACCATGTGGCTGCGGCAGGCTGCGTCCCAACGAAAGATCGCCGTAGCCGTGCACCCGGCCGAAGCTCCGACCAAATTCTTCGAGTACCACCCAGCTGCCGATTGAGGCAGATGGGCGTGCGCCGAATCTTCCACCGCCGCCCGCTCATCTGCTAAGCTGATCCACGCATGCACAGTACCTGCGTCCCACAGAGCGATCTGCCCAATACCACTCGTTTGTTCGCGGACGTCCTGTATCATCCGGACAGAACCGCCCCTTTTTACCGGCATCCTCTGCGCGGACTGGAAGCTTTTCAAACCGCCGCCCGGCAAATCGAGTTTTCCGCTGAGCGCCGCGCCTCATTGATCGACGCGTTGCGCGTGCAAAACCCCGAGAGTCCGGCGCTGCTGCGCCTGGCACAACCGGGCTCGCTCGCCGTCGTGACCGGCCAGCAGGTGGGATTGTTTTCGGGCCCCTGCTACACCATTTATAAAGCCCTGCACGCGGTAAAACTGGCCGCCTGGCTTTCCGCCAACGGATTGCCCGCGGTTCCGGTCTTCTGGCTGGCCACCGAGGATCACGATTTCGCCGAGGTGAACCATGCCTGGGTCTTCGGCGCGGACCATCAGCCAAGGAAGCTGGAGATGCGCCGCGCCTCCCTCGAGCAGCCCGCCGGCAACGTAACCCTGGCGGCCCCACCAGTGCGCGAGTTGCGCGCCGCGCTGCACGGTCTCCCCTTCGGCGAGGAAGTCGCCGACATGGCGGAAGAAACCTACCGCGCCGGCAACACCATGGGCAAGGCGTTCAACGAACTGCTGCGCCGCCTGCTGGCCCAATTCGACATCCTGTATCTGGACCCTATGCTGCCCGCCTTCCGCGCTCTCGCCGCTCCCGCGCTGGCTTCCGCCGTGAAGGCCGCGGGGGATCTCACCGGCGGCGTCCTGACGCGCAACCGCGAGCTGGCCGAGGCCGGATATCATGCGCAAGTCCATGTGGAAGACCACACTTCGTTCGTCTTCCTGCTGGAGAACGGCAAGCGCCTCGGCCTGCGCCGCACCGGCGACGAGTACGTTCACAATAGCCGCCGCTTCACCAGCCAGGAGTTGATAGACCGCGCCGCCTCCCTTTCGCCCAACGCCATCCTCCGCCCGGTGATTCAGGATTCGATGCTGCCCACGGTCGGCTACATCGGCGGTCCGGCCGAGATCGCGTACCTGGCGCAATCCGAGGCCCTCTATCGCCTTCTGCTGGGGCGCATGCCGGTTGCCGTGCCGCGCGCGGGCTTTACCATCCTGGATAGCCGAAGCGCCAAGTTGATGGAGCGCAACCATCTTTCGCTCGGCGATTTTTTCCACGGTGAAATCTCGCTTAAGGAACGCATCGCCTCGGGTCTCGTGCCTGCCACGCTGGCCGGCCGGATGCGCGAATCCGCCGCTACCGTGGGGAGCGTCGTGGCGCATATGCGCGCCGAGTTGGCGGCCTTCGACCCCACGCTCGCCAAAGCCCTCGACCGCAGCGCCGGAAAGATCGCTTACCAGCTTGCCAAAATCGAACGCAAGACCGGCCGCGAAGCCCTGCGCCGCGACGAGCACGCCGCCCGCGATGCCGCCGCCCTCTACGGACTCATCTACCCCGAGCGCCACCTGCAGGAGCGCCTCTATTCCATGCTCCCCTTCCTGGCCCAACACGGCCTGGATCTACCCGCCGCCATCTACCAAGCCATCGAACTGGAGTGTTCCGACCATCGCGTGATGGCGGTCTAGCCAGTGGGACAGACGATCGCCTTTTGTCGTCTGTTGGGATGGGCCTTCGGAAATCCCATGAAAAAAGGTGGGGCAGGCGCTTTCGCCAGCCAACTCCTGATCCGAGCCCGAGCGGTTGGCAGGCGGAAGCGCCTGCCCCACCCACTGCGCCAGGCGACCGTTTGCGGAACTGGTTTTTCGATCCTGTCGCCCTGCCCCGCGTGACGGAAGCGTCCGCGGTTCAGCTTGACGAGGAGTGACAGACCACAGAAAACGATGGTCTGTCCGGTCTGTCCCACCGTCACCCATTTGCGATCCGCCCGGTATATAATCGCATCCTGGAGGGGGAAATCCGAAGATGTCCAAAATCGAAAGCTACGTGCCCGGTTCATTCTGCTGGGCGGAACTGGCGGCCACCGATGCGGCGGCCGCAAAACACTTTTACGGGGAGATGTTCGGCTGGACCGCGGTCGATATTCCCATGCCGGAAGGCGCCTACACGATCTTTCAAGCCGATGGCAACGATGCGGCGGCCATGTACCCAGCCGTCCCGGGCGTGCCGTCCCACTGGGGCGTATATTTCTCGGTGGCCTCCGCCGACGAGTCGGCGGCGCGGATCGAGTCCGGCGGCGGGAAACTCCTGGCCGGACCGTTTGACGCCATGGACGCCGGCCGTATGGCGAGGGCACAGGATCCGCAAGGCGCGATGTTTTCCTTGTGGCAGGCCAGGCGGCACATCGGCGCCACCCACGGCGGACCGCTGGGCAACGTGATGTGGCCGGAACTGGCGACCCCCGATCCGGCGGGCGCGGCCGCGTTCTATACCCGTCTCCTCGGCTGGAAAACGAAACCCGAAACCGGCGTGGCCGAAGCGCCTTACACCGAGTGGTTGAACGGCGGCGCCAGCATCGGCGGCCTACTGCCCATGCAGGGCGATCAGTGGCAGGGTGTTCCGCCGCACTGGATGGTCTACATCACCGTGACCGATTGTGACGAACGCGCCGCGCGCGCCGGTCGACTCGGCGGCCAGGTATGCGTGCCTCCGAGGGACATCCCGAACGTGGGACGTTTCTCGGTGATCGCCGATCCCGACGGTGCGATGTTCTCCTTGATTCAGATGACGGCCATGCATTATCCGGCCACGGCTTGAAGGTGGGGCGGGTGCAGCTCAGAAATATGAGAAGCAAACAATTGGCCGCTGATGAACGCAGATGAACGCAGATTAGCATGTTTGTGTTATCTGCGTTCATCTGCGTTTATCGGCGGCCATTTGCTTTCTTCTCAGTGCCTGCGCTCCAGACCTTTGGCGATCATGTCGGCTAATCCCAGGCCGCCTTGCCTGGACAGGGCCGTGGCGAATTGCTGCTCCGCATAGTCGGTAGCGATTTCGCCGGAGGGATCTTCGCCATCGCTGAACCACCCCGTGCCACTCTGGCGCGCGGAGCGCAGAATCTGTCCGATCAGTAGAGCTTCGAATTGCTGCGCGGCGTCGCGCACCTTTTCCGGAGTGTCCGCTTTGGCGGTTGTGCCGGCGGCGGCGGGCAGGACGGCGGAAGAAATTGCCAGGTCGCTCATCAGATCACCTCGATTTCCGCTTCCAAGGCGCCAGCGGCGCGCAGGTTCTGCAGGATCGCAATCACGTCGCGCGGGGTGGAGCCGATGGAGGCCAGCGCGCGCACCAACTCCTCGACGGTGGCGCCCTGCTTCAACACCAGGTTGCGGGCCTTCTCTTCCTTCGCCGTGACAGTGGTCTGCGGGACCACCACGGTATTGCCGGCGGCCAGGGCGTTGGGTTGCGAGACCTGCATCTCGGTCTGGATCTCGACGGTGAGATTGCCATGCAGGATGGCGACCGGCGACACGCGTACGTCCTTCCCCAACACGATGGTGCCGGTGCGCTCGTTGATGACCACGCGCGCCGGGCGGTCGGCCTCCACCGTCAGGTTCTCCAGTTGGGAGATGAACTCGGTGACGCGCGTGCTGTATTCGGCGGGCACGGCGACGCTCACCAGGCCGGCATTATCGGCGTGCGCCGGCGCGTTGCCGACGTTGAACTTCTGGTTCACGGCTTCCACAATGCGTGTCGTGGTGGTGAAGTCCGATTGCCGCACCTGTAGGTGGATGATGCCTTTGGGCGCCACCGACGGCGCGCCGCGCTCCACGGTGGCCCCGGCCGGGCCGCGCCCCACGGTCGGATGGTTCACGGTCTGGGTGTTGCCCGCCTTGCCGCTGGAGAATCCGCCGGTCACCACAGGACCCTGGGCGACGGCGTAGACCTGGCCATCGGCGCCGCGCAGCGAGGTCAGCACCAGGATGCCACCCTGCAGATTCCTGGCGTCGCCGATGGCGGCCGCCGTGATGTCGAGATGCATGCCGGGTTGCGCGAAGGCCGGCAGCGTCGCCGTAACCAGAACAGCGGCCGTGTTGGCCACGCGGATCGCCAGGGGCGACACGGTGACACCCATGCGCTGCAGCAGGTTGGTCAGGCTCTGCGCCGAGAACACGGACTGCTGGCGATCGCCCGTGCCGGCCAGTCCCACTACCAGACCGTAGCCGAGCAACTGGTTGTCGCGCACCCCCTCGATCGCTACCAGGTCTTTCAGGCGCGCGGCCAACGCCGGAGCCGCCGGGGCTTGCATCAGAAAACAGAAGAAGAACGCGCGGGTAAGAGGTTTCATGTTCAGAATGGCAGCAGGCCCATCAGCAGACGATAGAGGATGAACGGCCGCTTGATGGCATCGCCCACCACCCCTTTGCCGTTGACGCGGAGTTCCAGTTGTCCCAGGTGGTCGGAGCGCACCGTGTTGTCGCTGCCCACGTCGGCCGGACGCACGATGCCGCGCACCGTGATGGTCTGGCGCTCCGAGTTGACCTCCAGGTCCTTGGTGGCTTCCACCAGCATGGCGCCATTGGGCAGCACGCCCGAAACGCGCGCCGTGAGGGTGGTGGAGATCACCACGCCGCGGCTGGTAGAGCCCTGGCCGTTGAGTTGCGTATTGCCGGTGACGCCGGCCAGATTGGCCCACGGTCCCGCCGCCTTGGTGAGGCCGGCGAGCGCGGTCACCGAGTTGGCGGTGCTGGAACTGCGCCCCGTCTTCGTGGTGCCCGAGGCCACCGCGGATGCGTTCTCCACTACCAGGATGGTGATGGTGTCGTCGATCTGGCTGGCTCTGAGGTCGCGCGCCGCATCGGCCAGACGCGAGCCCGGCACCCATATGCCGCCGGGCGCGGCGACCGGGGCGTCGGCGGTGCGGGCGCGGGCGTCGGCCACGTAACGATCCAGCGGAGAGGGCGCGGGGGGCTTGGCTTTCTTTTTGGCGGCCAACGCGGCGCCGGAGATCAACAGGGCCAAAATCAGTATCCTCATAGACTTCCCTTCGTCGCAATCACTCTGCCTTTGGACTCGACACGCGCCGGAAAACGCCGCTGGGACACGGGATTCAGTATCGGGATGATCTCGCCAATGGCGCCCGAGCCTTCGGCGATGCATTCCAGTTCCAGCCGCGCCCCGCCGCGGACAGCCTCTACCTGCACCGTCTCGCCGCGCAGCACGACCTTGGCGGGCTCCAACCACTCCGCGCGCAAGGCCGTTCCTTCGGCGACGGAGCGCCGCAAAACCTTGCCGGCGGCTTCCTCGATGGCGCTGACGAAGCCCGCGGCGGGAACTTCCTCCCGCGTTTCCACGCGAAACTGCGCGCGATCGAGCGCTGCGCCGGCCTTGAGATCCTGCGCGGCCACCACGCGCGCCGCCGCGACCATAACCTTGACTCGCGCCCAGAGCGTAAAACGGCGATTGCCGCCATACGCGACGTAGCCGCTCCAGTAGCCGCCCGCCGGCCCTTGCCGCAGGCCCGAAACGGGAAACATCAGTTCGCCCGCGGGGGCTGGTTGGCGGCTGAAATCGAGCAATTCGATGCGCGCCGCGGGAAGCTCTTTTTGCACCGCGTTTTGCATGGCGGCGAGCATCTGGCCGGCGGTGAGAGCAGCCACTGGGCGGGTGACGCAGATGGCGCGATCGGGCACTGGCGAAAGGCTCCAACGCTCGGCCAGACGGCGCAACTCCAGCACTCGAAAGACGCGTTGCACGCCGGGCGCGGGAGCCAGGGCGAGCGGAGTCTCCGCCGGCACGGCCGCCCACTCGGCAAACCCGGCGGCCAAATCGCCCGCCAGAATCCGGTCGCTGCCGGCGCCCACGGCCAGGCAGCCGGCCAGCGCGAATGCGGCTAGTGGGATCATTGGGTGAGCTGATTCACTTGCTGGTACATCTCGTCGGCGGCCTTGACCACCTTGGAATTGGCTTCGTAGCCGCGCTGCGCCACGATCAGGTTGATGAACTCTTCCACCACGGAGACGTTGGATTGCTCGGTGTAGCCCTGTAGCAGCGTGCCGAGCCCTTCCGCCCCGCCGGGTATGCCGACGGTGGCGTCGCCCGAGGCATCGGTGGGCGTATACAGGTTGCCGCCGATACTGTTCAGTCCGGCCGGGTTCACGAAAGTGGCCAGTTGAATCTGGCCGGCCTGCTGCGCCCCGGTCTGGCTGTTCAGGGTGTAGCTGACGGTTCCATCCTGCGCGATGGAGATCTGCTGGGCGGCCGACGGGATGGTGATTTGCGGCTCCAGCGGGTTGCCGTCCTGCGTCACCACATTGCCATCCTTATCCATTTGGAAAGCGCCCGAACGGGTGTAGGCCAGTTCGCCCGAGGCCCGGCGGATCTGGAAGAAGCCCTTGCCCTGGATCACCATGTCCAGCGGATTGCCGGTCCCTGAGAAGGCGCCTTGCGTGAAGAGAATCTCGTTGGACGAGCTGCGCGTGCCCAGTCCCACTTGCAGACCGGCCGGGACCAGGGTCTGCTGCCCGCTGGCGGAGCCCGGCTGCACCATGGTCTGGTAAATCAGATCCTGAAACTGCGCGCGGCGCGTCTTGTAGCCGGTAGTGTTGGCGTTGGCCAGGTTGTTGGCGATGTTGTCGACGTTCATCTGTTGGGCGGTCATGCCGCTGGCGGCGCTGTACAGTGCTCGAAGCATTTCAACTCCTCATCTAAACCTTGGCGACCTCTTCGATCGCCTTCTTATTCATCTCGTTCCCCAACGAGACCGCCTTCTGCAGCATTTCGAACTGGCGCATGACGCTGACCAGCCGAACCGCGGATTCGGCGGTCCCGGTATTGGAGGTTTCCAGGTGACCCTGTTCCACGCTGGTTCCGGATGGGGCCGCCGGACGCGTGGCCGGATCGGTGACGCGGAAATAATTGGCGCCCTGTTTGGAGAGGCCCGCCGTACTGGTAAAATCGGCGATCTCCAGTTTGCCGGTGACCACGCCGTCCTGGGTCACGGTGCCGTCGCTCGAAATCTCCAGTGGGCGCGCCGCCTGCAGGGTGAGCGCAGCTCCCTGGGAATCGCGCACCGGGTAACCATCGGCTGAAGTGAGCCTGCCATCGGTGGCGAGGCGGAAACTGCCGTTACGCGTATAAAGAGGACCGCCCGGTCCGTTGACCGCAAAGAAGCCCTTGCCGGAGAGAGCCACATCGAGCGGGTTGCCGGTGGAGTACAGTACGCCCTGGGCATGATCCACCCAGGGGCGCTCGATCACGGGCATGGTGGAGACGGAGTCGTTGCCGGCAGCCTCGGAGGCGGCGTAGAGGCTGTAGAACTCGCGGTCGGCTTTGTATCCCCCGGTGGACGCATTGGCGATGTTGTTGGCCACCAGATCGAGCGACTCCATACGGGCGCGAAGACCACTGGCGGCGATGGCGGTGATGGGTTCCATGCGAGGAGGTAAAAGCACGGCGAGGGCCAACCGGGGGTTGGGATACAAGTTCCTCAAGGGACGGCGAATCCCGCCGATGAGAGGGATAGGGAAGCCTGCGGTTGGCGGCAAGAGTTTGCCGGACATCGCGTGGCAGGCAATTTTCTGCCGCGCTCCCAAAGACCAACTCCTTGAAAACGCGCATTGCCCGGTTTGGCCTTCCATCTGCATTTTCCGGTGCGTGGCTGCTCTCGCTCTACCGCCTTCGCTTTCCGCTCAATCGCCGCTTCCGGTTCCACCTTCTCTGCTGGCTCAAGGTGCCCGGGCGCCGGCGCCGGGCGCCTCCTCCCGGCTCACCGCGGAAGGAGGGCCGTGCGCCGAAGCCGCGGCTGCCGGCGATGGCATATTCCCGGAGCTGCTGGCGGGTCTGGTCGCCGCCAACGGCGCGGCGGCTGGCGACGGGCGCGCCGCTGCATCGGACGGTGCGCCGCGTCCCGGCACGCCGGCCGGCATCGAGACACTGCTGCCAGGAACACTCCCGGCGCAGCGCGGGGGGGCAGCGGAGCCCGCCGACAGACTCGCCGATCGGCGCGCGGCTTCGAGAGAGCCATCCGAAGCGGCTTCCAGGCTGGCGGCGGGCGCCATGCAGTCAGCGCCGGATCCTGGGGGAGAGACCATCTCCGCCATCCCGATGCAACCCACTGCCGCCATCGTCGAAGCGGGGCGGAATCTGCCGGCGCCAGAGGAATCCGTCGCCTTGCCCGGCGCGGATGGGAAGCCGGCGCGCACGAGTGCGTCCCAATTGGCGCCCTTCGGCGCGGCGGCGGATAGGCAGATTTCGACCGGCATCGAATGGTCCCGCCGGGGGGCGGTTTCGCTGGCGGCCCGGCAAAGCACCCCGATGGCGGCGGGTGACGCTAGCAGCGGACAGCCCACTCTTCAGCAGGCTGGCCGGACCGCTGAGCCGCCGGCGCTTGTTCTAGGCCAACCGGGCTCTCCACCACCGGTTACGCGTAGGCGGTCCGGCGACCCGGACGATGCTGTCCCGGCAGATGAGATGCGGGTCCGCGCCGGCCTGGCCGCGCCGGCCGCCGCGGCCTCGGGCTCCGCGGACCTTTCAGGCAGCCCGGCGAGCCGGCCGCAGGTTTCCACGCCGCCTTCGCGAAGGTCGTCCGGAAGCGTGGTGGCACAAGTGCTGGCGCTCAGCGGGCAAGTCCCGCGGACCGTGGATTCGATGCTACCGGCGGCCCAGGCGCCGCCACCCGTGCCGGCATCGCAAGCGGTGAAGCCGCCGGCCGATGCCTGGCCGGCGCTGGAACCGCGCGCTCCGGCGCCGGCCGAAGCATCGCAGGAAAGCCCCGACGAGAGCCTCATCCCCGCCGGGGACCCGCAGGTCCGCGCACTCGAGACCAGCACCGCCGACCGCGGCGCAGTCGCTTTTGCCTTGCAGGTAAAAGCGACGCCGACGCCCGCCAGTACCGCGCAGCACGCTTCGCCGGCCGGGCTTCCGGCGGCCGAAGGGAGCGAGTGGACTACCATGCCGGCGCAGCCGGGCGGCGTCCCTGTGCCCGGCCCGGCGGCGGCGAGCGGGAAAGGCGCGTCCCAGCCGGAGGAGCCAGACCACACCCCGGCGGGCGCCGGGCGGGAGCGCCGCCCGGAGGTGGCGCCGGCCGGGCGCGCCGGCCCCTCCACCGGCCCGGCCGCGGGCAAGATGGATCCGCCGGCATTCCCGGACGCACAGATGAGGGCGGAAACGGCGCCCGAACGTACGGCGGCCACAGCGGCCAAAGCGGTCCGGCCGCAGGATGCCATGGAGAGCGCGCCCCCCCCCGAAGCCGCAAAGGCGCCTCTCGTGCGCGACATGAAATTTGAAGTTACCGGCGGGCAGCAGCGCGTCGAAGTGCGCTTGTCGGAACGCGCCGGCGAAGTGAAGATGACGGTGCGCACGGCGGACGAACCTCTGGCGAACACCTTGCGCGAAAACCTGCCCGCGCTCTCCGCCCGGCTGGCCGAGAGCGGCTTCAAGAGCGAAGCCTGGCACCCGGCGGCGTCCTCCACCGACGAATTGCGGCACACCGTTGAGTCCGGGGCGCGCGGCGCATCCCACGATACGAACCAGGATACCGGCGCGCAACCCCGCCAGCAGGACCGCGAACCGCCAGACGGCGCCGGGCAACGGCGTCCCAAGAGTCCCCTGGAAGCAACATCCCAAAAAGAGAAAGGAAAGGATTTCGAATGGCTTATGTCATCCCTACGTTAAGAACAGCGACGCGCCCGGCGTATACCGTGCCGGTAATGCGGCGCCGATCAAACACCCCGGCAAACCCCCGCAATCCGGCCTCGGCGACGGATTTCGGCACGATATTGAAGAACCAGTCCGCGCCGCCCGCGCCCGCATCGGCACCGGCGGCGCCGGCAGCTCCGGCGGCGCCGTCCGGCACCATCGGGTCGGTTACCCCATGGTCCGCGGCCACCTCGGTGGTACCCGCCGCGGCCACCACGTCCCCGATGGCGCCCACCGCGCAATCGCTTTTCGGCGCCAATCCGTGGAGTACAGGCGCCGGCGGAACCGGGATTAACGGCAGCTACGGCTACAACCCCTACTACTTCGCGACTCCGGCCACAGCCGCCAAGGTGGCACAGATGCTGGGCGGCAAGGTGGTCGCGATGGATGCCATTACGCCGTTGGGCCCCTTCCAGCAGAATCAGCCCAATCAAATGGTCCAGATGCCCGACGGACGGCTGATCAACGCCGGGCTCGTCGCTGGGTTCTACGACCATGGCTACACGCAGCAGACGGTGGACAAGATGATCGCCGCCGAAGTCAGCGGCAACACGATGTATTCGTAGAGGACACCCAGATGACGATCCCGGCAATCTCACAGAACGATCTCTCGGCGGCGAGCACCAACTCGACCGGCACCACCGCGGCAACCGGCACGTCGGAGGTCACCAAGAACATGTTTCTACAACTTCTGGTGGCCCAAATCAAAAATCAGGATCCGTTGAACCCGGCCGATGGCACCCAGTTCCTGACCCAACTGGCGCAGTTCCAGACACTCGAGCAATCGATGAACATGGGCACGGATCTGGCGGCCATACGGAGCGATCTGGACGCGCTGGCACAGGCCGGCGCCGCTTACGGCACCACTACCGGCACCACTACCGGCACCACCTCAACCACCAACTGACAGGAGACACCGATGTTTACCTCTTTTTCGACGGCTCTTTCCGCGCTCGACGCCATGTCTACCGCTATCGATGTGGTAGGCAACAATCTCGCCAACTTGAACACGCCGGGGTTCAAGGACAGCACGACTTACTTCCGCGACCTGGTCACCGAATCGCTGGGCGCCGGCCTGGGCGAAACCCAGGTCGGATTCGGCACCGGAACACCGATGACGATCCGCCACTTCACCCAGGGCGCAATTCAATCCAGTACCGGAGTGCTGGATGCGGCCATCGCCGGGGATGGCTTCTTCGTAGTCGATAACACGCAAGGCAACCAGCTCTACACCCGCGCCGGCAGCTTCCAGGTGGACAGCACCGGAACTCTGCGCACCAACACCGGGGAGTTGGTGCAAGGCTGGACCAAGATCAACGCGACCTCCGGAAACGTGGACACCAACATGGCGATCAGCAATATCGTGGTGCCGGTCGGCGGCGTCAAGCAACCGGTGGCCACGACCAACATGACTCTGGACCTGAACCTCAATTCGGCGGCCACGGCCGATGCCACATCGGATCACTCGGAGACCATCAAGGTGTACGACACGCTGGGCACCAGCCACACGCTGACGGTAAATTTCCAGAAGACCGGCGCCAATCAGTGGTCGTACGCCGTGACCATTCCGGGCGAGGATATCAGCGGCGGCGTCGCCGGTACGCCCTCGGAGATCTCCGGCGCTTCCGGAACCGTCACCTTCGGCACCAACGGCCAGTTGACGTCGCCGGCCAGCGGCTCGCCGATCCCCATCGCCATTACCGGCATGGCCGACGGGGCGAGCGACATGGCTCTCAATTGGAACCCCTACAACGCGGCGGGCACGGGACGCATCACGCAGTTCGGCCAACCCTCGGCGCCGGAAGCGAGTTCGCAGGATGGGTCGCCGGCGTCGCAGTTGACCCGGGTCGGCCTGGCCAATGGCGGGGAGTTGCTGGCGCAGTATTCGGACGGCACGCAGGTGGTGGTGGGCCAGGTCGCCATGGCTAACATACGCAACCCCGAATCGCTGATCGCCGCCGGAAACAACAATTACCAGGCGAGCGCGCTCACCGCCACGCCGGCCATCGGAGTGCCCAATACCGGCGGCCGCGGCGATATACAGGGCGGCTCCATAGAATCCTCCACCGTCGATATCGCGCAGGAGTTCACCAACCTGATCGTCCTGCAACGCGGCTACCAGGCGAATTCGCGGGTCATCACGACGGCCGACACACTGAGCCAGGAAACCATCAATCTGATTCACTAAGCGGCCCGATTCACCGAGCGGAGCAGGCGGCTTTCGGGCAGGGTTCCGCTCGACTCGAACTCATGGTGGAACCAGGAGAAAGACCCTAGACCAGGGTTAGCGATGCCGTCCTTTGCCGCGGTTTCGTTTCTCGCGTGCCGCCTTTGCCGGGAGGGGGCCGTGGTCCGCCGGCAATTCACCGGCGGGCATGGGCGCGGTCTTGCGCCACTCCACGCCCACCAGCAGACCGGCCAGCAGGAAGCCGGCGATGGCCAGGTACACTCGCCAGTATCCGGGTTCGTAGCGGCAGAGGATCCGGTGGCGGCCGGGGGAAACCGGCACGCCGAGAAATCCCGGCGATAGCATGACGGACTGGCGCGCTTGGCCGTCGATGTAGGCCACCCAATTGGGATGCCAGGTCATCTTGAACAGCGCCAGAGCCGGCCGCGCCACGTCCAACTCGGCTTGATAGACCTGGCCGGTCTGCCGTTGGTTGCGAACCGTCCCGGCGGTTTGGCCTGGCGAGGGCGCCGGCGGCAGCGGGCTGGTGGCCAAGAGGCGAGGCAACCCGGGCGGAGCGCCGCCCTTCAGATCGAGCCACAAGAACTGTTTCCTGTCCAACCAGTCGCTGTGCAGCCAACGGTCGTCCACGTCGTAGAAGCTGTAGCGATCGATCGGGACCACGACCGGCGCATCCACCAGGTCGAAATAGCCGTCGCCCGGTGCATCCATCACGCGAAATCGGCCGAAGTCCTTCACCAGCGTCAGGAAGGGCGGCGCTCCGGGCATGGCCGGCGCCAGAACGCTGCGGATGTTGAACAGGCGATAGTGCGCGGGGTTGAGTTCGTCGAAACGCAGCATGAGGTCCGAGGGCAGGGCCGTTGCATTGTACAGGTACGCCACCGCGGGCACCTGATTCACGCAGAGAAAGCTGCTGAGCGGCGTGGAGCCTACCTGAAAGGCGTTGCCCCAGGTGCTGGGAAGTCCAGGGTAGACGCGCCCGCCGCGTTGCTTCACCAGGGCGATGGCGCCGAAGAGGTTGTCCTGCTCCGCCGCTGCCGCCTGTTCGTTGATCCGGCCCTGAGCAAAGTAATCCTCCAGGCACCGGCCGCGTTCCTCGACCAGTGGAAACAGTACGAGGCCGGTCAAGCCGGCGGCGGCCCAAAGCGAACGCCGTCCCACTTCCCGCCAAATGGCGGCCAGGGCGGCGGCGGCGAGCAACAACAGGAAGATCTGGACCCCCGCCAGCACGCGGTGCAAGTGCAGGTCGGCGGTGACGCCGATGAGCAGCAGGAGCGGTCCCCAGGTGGGCCGGCCGAAAAAGACCAGAATCCAAAAACCGGCAGCCAGCAGAATCCAGGTCTGGGCTGGCGCCAGTTGGCGCGTCTTGCGATACTGCCACAGCCACAGGCCGGCGCCGCCGAAGGCCAACAGCGTGAGCACCGGCACGCGGCTGAAATCCATCAAGTTGCCGGTAAACAGCCACTGCAGGACCTGCACGGCCCCGAAGGAGTTCCATTTGTCGGGCGGCTCCGTGCGCGAGTGATTCATGAAGTAGCCGTCGGTGACGAGCGGGATCAGTTCGAAGGCGGTAAGCGCCAGCGCCACGGCTCCCAACAGGACGGTGCGGCGGATGCGAACCAGGCGTGGCGCCGCGGCATCGGGCATCACGGCGAGCAGGCAGATGGTGAGGGCGCCCATCCATCCATAGATCAGGTGCGCCAGGCAGGTGAGTCCCAGCATCGCACCGGCGAGGAATACGCGCCGGCCCTGGCGGACGGCCCGGAAAGCCAGCCCGAGAGAGACCAGCAACAGGTTGGTCGCGACCAGTTGCGAAAAGACCCCGAAGGTCAGCCAACTGCGGTATTCCACGCCCAGTCCGCCCTGCCCCACGGCGGCAATCAAAGGCGAAAGCAGCGCCGTGGCGGCGGCCGTCAGCGGGGACAGCCCGAGCAGCCTGGCCATGGCAAAAAAACTCAAGGGCAGCAACACCATCGCCAGGAACCGGACGCACACAAACACGGTCATCAGGGAGACCGTCTTCCCCAGGGCGAAATAGATCAAGACCACGATCCCGTGAGCCAACGGTTGGTAACCACGGAATATGGCGAACCCAAACGCCACTTCCGGGCTCCAGAAATCCAGCGGGTTTTCGCCCTGCTCCACCGCCTGAACCATGCCCTCCAGCAAGGTGAAGTGCGAGACGTTATCGTTCTTGGTGATCCGGCCGACCGTCAGTTCCGGCCAGACCACCACCGCCTGCACGAGCATCACCGCGAGCAGAAGGCCCAGGACCAGGCGCTTCTCATGAATGGGGTCCATAGATGGGGTAGAGCGCCAGTATAGCGCGACAGCCGCCCGGTCATTATTGCGGACGTGAAGCGCGCTCATCCCGGCGCCTGGCCGCTCATCACAATCCCGGCCGGCCGCGCCTGCCCTGGCCGCAGAATGCAGGCATGAGACTAAGACTACTTTCGCTTTCGCTGACGATTGCCTACGGCCTGTGGGCCCAGGATCCTTTTCAGGTGAAGGTCACGGGCCACGGGCGGCCCATGATCCTGATTCCCGGACTCTCCTCCTCGGGCGAAACCTGGGACACCACGGTGGCGCGCTACCAGGATCGCTTCCAATGCCACGTGCTCACGCTGGCCGGATTCGCCGGGGTGCCGCGCGTTCCCGCGCCCGTGCTAGAGCGCATGCGGGAAGGCATCGCCGCCTACATCCGCAAGAACAAGTTGGACCATCCCACCATCGTGGGGCACAGTCTGGGCGGGTTCCTGGCGCTCGATTTGGCGGCGCACGATCCGGATCTGCCGGGGCGCCTGGCGATCGTCGATGCGTACCCGTTCCTGGCCGGCGTGTCCGATCCCAAGACGACGCCCGAGCAGGCGCGGACCATGGCCGGGCAGATGCGCGGCTATATGGGCTCGCAGACGCAGGACATGTACCAACGCTACGTGAAATCCGGTCTTAGCACACGCACAATGGTGGAAAAGGAGAGCGATTTCGAGCGCATCGTGGCCTGGGGCCTTTCGAGCGACCGCACGGCGGTAACCGATGCCATGGTGGAAATGTACTCCGCCGATCTGCGCGACGACATCGCGAAAATCAAGTCGCCCACCCTGGTGATGGGTTCCTACATCGGCTTCCCGGGGGCGACGCGCGAGGGCGTGGAGGCCAACCTGCGGCGGCAGTACGCCAAACTACAGGGCGTCGAAATTCAGGTGACCGACAAGGCGCACCACTTCATCATGTGGGATGATCCGGAATGGATGTTCGGCCACCTGGACCGTTTCCTCGGCGCGCCGGCATCCGGCTCGAAGCGATGAAAACGAAATCCGCCTATTGGGCGTGCCAACTGATCGGATGGAGCGGCTATGTCGCCCTGGGCCTGGTGTTCGCCACCCGGGCCGTGGGTTGGCGTGCGCCGGTAGTGGTGGGCTACATTCTGTTCGGCGGCTACAGCATCGCGCTCACCGATCTGCTGCGCCGGGAGATTCGGCGGCGGCAGTGGCTGGACGCTGCGCCCGGGCGGGTGCTCGGGCGCATGGCGCTGGCGGTGGTCGCCATTGGCGTGGTGCAGACGTTTCTGATCTACTCCGTGACCCTGATGCTCACCGGCACGCTCGCGCAGATGGGCGGCGCTTCGCCGTTGTTCAGCATCTGGGTGAGCGTTACCGGCGCCGATGGCGCGTGGGTGGTATTCTACGTGGCGGCCACGGGGCCGCGCCGCTATCGCGAGAAAGAGGTGCGCCTGCAACTGGCGGTGCGCGAGGCGGAATTGCGCGCGCTGGAAGCCCAGCTCAATCCGCATTTCCTGTTCAACAGCCTGAACTCCATACGCGCGCTGGTGGTGGAGAATCCGCCGCTGGCGCAGGACATGCTCACCCGCCTGGCTAACATCCTGCGCTACAACCTGCACCGCGACCCGATGCACACCATCCCGTTGGCCAGCGAACTGGAGGCGGTTACGGACTACCTGGCGCTGGAGGGCGTGCGCTTCGAAGACCGCTTGCGCGTGGAGTTCGCTATCGATCCGGCGGCCGCGCAGGTGGCGGTTCCGCCGATGCTGTTGCAGACTCTGGTGGAGAACGCGCTGAAACACGGCATCGCGCGGCTGCCCTCTGGCGGCGAGATCGTCATCCGCGCCGCGCTCCAGTCCGGCGCGATGCTGCTGGAAGTGGAGAATAGCGGACAGATCGCCGCGTCCGCACCAGGGGCCACGCAGGTGGGTCTGGCCAACACGCGCGAGCGGCTGCGGATTCTGTATGGCGACGCCGCGCGGCTCGACCTGGCCAATCGCGCGGGCGATCGAGTGACCGCCACGGTGCGGATTCCGAGGCCGGCATGAAGGCGCTCATCATCGACGACGAACGCCTGGCGCGGCTGGAGCTGCGGCGTTTGCTGGGGGAGCATCCAGAGGTCGAAATCGTGGGCGAAGCGCGCGGCGGGGAAGAGGCGCTCGCGCTGATTGCGAAGCTCGGGCCCGACGCGATCTTCCTCGATATCCAGATGCCGGGCATGAGCGGCTTCGACCTGCTGGAGCGTCTGGAAGACCTGCCGCAGGTCATCTTCACCACGGCCTACGACGAGTACGCGCTAAAGGCCTTCGAAGTGAACGTGCTGGACTACCTGCTGAAGCCGGTGGCCCCGGCGCGTCTGGCGGCGGCGTTAGCGCGCGTGCGTCCGCGGACGGAACCGGCGCGTCTGGAGCAGGTCTTCGTGCGCGATGGCGACCGCTGCTGGATCGTGCGCCTGCCCGACATTTTCCTGTTGGAATCGGAGGGCAACTACACGCGCGTGCACTTCGCCACCGAGCGGCCGCTGATCCGCAGGTCGTTGAACGCGCTGGAGGAGCAGCTCGATCCGGCCATGTTCTTCCGCGCCGGGCGGAAGGAGATCGTCAATCTGAAGTGGATCCAGAAGGTGGACATCTGCGTAGCGGGCGGTCTGGCGGTCACGCTGCGCGGCGGGCGAACGATCGAGATGTCGCGCCGTCAATCGGCGAGACTGCGCGAGATTCTGAGCTTGTAGGGCTCATCAAGAGCATCGGAAAACCGCTCCCGACTGGAGTGCCCTCTGGGTCCGGAGCGATTGCCACTTACGGAGCGGCGTGGCCGGGAGCGACCGGGCCGGAGGGTTCGGGGCGGGCCTTCCGGTAGGCTTCAAAAAGCTGCATGAGGTCGGCGAACAGGACGGTGGACAGGCGGCGATACCCACCGGCGGTGAAGTGCACGCGGTCGGCCTGCGCAAGGCCGGCCAACTGCCAGTCGCGCATCGTGCCCACTCCGCCCATGCGCTGGCGCGTGTCCCAATAGGCGCAGCCCAGTTCGCGGCAGACGCTCTGCTGCTGGGCGACGATGTCGTCGATGCCGGGGACGAGTTGCCATCGGCCGTGCGCCCGCACCCACCGGTCGGCGGGGCCCAGCACGAGGATGGTGGCGGCGGGCGCGGCTTCTCTTAGCCGCTCCACGACTTTGGCGAACGCGGCGCCATAACTCTCGCGATGCCACAGCGGGTCGCTGGCTTCGTTGGTTCCGTAGGACAACACGATTATGGCGGGTCCGCGGCGCTGCAAGTAGGCCGCCAGCATGGTTTCGTCCCACTTCAACAGAAGCGGGGCTTCGGCGCCATTGATGCCGAGGGCTTCGTAGGTGACGCCGGCGGTTTTATCGGCCACCCAGCCGAAGACGCGCACGGGACGTGCATCCAGCGTCTTCAGCAGGAAGCGATGCGGCCCAGGCTGCGTCGCGTAGCGGACGAAGCCCGGGGCCAGCTCGCCTTCGGTGGGAATTTCGTCGAGCAACTCGTCGTAATCGTAGAGCGCCAGCCGGCCGCCGAGCGGTTGCTGCAGAAAGTGGATCTCCAGGCGGTCGCATTCGGCTTCGAGGAAGACGGACCGGCCGGCGCGCGTGGTGTCGATGGCGACGCCGCCCAAGCCGAACCAGCCATCGCCGGCGCCGGTGCGCAATCCCGCGCTCACCCAGCCGGTGGTGCCGCCGCCACGCGCATCGAAGCGGCGATAGCCCGGGAACGGATGCCCGGCCAGCGAGAAACCGGAGCCGCCATCGCCGAAGCGCTCGCGGAACTGCTCGCGCAAGCCGCCGGTCCATTCATCGGCCGCGGTATGGGAATCGCCGAACTGGAGGATGTGGATGGGCGTCCGGTCTTCGGCGGCGCCGAGCCGGACCAGTTGTTCGAAGAAGGGCACCAGCGCGCCGGGTTGCTGGAAAGGCTTCCCCGCCGAGCCGACGAGATACTCCTCGACTTTGCCTAGCGCGGCGGCGCGAGCGGCGGCGCTCACCGGCGGCGACGCGGGACGCTTTTTCTTTTTCTTGGCCGCGGTCTTCTTTTTCGCGGCGCCCGCCGGCGGCGCTCCCGCCAGCAGGCAGCAGCCCACCAGGGCCGCTCCGAGTGCCAGGGGGATCCGCTTGCGCATCACTGAACACCGGCCGTCAGCAGCCGTGAACCCATGGGTTGGCAGGCGAAAGCGCCTGCCCCACAAAGGCGCAAGCCCTCGCGCACCAACGTGGGACAGGCGCTTTCGCCTGTCAACACCGCGAACCCAACGATTGCTTCGCAGCTTCCAGACACAACGTTCATCTTGGGGCTTTCGTCTCCCCAGGATTACCCCAGGAATTCAGCCATTGTGTTACTTCTTCGGCTGTCATGGTTTTCCTTCGCTCGTACCCATCTTCGCACCGATCAAGCTCAGGGCCTTCTGGCAGTCTTGTCTCATACAAGATGAGCCTGGATGGGGTGCCGGTTTCTCATACAAGATGAGCCTGGAGCAGCGATCGCGCATGCTGGGATTTGACCATCAGCGTGCAGACATCAGAACGATTGAGCCTGGAGCAAATCCAGGCATTTTTGGAGAACAGTGACGAAGTCGAATTCAAAGGCCAGAATCGAGAGGAGGTATACGGCTGGGTGAATCAGACGCTACGGCAGCAACGATATGAAGGGCTGCTACGCAGCCAGCGAGGATTGGTGCGGCGGTACGTGGAGAAGATGACCGGACTGAGCCGGGCGCAGACGACGCGGCTGATCACGGTGTACTTGCGGGGGAAAGAAGTGAAGCTGCAGCCCTACCAGCGGCGCCGGTTCGCGCAGCGCTATACGCGGGAGGACATCGCCTTGCTGGCGGGTGTGGACGAGGCACACGAAACCCTGAGCGGGCCGGCGACGAAGAAGCTGCTCCAGAGGGCCTGCTACAACTTCCACGAAACGCGATACCAGAGCTTGGCGCGGATCTCGGTGGCGCAGTTGTACCGACAGCGGGGGAGCCGTGCGTACCGCGAGCGGCGCATCAAGTACCAGGCGACGCGGCCAACACAGGTGAGCCACCGGCAGGGTCAGCGCCCTCGGGCCGCGCCCTCAGGCGGCGTCGGGCGCGAGCATCCGCGGAGCGGTGGCGGGTGCCGCTTCGCCGGTCAGCGGTTCGCCGGCCATCTCGAACCGGAACCAGCGCATCAACTCGCCGTCGCCTACGCGGCGCCGGCGCATGATCTGGCGCCGACGCTCCTTCATCGCCGGCCAGCATTTCGCCACGCGCCAGAATGCCGGCAGCGACCGCGGTTCCAGCAGCAGACATCCGGCCACCACCGCCAGGTCGCGCACCGTCATGGGCAACCAGCAGTGGCGGTAGAGGCCGGGCGTCGCGTTCTTGATGCGCATCAGGAAACGGTTCTTCACCGAGTGCATAGTGATGGACGGGGTGATGGACCGCCGCTCGCCGGGCACCACGGTGCGCACGTGCCAACCGACCGCCGCAGGGGTGTAAATGCACCGCCAGCCGAGCAGTTGCGCCCGCCAGGCCACGTCGGCATCCTCCCGGTAGGCGAAGAACTCGGGGTCGAAGAAGTCGCCGCCAATGGAAACGTCGTCGATCATCTGGCGCCGGTAGAGCGCCGCCGCGGCGCAGGCGCCGAAGACGTACTCCGCCCGGTCGTAGGCGCCATCGTCGGGTTCCCGCGCCCCGCGGTCGAAGTGGCGCACGGTGGGGGTGAAAAACAGGCCGGTGGAATCGATCCTCCGTTCCGCCAGCGGTTGGAACCCTTTGCCGATGGAGAGCAACTTGCCGCAGACCGCGCCCGCCCCGGCGTCCAATTCGCCCGCATCCACCAAACGGCGCACGAAGTCTTCCTCCATCAACAGATCCGGGTTGAGCGTCAACACCCATTGCGCACGGCTGGCCCGGATCCCCTGATTCTGCGCCTCGGCAAACCCCACATTGCCACGGTTCCAGATCACCTGTATGCGGCTGCCGAATTCCTCCAGGATCGCCGCAGTGCCGTCGACGGAGTCGTTATCCACCACCACGATGGTGGCCCTTATGCCCTTCTGGGCCATCACAGCCTCCAAACAGCGCCGGATATACCGGCTGCTGTTGAAGGTGACAATGGAAATGCACACGGTGGGTGGCAGCATGAGATTGGGCGTTGTTCAATCCAAAGACCTTTTCGCCGCCAATCCAACTACACTGAATCCAAGTAAGCCGAAATTATTCTGGCGAAGGTGTAGTTGAAAGTACTCCCCCTGGGTCTTTGGTGATGAGGGAATGTCGTCATTCGCGTCCGACGAACAATTCGTGGGTTTGATACGCCAGGAACAAACCGGTACATCTTTACAGGATCAGGTTGCGCGTCTGTTCGAAGAGGCGCGGGACGATGTTTACCGGTATCTGCTGACCCTGGGTTTGTATCCGCCGCAGGCACAGGAAGCCGCGCAGGAAGTTTTTCTGCGCCTGTATGCGACCCTGCGCAAGGGCGAGGAGATTCAGAACCCGCGCGCCTGGATCTTCCGGGTGGCGCACAACCTGGGCCTCAAGATGCGCACCCGGCAGCATTCCGAGGAGCCGTTCAATCCCGAGGTGGCGATCCCCTCGACTACGCAGACCGCGACGCCCGAAAGCCAACTCCTGGAACGCGAACGGATGACGCGCCTTCATGCCGCCGTGCAAAGTCTGAGCGAGCAACAACGGCGTTGCCTGTTTCTGCGCATGGAAGGTCTGCGGTATCCGGAGATCGGCGGCACGCTGGGAATCAGCCCGAGCGCGGTGGGAGAATTCCTGCGGCGCGCCATGGTGCGGCTCAAGAAGGTGCGCGATGAGTAATCTCGACTTGCGCCACCCCGAAGACGGTCTGCTGTTGCGCTACCTGGATGGCGAGTTGCCCGGGCGCAAGGCGCGCCAGGTGCGCACCCATCTGGAAGCCTGCTGGCAGTGCCGCGCCCAGGTGGAAGAACTGGAAATCGCGATCGGTGAATGCGTGCGGTATCGCAAGGATGTGCTGGCCCCCAGCCGCCGCCCCCGCCGGAACCCTGGCGCAGCCTGGATTTCGAACGCGTTGAAGCGGAACTGGCGGTTCAATCCTGGTTTGTTCGTCTGGCGCGCTTCGTCTCGCCGCTGCCACATGGCGGGCTGCGCTGGGCGCTCTCCGGCGCGGCCGTGCTGGCGCTTTGCTTTGTCCTGGTGCAGCAACTTCGCGAAACTCCCAAAGTGGAAGCGGCCGCCCTTTTGCAGAAGGCCGTCCGGGCCGCCCAATCGCGTCCCGCCACGCACCAGCGTTTACGCATCACCACGCGCACCGGCCAGGTGACGCGCGTCATCGGCGTGGCCTACAAACCGGCGGCGCGGGAAAACGAAATCGCGCGAATGTTCGACGGCGCCAATTACGATTGGAACGATCCCCTGAGCGCGAAATCGTTCGCCGCGTGGCACGGCCGGCTCGCGCACTTCCAGGACGCTGTCGCGTCCCAACCGAATTCTTACGACATCAAGACCACCACGGAAGATAGCGAACTGGTGAGCGCCACGCTCAAGCTCCGCATCACGGACCTGGAGCCGCTGGAAGGCCGCTTCGAGTTTCGCAATCGCGAGTGGGTGGAAATGACGGAATTGGTCGACCAGCAAACAAATCCCGCAAGCCTCGTAGCTGGAACCGCCGGCGGCATGCCTCGCCAACCAGGTGTGCCGCCGGATCCTTTCAACGTCCCCGCGGAGACCGCCGCAGCCCCGGCGTTCTCCGAAGAATTGCAGGTTGTCTCCGCGCTCCATGGGATGGGCGCGGACTTGGACGACCCCCTCGAAATCAGCCGGGAAGGCGGGCAGGTGCTGGTTTCCGGCGCCGGGATTCCGCCCCAACGGCAACAACAGATTCATGGTCTGCTGGACCGCCTGCCCCACGTGGTGGTGCGGTTCGACGACCCCGCTTTCCCCGCAAGCGCAACGCCGGTTCAATCGGAACCGGCCACTCGTGATGCGGCTGGCCCCGAAAAATCGACATACGCGGCGCGAATTGAAGAACGCCTCGGTGGCCGGCCGCAGTTCGAGCGCTTCAGCTCTTCCGTCCTGGATTGGACCGAATCGGCGATGACGCGCGCCTACGCGCTACGCCGTTTGGCCCAGCAGTTCTCCGCCACGGCCGAAAATCAAATGACCGCCGAAGACCGGCGCACCCTTCGCCGGATGGGCCGGGAACATCTGGCGGCCTTTGCTAAAGAAGCGCAGCGCGTCGCCAACACCGTCAATCCCGTTCTGGCCGGCATGGGCCCCGGCGTGGCACAACTCGAGGCCCACGCCGAGCCAACCGCCTGGCAAGCCGCCAGTGAAGATCTGCTGATCACGGCGCGCCGCGCGGAAACCCTGCTGGCCGTCGTACTGGGCGTGGCTCCCGCCGAGAATGCCTCTGGCGACGCTGCCGCGCAGTTGCCCGCCGTTCTGGAGCAACTCTCCCGGCGCACCGAACAGTGCCAGCGCCTGCTGGCCGACCGGTAACGGCGCCTTTCCAGCAGCGGGGCTCCAGCCGCCAGGCGAATCATCCGCCGATCTCGGCAGCCTTTCCCGAATTCCTCCAGGCGCGGTCCGTAAACACTCCCCACGAGGGGGTCCGGATTTGGCACTACCATCGGGTTTCCGGCGCCTGCGAGCGGGTCACCTATGGGTGAACCGGAAGCGATCCGGACCACGGCTACAATAGGAATCGTTCCCCAGTGCTTGCACCAATCGTTAGTGGCGGTAACTGAAAACGGATGACGGAATCGGCGAAATGCGAATTGATACGGCTGCTATGGTTCTTTAGCGCGGTGATGTGGGCAATATAGGGTGTCTCGGGCCGCGTCGCTCCACTTGGCCGGTATTTGCCGTAATGTATTTCATCATCGGCTTTGTGTCACCCAAACGAGCCCCCGGGCCGGCGATTATGCCGTCTTTTCTCGTGTCGCCCGCAGCGAGAGTGGCGGTTGCCGCTCTGGCGTCCATCCATACCGTACTAGCGCCACTCATTGTTCAGCGCTGGCGCTAGGCGTGTCGAAACTGAGTGAGACACGCCAGGTTCCCAGCGACCTATTTGCGGCCTCATAGGCCGGTTTCTGAGTTATGATTCATCTTGCGCTCCCACATGGCTTCCCGCTTCCTGCTTGCCGCCCTGATTAGTGGTCGGTTATCCCTGGCCGCTGCCTCGTGGGAGTTGCCCCTGTTTACCGCCCCGCCTCAGGCGGTGCTCGATGCCGCCGGAAAGATAGCCGCTCCGCCCGGCGCCGACGTGGCCGCAATCGATCTGAATGTCGTGATGCACCTTGATGCCGAGGGGCGCTTGCGCTGGATTCAGCGGTCCGTCTCGCGCGTGCTGACCGCCGCGGGCGTGGGTCAGTTGTCAACGGTCACGGCGGCCTGGGCCCCGTGGCGGCAGAATAAACCGCGGATTCAGGTTCGCGTCATCAGCCCGGACGGCGCCGCTCACTTACTGAGCGACGCCGCCATTACCGAGGCGGGCATTCCCGCTCAATTGATGGCCGGCATCTTCTCCGACCGCAAGCTGCTTAGGGCGCCGATGCCCGCCATCCAGGCCGGCGCGGTAGTCGAAATGGAAATCGAGCGGGAAGATCGCGAGGTGCTCTTCCCAGGCGGACAGTTCATGCAATTCCCGCTGGGCGCTCCCGGTCCAATCCAGCATGTCCGGGTGGTGGTAGAGGGCCCGCCCGGGATCCAGGCGGTAGCACAGGGGTTCCCAGCCCGCTGCAGCGAGGAGACCGCCGGGGCCGTCCACCGCATCATTCTGGAAGCAGACGGTCTCCCGGCGCCGCGCCGTATAGTGCTCGCGCCCCCCGAAGCGGTGCCCGGTCCCGCGATTTCCTTGGCGGCCGGCGCCACCTGGCAAAGCGTTGCGGCGTGGTATGCCGCCATCGTGGATTCCAAAATCGGCGCCCTGCCCGCGCAGCCGCCACTCGCGGCTACCCAGATATCGCGCGCCAGGCTGGCCGAGATCCTGGCCAGTCTGCATAAACGGGTGCGCTACACCGGGCTCGAACTCGGCATGTCCGAATACGTGCCCCACAGTCCGGCGGAGACGCTCGATCGCGGATATGGCGATTGCAAGGACAAAGCGGTGGTTCTGGCCGGCGAACTCCGCCAGCTTGGCTTTCCCGCTGATCTCGCCTTGCTGCGGCCGTATCCGGCGCCCGAGGTTTCCTTGGCCCTGGCTGGGATTGAGGCGTTTTCACACGCTATCGTGTATCTTCGCGGCACGCCGCCGTTATGGATCGACCCCACGGCGGAAACCGTTCCCGCCGGACGGCTGCCCGCCATGGATGAGGGCAGGCAAGCGCTGATCGTCGACAGCCGCACCACGGGTCTGATCCTTACCCCGGAGTCAAGCCCTGGCGACAACCGATCCATCGAAGAACAAGAGATCGAGATCCTTCCGGATGGCGGCGCCAGGATCAAGCGCTCCTTCGAACTCTGGGGCAGTTCGGCGGCATTGCTGCGACTGCTGTTCGCCATTCCCACCGCCACGGAGGAATTCCGCAAGCGTCTCTTTGCGGGGACAACCGGCAGCGCGGAGGCCAAGCTCGAGTTCGATCCCCCGGACCATCCAGCCGATCCGTACCACTGGATATTTGCCTCCGGCGCGAACGGCGGAACCGGCGTCAAAAGGGAGTGGGCCTGGGCCGACGTGATGCCGCTCGCACTGGAACCCGGACTGTTGACTCAACTGCTTCAGGAAACCGGTCCCTCGGCGGGAGCGGCGGCGCAGCCAGGCTCGCCGCGCAACGAAGATTACTATTTTCCGGCCGCGTTTGCCCTGGTGCGAAGCACGCGCATCGCCGGCCCTCGGGGATTCCGGGCACTGCTCCTTCCCAAACCGGAAACCGTTTCGCTGGGTCCCGTGACTTTCGAGCGCTTTGTGTCCCTGGATGTCGGTGACCGTATGTTGGTGCATCAGATCCTACGCTCTCCCCGGCGGCGGTATACCGCGGCGGAAGGCCGCGCCATCACGGACGGGTTAAGAAAGCTGATTGCCGCGGGCGGTCTGCGCATACAGTTCCGCCGCGCAGCCGAGCGGTGATGGCCGCGCCGAACTCAGGCCGCGGTACCTTTTCAGCCAATCACCAGACGTATCAGGCAATCCACCTGTGTTCTGTCGTACGATTGTGCATAGGCAGAGCAATGAATGCCGGCCCTCTGGTCGCCGTCTTAATCGCATATCTGGTCTGTAGTTCGCCGGCATGGTCCCAGCGCTCGGCTTATATACAGGGGCGCGTCCTGGATCCCTCGCAGGCCGCCGTGCCCGAAGCCGCCATCACCATCGTCAACCAGGAGAGCGGTTTCCGCCACGTCACGGAGACGGCCTCCGACGGGGGCTACGCCGTGGGCTCGCTCGATTCCGGCGTCTACAAGGTCACCGTGCGCAAGGACGGATTCCGCACCATGATCCGCTTCAACGTGAAGGTGGCGAATCTGGAGGCGGCGCAGGTGGATTTCACGCTCAGCGTCGGCGCCGTGCAGGAGACCATCACGGTGGAAGGCACGGCGCCGCCGCCCGGGCAGGAGGACGCTTCCATCGGGGTGCGCGTGTTCCGCGAAGACATCCAGCGCCTTCCCCTGAATGGCCGCGGGGTTCTGGGTTTGCTCGAACTCTCTCCCGGCACCAATGTCACCCCCGCCACGCGTGGGGAATCGGGGCAATTCACGGCCAACGGGCAGCGCCCCAACGCCAACTACTTCACGGTAGACGGCGCCAGTGCCAATACCGGCGTCACCGCCGGCGGATTGCCCGCCCAGGCGACGGGCGGCGTACTGCCCGCCTTGAGCGCCTTCGGTAGCCTGGACTCCCTTCTTCCCGTCGAAGCGGTCGACGAACTCCGCGTGCAGACCTCCAACGCCATGAGCGAGATCGGCCGTCTGCCCGGCGCCAACGTGGCGCTCATCAGCCGCTCCGGCTCCAATGAATTCCACGGTTCCGCCGTCTACCGCTTCCGGAACGAACTGCTGGCCGCCAACGACTGGTTCGCCAACGTTGCGGGCGTTCGCCGCGGTCCGTTGCGCCTGCACGATATCGCCCCATCCTTCGGCGGCCCCATCCGCAAGGACCACACCTTCGTTTTTCTCTCCTACCAGCACATGACGCTGCGCGGGTCCTACGTTTCAAGCCAACCTGTGCCCTCCGACGCCACACGCGCCGCCGCGCCGTTCTGGGTGCAGCCGGCGCTGAATCTTTACCCCCAAGCCAACGGCCCGGATCTGGGCAGCGGCCTGGCCGCCTGGTATGGCCGCAACGTCCGGCCGTCGCAGCTCGACAGTGGCCTGGCGCGCATCGACCACGCCCTTACCGCCCGGGCCACCCTCTTTGCCCGCTACAACATCTCGCCCTCCTTCAACGAATTCGGCAGCACGCAGATCAATCGTCTGGACCTGCGTTTCCAAAGCTTGACGCTGGGACTCAACCTGCGTCCTGGCGCGCGCTGGATCATCGATCTGCGCGGCAACGAATCCGAGGCCCAAGCGCAATCCAGTTGGGCGCCCGCCGGCCAGGCCAGTTCCTCCGGATGCGACCTGGAGCCGATGACGTCGTACCTGTTTCCCGCCGCCGGAACCTGCAACGCGCTGGTACGTTTCTCCATCGGCGGCGTCGGACAGGTAGTGGCCGGCAGTGAGGGTACGCGCCGCCAGCGCCAGTTTCAAACCGTCGAGTCCACCGCCTGGAAGGCCGGTTCCCACGCGGTTCGGTTCGGCGCGGATTACCGCCGCATGGTACCCATCCGGCGCGATGCCACCGGCTCTCTCAGCGCCATCGCCGATGACATCACATCCCTCACCGATAAGAGGAACCTCTGGCTCGGCAGTACGCCTGCCATCAACAGCGGCACCGAGGTAACGGAACTCTCGCTTTGGGCGCAGGACACCTGGCAGATCTCGCCGCGCATCCTGATCACGCCCGGGTTGCGCTGGGAACTCAATCCATCGCCGATGGCATACTACCCCTCCACATACTTCTTCGATCCCCAGACCGGAACCTTCTTCGATCTTCGCAACAACAACCGCCTGCTCTGGCCCGTGGCCTACAGAAACTTCGCGCCCCGCCTGGGCGCGGCATGGCGCGTCCGCAAGAGCGGCCGGACCGTGTTTCGCGCCGGCGGCGGCCTGTTCTACGATTCCAGCATGAGCATCGCCACCGACCTGATCAATGGCGGCCCCTTCAGCATCACCCAGTTCACTAACGGCAAAGCCGGCTTTGTCACGTCGCTATTGAGCTACGCCTTCCCGCCGGACCTAAAGCTGCCTCGTTTGACGGAATGGAATTTCACTCTCGATCAGGCGCTGGGCGCGCACGACGTCCTTTCGGCAGGCTACGTTGGGTCGACAGGCAGCCGGCTGATCCGCCGCGAGGTGGGTGGTCCCGGCAATACTCCCACGGCTCTGTTTGCGCTCACCACCAACAATGGCGCTTCGGAATACCACGGACTCCAGGTGCAGTACCGGCGTAGAGTGCTCGAAGGCTTTCAGTCGCTGGTATCTTACTCCTGGTCGCACTCGATGGATAACGATTCGAGCGATGCCTTCCTGGTGTGGGCGGGTCCCGGCGCCGGGGCGGCGCGCGATCGCGCCTCCAGCGATTTCGACCTGCGCCATTCCCTGACCGCCGCACTGACCTACGAGTTCCCCGGGCGCCCGGCCGGCAGGGCGCGGTGGCTCGGCGGATGGGCCATCGATTCGCTGGTGCGCGCGCGTACCGGTTTTCCGATTTCCGTGCTGCTCAATGAGCAATACCAGGGCATCGGGCTGGCCAACGCGTTCCGTCCCGATCGCCTCCTCAATCAGCCCATCTGGATCGACGACGCCTCCGTCCCCGCCGGCAAGCGATTGAACCGGGCCGCGTTTCTCGCGGCCCCAGCGGGAACGCAGGGCACGCTGGGCCGCAACTCCATCGCGGGCTTCGGCATGGGACAGGTGGATCTCGCACTGCGCCGCGAGTTCCGTTTCCAGGATCGCAAGGTTATTCAGGTGCGCCTGGAAGCCTTCAACGTCCTGAACCAGGCCAATTTCGCCGACCCGGTGAAGTTTCTGAGCAGCGCCGTGTTCGGTCAATCCACCTCGATGCTGAACCTCATGCTCGGCACCGGCAGCCCCGGCAGCGGACTGTCCCCCATCCTGCAAACCGGCGGACCGAGATCGCTGCAAGGGACCGTGCGCTTCCGGTTTTGATTCCGTGATAAACTTGGGGAAGCTCAGTAAGCAATCGCCGCCCACCCCAACGCAATGCGGCAAAATGCTCTGGGCGTCTTCCCGACAGGTTCGGGCTGTGGCGCAGCCTGGCTAGCGCGCTTGCTTGGGGTGCAAGAGGTCCCGAGTTCAAATCTCGGCAGCCCGACCAAAACTCAGTAGGTAAGTCCTTCTATTGCAACACTCTCTCCTTCCGCCGCACGCGCCCGTTCGGCCGACTGTGCGAAAAATGTGAATAAAATCGGTCAATTTGGCCTCTCTGTGAATAAATTCCCGGGCCGTTCGTTCGCCTTCCGGTCGAGCTTTGCCAGCGCCTCCCGCATCATGCCGAGCTTCGCCTGGCTGTACAACTTGAACACTTCGGCGTCGCCTTGCCGGAGCATCTGTGTCACCATGTGGTCCGCAACACCGCCCGCGCTCAGTCGAGTAGCGAAGGTATGCCGCACTTCGTAGAGCGCGAAGTGCGGTAAGCCGACCTTCTTCAAAGTTACCGCCCAAGCCTTCCGCAGGTTGGTGAGATACGGCTTGCTGGCGGTCCGTTTTGGGCTTGGGAACAGGTACTCGGATCCGGGCGTCTCTTCGATTTGGCGCAGAAACGCATCCCGGGCATCGGGGGTCATCGGCATATCTCCGATTCCGTTCACTGTCTTGGAATCCGCGATATGGACGATCCCGTTCTCCAGATCGACCTGCCCTTTCTGCATCGAAAGGAGCTCCTTTTTGTAGCGAAGCCCCATCTCCGCGATGATCACCACGACGTTGCGAAGATAATTTGGAGCTGCGAACTCGATTTTCTCCTGCTCGCTCGCCGACATATAGTGCGGCTTGCGTGTCGACTTCGCGACTGACACCGGGAACTCTACCGCCCGACAGGGATTGTCCGATAACCTCTTCTGCTTTACGGCTACATTGAGCATGTGCGAGAGGATTCGGAACTCCTGATGGACTGTGGCCGGCTTGACGGTACCCCTCAACTCCAGACCCCGTTTTGTGTGAACCCGACGGCCGCACCGGAGCCGCTCCGCCAGGTATTCCTCGATGGCCTCCGCAGTGATGTCCGAAAGGGCAACGGTTCCGAACACGGGTCGTAGGAACTTCATCGCGTTGAGATTCTGCTGGTGATTGCCCGCGCTTCGGAAGGGAGGCTTGGAACGCCGTTCGAGAAACCAGTCCGCCAACTGGCTGAAAGTCATCTGCTTGCTGCTCAAGACAGTGGGAAGTCGACCTTCGTCTCGGGCGTCCAAACGGTCGCGCAGAAAGCGCTCTGCCTCCTGCCGATCGCTTGTGCCGGTCGATTCTCGTTGGATATCTCCTTTCTGGTCCCTATACCAGACCTGCAAAATCGTTGAATTCGCTCGTTCGTAGACCGCGCCTTGACCTTTACGCGGCCGTCCTCGTTTACTCATTGGATTCCTCCATTCAGTGGAAAAAATGGGGTGAACCGCCTCCGGTCCCAGACGAGGGCATCCGGACGCGATGCCCCGGTTTCTGAACAGGGGAATCTGCTTCCGCTCATCACCAGGATACCCGGCGGACAAGGGACTGTGGGGCGGGCGTGGAGGCATGGACGGAGCCATTGCATGCCTTACGCCGTCATGCTGACGACGCGGGTGCCATTCTCCACGTCTTGTTTGAACTGCGCGCGGAATGTCTCCAAATCCGATTTCAGGAACCGAATATTGCGACCCATCACGCGGAGGTGGGGAATCTGCTTACGCTCCACCCACAGATAGACCGTTTGGGTGCTGACGCCAAGGAAGTGGGCGGCCTCTTTGACCGTTATTGGCAATTCCCTATTGTCCAGAGTGCGGGCCGGCTTCGAAATCCCGAATTGCGATGCCTGCGACGACATGCTCGATCACCTCCAATTCGTCCTCGATTGCAGTTGTAGAAGCCATCCGCTCGGGACCATTTCGCGAACGGGTCTACGGCGCGGCTCAACCGCCATTCGGCGGTTCACGGGTTGGTCTCCGACCCTGCCCGTTGACGCCGTCTTGGTTTGCGTGGGTGTGCGAGCGCAAGCTCGCCTTGATTCGTGACCGCACCTGGAAACGACGGTCCAGGTATTCCAGGCGTTCGAACGCTTCGAGCAATTGCAGGCAGGCTTCTCGCATCTGCTCGGACGGCTGCGAGAATTGCTCGGCGTGCTTGATCGCGAATCGGATTCGATCCATTGCGACGCGGGCTTGGTAAGCCATCTCGTATTCCATAGGCGACGGACGCGAGTGGGCCGCGGATTCCATCATTTCGACAATCTCGTGCATGATATCGGAACTCATGTTTGTGGCCTTCCCTATGGCCGCGCCGGAGTGACGGCGATCGGCTCGTATGGGGCTTCGAAGAGGATGTCGCGGTTCACCCGGACAGTGAACTTGTATCCCGCCGGGACCTTGATCGTGGGCTGGACGTTGAGGTTGCGGCGGGTAATCTGGGCGCCGGTCTGGGCAAGATCCTGTGCGATGGCGCCAGCGACAATCTGGCCGGGGTTGGGGTTCACGAGAATGCTTTGGTTGCGCGGTTGAGACACTGCGAAGGCGGCTGTGAACAGGCTTGTCAGGACCGAAAAGCCCATCAGGCGCCGGTAGTGCCGGTCCACTTTGTCGCGGAGTCCGGCGTTTCCGTGCGAGTCGAGGCCGACCATACCGTTGAGGTCGATCACGGAAGCATCCGGGAAGATCACTCGGCTCCAGGTGACTTGAACGCCTTCCTGGCCATAGGACACGCGGGAATCGTATTGACCGATCAGCCGCGAGCCCTGCGGGATGAGCAGGTACATACCAGTTGC
>Ga0182021_10000338_pt1 | contig 48500 bp, 38 predicted proteins | sample 612E3MmetaG_FD_120493 | JGI IMG/M metagenome (GOLD analysis project Ga0182021, IMG submission 120493) | Permafrost microbial communities from Stordalen Mire, Sweden - 612E3M metaG (Illumina Assembly) | ecosystem: Environmental > Terrestrial > Soil > Wetlands > Permafrost | place: Sweden... | reverse complement strand
GTGCTGTTCGGCCCCCAAACGGCGCTCAGCAACGCCCGGTGCGTGACCACTTTCCCGGGATGCTTTGCAAGATAGACGAGCAGTTCGAACTCCTTCGGCGTGAGATGAACCTCGCGCTGCTTCACGGTCACCGAGTGTCCATCCAAGTCGATACAAAAGTCACCGGCCTCGATCTTTCCCGTTGGCTCCTCGGCATCGGACGATGGCAGGCGGCGCAAACTGGCACGGACCCGCGCCAGCAGTTCGTTAATCCCAAACGGCTTCGTTACGTAGTCGTCCGCGCCGGCGTCGAGGGCCTTGACTTTCGTCTGCTCCTCGCCCTTGACGGACAGCACAATGATCGGCACCTGGGACTTTGCGCGCAGCCGACGGCACAGTTCGAGCCCGTCCATGTTCGGCATGGACAGGTCGGTAATCACCAGGTCCGCGGTCCAGTCTTTCAGGATTTCAAGTGCCGTCTCGCCGTCGTTGGCCACCCGGATGTCGTATCCCTGGGAAGAGAGCGAAGTCCGTAGGACACGCGTAATCTGTGGCTCATCGTCCACCACCAGGATGCGGCGGCGATCGGCGTTAGCGCTCACCTCGCCTCCTGGGTCACGATGTGAACGTCCACCGCCGGCGCGTTGCGAAGAAACTTCTGGATGACGGTCAGGTACATGTATTTGCGCCAGCCCTCGGCCGCCGAGCGGCCGAAGAAGATCTGCGTGATGTGCTTCTCGCGGGTGAACTCGGCGACTCGCTCGGCGATGTTGCCACGCTCCAGGCGTACGACCGTGGCCCCCAGGTTTTCCGCGAAACGAACGTTCTCCGCGAGGGTGCGCCTGTTGTCGTCCATCTCGTCGGCCGCGGCATCCACGTACACGACATAGAAGTCGGCATCGACGGCGTGCGCCATGCGCCCGCCGCGCGCGATCAGATATTGCGCGGCCGGATTCGAACTGATGCACACCGCAATCCGCTCGCGTACCGGGACATTCGAATCCACGTGTTCCTGGGCACGATGCGCCTCCAGGCTCTTATCCACTACCTGCGCGACCTGCCGCAACGCGAGTTCCCGAAGAGCAATCAGGTTCCCGCGGCGAAAGAAGTTTTCCAGCGCACGTTCGCTGCGGTCCAAAGGATAAATATCGCCCCGCCGCATGCGTGTCTTCAGCGCTTCGGGCGTCAGGTCCGCCATCACGATTTCGACGGCGCGTTGCACCACCCAGTCCGGCACAGACTCACGCACGTGGACACCGGTGATGCGCTCGACCGTAGGCGTCAGGCTCTCGACGTGCTGGACGTTCAAGGTTGAGAGCACATCGATTCTTGCATCCAGTATCTCCATCACGTCCTGGTAACGTTTGGGATGCTTGCTGCCCTCGATATTGGTGTGCGCGAGTTCGTCAATCAGCACAACAGCAGGCTTGCGCGCCAGGATGGCGTCAACGTCCATCTCTTCGAAAATCGTGCCGCGGTATTCCAGCTTCTTCCGCGGAACAATCTCCAGTCGCGAAGATAGCTCGATAATGGGCTTGCGGCCGTGATTCTCAATGACGCCAATGACGACGTCTTCACCGCGGCTGTGGCGGCGGATGGCCTCGCTGAGCATGTTGTAGGTCTTGCCTACGCCGGGCGCGTAGCCAAGAAAAAGTTTGAACACGCCATTCTTTTTCTCGGGCGCCGCCTCCTCCAGCCACTGCTCGGGAGTCTTAGGCATGGGCCTATTGTCGTTGAGAGGCTTGACGTTGTCGATGGCGGAGTAAAATGCTCGCGTGACAAATCCGGCTCGGGCGTTTCGATACTTGGCCTGCGTAGCGATCGTGGCTGCGTTTGTTGCCACTTACCACTATGCAGTTTCAGTGAGCCCCACGACCGTCGCGCTGACCCTTCTGCTTGCCGTTCTGATTGTCTCCGCGACCTGGGGCCTCCGTTACGCAATTTTTCTTTCGGTGGTGGCCACACTGGCCTTCAACTATTTCTTTCTCCCGCCGATTGGGCACTTCACCATTGCCGATCCCCAGAATTGGGTGGCACTGATCGCATTTCTTGCGACCGCGGTTGTGGCCAGTGAACTCTCAGAGCGCGCCCGCCGCGAAGCGTTGCGCGCCACCCAGCGCCGGAAAGAAATCGAGCGCCTCTATTCTTTCAGCCAGCGGCTGTTGACCACTGAGAATGTGCCCCAGCTGTTGAATTCGCTTCCCCGTTACGTCGTGGAGAGCTTCGGCCTGCGAGACGCCGCGGTACTGGCTGCGGGGCGAGACGACATCTACCGCTCCAGCCCCAGCACCCGGGAACTTGACGCCGAGGAACTGCGCTCCGTGGCCGCGCGCGGTGAGCCGCACATCGACGCCCAGCGGGGACTCTTTTTCGTCCCCCTCCGGCTCGGGGTCCGGTCGGTGGGGGCCATCGGTATTTCCGGCGGCACACTCTCGCGCGAAACTCTGGAGGCGTTGGCGTCGCTGGTTGCGATTTCGATTGAGCGCACCGCGGCCATGGAAAATCTGAGTAAAGCGGAGGCATCGCGGGAAGGCGAAAAGCTGCGCTCCGCGCTCCTCGACTCGGTCACCCATGAATTCCGGACGCCCCTGACCGCGATCAAGGCGTCGGCAACCAGCCTGTTGTCCGACGCGAATCTGACGTCGGCCCAGCGGCACGAACTCGTCACCGTGATCAACGAAGAAACGGACCGCCTGAACCGGTTGGTGGGAGAGGCCGCCGAGATGGCCCAACTCGACGCCAACCAGGTCGAACTGCATCGCGAATCGCATCAAGTGCGGGAAGCTATCGACCGCGCCCTGGAACAGTCGAAGCAGTCCCTTTCAGATCATCCGGTAGAGATCGTTGCTCCCGCCGGCCTGCCGCAGGTCACCATCGACCTGGAGCGCATCAAGGACGTTCTGGTTCATTTGCTGGAGAACGCAGGAAAATACTCTTCCGCGGAATCACCCGTCCGAGTGACCGCCGAAGCGAAAGGGCAGACGCTCACGATCAGCGTGGCCGATCGCGGGCCGGGAATCGACGATTTCGAGCAGACGCTGATTTTCGACAAGTTCTATCGCGGCAAGAACGAGCGCTACCGCGTGCAGGGTACCGGCATGGGCTTGGCCATCGCCAAGGCAGTCGTTGAAGCCCACGGAGGCACAATTGGAGTCACGAGCCAGGTCGGCCACGGATCCGTTTTCTGGTTCACCCTGCCAGTGTAATCGCAGGGAGTGCGAGTACGCTGAGTTCGGAAGGTTCTGGAACAGTGGTGAGCGCGGCAGAAATCGAACTTGAGCCGTTTGCGGGGCGTGAGCGAAGCGGGAGCCCGCGGGCGAAATTCTGAGCGAAGCGAGGGACCTGAATGCTGGTGAGCGCGGCAGGAATCGAACCTGCGACCCATGCCTTAAAAGGGCATTGCTCTACCAACTGAGCTACGCGCCCACATTCTCTTCAATCTAACATATTTTCATGCGCTGATTTTGCTGTTGGGGCCGACCGGGCGGATCGGTTCTTCGGTGAGTTCAGGCGACTTTGCGCAGCAGCCAGATTGCGGCGCTCACGGCGCGAACCATGCGGCCCACGGTCAGGACGGGGCGAACCACCCCCTGCTCAATCACTCGCCGGCCGGACTGCAATTGCTCCATGGTTTGAATGCCATCGGTCTGGAAGCGGAGTCGAATGCGCTGCACGCGGCGGTCTGCATCCTGCAACGTGATCTTCACGGATTGGGTGCGAGCCGCCAGAGTGGCAGCGATTTCTCCGCCGTCGCGCTGGACTACTTCGGCGTGGGGCCGGAGAAAGACCTTCAGTTCTTCAACCAGGCGAACCGAGGAACGGAATTTCTCCGCCAGTTCTTCCTTCACCGCTTCCGCGTTGCGAGTTGCGCGCCGCACAACCAGCATCAATCCGACCAGAGCAAAGATCTCCGCGGCCAGCGCCACTGCCATCAGAATGACCACAACCCATAGGAACGTCATTGGTCGTATCCGTCTTCCGGTTGATGGTAACAGGTGCCAGCGAGGTTGGCCCAAACAATGCTGTTCTTGCCCGATCCGCGCCGGACCAGTAGTCTGGCGGGGAGTCCACGGTATATGCCGCACGTCCGCCCAATCCAAGCCTGCTTGCTGGTCACCTGCGTGATTTTGGTAGCGTCCTGGGCACACGCTCGCAAAAAGGAATTGCCCATCGTGCGCTGGAATGCAAGCGCTCCGGGCTGCGAATTCCAGCGTGGCGATGATGGGCGTTATCGCTGGAGAATAGTCCAGCATGACCTGGACATGACCGTCATCGTGGATTCCCAGGAACTAAGTAAGACCAACCGCCGTCTGTACCACGTGGTCGGCGTTTACATCACGGTGAGCTATACCGGCCGCGGCAAGTTCGAATTTCCCGGCGGCGCCCGATTGGAATTCGTCCGCCACCACAACGTCATCGAGGGCTACCTCGACCCTGACCAGTTCTCCACCAAAATGCAGAACGACGTGGACACGCTGATTTTCGATACGGAGCGCGAGATCAAGAAGAATCCCGAAAAGCGCGATGAGAAGATGGCTCGCGCCCGGGAGTATGAAAAGGAAGTCTCCCAGTTCATCGAATTCCTGAGCACGCAGAGCCTGCAGGAAGCCATCCTGACGCCCGGCAATCCCGAGGTTCACGGCTGGGTATTTTTCAGCACCAGGAACAAGTGGATTGGTCCCTGGAAGGACCGCGAAGACTTCATTCTGCGGGTCGGGATGAAAGACACGATATGGGAGTTCCCTTTCTCATTACCGCCGGCGGAAGGCGACCTGATTCTTCGCAAGCGGGAAGAGTGATCGGACCAAGGGTGATCGGACCTGCTTGTCGAGCCCGTGAGATGTGCTAAAGTTTCAGCCTCATGAGCTCTGGCGAGGGGGGATTTCCAGTTCGCAGACCGGATAACGTGCTGTACTGTCCGACCTGTGCCGTGGAAGTGGCCGACCCGCTGACCTGCGGCGACTGCTCATCCGTGATCTGCCGCCGCTGCGGCACGCCGCTCGAGTCCCCTGACGAACTGGCGATGGGATAGCTGATGACCTCCACTCCCGACTCCCCGGCCCCTTCGAGCGAAACACCCAGCCAGCAGCCCAGTCTGGTACGCGGGCTCAGCCTGCTCGATTCCGTCCTGCTGCTGGTCAGCGGCATCATCGGGTCTTCGATTTTTCTTACGGCCAAGGACATCGCCGGCCCTCTGCCTCATCCATTCTGGTTTTTCCTTGTCTGGATTCTGGGCGGGGCAATTTCGCTCTGCGCCTGTGCGGCGTTCGCCGAGTTGGGTTCGATGTTTCCCGACTCGGGTGGACAATACATCTACCTGCGCGAAGCCTATGGCGACCTGGTCGCCTTCCTCTACGGCTGGATGTTATTCGCAGTCGCCAACGGCGGCACGATTGCCGCGCTTTCGGTCGCATCCGCGGCCTACATGGGAAACATCATCCCCGCGATTTCACAGCAGCACGTGATGGTGAACATCAATCTGCCCTACCCTACGCTGGCGGATGGTCACGTACTCTGGGCTATATTCACCATCGTTTTCACTCGCGCGCACGCCGTCGGACTCCTGCTGATCGCGATCCTCACTTACGTCAACGTCGTTGGACTGCGCTGGGGCGCGCTCCTGCAGAATGTCTCGACCTGGACCAAGTTCACCGCCATGGCGGCGTTCGTCGTTCTGGGATTCGCCATCGGAAAAGGACACTGGTCGAACTTCAGCACTCACGGAACGGGCGGACTCAGCATGGGGCTCAGTCCCGGGCAGTTGGTCTCGGCGCTGGGCGTCGGGCTGATTGCGGTCTTCTGGGCTTATGACGGCTGGGTCTACATCACCTGGGTTGCGGGCGAGGTCAAGAATCCACGCCGTAATGTGCCGCTGGCCATGGTTTTCGGCGTGCTGGCCGTTGGCGCCATCTATCTGGCGATGAACCTGACCTACGTGTATGCCATGCCGCTCGGCGAGGTCGCAAAATACGAAACCATCGCGCACGCCGCGGCGGCCAGACTTTTTTCGCCCGGCGCTGCCGTTTGGTTGTCGGTCATGATCTCCATTTCATGTTTCAGCGCGGCGGCAACCTGCACTCTTTCCGGCGCGCGCGTTTGCCTCGCGATGGCCCAGGATGGTGTCTTCTTCAAGCGCATGGCGCTCATCCACCCGAAATGGCGGACCCCCGCTTTCGGCCTCATCGGACAAGGCATCTGGGCCGCTCTGCTCACCCTGAGCGGCCGCTACGACCAGCTCTATACCTACGTGATCTTCGGGATGGTGCTTTCCTACACGCTGACCGTCATCGGCCTGTTTGTTTTACGCTGGAAGCGGCCGGACGTCCCCCGCCCCTATCGCTGCACCGGATACCCGTGGTTGCCGGGCTTTTATGTGCTCGTCGGCATGGGCTGGACCCTGAATACTGTCCTTACGCGCCCGACCGAAGCGTTCTGGGGCGCCACCATCGTGCTGATCGGGATACCCGGATACCTCTACTGGAAGCGTACCAGCCGCAGAATAAGCGCTTCGGAGTAGTTCCATGTTCGAGCGATATACCGAGAAAGCGCGCCGCACCATCTTCTTTGCCAGATACGAAGCCGTTCACTATGGTTCGCCCTACATCGAGACCGAACACATCCTGCTGGGCCTTTTCCGGGAAAACGGCGAACTGGTGCGACTGATGCCCGTCGGTTCCGGAGAACTCATTCGAAAACGGATCGACGATCATACGACTACCCACGAGAAGATTCCCACATCGGTTGATGTGCCGCTGAGTAACGAGTGCAAGAGAGTCCTAGCATTCTCGGCCGAAGAAGCAGAGCGACTCGCACATCGCCACATCGGAACTGAGCATCTGTTCCTTGGTCTGTTCCGGGAGAAGGGTTGCTTCGCTGCGGAAGTTCTGCATGAACGTGGTTTGGTCCTTGAAAAGTTGCGAGAGCATTTCGCGAAAGTGCCTTCTGGGGAAGGCGGTACTTCCCTCCGGTTCCGCCCCAGCGAGGCCCGGCTCGAAATTCATGGAATACCGTGGCACTCCGAGACAATCCGCGAACGAGTAAAAACTGTGCGGCGAACCAACTGGCACTGGCGGAAGCAGCCCTGGAAAGCGCGGGATGTGGCCATCAGCAAAGACGGCCAGACATCGTTCGATGTTAGCCTCGCCCTGGACGCAAAGAATTTTGATTTACTTTCAGCCGGATGGAAGAAAGATCACTGCCCCATCTGTTTTTGGGAATTGTTTGAATCCGAGAACCAACCTGAACATAGCGCGGGCTACACCAACGGTCGCGACTGGGTATGTAACGAGTGCTTTGAAAAATTCTTGCAGAAGCGCGACTATTTTGAGACCTCCTATCCCGAGATCACGTAGCCCCATTGCGATAACTCTTGCCGTTCCCTCAACTCTCTGTAATCCTTGCCGCTCGCTATTTCAGCGGTTAAGAGAACCTCTCGCGTGAGTGAACAAGGGCCAGAACCAATCGCCGTCGCCGGATCCGGCGTCTCCATCGCCGAAGCCTCCGACCCGCATCGCCCCAAACGCGTGATGGGGTTCCGCGATCTCCTGCTCTTCTACGTCGTCACCGGCGTCAGCCTGCGCTGGATTGCCACGGCGGCCGCCGCTGGCCCCAGTTCTATCATCATCTGGATCGGCGCCTGGCTCGTCTTCTATACGCCACTGGCGCTCTCGGTCATCGAACTTTCGTCGCGCTATCCAAATGAAGGCGGCATCTACATTTGGAGTAAACGCGCCTTCGGCGATTTTTCCGGCTTCATGACGGCCTGGACCTACTGGACCTGCAATCTTCCGTACTTTCCTGCGGTGCTCTATTTTGCCGCCAGCAACGCACTCTACATCCGGCCCGGTTCATGGGCGCATCTTTCCAGCAGCACTACTTTTTTCATCGTCTTCTCGGTCCTGGCCCTGGCGGTCGCAACACTGTTGAACTTGTTCGGCCTCGATGTCGGCACCTGGTTACACAACCTGGGCGCACTTGCCATGTGGATCCCGGTCGGAATCATCATCGCGATGGGAGCGGTGGCCTGGCATCGCTATGGCGCCGCGACGTCATTCACTGTTCACTCCATGACCCCCCGCACTCATCTGAATGACATCATTTTCTGGTCGGTCCTGACCTATGCCTTTGCCGGTTCCGAGACCGCTTCCCTGATGGGCGATGAGATTAAGAACTCGCGCCGTGCCATCCCGTGGGCATTGTTCCTTGGCGGCGTGACCGTAACCCTCTGCTACATCGGGGGCACCATCGGTGTGTTGCTCGCCCTGCCGGCTTCCCAGGTCGGCAACTTGCAGGGGCTGATGCAGGCAATCTCCAGCACCGCTCACCGCGTGGGCTTCGACGGCGTGATCCCCTTCGCGGCTTTTCTGATTGCTCTGAGCAACATCGGCGCGGCCGGCGCCTATCTGGCGGCGGTGGCGCGCTTGCCCTTTGTGGCCGGCATCGATCGCTTCCTGCCTCCGGCCTTTGGTGCGCTGCATCCACGCTGGAAAACACCCTGGGTGGGGTTACTCACCCAGTTTGCCATCGGCACGATTTTCATCTTCCTCGGACAAGCGGGCACCAGCATCAAAGGCGCGTACGATGTCCTCGTCAGCATGGGCGTGATCACCTATTTCATTCCTTACCTGTACCTGTTCGCCGCCATGTTCAAACTGCAAAGCGAACCGGCAGGATCGGACGTGATCCGCGTTCCCGGCGGCAAGCCCGTGGCCTATGCGGTGTCGATCGTAGGCTTGGTGACCACGATTTTGACCATCGCCGTTTCCGTCCTGCCCCCGCCCGACGAGCCGAACAAACCACTGGCTGTCTTCAAAATCGTCGGCGGCTGCGGAGCGCTGGTGCTGATCGGAATGTGGCTCTACTGGTCGGGAAAGCGGCGCGCCGCCCGCACCACGTAGGGGCGGCCGCCCTCGGCTGTCCAGTCGGGCAAACCCCGGCACTCATGGACCCAGTCCAACAACCATTACGTAGGTATTACAAAAGATCTTTCGGCTTTGTGTTTCAATTTCAAAGCAACCCTCGAAGACCTTGGGAATGACCTTTTTCACTCGCGACAAGACGTTCGCCCAGCCCGTCAATCTGACGATCACTTTGTCCCTGGCGCTATTTCACGTCGGCGCTATCGTTGCGCTTTTCATGTTCAGCTGGAAGGCGCTGGTGTTCGGCCTTTTTATGTGGTGGGTCGCCGAGAGCCTCGGCATTGGCATCGGATACCATCGGTTGCTTACGCACCGAGGCTATAAGACGCCCAAGTGGATGGAATACTGCCTGACCGTCTGCGGCACGCTTGCTTTGCAAGGCGGTCCGCTCGGATGGGTGGCGACTCACCGCCTCCATCATCAGAATTCCGACAAGGAAGGCGATCCTCATTCTCCGCGCGATGGTGGTTTCTGGGCCCACATGGGATGGATCCTTACCGGCGAATCGCTGCACAACAAGACCACCGAACTGCTGGCCTATGTCCCCGATCTCCGCAAAGACCGGTTCATGATCTGGATCAGCAAATGGCACTGGATTCCGATGGTCATCCTGGCCGTCGCGGCTCTTGGCTTGGGCGGTTGGCGTTACCTGATGTGGGGTGTCTTTTTGCGTACCGTGGTCGGCCTGCACGCCACTTATCTCGTAAATTCCGCCACCCACATGTGGGGATCCCGGCGGTTTCGGACAACCGACGCCTCCACCAACAACTTCGTGGTCGCAATTTTGAGCTTCGGCGAAGGCTGGCACAACAACCATCATGCCCACCCGCAGTCCGCGCGTCACGGCCTCGCCTGGTACGAGTTTGACTTGAACTGGTACGGGATCTACGCGCTGCGCACCCTGGGCCTCGCCTGGGACGTGAAACTGCCAAAACTCGCGAAGTAGAGCGAAAGCCGCAGCCTAGCCAGACCGCGCGATCGCACAGCGTTGGATCGGGGAACCACCCTCAATGGTTGGGGGTAACGGTGGACGCGCCCTGACAGGCTGACGCTAACGACTCCCTGTCCTCCGAAGCCACAAAATTCTGGAACTCCAGAAATGTGCGGCAATAACGGCTTACCTCGGCGGGATCGTTCTTCTGCGAAGCTAGCTTTGACAGCATCGACGATTGATACGCAACGGCCCGCCCGTAGACTTGTTGCGCACCCGGGTTTCCCGAACCTGCCCTATTGAAATTCTTTCGGTAAATGGCTATCGAGCGGTTGGAGTAATCACGCGCTGAAACGTACTGCTTCTCCTCCGTATACAAAACACCTAGACTCGCGAGTGTTGCCGCCACCTCGGGAGCATCCCTGTTGTCCTTTTGGCGAAGAGCCAACGCCTTCTGGTAGTACTGCTCAGCATCACTGTATTTCTGTTGCCCCGTACGAACACGTCCCATGTGCATCAGCCACTGCCAGCGCTCTGGCACGTGCCTACGGTCGGCGCTCGCCTGGGGTAGAAGTGCATCCGCTTTGTTCAACTGCTCCTCCGCGTCGGCAAAGTTGTTCCTGCCTAGCGCTAATCCAGCCGAATCCACCGCCGACCAGAAGTTATGTTGAAGCAGCATTTCAGCACGGTCCTCAGCGTCATGATTCGACGGATTTCCAAATGTCACCATGGTCACGGTGACGACCGTTGCAGGGCGTCCGTTCACTTCAAAAGGCTGATATTTCCACTTGCTTACTGCGTCCAAGGCAGCCGGAACAAGCAACGGATGCCCGGAAATCAGACGGCGTGAGGATACTGATCCGGAATCGTCAATACTGATCTCGATGATGACGTTTCCCTGAATACGCGCCGTCTCAGCCAATGATGGATAGATGGCCGGTGACTTCTTGATGAGGTGTTTGGCGGCTTCGTCCGGCGCAATGCGGGTTGGCGCGGACTGGCCCAGAGCGGCCAGGCTCAGTAACAACCAAGGGAGGACATATCGCATACGGCAATATTTATATTGCGAAGTTCGGTGCCGAAACAAAAAATATGTTGCATGGCAGGGGGCATGCCGCCAAGAACGAATGCAGATAACCGCTTCTCTGCGTGGTGAAAAGCGGTCACACCGGCACCGCCGTCTTCCTCTTCGGATTGAAGAACGGCAGCGGCACCACGGTCGCAGTTGTTTTCATCCGCTGCGCTTCGATCGTCAATTCCATCTGCAGTTTCGTCCCGGGCTTGGAATACTCAGTACTCACGCTCCCCAGCGCAATCAGTTTCTTCAGCAGCGGAGAGAACGCGGTCGTCGTCGCCTTCCCCACCTGCCGGTCGCCGGAATACATCGGTACCGCCACGCGTGAAGCCTGGCTGGGTGCCGCCGGAGACAATCCGAACTTGTCGAACTGCTCCTCGACTTCCACCCAGTCCACTTCCAGGCCAACTAACTGCCTTGCCACGCCGTTCTTGTTATCCCGCGCCAGAGCCCGCTTGCCGATGAAGTTCTCTTTCTCGAGATGCACCATCTTCCCGAAGCCCAGCTCATAAGGCGAATACTTCTGCGACGGAATCAGCGCCTTCTTCGAACTGCCGTAATCCACTTCAATCAGCAACAGCCCGGCCTCCACACGCGACACATCCAGCGCCAGCATCCCCGCCGCATGGATGTCGAACTGCTTGCCCTTGGCCATCAGTTCGTCCCAGACTTTGACCGCGTCATTCCACGGGATCCATACCTCGTAGCCGAGGTCGCCGGTATATCCGGTGCGCGAAATATCTACCGGCACGCCGGCAATCTTGCCGCTCGTTTTGCGGAAATACTTCAGATTGGTGATGTCCGCATCCGCCACCACCTTCAAAAGTTTCGCCGAAGTCGGCCCTTGTAGCGCCAGCGCCGCCGTCTGCTCTGAGATGTCCTCGATCTGGACGTCCATGTTCAGGCCGTTCTGACGAAACCAGCGCAAGCTCGGGTCGGCAGCCGTCCAGCGATACTTGTTCTCTTCCAGCCGGGTGATCGTTCCATCGTCAATCACCTTGCCGTCCTCGTCGCACCAGCAGGCGTAAATCACTTGCCCGACCGCGACTTTGTTGACATCGCGCGTGATGATGCGGTTCACCAGTTTGGTGGCGTCCTTGCCTGTGATCAGGTACTTGTACAGCGGCGAGATATCGATCAGCGCGCAAGCATTGCGGATCGCGTTGTACTCGTGCTCATGATGTACCTCGTATACGCTGACGGTGTAATATCCCGACCATTCCCGGTAGTTCAGGCTGTGGCAGAGGGCGAGAGTTCTATCGTGAAAAGCGGTTCCGATGGGCAAGGCAGCCTCGCGTTGACGCTAGGTTTCCCCCGTGAACCCCTGTGGATCTCAGGGGTCGCTCCAGGAATCCCCGAACGCCGGATTATATGCAGTTGCGCCGCTCTCGAGCAAGCGCCGAATTGTCCTGACCGCGAGTCAGCGATGGCGCGTAAGTATAGAGACAAAAAGATAGTTTCCCGATAGAATGACGAGTCATTTTCGCGACAGTTTCCTTTCCCTCTGGATTGAACTATGCCTGCTGCTTCGAACGGTAAAAAGTACGACGTGATTGTCGTCGGTGGCGGCCACAACGGCCTGACCAACGCGGCCTATCTTGCCAAGGCGGGAAAGAAAGTGCTGGTGCTTGAACGCCGACACGTGTTGGGCGGCTCCGCCTGCACGGAGGAAGTTTTCCCCGGCTTCAGGTTCTCGGTGTGCTCGTATGTTGTCTCGCTCCTGCGCCCTGAGATCATCCGCGACCTCGACCTACCCCGCCACGGACTGGAAATCCTGCCGCTCGACGGCACCTTCACCCCAATGCCGAGCGGCGATTACCTGTGGCGCGTGAACGATCATGGCAGAACTCACCGTGAGATCGCCCGCCACTCGCGGGTTGACGCCGAAGCCTACGATGAATTTGGCAAGGCGATGCAGGCCATGTGCCGTTTTGTGAAGCCGATTCTCAGCATGGTGCCGCCCGACCCGTCCACTCTCAATCCCAAGGAACTGATGAAGCTGCTCTTCATCGGCCGCCGCTTCCAGGGGATGTCCGGCGAGGACAAGTACAACCAGGTCCAGTTGATGACGATGAGCGCCATCGACTTCCTCGACCAGTGGTTCGAAACCGATGTGCTGAAAGCCACAATGTCGGCGTCGGGAATTATCGGAACGTTTCTCGGTGTGCGGTCGCCCGGTACCGCCTATGTTCTGCTCCATCACTACATGGGCGAAATTGACGGCGCATTCCGCGCCTGGGGTTTCGCGCGCGGCGGCACGGGCGCTATTTCGAATGCCATCGCCGGCGCGGCTCGCGAAGCGGGTGTGGAAATCCGTACCGAAGCGCCGATTGCGAAGATCATGGTCAAGAACAACCGCGCCTACGGAGTCACTCTGACCAATGGCGACGAAATCCTGGCCGACGTCGTTTCCTCCAGTGTGGATCCGCGGTTAACGTTTGTGAAGATGATCGAGCCCGGCAACCTGCCCGACGAATTCATGGAAGGAGTGACGCGTTACAAGTTCCGCGGCTCCTCCGGCAAGGTGAATATGGCGCTCGACGGGCTGCCGAATTTCAAGTGCATGCCGGGAGTCGGCGCCCATCTGCGTGGCGCGATGTCCATTTCCCCCAGCGTCGAGTACATGGAAAAGGCCTACGACGAGGCGAAGTACGGGCACTGGTCCACCCACCCCTACATCGACATGGTGATCCCGACCCTCACCGACACTTCGCTCGCGCCGCCCGGCAAACACATCCTTTCCTGCTTCGTGCAGTACGCGCCCTACAAGCTGGCCCCCGGACTCAACTGGGACACCGAGAAAGAGAAATTTGGCGACAACGTCGTCAACACGATTGCCCAGTACGCGCCCAACATCAAGGACATCATCCTGCACCGCCAGGTCGTCACTCCACTCGATCTCGAACGCGAGTGGGGGCTGACCGAAGGCAACATCTTCCAGGGCGAACTCTCGCTCGAGCAGTTGTTCTTCCTGCGCCCAGTGCCCGGATACGCGCGTTTCCGCACGCCCATCAAGAACCTCTACATGTGCGGATCGGCAACCCATCCCGGCGGCGGCATCATGGGCGCCCCGGGCCGCCTGGCCGCGCTCGAAATTCTCAAAGACGGGAAGGTGGCATAGACCATGGCCGAGACACGCGATGTCGTCATCGTCGGCGGCGGACACAACGGTCTGGTCACCGCCTTCTATCTGGCCAAAGCCGGATTCAAACCACTTGTGCTCGAACGCCGCTCCCTGGTTGGCGGATCGGCCATCACCGAGGAATTTCATCCCGGCTTCCGCTGCTCCACTCTTGCGCATAACACCGGATCGCTTCGGGCTGACGTCGTCCGCGACATGCAACTGGCGCGGCACGGGCTCAAGCTCACCACTCCGGAAGTAAGCACCGCGTCGTTGCTGCCGGATGGCCGCGCGCTCGTTCTTTACAACGACCTCAAGAAAACAACCCAGGAAATCGCCCAGTGGTCGCAGAAAGACGCGACTGGTTATGTGGAATTCGGCAAAGCGCTCGGCAAGATCGGCAAGGTGATGGGTGAAGCCCTCGTTCTCACCCCGCCAAATATCGATGACCCATCGAGCGGCGATCTCTGGGGAATGCTGAAAACCGGGCGCGCCATCCGCGGCCTCGGCAAGAAAGACATGTACCGCGTGCTGCGCTGGGGCCCGATGGCCGTTGCCGATCTGGTCTCCGAGTTCTTCGATTCCGAACCCCTGCGCGCCACCATCGCGGCCCGCGGCATCTTCGGAACTTACCTCGGCCCATGGTCCGCCGGCAGCGCACTGGTTCTGCTGCTGCGCGCCGCTGCGGATCCGACCCCTGCCGGACAGGTGCAGTTTGCCGCCGGTGGCGCGGGTGCAGTCACTCAGGCGATGGCTGCGGCAGCTAAGCAGGCAGGCGCTGAAATCCGGAGCAACGCAGACGTTGCCGAGATTCGCGTGAAAGATGGCGTCGTGACCGGGGTCGTGCTTCTTTCCGGCGAAGAAATTTCCGCGAAGGCAGTCGTTTCCAATGCCGATCCCAAGCGCACGCTCATGCGACTGGTCGATCCCGCGCATCTCTCCCCGGACTTCGTCCAGAAAATCAAGAACTACCGTTCCCTGGGAACGGTGGCGAAGATGAATCTCGCGCTTTCGGGCCTTCCCGATTTCACCGCGCTCAAAGCGAAGGGTAATGGCAACCTGCTCCAGGGCCGCATCCAGATCAGTCCCGAGATTGACTATCTGGAGCGCGCGTTCGACGAATCGAAGTACGGAAACTCCTCGCGCGCGCCCTACCTCGAGATCACGTTCCCATCGCTCTCGGATCCATCGCTGGCGCCCGCAGGCCAGCACGTGATGTCCATTTACATGCAGTACGCACCTTACAAGCTGAAGAACAGTGACTGGGAGGCCCAGCGGACCGCGCTCGGTGAAACGGTGGTCAAGACGATTGCACAGTACGCCCCGAATCTGCCGGAGAAGATTCTTCGCCACCAGATCATCACGCCAAGAGACCTCGAGGAGACTTACGGCCTCACCGGGGGGCATATCTTCCACGGCGAACTCGCACTCGATCAGTTCTTCACTATGCGGCCACTGTTGGACTGGGCACGCTACCAGACCCCGATCGAGCACTTGTACCTGTGTGGCAACGGAACGCACCCGGGAACAGGCTTGACCGGCGGCTCTGGCGCCAATGCGGCTCGTGAGATCGTGAAGGCATTGAAGAAGTAGCTAGTTTTCCCCTGTGAACCCCTGTGCCCCCCGTGGTTAAAGGTTTGTTTCACCACGGCGGACACAGGGGACCACATGGGAAACCAGTCTGATCTTTATGCACAACTCCGCCATCCTCCTCGTGTCCTGTCCCGACCGCAAAGGTGTTGTCGCCACCATTGCAGACTTCATCTTCCGCCACAACGGCAACATCCTTTTCGCCGACGAGCACGGCGACGAAGAGTCAAATCTGTTTCTGACGCGAGTTGAGTTTGATCCGGCGGAGTTCGACTTCGATCTTTCTGAATTTGTGCAGCGGTTCGCCCCCGTCGCCAAAGAGTTCGAGATGCAATGGCGGCTGGCTCACTCCAGCGACCGCCCGCGCATGGTCATCTTCGTCTCCAAGTTCGATCACTGCCTTCAGGACCTGCTCTACCGGCACCATAGCGGAGAGCTGAAGTGCGACATTCCCCTCATCATCTCCAACCATCCCGACAACCAGCGGATTGCCGATTTCTATCGCGTCCCATATGTCGTCGTGCCCATCTCGAAGGACAATAAGACCGAAGCTGAAGAGAAACAGATCGCGCTGATTCGGGAGCATCAATGCAACCTGGTGGTCCTGGCGCGCTACATGCAGGTGCTCTCGACCCAGTTCACGGCCACCGTGGGCTCCCAGAATCTCATCAATATCCACCATTCTTTCCTTCCCGCATTTGTCGGATCCAAGCCCTATCACCAGGCGTTCAAGCGGGGCGTGAAGCTGATCGGCGCCACGGCCCACTACGTAACCGAGGTCCTCGACGATGGCCCCATCATCGAGCAGGACGTGGTCCGCATCTCCCACCGCGATACGGTCGAAGAACTTATCGAAAAGGGACGGGACCTGGAGAAAGTGGTCCTCTCGCGAGCCGTCCGCTGGCACGTGGAAAACCGCGTTCTGCTGTATGGCAATAAGACGGTAGTTTTCCAGTAGCGGCCCTTGGGCTCGCGGCTAGTAGACCGCTGCTCCCAGCCCCCGCTGACTACCGGCTTCTGACTACTGGCTACTGTTTCCCCCATCCGTCGCGTGACTTCCGTAACCAGCTGAATAATTGCGCTCTAATCCCGTTTCGGTTCTACTAAGAATTACTCCGTCTGAAAAATAGCCGGACCATTCTGCGTCCAAGGAGTTGCGCGGTGGCTGAGGATCCGAAATGGGAGCTAGCCTTGCTGGCGTCCGTCCAGGGTTTCTATCAGCGGCTATTGGGCGACTACCTGGGCGGCGAAATCCCCACTCCATCGGAGTTTTCGCCTGAGTCAGTCCGGCAGGCCGACGATGTCCTCGGCATGTTGGAACGGATGCACATCTGGATCCAACTGCTGGACCGGGCATCCACCCCCGCCATGCTGCGTCTGGGCATGCGTTCCGATCTGGATCCCGAAGCCGCCGAAGCCTTGCTGCGCTACTATGCGCGCCACCGCGACGGCTCCGACCTGAGCCGTGACAAGACCGACCTGGTCGCCACCTTCCTGTATCGCAACCCTCGCGTTCCCGGACAGTGGGAACAGAGCGGTTATGGACTGGATGGTTCCCTGCCGCTGTCGCCTTTTGAAATCGCTCTCCTGGAAATCCTGGCCGACTCCGACGTCCCCACCTTGCCGGACGAGCACGTGCAACTGCTGCGCGAGTTTGGACCGCTGCTGGAGAAAGCGAAGCGCTTCCAGGATTTCAACGCGCTCATGGATTCCGGAATCATCCTGCGCGTCCGCGAGTTGAAGGCCCAGCTGGGAGACTCGTTTTATCACCCAGGAGTGTTGGCCACGATCGCCCCCTACAATGCCGCCTTCGGGGCACAGTTCGACAAGCTGTTTGCCGGCGCGGCGGAAGAAATTAAGGATTTTGCCCGCCGCCTGGAAGAACTTGGCGGCAGCATTCTGAGCACCGTGGACGGGGTTGAAGTAACGGTCGAGCATGTCGCAGCGCTGAACGAGGCCGATCTGCTCAATGCCGACTACAGTGCCGCATTGGAAAAGTTTCGCCGGGTCGCCAAGCTGAAGAAGGAATTAGAGCGCAGGCCGCCCATCCGTCGTGCGGCTCAGGCCTTGGCCTCGGCTACCAGCAGGAGCGGGGCAGCCGCCGCGGCCGCGCCCGCCCGAACCAAGTTTGTCCCGGCTGCCATCACGACCCAGACGCTCTCGATTGAAGAGGCCAAGCTGCGGCGAGTGGAGGAGTCCATCCGCATCTTTGTGCGCGTCGCCGACCCCAAGTTCCGCCAGATCGTTCCGATGCGCTACTTCAACCTGATGCTCAGCCCGGCCGAGGTGGAAGCCTTCACCGCCGACTATCTGGAAGAAGTGAGTCCGCGGGCGGATGTGGCCCGCATGCTTCTGAGGATCGTGTCCATGACCGCGCGCATCACCACCGAAATGGAAGAGCTGAAGCGTTCCCACAACTCCCCTTCCATCTGGAAGCTGCACGCGGATTCGCTGGTGGTGTTAATTGATTTGTCTACCAAGCTCTCGGAATCGGCCGGCTCCGCGACTTTGCTTGCTGGCGCTGGCGGCCCGCAAGGTAAAGGCGACGCGATCCGCCTCTCGCTCGACAAACTGCGCGACCGCACCGATCAGGTGGCCAAGATCCTGTCGCAGGCGTGAAGTTACGGTAACCGGAACCAGTTCCACGTCCATCCCTTCCACGGATTCCCCCTGAGACAGGCGTACGTTGCGTAATCGGGTTGCCCTGGCGGATTATGAGGGAGTACCCGCTGGCAGATTGACAGGTTAGTGATGCGAGCTTTGGTCTGGATCGAAAACCCGGATGCCGGATGGAGTTGCTCGGCTTGTTCGTGGAAATTTCCCGTCCCCACCTTCCTCAGCGATCCCGAAGCCCGACGCGCCTACGATCGCCTCGCCAGCGCGCGATTCAACGAGCACGCATGTGAAACGGTTCCGTTCCCGCCTGAGCCGATGGTGAACACTTCGAAGGAACCACCATTCGTCGAGCGAGTGCGGAAACTGCTGAAGGTTGGATACAAGCCGAAAGACGCGGTGGAGATTGCACTGCAAGACGTGGCGCTGGAGCATCGAAACGACTCCAAGATCATGGCTCAAGCGCGAGCAGCTGGCGAAGCTTTCCTGCGCAGAGTTCGAGAAGGGCTGATTTAGAAATGATCGCGGGTGCTGCTGGCGATAGAGACTCCACTCAAAACAAAGAGGGACGAGCGCCATGCCCGTCCCTTTCTGGTTCATGTTCGCCAGCAGCTAGTAGCTCATAGCTGGAAGCTAGTTAATGTCAAACTGCTCCTGGTGCAACGCGGGATCGGATTTCACGATGATCGTCTTCTTCGTGAGCTCTTCCATTTCGTTCAGCAGGTGCGCGTTGTTTGCTTTCAGAGCTTTCCCGACCTCGGGATTCACCCGCAGCATCACATCGCTGTGGTCGAGTTCCTTGACCAGCTTGCGCATCTCGACATATACCTCGTTGCAGATCGTGCTCACCGATTTCACAAAGCCCGTGGCCTGGCAATACGGACACGGTGATCCAATGGTGCGCTCGAGCGACTGCTTCACGCGCTTACGCGTGATCGCGACCAGGCCGAAATCGTTGAACTGAAGCACCTTCGACGGCGCCCGGTCGTGGCGCAGCGCCTCTTCCAGCGCCTGCATCACTTTCTGCCGGTTGCGACGCTCGTCCATGTCAATGAAATCAATCACGATGATGCCGCCCAGGTCGCGCAGCCGAATCTGCCGCACAATCTCCTTGATGGCGTCCACGTTGGTCTTGACGATGGTATCTTCCAGCCGCGCTGTCTTCCCGACGTACTTGCCGGTATTCACGTCGATTGCGACCAGCGCCTCGGTCTGATTGATCACGATGTAGCCACCGCTCTTCAGCCAGACCTTCGACTTCAGCGCCTTGTTGATCTCCTCACTGAGCCCGAACTGCTCGAACAACGGCGTCTCTTTGGTGTAGAGCTTGACCCGCTTTACCAGCGTCGGCTGGAAACGGTTGGCGAAACGCAGAATGCGCTCGTATTCCTGTTCGTTGTCCACCCAGATGACGGAGAAATCGGAAGTCACCTGGTCGCGCAGAACGCGTTCCACCACATTCAGATCGTGATAGATCAATGCCGGAGGCTTGCTCTCGTCCGACCGAGTCTTGATTTCGTTCCACAGGTTCTTCAGGAACCGGATGTCGGCCCGAAGTTCTTCGTCGGAGGCGCCCTGTGCCGCCGTGCGCACAATGAATCCACCGGCGCCGTTTTCCCGCTCGCTGATAATGATTCGCTTCAGCCGTTGCCGTTCTTCGTCGGACGAAATCTTGCGTGACACGCCCGTGTGGTTCACGGTCGGCATGAACACCAGAAAACGTCCCGGCAGGGCGATGTGGCTGGTGATGCGGGCGCCCTTCTTGCCGATGGGCTCCTTGGCGATCTGCACCAGTATTTCTTGCCCTTCTTTCAGCAGGTCGCTGATCTGGGGCACGACATGGTTCTCACGGCGGCGCAAGCGTCGCCCCCCGCGGCGTCCGCGCCGGCGGTCAAATTCCGGAGCCGGATGCGGGGCGCGCTGCAATCTTGCCTCTGAAACCGGCGCGCGCACCTCGGCGCTGGCATCCACGGTCCCGGCGCCAATGGCTTCGGCTTCCAGAAGCGCCTCCGCTTCTTCCTGCGCTTCTTCGAGTTCCAGTTCCGCCGCTTCGCGCTCTTCCTGTTCTTCCACTGCCTCGACGGGCTCTACACTGCCCTCTGGATGCGGGGTGCCCTCGGCCTCGGTTCCCTCGATTGCCGCAGTCGCGACCAGGGCCTCATGCACTTCTTCCACCGGAGAAAAATCGCCTGCCGCCTGGGTTTCTTCTTCCATTTCGTCGAAGCCGTCCTCTTCCTCCAGTTCGTCGACGTAGGAATCCAGGTCGGTTTCTTCTTCTTCGATCTCTTCTTCCGCCAGATGTCCCGCGGGGCCGTGCAGAGCAACTCTGAAATCGGCCTCATGCGCCATCTCAGGCGCGGCAGCGGTGTCTAACTGCTCCGCGGCCTGCGGGGTGACGCCAGATTCCACCACTTCGGAAGCTGCCGCCTCATAGAACGGAACGGTCACTTCCTCCTCAACCTCCGCCGGAATCACGTGCTCATGCTGTTCATGAAGCGGTTCGGCTTGGCTCATGGCAAACATGGGCTCGTCTTCCGGGAAAGATGCGATCGGAACCGGCTGCCGCTCCGACAACGCTCTCCCCGGAGAAGCCGGTGCCTGCGCCTGCCGCTGGTACTTCGAAATCGATTCTCCGGGAAGAATCATCGGTTGATATCCCGGTGGCGGCCCGTAATCGTAATCGCGGCCCGTACGTGAAGCCGGCGGCGGCGGTTGAACTTGCGGCCGCTGGAAGCGCGTTTCGGACCCGCTGCGCTCGCGAGCGCTGCGCTCCGGGCGTTCACTGCCACGCTCGGGACGTTCCGTACGCTCCGGGCGCTCATTGCGGTCGGGGCGTTCTCCCCGTTCCGGGCGACGTCCGCGGCGGCGCCGCCGTCCCCGATTGCCGCTATCGCGCGAAGCATCGCTGGAACTCGATCCCTCGGCAGACACTGCTTCCGTGTCCGCGCCTTCTGCGGCCGCGCTCTCGATTTCCCCGGCACCGAAGGCCTGGCCTTCACTCAGGTGCGCCGCCGGCTCGCCACTGCGCGGCGGACGGCCCTCGGCTACCGGACGATTCGCTGGAATCACTTCATCCAGGTCTTCGTCCTGCTGTTCCAAATCCATGAAGTCGGATACGTAAAGAAAGGCGTCCCGCTCCAGTCCGATATCCACGAAGGCAGACTGCATGCCGGGCAGCACGCGCGTGACTCGTCCTTTGTAAATCGAACCTGCTAAGGTGTATTCGTTTTCCCGCTCGAGGTAGATTTCTGCCAGCTGATCGTCTTCATTGATCCCCACTTTGGTCTCGTGAGGAGTGGCAGAGACAAACAATTCCTTGTTCATTGAAACTCCGGTTTATCTTCACCGGAAGCTAAGCGGGGCCATTGGAAGGATTGATGCGATCAGCGCGACTCCAGGCAGGAGCCGCCGAAATCCCGGGGTTCTACCCGGGACTTACACTGCAGTCGGTATTTCGAACTCTTCTGCACTGATTGCGTCGTCATGCACTGCGCCTGGTTTGTGACCGCTCTCTCAGAACTTCCGAGGGGGCCGTTACCGGCCTGGCGCGCTTCAATCCTGTCCGGCCCATGCTTCCGCCGGTGATTTACCCTCTTTTTTCGCGAGGGCGCTCGTAATCTTCGATTCTTGTTCGCGGCACCGTCTCAAGGGCGCCACCGATCTGCCCATCCCCCTCAATTCACGAAACGGCGCATCCTGACGTTCATTACCATCCCCAGCGCCAGAAACATGAAAAGAACGGAAGACCCACCATAACTCATGAGTGGCAGAGGTATTCCGGTGACGGGCATAAAGCCCACCACCATGCCGATGTTGACCAGAATGTGAAAGCTAAGCACAGCCACCACACCCATCACCAGAAACGTCCCGGCGCGGTCGGGCGCCGTTTGTGCATTCTGGGTCAACCGCATCAACACTATGAAGTATAACAGCAGAACCCCGAGAGCCCCTACAAAACCATGTTCCTCGGCAAAGGCAGCGAAGATAAAGTCCGTTTGCGGCACCGGCAGGAAGGCCAGATGGGTCTGCGATCCCTGGCGACTCCCCCAGATGCCTCCGGAACCGACCGCAATCTTCGACTGATTCACCTGATACCCGGAACCCTGGCTGTCCGCTTCCGGATTCACAAAACTCGTCAACCGATCCTTCTGATACGGTTTCAGCACTTTGATCCAGGCCACCGGCAACAGCAGTCCCGCGATCACCAGGACCACCATCGCCTGCTTGCCCCGCAGGCCACCCAGAAACAGGCCCATGACGGCGATGGGCATGTACGTCAATGCAGTCCCCAAGTCCGGCTGGGCCAGAACCATCAGCATGGGAAAGCCGACGATCGCCCCGGCCTTCAGGAAGTCGGACCACGCCAGCTCGCGCTGGTGCAGGTCGGCAAAATATTTCGCCACCGCGAGAATCAGGATCAACTTCACCCACTCGGATGGCTGGAAGTGCACCGATCCCGGCAGCTTGATCCAGCGCCGCGCTCCCAGATATTTCTGCCCGAACAGCAACACCGAAATCAGCGAAGCCAGCGCAACAATGTAGATCCAGTGAATTTTTTCCAGCAGGACGTGGTAGTTCACTAGGCTGACCAGGAACATCGCGCCCACACCGGCGACAATCCAGTACATCTGCCGGAGGTGGGCGCCGGCGAACTTAGTGTGCTCGGTCGCGCTGTGGATCTGCAGCACGCCCAGCGCGCAGATCACCAGCACGAAGGTCATCAGGATCCAGTCGAAATCACGGTAGGAAACGTAGCGCGACATGGATTCAGTCGCTCACCGATGGAGTCAATTGCAGGGATTCGTGGGACAAACCGGGCTCGTCGGTTCGTCGCCCTGCAAGATCACCCAGATGGTGACGGCGCCGACAATCGCCGCTCCGGTATAGATCGCGGCAGTGGAGCTCAGAATGCCACCGCCGGCCGCAGTCGCCGCACCGGCGCCACGCTTCTTGTGTTTCTTCTTCTCCGGTTGGCTGGTGTCGTCTTTTGTCGTCTGCTGTCCCTGGGATAGGGTTGTGGTGCCCTGCTGATCCTGGATCGTCAAATCGCCTTTATTGGCGGCGATTTGCACCTGGCCATTCACGTCGGTCACCTGGAATTCGGTCCAGGTATTGCCCGCCGGCTTTACCGTCACTTCGCCCGCCTGCGTGGCCAGTCCGTTGGACGTAGCCACCCGCACTGCTCCATGCTCGATTTCCACCGTCGGGCCCTGAAACTTCACCAAGGAATCCGACAACACCATCACGCTCGATCCGGCAGCGTTGATGCTCGCGCTCGAATCTGCTTTGGTCTGCACCAGGTCTCCGGCAAACACGGCCGCCGACCTCGGCACTTCCGTGCCGTTCAGCCAGGCGGGCCCGCTGGTATAAAGCATCGCCGAAGCGGAATCGGCCGCCAGCAACTGCATGGGGACAAGAATCGCCAACACACAAATCAGAGCAGACCGTAATGTCGAATGGGACATGGCTCAGCTCACTCCTGTTGGGCTGGAGTTTCGATCATCGTAGCCTGTAAATCGCTGCAGGTCAATGAGCTTGATGGACTTCTGCGTATTCTGAGAAGTTACTTCAGTCCCTTCCCGACTCTGCCCGGTCGCCGCCTTGCCGGTCAGGGCCCCGCCTTCAATACTTTCCACGTGGATCTTCATCCACTGGTTCGCCGCCAGCTTTCCGTGCACCCGAATTTTCAGGTAGTTGTCCGTCAATGCTTCGGTCGACACTCCATTCCCCGATTGCAGGGTGATGGCTTGAACCATCGTGTCGACCAGCGACCGCCGAAACGCCGTCTGCTTTTCCGCAGCGATTTCGCGCAGAACCCGGTTACGTTCACGCGCGATCGCGGCCGGAACCTGACCACCTCGTTCGGCGGCAGGCGTCCCCGGCCTCATCGAATAGGTAAACACGTGCAGGTATGTGAAGGGCAACTCTTCGATCATGCGGCGCGTCTCGTTGAACTCCGCTTCGGTCTCGCCTGGAAACCCCACCATCACATCGGCGCCGATCGCCGCCGTCGGCATGGCCTCTCGAATCTTCCGAATCTTCTCCCGGTAGTGCCAGGGCCGGTATTTGCGATGCATCCGCCGCAGCACAGCATCGCTCCCCGATTGCATCGGCACATGCGCATGCTTGGCGATGCGCGGAGATGACGCCACCAGCCGGATCAATTCGTGACTCCAATCCATGGGCTCCACGGAACTGATGCGCAGTTTCTCCAGAGCTGTGCGCTCGAGAATGGCGCGGATGAGATCCAGAAGTCGTTCGCCGTCAGACGTTGTTCGTTGGTTGTTCTCTGTTCGTCGTCCGCTGTTCGCGCGCCGGGTTAGCTGAGGGCTGACGGCTGACGGCTGATGGCTATCCAAGTCTCTTCCCCACCGCCCCAAATTGATCCCGGAGATCACCACTTCCCGATACCCCGCATCCACCAGCGACTGCACCTCGGCGATCACGCGTTCCAGCGGCAGCGACCGGCTCTGTCCCCGCACATAGGGAATCACGCAGAATGAACACCGGTTGTCACATCCATCCTGCACTTTCAGGTTGGGCCGGGTGCGCTCGTTGGCGGCTTCGAACACCGGCGCCGCGAGCAACTCGGTGTGGGCGAAGATGTCGCCAATCACCACGTTCGTTTCACCTGGCAGGGAGGTTTGTCCGGAAAGTTGTGCGAGGGGAACAAAGCTGGACTTCGCCGTCGCAATCTCAGCCGCCTGATGCTTGTGCGAGTTGCCGACCACCCAGGTGACGCCGGGCAGTGCGGCCAGTTCTTCCGGAGCCCGCTGTGCGTAACATCCGGTGACCAGGATCCGGCACCCGGGATTCTCCCGCTGCAAACGGCGGATGGAAGCGCGCGCATCCTTATCGGCTCCCTCGGTGACAGTGCAGGTATTGAGCACCACGATTTCGGCGTCCCGCGCGGCCTTTGCCCGCCCCAATCCGCGGTCTAGGAATTGGCGCTCCATCGCGGCTCCGTCCGCCTGGGTGGCACGGCAGCCAAAATTCTCTATGTAGAAGGTGGCCACACTCCTATACTAACCGAGTGTGGGCGCCCCGAACCGGGCGTTGGGTGGGACGCGATGCGCAGCGCGACGTGCGTCGAGTCGCCGTAGAGGTTGGGTATGAAGCGCCGTATTCTCCTCGTGGATGATGACTTGGCCGTTCTGCTGACCTTGAAAGCCGTCCTGGAATTAAACGGCTTCGAGATCGAAACGGCCAACAGCACGGCCCAAGCCTTTTCCCGGCTGGACTCGGGCGTCTATCAGATGGTCATCACTGATCTGAGGATAGAAACCGAGGACGCCGGCCTGGAAGTGATCCGCGCGGCACGCCGGCAAAGCTACGATCCCGCCACCGCGCTGCTGACTGCCTACCCACCGACCGGCGAGGACTGGGGAGAAGAACATTCCCAGTCGCTACTGGTCAAGCCTCTGGGCACCCGGGAGTTGGTTCGCCAGGTCGAAGCGCTGCTCGTCCGCCATGAAGACGAGAAACAGCTTCGGCGCCGCAACGGAGTCTCCAGCGCCGCGATCCCCAGGGACGCCAACCGCAAGGTGGGATAGGGTCCGCTCTCAACCGTCCTGATTTTCAACGGTCAGGCGCTGGCAACCTGCCGCCGCTGCTGGAAACATTCGCGGCAGAAAACCGGCCGTCCCTGGGTGGGGCGGAACGGCACCGTGGTCTCTTTCCCGCAATTCGAGCAACTGGTGCGCGTCTCGGTTTTCGCATAAGCCTGTCCCGGAGGCGCACCCAGCACTGACACCCGTTTGTTCTTGCAGTTCTTGCAGCGCTTGGGCTCGTTCTTGAATTGCTTGTCGTGGAAAAACAACTGCTCACCCGAGGTGAAGACGAAGTCCGCACCACAGTCCACACATTTTAGGTTCTTGTCTTGAAATTCCATCGAGAGGCGCTCCCATCCCCGTCCCTGCGCGACACGGGAGACCCCGACGGGGAAGGTCAGGCTCACAACGTGGGCAAGGTATAACTACCCCCTCTTTTTTTCATTGATCCCTGGGTTCGGCCCGCCATGCGATGTGCGGCGCATGGTTACTGCTTTACGAAGAAGCCCGATAGATCGCGATGCCTGATCAGTGAGAGAAACGGGCCGCCCCCCACTCGTGGAGGCCCGTTTTGACTAGTCCTGTTCCTTGCGTGCTTTTTTCCTGCTGCGTTTACGAGCGAGAGCTTCTTTAACTCTCTTCTTCTCGCCCGGCTTCAGGTAAAAGGAGTGACGTTTCACTTCCTTGATGATGTCCTCCTGCTGTACCTTCCGCTTAAATCGGCGAAGCGCATTCTCGAGGGATTCGCCCTCTTGAAGTCTGACCTCAGCCAACCGACTGCACCCCCCTACTCGTCCCAGATGGGACCGATCAGTTATTTCAAGCACCGGCCATCCAAGTCAAGCGGAATGTACAGATCTTTGTATGCGATTCAAAATGCGAGCCGTAGCGCCATTTGCACCTGTCTCGGTGCATACGCGCTCGTCGCTCGCATAAAGCTCGCAGGTTGCTGATAATAAGCTGGATAGACTCCACCACCAACTTTCTTGTCGAACGGAACAAACTGCCCGGCCGCGTTCTGGAAACCGTCATCGCTCAGGTCCAGTCGCCGATTGCTCCGGTTGAAGACATTGAACGATTCCCCGGTAAGCTCCAGGCGAAAGCGCTCACCCAACCGGATTTTTCTGGTCAGCCGCAGGTCCATGGTGGTGTAGTCAGGCCCCAGAAACGCGTTGCGTCCATACCCGGGCAAGCGATCGTTGCTGCTGTTGTCATCCCGGTTCGGATCGCCCGATACGCGCGCTTCGGTGGGGCGCCCGCTCCCGAATGTCATCACGCCCGCAACCTTCCACTCGTTGAAAATCTTCCCTAGGAACTCCTGCCCCCTGCCGAACGGACGCGGTTCGGCGATCCAGGAAAGTGATAGCCGGTTCCGCTGGTCGGTCACACTTGGTCCGCGCTCGCTGCTGGTCGAGTAGGAGTTCTGCACGGTCACGGGACGCCCCGCGACCAGCGCGTCCTGGCCGTCATCAATGGCATGCGCCCAGGTGTAGGCGAGCCGGAAATACAGGCCGCGCGTCATGCGCCGCCGCACCGACGCAGTCAGCCCGTGATAGATGCTGGAAGCCGCGCTCTCAAACTGGTTGACCGCTCCCAGTTGCAGCACCGGACGGTCCACACCGTTGATGCATGGCGGGTAAGGACAGCTCAAGCTCTGCGTCATTTGCCACGTCGAGAACGATTCCACCGTGTAGTAGGAATTTTGAAAGTTATCTCCGCTCGCATCGTAGATTGGATAGCTGTACTCGGTCGGTGCCGGCAGGTTCACATCCCGCGCCCGGATCATGTTCTCGCCGTGCACGTACAGGTACGACACTCCCACGGCAAACCGGTCCGCGATCTCCCGTTCCATGCTCAAGCTTCCCTGCTGGACTTTGGGTGTAGTAAAGCCCGGCGCAAAAGACGAAACGTCGCTCGTCAAGTAGGGCTTGAGCGAATCCGGCGCCGCGCACGAATCCGGCCCGGGGGTACAACTCACCGCCGCATTCGGATAGGACGGGAAGACCTGGCGCTGGATGTAGTCGGCGTTATCGAGCAGCAGAAAGGTCTTCGCCAGTCCGTTGTTGTTGATGACAGATGACTGGTAAATCTGCGGGATGCGCGTGTAGAAGATCCCAAATCCCCCGCGCAGCACCAGCGGCCGCTGATTGCCAATCGAATACGCGATTCCTACACGCGGCGCAAAGTTGTTGGTATCGACGGGCATTTTCCCCGACCCCGGCCACAACGGATTGTTCACCAGATCCTTGCCGTTAAAGGTTTGCAGGTCGTAACGCACTCCCAGGCTCAATGCCAGCCGCCGAGTGAGCCGTACCGTGTCCTGCGCAAAGGCCCCGTAGTCGTTGCTGTCCGGATGCGATACCGGATTCCCGAAATTCTGCACGTAATACCGCGGCACATTGTGTGCCCAGGCGCGCAAGGGCGTAATCTCTATCCCGCCGTGTTCCGGCACAAATGTGTAAGGATCGACGCTGATATCGTCGTAGATGTACTCGCCCCCGTAGAGTGACGGAAAGTAGTTGTAATCCCACGTGAACATCGCGTCGCCGCCGAACTTCCAGTCATGGCGGCCTCCGGTCAGGCTGAGCGTTTCCGCAAGATGCAAGCGGTGTTCCCGTGTCTGCCGCGGCAGGATGGACGATTGCCCGAAGGCCTCAAGCACGTTGTAGACGCGCGTCCGCACGTCCGCGGAGTTCGCAAACGATTGCTGCAGGTCGCGCGAGAATTGGGCCCGCAGGTGGCTCGTCAGCCTGGGGCTAAGACCACTCAACAGAGTCAGTGACGCGCTCTCCGTCTTCACGTCCTCCTCGCCATTGGAACTTATCCCGAAGTTAGTAATCGGACTGGCCGGATCGAAGAACACATTGTTCGTCCCGTAGTACCGCGACGTGTTTACTCGGGCAGTGAGAAAGTGCCGCGGACTGAGCGAATAGTCCAGCTTCAGAAACGCGCTGTTTCCAAGCAGCTTCGCGGGAAATGCCCCGCCCATGGTCGAAAGGTTGGCCGCCGCCGCGAACACCAGGTCTTTGTCGGAGTCTTCGTAATCCCCGTGATGCAGTGGCTCCTGCCCTTTCTCGGGAATCACCACCGTGTTGCCGTCGTCAAACTCGACGACCGCCGGAACGTGAAAAATATGCTGATCGTATCCGGCGAAAAAGAACGCCTTGTTACGCTTGATCGGCCCGCCCAACGTCCCCCCGAACTGGTGCTGCTTGTCGTTCGGTTTGAATCCGACGAATGCCGGCGACGCACCCATCCTGCTGTCGCGCAGAAAGTAGAAGCCCGTTCCGTGCCAGTGGTTCGACCCCGACTTGGTCACGACGTTTACTACCGCTCCTCCCGCTCGTCCCAGTTCTGCTCCGTACGTGTTGGAAGACACGCGGAACTCCTGCACCACCTCATTCGAGAACTGGTAGGGCGCACGATAACGTCCCCGTGCCTGGGCAAAGAAGCCGTTGTTGTTATCGGCCCCATCCACTAGATAGCTCGACTGGTATCCGCGAATACCTCCGAAAGCCAGGTCGCCGTTCGAGGCCGAAGTCAACCCGCGCGGATCGGTTGTAACGCCCGGCGCCAGCAGCGACAGATCGGTGAAACGGCGTCCGTTCAGCGGTAGGTCGGCAATGGCCCGCTCATCCACCAGCGCCGAGATGGAACTGGGCTGAGTGTCAACCAGCGGCGGCGCTCCGGAGACAGTCACCGTCTCTTTCGCGCCCGCCACTGCCAGTTTGAAAGCCAGTTCCGTGGCGGCGCCGACGTCCACCCGAACCCGGCGAGAGTCCTGCGGCGACATCCCCGCCGCCTCAGCCCGTGCGATGTATTCGCCCGGCGGCAGCAGGTCCACCGTGAATCCGCCGTTGACATCGGTGAGGACGTGATATCGGATTCCCGTCTCGACCCGCACGGCGAGCACGTCCGCAGAGGAAACCGCCGCTCCTTGCGCGTCGGCCACGATTCCGCGCAGGGCGCCGGTCGAGGCGTCCTGGGCGCGGACTCCGCCGCTGAGAAAAATGAGGGTGAGTAAATAAGGAATGCCGAGAAGTTGTAAGGTCTGCCACGTCCGACCACTGAACATACAAAGTCCTCTGCGCCCGAAGTTTCGGGATCAGAGGGGACCTGGGGAGACCAGTAATGAGCTTGTATCACCGGACGCCACCCAAGGATGTGACGCACGCACACTAATTATGTTCGGTTTTCTCCCATGTGTGACCGCGGTCACGGCAACCCGGCGCGGCGCCTGCGTAAGCTTATGAGAATGAACACACCAACTAACAATGACCGCGCAGAGTGGTTGCAGGGGCCTTCGGCGAATTGCTCAGTAAAGCCCTCAGTGGTTCCAGGAGAGCGCAAGAACGTATGGCGGTTGATCCTGCTAGGGGCGCCGGGCGTGGGCAAAGGCACGCAAGCCGAACTCCTCACGGAGCGTCTGGGTGCTTGCCATCTCTCGACCGGAGACGTCTTCCGAGCTGCCGGGAAGCGGAGTGACTGTGAGCAATCCCCGGCGATGAAGGCCGCGCTGGAATACATGCGTCGTGGCGACCTGGTGCCGGACTCGACCGTGTGGGAAATGGTGCGCGAGCGAAGCGGCTGCCTCCTCCATTGCGGCGGCTTCATCCTCGACGGCTTTCCCCGCACGCTCGCCCAAGCCGAGTCCCTGAAAGAGCTGCTGGAGAAGGACAAGCTCTCGCTCAGCGCCGTGGTGAACTACGAACTGCCGTTGGACGAAATTGTCCGGCGCCTGAGCGGCCGCCGCACCTGCGAAAAATGCAAGTCGGTTTTCCATGCTACCGAAAGGCCGCCAAAGGTCGAGGGTGTGTGCGATCGTTGTTCCGGACGCCTGATTCAGCGCGAAGACGACCGTCCCGAATCCATCACCGTGCGTTTGGACGCATACGAACGCAGCACCGCGCCGCTCATCCAGTTCTACAAAGATCTCGGCCTACTGATGCCGATTGTCGCCAAGGGATCTCCTGAAGAGATCTATGCGCGAACCATGGATAAGCTGGCCTCGGGGACATTGATGGCACGTCTCAGCGACTAGTTTCCCCGCAGCCTCTGCGAACTACTCGGCCCTACCGTGCCGGTGCCGGCGTTGCCTGTGGCGCGGGCTTCGCACCAAAATCCACCTTCGGCGTCTGACGCGAAGCTTCCGCAGCTTGGAAATACGCCTCATTCGCCTTGAATCCCGCAAACCCGGCAATCACATTGGTGGGGAACTTCAGCAGGTAGGTGTTGTAGTCCTGCAAAGTGTCGTTGTAGCGCTTGCGCTCGACGGCGATGCGGTTCTCGGTTCCCGCCAGCTCATCCTGCAAACGCAGAAAGTTCTCATTCGACTTCAGCTGCGGATAATTCTCCACAATCAACAGCAGTCGTCCGAGAGCACCGTCCAGTTGCCCGTTAGCAGCAATCTTGTCCGAGGGCGTTCCAGCGGAAAGCAGTGCTGAGCGCGCTTTCGCGATGTCCCCGAACACAGTCACCTCCTGCTGCGCGTAGCCCTTCACCGTCTCCACCAGGTTGGGGATCAGGTCCGCTCGCCGCTGCAACACGATATCCACCTGCGACCACGCCGCTTTTACCCCCTGGTCCTTGGTGACCAGCGTGTTGCGCACGCCCACATATTGCATGAAGACAAATCCGACGACTAACGCCAGAACAATCAGAACGATGATGCCTTTGCTCATTTCCGTCTCCTGAATTTCAGAATTTCACCGACTCGCAGGTGCACCGCCCGGTGCGGCGGAATCCAGCATTCTATCCACTGCCGCGGTTACCTGCTCAACCGTTTTCAGATAGCGCCCAAACAACGCGTTGACATCCGCAGTCTTCCGGTCCGCTTTATGCTCCCGAATGTCGAGCAGTTGCAGAAACGCACCGGCATCGCACCCAATCCGGTCCGCCAACTTCTGCACCGCCTCGCGCTTTGAAGGAGTGGCAGGTTCCCCCAACTCCTGTAAAGCGTGCCGGAACAACGTAGCAAAAGCCGGCAATGAGCGCAGCAGAAGCTCCCACATAGCTGGGGCATTCCCGGCCGCCGAAAGCAGACCCTGCCTCAGCAGGATCGTCTTCTCGCGCAGTTCATACTCCAACTGAACCCGATGAAACTGCGTCGGGATCACCAGCGTCTTCAGTACATCCTCTCCCCATAGCACGCGGTGGCTCTGCTGCATGTCGAGCAGTTCGATGGAAAAAACGTCGGCCGAGCGCCGGAGTTCTTCGGTACCCATGATCAGCGGCGTGCGGCGCTTCTGCTCCCTCCACCACGCAACGGCGGGCGACAGAGCCTGCATGGATGCGAACGAGGTCTCGCGCAGCACGCACAGCAGGTTCACGTCGGAGTGGTCGGCAACGTAGTCTCCCGCTGCCGCCGATCCATAGAGAATGACCGATACCAGGTTCAATCCCGCCGCATTCCGCAGGCGGTTCACAAATTCGTTGATGCTTGTCTCAGGAATCATCGCGCCTCTCACTTCTGCCATCACCAACTGCCACCCGCTCCGCCGCCGCCGGTGCTGCCGCCACCGAATCCGCCAAATCCGCCGCCTCCACCACCAAAGCCACCACCGCCCCAGCCTCCACCACGAGAACCTCCGCCACCCAGGCTGTTGAACAAAATCCCCCACAGCAGGCCCGACAGGAAGCCCGACCCTCCGCCTCGCCCAGAACGCCCTCCCCCGGCCCGGGAAAGCACCCAGAGAACAAAAACAACAATGACTACCAACGCGATGACGCCGCCAATGCCAGTACCGTGCTGCCCTGCAATCGGCTCAGTGCGCGTCAGAGGTTGAACTCCTTCCAGCGTCACTCCCGCATCTTTGGCGATGACCTCGGCAACCCGCGAAGTCATCAGCGAAACCGCTCCTGCGTAGTCGCCGGCGCGCAGGAAAGGCACCGCCTCACGCCCGAACCCACCCACCTTGCCGTCGGGAAGAATCGACTCCAAGCCGTAGCCGACGGTGGTCCAATACTTGTGATCCTGCACCGCCAGCAGGATCAGCGCGCCGCGGTCCTTCCCTTTCGCACCGATCCCCCATTTCTGATAGAGCGCCACCGCGTAGCTCACGACGTCTTGCCCATCCACCGATTTCACGGTTACGACCGCAATCTGCGCGTGAGCCTTCTCGTCCACCTGCCGGCAAAGATCGTTGAGGCGCGTCTGGGCGGCGGCGTCCAGAACGCCGGCAAAATCATTGACGTAATTGGTAGGTTGAAGCTGAGAAACAGGCTCGGCACAAAGACATAGAGCCATCGCCAATACAGCGACGCCGATCGCCGCGACTTTTGAACGCCATTTCACGGGAAGAAAAATTGTACAGGAAGGAGATTCTTAGGTGGCTTCGTGTCCAGCGCCATTGTGGGCTATCGCCTCCACGGTTTTCCCCCGTGTTCCCCCGTGCCCCCCGTGGTTGAGCCTTTGATTTCCTGTTCCCCTCACCCAGCCTGCACCATGATTTCCTGCGCCGCCGCCAAAACCTCCGGTACCACCGCATCCATATCCGACTCCTTTGTCAGATGATTCACAATGCACGCCCGCAGGCAGAACTTTCCCTCCAGCGTGGCGTTCGAGAGATAGACCTTGCCCCGCGCAATCATCCGCTTCATCACCGCCAAGTTGAAGCGGTCGCGCTCTGCATCAGAAACATCCTTGCGCAACAAATGCCGGAAACACACCACGCTCAATTCGCCTGTCGCGATCAACTCAAGCGCCGGAGACTTGGCCACCGCCGCCGCTAACCGCTGGGCAGACTCCAGGTCTTTCTTAATCGCCGACCGAAACGCGCCGAGCCCGTGATACCGAAGCGACAGCCACAGCTTCAGCCCGCGGCAGCGGCGCGACAACTCAATCGACTCCTCGAAAAACGCGGAGCCCTCCACCGGATCGTCACTGAGTTGCTTGGCATAGTCCCCCGTGTACGCAAAAGTCTTCCGGGCCATCGCCAAGTCGCGATAGAGCAGACATCCGCAATCGAGCGGCTGATACAGCCACTTGTGCGGATCGAGCGACAACGAATCGGCTAGCGGCAGCCCGTCGAACTTTTCCGGAACCGCGATCGCCGCCAGTGCCCCGTACGCTCCATCCACGTGCATCCAGGCTCCGTGTGCGTGGGCGATGTCGGCGATCTCCCGCAGCGGATCGATCGCGCCCGTGTTCACTGTCCCCGCCGATGCGACGACGGCAACGGGCGTCAAACCCTTTGCTTCGTCCCTTCGCATCGCCTGCTCCAGTTGCGACGGAACCATGCGGTACGAAGCGTCGCATGGAACAGTCCGCAGGTTTTCCCGCCCAAGCCCGATCATGGCGATGGCCTTCGGCACCGCCATGTGCACCTGCTCGGACGCATACACCACGCCCGCGGCCGCAGCGCGCAGCCCCCGCTCGTTCGCTGGAGTCTTCGCCTCGCGAGCCATCGTCAGGCCCATCAGATTGGCAGCCGATCCCCCGCCCGTAAGCGTTCCGAAGAACCCGTTGCAACCGACCGCCTCGGCCAGCCAGCGCACCACCGTGCGTTCGATCGTGACCCCCGCCGGCGACGACCGCCCCGCCGTCATGTTCTGGTTCAGGATCGACGCCGCCAGATCCCCCAGCGCCGCGACCGGCTCTCCCGGCCCCTGCACATATCCGAAGAAGCGCCCATTCTGCACGCGCGAGTGCGCGACCACATCGTTGAGCGCTGCAAACGCCTCGGCGCCCATGCCCCGCTCCGGCAGCTCCGTTGCAAACAACCGCTCCGACTCGGCTCCGCTGGTCGTCGGAAAAATCCGCCGCGAATCAATGCTGGTTAGGAAGTCCGCGGAGAATTCTGTAACTTTGGCAGCCAGACGCCGGAATTCTTCAGGAGAAAGCTCGAGAGGGTCCATACCGCCATGAATTTAATCACAAGACCAAGAATTTCTCCGCGTCCTTTGCGAGACCTCTGCGTCCTCTGCGGCAAAAATTTTCGTTTGAACCGCCCCTACCGCCCCTCCGCCACATACTTCTGCACCTGCCCCTGCAACAGCTCCAGCGGCAACGACCCATCCCGCAGCACGACATCATGGAACTCCCGCACATCGAACTTCGGTCCCATCTCTTTCTCCGCCTGCCGCCGCAGTTCCATGATCTTCAGCTGCCCCATCTTGTATGCCAGCGCCTGGCTCGGCCAACTGATGTAGCGATCCACTTCTTCAATCGCCTGCGTCGGAGCGTGCGCCCGCAGGTAGTCCTGTGCCTGTTCGCGCGTCCACCCCATCGCGTGGATTCCGGTATCAATCACCAAACGCGCCGCACGAAACCGCTCGCTCGCCAACTGTCCAAACTTGTTGTACGGATCCTTGTACACACCCAGCTGCGACCCCAGCGACTCGGCATAGAGCGCCCAGCCTTCGCCATATGCGCTGTTCCAATAAAACTTGCGAAACTCCGGCAGGCCCTTCTGCGAGTGCGCTAGCGAATTCTGGAAGATGTGTCCCGGCACGGCCTCATGCAACACGAGCGCCTCTTTGTCGTATTTCACCTGCGTCTCGGGTTTGTACGCCCGCAAGTTGAACCATCCCGGCGCGCTGCCATCTGGCGAAGGCGGCTGTGCATTGGACGCGGTCGCTTGCTCCCGATCCTCCGGGATCGCCCGAATTCCATATAACAAAAACGGAATGTGCTTGAACTGATTCGGCAGCTCCGGCTCGATGATTTTTGCCGCGTTCCGGCAGTACGCGAGCATTTCGTCCTTGGAGTGGAAGCGCTGTGCGGGATCGTTCGCCAGCTTCACTTCCAGTTCGCTCACCGTCCCGGTGAATCCTGTCTGCCGCGCGATCGCCAGCATCTCGGATTCCAGCCGTTCCACCTCCGCTAGGCCGGTCTTGTGAATCTCCTCCGGCGTAGCGTTCGTGGTCGTCAAACGCCGAATCAGAATCCTGTAGTCCTCGTTTCCATTTTGCAGACTCGAAATCCCGACGGTCGGCCGCACATGCGCCGCATAAGTGTTTTGCATGTACTCCAGATACTTGCGCCACGCCGGACGAAAATCGTTTTCGAAGGCGTCCCTGGCCTGTTTGCGCAGCCGCGTCCGTTCCGCCTCCGAAATGCTGACCGGCATCTTCTTCAAGAACTCGAGCAGCGCGCTCTGCGACGCATCCTGCGCCGCCTGCACTTTCAACTGCCCGATCACCAGGTCCGACACGATTTTCGGCTGCGTCAGACCGCGCGTGATCGCGTCGTTCATGATTTCGATGTTCTGGTCGACATACGCCGGCATCGCATGCAGACGCGCAATGATGTTCTCGCAGTCTTTCACCGTAAACGCGGGCATGCGGTCCACGGTCACGTAAACACGGTTGTGCGCGCCAAACATCTGCCCCACGCGCAGCAGATAGGTTTCGAGATCAAGCGCATCGAGTTGCGTGTGCAGGTCGTAGCCCAAAAGGTGAACGCTGAGCAGGTCTCCGTCAGAGAGCCCCGCCGTCGGAAATTTCTGCAACTCATCGAACCGCTTCTGCAAATGCGCCCGCCGCAGGTCGCGCCCCTGCTTCGACAGGTCCGACCACCGGTCGTCATACTCATGACGTCCCACATTGGTCGCAAATTCCGGCTCATCCTTCAGCCACTCTTCGAAGTAGTCGGCAAAGAACCTCGATAGCTCGGGCGAAGAAGAGTTGGCTGAAGAAGTCTGCGCAGCCGCCGCGGGAACCATCCAACAAACGACCATCAGCGCGACAACAATCGACGCCAGGCGGGATTTCACGATATCGAGCATAGACTTCGCATTTTATGGTGTACTACCACGCCCTAGCAATGCCTCGGATCCCAAGGGCCCTTACTTCTGCAATCTGACTTCTGCAATCTCCAATCGGTCGTCGACCTCTGCAGTCTCTTTCGTGTTATTTTGACTAGTCAACACCATGATCCGCTCTTACAAAGGCATCACGCCCCAGTTCCCCGACACCGCCTACGTCGACGACACCGCTCAACTCATTGGCGATGTCATCTTGGGCGAGCACGCCAGCGTCTGGATGAACGCCGTCCTCCGCGGCGACGTGCACGAAATCCGCGTCGGCCACTACTCCAACATTCAGGACAACAGCATCCTCCACGGCATGAAAGAACAGTACGGCGTGTACGTAGGCGATTACGTCACCGTAGGGCACAACGTCGTCCTCCACGGATGCAAAGTCGAAGACCGCTGCCTGATCGGCATGGGGTCGATCATCCTGAACGGAGCGGTGGTAGGCGCAGGCTCAATCATCGGCGCAGGCACCCTGATTCCGGAGAAAACAATCATCGAACCGAATTCGCTATGGGTCGGTTCCCCCGGAAAATTCCGCCGCCATCTCGACGAGAAAGACGAAGAAATGATCCTGCGTTACGCAGAAAATTATCTGGGATACAAGAAGCAGTACTTGATGGAGAGGAAGGAAAAGTAGTCAGTAGCTTGTAGCCAGTGGTCAGCGAATTTTAGTTCTGACTGGCTACTGGCTACTGATTACTGGCTACTGATTCATGATCAAATCCCCCCGAGGAACGCGCGACCTTCTCCCGCCCGACACGGCGCTCTGGAACTTCGTCGAAGGCGCCGTCCGCGACGTCTTCCGCGCCTACAATTTCCACGAAATCCGCACGCCCATTTTCGAAAGCACCGAACTCTTCGCCCGCGGCGTCGGCGAAGAAACCGATATCGTCGCCAAAGAGATGTTCACCTGGGAAGATCGCGGCCGCGCCGAGAGTGACAAAGGCCAGTCCCTCACCCTCCGCCCCGAGAACACCGCCGGCGTAGTCCGCGCCTACATCGAGCACAAGCTCTGGGACCGCGGCCTGAACAAACTCTTCTACATCGGCCCGCAATTCCGCCGCGAGCGCCCGCAAAAAGGCCGCTACCGCCAGTTCTATCAAATCGGCGCCGAGGTCATCGGCCCGGCCACCGCCGGAAGCGAATCGCCCGCCCGCGACGCCGAGATTCTCGAACTCCTCGCCACGCTCCTCGACCGGGTCGGCATCACCGGCTGGACGCTCGAACTCAACTCCGTAGGCTGCCCCGCCGACCGCGCCCAATTCAACGAGGCCCTGCGCAAAGCACTCGAGCCCGTCGCCGCGAAAATGTGCGCCGACTGCCAGCGCCGCGTCGTCACCAACCCGTTGCGCGTGTTCGACTGCAAAGTCCCTGAAGACCAGCCCATCATCGAAACCCTTCCGCGCATCAGCCAGTTTCTCGACGAAGGCTGCCGCAAGCATTTCGACGAAGTGCAGGAAATCCTGAAAGCCGTCGGCGTTCCCTTTGTCCTCAATGACCGCCTGGTAAGGGGCTTGGATTACTACACTCGTACCGCTTTTGAATTTACGCATGGCGCGTTGGGCGCGCAGAACGCAATTCTGGGCGGCGGCCGTTACGACGGACTATCGGAAGCCCTCGGCGGTCCTGCCGCACCAGGCATCGGCTTTGCCATCGGCGAAGACCGGCTGGTGATGTCGCTTCCACAATCAGCCGAGTCCGCCATCCGCAAGCCCGACATCTACATCGCCCCGCTCGGCGCGGGCATGAATCGCGAAGCCGCCCGCCTGGCTCGCGAACTCCGGCGCCACGGCCTCGTCGTCGATCTGGGCGACGAATCGTTCCGCCTGAAGAAGTCTTTCGAAGCCGCCGACAAAGCGGGCGCCCGCTACATCCTGATCGTCGGCGAAAACGAAGTGAAGGCCGATGCCTTCGCTCTGAAGCATCTGGCCTCAGGCGAGCAGGTCACGGTTCCACGTGGAGAGTTGGCCGCACGCATCGCGAAAAGCTCTTAACCTTCCAGCCTCGTGGCTCGAAGCTCGTGACTTTGCTTTCCTCCGTGCCTCCCTGTGCCCCCCATGGTAAAAGGTTTTTCAATCCCTAAATCCCAGAGTAAAATCGTTTTAATCAGGAGACGATATGCGACGCACTGTTCTGCTCTCGGCAGTTCTTCTCACGATCACGCTGGCTTCCGCCCAGACGTCCAAGCCCCTCTCGCCCTTCGATCAGCAACTCGTCGATCAGGAGAAGCAATTCCTGCAGGCGACTCAAGACAGGAACGTCGCGTGGTTACACCAGAGCGTCGGTGACGACTTCCGCGGCATCGGCACCAACGGAGACTTCTACGACAAAAGCGAAGTCACCGACGGCGGATTGCCCAAGAACACCCGCGCCTACGACTTTCAAGTCGTCAAACTGAATGACGAATCAGCAATTGTGGCCTACAACCTGGTCGTCCCCGGAGGCCATCCGCGCTACCGCCACATGACCGACACCTGGGCAAAGGTCGACGGCCAATGGAAACTGAAATTCCAGCAGGTCACGCCTAATTTGTGGAGCGCGAACGATTTTGATTAGAACCAGTAGTCGGTAGTCAGTAGTCAGCGTCTTGGTCCTGATGCTTTCCTACTGACTACGGGCTACCCACTACTGATTCCGTTGACTTGATCTCCTCCCCGATCTAATATCCTCACCCGGGGCGTGAATCCAACCTTTTCACGCGCACATCACACAGACGAGGTATTTCCATGAACCGTGCATCGGCCATCGTCATCGCTACCGTTCTGCTCATCGGCGCGGCGTTCGCGCAACCGCCAGCGCTCCAACCCGGTCCCGAACACAAGAAACTGGACTATTTCGCCGGCACATGGGTCTCCGAAGGAGAGAGTAAACCCGGCCCCATGGGCCCCGGCGGCAAGATGACCATGAATCAAGAGTCCAAGTGGATGGACGGCGGCTTCTTCGTCGTCATTCATTCCGACTTCAAAGCTGGCGCTATGGGCAACGGCACCGGAACTGCCTTCTTGGGCTACGATCCGCAAGATAAGGTCTATACCTACGACGAGTTCAACAGCTCGGGTGAAGTCGTGCATGCGAAGGGCACAGTCGACGGGGACACCTGGACTTGGACCAACGACATGAAAATGGGCTCGCAAACCATGAAAGGCCGCTTCACGGAGAAGATCCTGTCACCCACTTCCTACAACTTCAAGTATGAAATGTCTGCCGACGGAACCAAATGGGAAACCGTAATGGAAGGCAAAGCAACGAAGAAGTAGTCAGTAAACGGTAGTCAGGAGTCAGTGCCCGATCCACGGTTCTACTGACTCCTGGCCTGTCCCCGTGTTCCCCTGTGCCCCTCCGTGGTCATGATTTTGTCGTTGCCTTCGCAGAGCAGAGGACTGGGTATCGTTGAGGAAGTCAAAAGCCTTTACCACGGGGGGACACAGAGGAACACGGGGGAAAACAAAGCGTGCCACGATCCCCCCACCAATGACGGATTCAGCCTCTCTGGGTCGCTTTCTTCGACCTCCACCCATCGCTTTTCCCTGCCAACTGCCAACTGCCGCCTGCCTACTCCTTTATAATTTCTAATTCAGCTCTCAATCCCGACGACACAAGGCGAACCCGTGCTTGATTTTCTAGGCGACCTAAGGCGAACTCATATGTGCGGCGCGCTCCGCGCCTCCGATGCCGGCAAGAAAGCCGTCCTCATGGGATGGGTCAACCGCCGCCGCGACCTCGGCAACATCATCTTTATTGATCTCCGCGACCGCACCGGCATCACCCAGATCGTCGTCAACATCGAGCAAAACGCGGCCATCCACGAAAAAACCGAGCAGCTGCGCAATGAATACGTCATCGCCGCCGTCGGCACCGTCAAGCTGCGCGACGGGAACACCATCAACAAGAACATCCCCACCGGCGAGATCGAACTCGTCGTGGACGAACTGCGCCTTCTGAACGTCGCCAAGCAGCCGCCCTTCCTGCCTTCGGACACGGCCCTCGCCAACGAAGAAACGAGGCTCAAGTACCGCTACATCGATCTGCGCCGTGACGTCATGCAGTTCAACATCGAGTTGCGCCACAAAGTCTCGCTCTCGATCCGCGACTACCTCGCCGCGCAGGGCTTCTTAGAAATCGAGACGCCCTTCATGACGCGGTCCACGCCCGAAGGGGCGCGCGATTACCTCGTCCCCAGCCGCGTGCAGCCCGGAATGTTTTACGCGTTGCCGCAATCGCCGCAGCTGTTCAAGCAGATCCTGATGATCTCGGGCTTCGACAAATATTTCCAGATCGTGCGCTGCTTCCGCGACGAAGACCTGCGCGCTGACCGCCAGCCCGAATTCACCCAGATCGACTTGGAGATGTCCTACCCGCAGCCCGAGCGCGTGTGGGAAGTAGTGGAAGGTTTCCTGACCGCCGCCTTCAAAGCCGCCGGATCCGCCATCAAAACGCCCTTCCCGCGCATGGACTACGACGACGCCATCCGCCAGTTCGGCATCGACAAGCCCGACCTGCGCCTGCCCGCCTTCACCGAAGTTCGCGACTGCTTTGCGCCCGAGAACCTCGACCAGCTAGTGCTCAACAAAGCGCTGCCGGTGATTGCGGTTCGCACGCCCAAGGTTGGCGAGTTATCGAGAAAAGAACGCGACGACCTCAAGCCGCTCTTCAACTCGAAAGGCGGCGCCAAGTTCTTCGAGGATTTCAAGCGCATCGAGAAGAGCTTCCCCGAAGCAGCCGCCAAGATTCGCGAGAAGACCGGCGCAGCACCCGAAGACCTGATCGTGCTGGTAGCAGGCTCAGCCCAGTCCAGCAGCGACGCGCATCCCGCCGGCAAGCGCAAAGTCACGCCCGCGGAGCTGGCAATCTACGCCTCAGCCGGCCTGCTGCGCGTAGCGCTGGCGCAGAAATACGCCGACCGCCACGGCATTTTCAAAAAGAGCGGCGACCCGGAAAAAGACTTCCGCTTCCTCTGGGTCACGAACTTCCCCATGTTCGAGTACGACGAGCAGGACAAGCGCTGGATGGCCGCCCACCATCCCTTCACCTCGCCGCACGAAGAAGACATGGACAAACTGGAAACCGACCCGGCCATGGTGCGCGCCCTGGCCTACGACGTAGTGCTGAACGGAACCGAGTTGGGCTCAGGCTCGATCCGTATTCACCGCCAGGACATCCAGCGCCAGATCTTCAAAGCCCTCGGCATGACGGAAGAAGAAGCCCGCACCCGCTTCGGCTTCTTCCTCGAAGCCCTGGAGTACGGCACCCCGCCGCACGGCGGTATCGCGCTCGGCCTGGACCGCATCGTGATGATCCTCGCCGGCGCCGACAGCCTCCGCGAAGTAATCCCCTTCCCCAAAACCGCCGCCGCCAAAGACCTGATGGTGGAAGCGCCGACGCCGGTGGCGGAGGCGCAGTTGAGGGAGTTAGGAATAGGGGTGGTGGTGGTGAAGAAATAGGAGCGGTGTCATTGCCTTCTGCAGGCGGTGGTACCCGAACCAATAATTGGTGGAATTCAAGAAGCGAGTGAGAAGCCGAGGATTCCGAAATCGCAAGCGAGGGTTGGTAAAATGAGCAACGCCGTCGTGGCAAGGGGGACAGAAGAGTTCACGTTCCGAAACTACTACCGCTGCCCGTTCGATGGCACATCGTGGGTAGCTGAGTGGAGTTGCAGGTGCAATGACAGATGTCCGCTTTGCCGGGCCGAAATTGAACCACACGATAGCGAAGACATCGACGGCGAAGAATAGCTCATGGTCCTGCCGGGATGAATCTCCAGTGCACGACTGAACTTGCTGCAGCTTACAAATCTGCGTCGCAGATTGCGCGTGTGCTCACTGAAGAATGGTGCGCTCGTGAACTGTACTGTCCGGCTTGCACATCGGATCGGCTGTCGCCATCGATGGTCAACACGCCTGTGCTCGACTTTACGTGCCCTGAGTGCAAGCAGGCCTTCCAGCTCAAGAGCCTAAAGAATTGGAATCCGAAGAAAATTGTTGATGCCGGGTACGAGTCGATGATCCGTTCGATTCGGGCGGACAAGACTCCTAATCTTCTTGTCTTGCAGTACTCCAAGGACTGGTTTGTGCGGAACCTCCTCCTAGTACCAAGGTTTTTCTTCTCAGAGAGCATTATTGAAAGGCGCAGACCGCTGACACCCCAAGCTCGCCGGGCCGGCTGGGTGGGGTGCAATATTCTACTTGCTCAAATACCAATCGACGGAAGGATCGCGATCATTTCTGCTGGATCGCCCGTGCCAGCAGACCAAGTTCGAGCAGAGTTCGCACGCACAAGCGGTCTTGCCGGAATTCCCCCCTTGCTTAGAGGTTGGACGCTCGACACGCTTAAAGTCGTTCGCCGCTTGGGGAAGCCGCGATTTACGCTAAGGGACGTGTACGAATTTGAGCACGAGCTACAAGCGGGCCATCCCCGCAACCATAACGTGCGCCCCAAAATCCGCCAACAGCTTCAGGTGCTTCGAGACTTAGGCATGCTCAGGTTCACTGGCCTAGGCGAGTACGCGCTGAGAGATTAAGTCTGATCCCCGAGAAATACATGCCGCCTGCTCCATTCCGTTAACACCGCACACACACCCTGTCATCCTGAGCGCAGTAGCTGCTTCGCGGACGCGAAGCAGCTACGGAGTCGAAGGACCCCTACTCCACATCCGCCGCCGCGATCATGGAGAGCATTCTCACGATGCTGCCGAGTTCATGGGAGAATTCGCTGCATTCGCTTGCTGAAGTTTAGATCGCAGGGGTCCTTCGACTCCGCGAGAAATTCACTTCGTGGATTTCTCGCTCCGCTCAGGATGACAAGGGGGAAGGGGGTGCTCCCAAGTCAACGGCAGTGAACCATCCATCCTCGACCACGGCGTGCAGTGTTACGCCGCGCGCCGACTGCGAGGTCACGTCTTCTAAATCGCGCAGCGGATGCCAGGCTTCGCGGTAACGTTCGTACTGATTGGCATTGTTACCGGGAGCAACACGGATGGCAATCCTTCGCGTCGCCACCGCGGAAGGGATGATGTACCAGACATCCTTCGGGATTACATAGACCGCCACATAGTCGAAGTCGGATGGTCGGTAGCGGCGAGTCCAGATGCGGCGCATGTTGGCGACGAAGACGCCTTTCTGGTGATGAGGCTTTCTCGGAACCGCCTGGCACATCGTGGACTTAACCTGCACGCGCAGAAAATGTCCGCGGTGTTCGATGGCGACATCGTAGGGCGCGCTGTCTCCCCACGGCTTGGAAAGTTTGAAACCCAACTCGGCGGCCTTTGCCATGAAGCGCAGTTCTGCCCACTCGCCACGCTCCTTGGGTTTCCGGATACGCATGCCTGCTGATTTCAAATGAATCACTCCCAAAATGAAAAAGGCGCGGCCCGCGGGCCACGCCTGGTTTGTTGCTCTATAGTTCTATTATATCATTCTGAAATACCCTATCCCGCCTGCTTAGCCACAATTATATCCAGCGCAATGGCAGGAACGTAACGTCATTCGTGTAGTTTCTACCTATTGACAAAAATTTCGCTGGAGGCGAGGGCCTCACCAGCCCGCCACACGTGCGCGACATCTGAACTGCACACTCGACCACCGTGAGGCGCTTTGCCGCAAATAGCGAGAGGATGTCTCTTTCGTCTACAATCCCCAGCGTGCTAATCACTCGTCGCGAACTGCTCGCCGGACTGGCCGCTGCCTCTGTCACTTCCGCTCTCACTGATTTGGGATTCGCCCAGAATGATGTTTCCAAATTGCGCATCGACGCTGCCCGATTGCAGCAGAGCCTGGAAGGGCTAAGCGTCTACGGACGCCTCTCTGGCGGCACCTTCGCCGACGGTGTGAGCCGTGTGGCCTATTCGGATGCGGATATCGCAGGCCGAAAGTACGCCATGGAATTGATGCGGGCGGCGGGCCTCGATCCGCGAATTGACACCGCCGGAAACATCTTGGGCTGGCGCGAGGGCAGCGACCGCTCACTCAAGCCAATTCTATTCGGCTCGCATATTGACTCTGTCCCAAGCGGAGGCAACTTCGATGGCGACGTCGGTTCCATGTCCGCCATTGAGGTCGCGCGCACTCTGAAGGAGCATGGCATCGCGACGCGGCATCCGCTTCAGATCGCCATCTGGTCGAACGAGGAATCACTGACCATGGGCAGCCGTGCTGCAGCCGGCGACCTACAACCAGCGGACCTGACGAAGCTCTACAACGGCATCTCTCTGGGCGATGCGTTGCGCAAGATTGGCGGCGATCCGGCAAAACTGGCGGAAGCGCGAATGGCCACCGGCTCTATCCATTGCTATCTGGAGTTGCACATCGAGCAGGGCGGCACTCTCGACAAAGCCGGCATCCCCATCGGAGTGGTCGAAGGCATCGTCTGCATCGACGAGTACGAGGTCGAGATTCACGGCTTCGCCAATCATGCCGGAACCACGCCCATGCCCGAACGCCGCAACGCCCTGCTGGCTGCTGCCAAGCTGATCGAAGCGGTGCAGGAAATCGTTACCCGCGACCCCGGACGGCAGGTTGGAACGGTGGGACACTTGGAAGTATTACCCAACGCCCGCAACGTCGTGCCCGGCTTAGTGAAGCATTCCATCGAACTGCGCGACCTCTCGCCCGAAAAAATCGCCCGCCTGGGAGACGAAATTCAGAAGCGCGCCCAGCAAATCGCGCAAGAAACCAAGACCGACATCTCGATGAAGAACGTCGAGCACGACGCGCCGGCAGTGGCCACGCCCGCCATCCAGTCCCAGATCGAGTTGGCTGCTGCCAGTTTGGGACTGAAAACTATGCGTCTACCCAGCGGTGCCGGTCACGACGCGCAGGTGATCGCCGCTCTCGGACCCATGGGCATGATTTTCGTTCCCAGCGTGGCCGGCATCAGCCATTCGCCCAAAGAGCTCACCCGCTGGCCGGATTGCGCGAACGGTGCGAATGTGTTGTTGCAGACGGTCCTGGGTATGGATCGGAGTTAGGGTCTCGACCTCACTTCGCGGCATCTGCTGCCGGGTGCCCCGCACATCGCGCACTTTGCGATGTGTGGGATCACTATCAACCTACCGCACATACCGCCCGGTCTTGAAAACACCTGCACCCGGTCAACTGAACAGAGCACTTCCCTGTGATCCACATCACGCGATGCTGTGATGCCCCCTACCGCAGCGTGCTGTCCTCGTGCACAATACTCCGAGGTGAGCGCAAGGAGTTTCGTATGGCAGCACCGGCAATCGTCTGGCGCAATCCCAAGAATGTGCAGCGCGCCCGCCGCTGGACCCATGTGATGCGCGACGCCAACCGCAGTCTCTACCTGGTGCTGGAGTCGACTTCTCATAGCCATAGTTCGTGGGATGGCTTGCCTACTCTGGAGGTCATCCAAGGCCGCGCGGCCGCTTCCCCCAAAAATACAGCGGCCAAGAAGCGGCGTTTCCTGACCGGCGCGTGAACCCGTCCCAAGCAGAGCGATCGCCTACGCTGCCACAAGTCCTGCAAACAACAAGCCTGCGGACGGGATGCCGCTGGCTTGTGTTCGTCGACGGCCCTCCTCGGCTCAACGAAGCAGTCTTTCGCGGTGAGGCCAACTTCTGTGCCGCGACCGGACTAAGACGCCGTCGGATACGCAAGCGCCGCCACAGCCTTAGCCCGTCAGCCGATCCTTGGAGATCGCCTTCATCGGCCACAGGTCGAGCGACTGCAAGGCAGACAAGTCCGAAACCGAGATCTGCAGCGGCCCGCGCGGCACGCGATACACGCGCTCGGTGACCGCCGCCGTGCGGTTCGCAAAGAGTTCCACCACCGATCCATCCACAAAAAGGCGGAGATGCAGCGGGCTGCCGTGCGCCGGAGCGACCGCGGCCTGAGTGTTGTTGATGCGAAGCTCATTCCCGGAGGCTGCGGGGTCATAAGCGATGTCCGCGAATCTACTGCCGTCTCCCTCACCCAGCACCAGCGAAAATGGCCGGTCCGCGGCACATTCGATCTGCAGTTCCGCCGCGAGGCCCGAGATCCGCAGCGCCTCAACTTTCTTCTTCGCCCCAGCTTCGGAGCCACGAACGTTGGTCCCCGTGCCTCGGAGAACCTCGACCACCGCGGCGGGAATCATCTCTAATTCTCCTGAACTGCTGAGGGAGAGTACTCGCGGCAGGCCCATCGCCCCGGCCCAACCCGCCGCGCGGTGCTCGGCCTCCGGACGGCGCTCTGGAATCCATCCCCAGAGGATGCGGTTTCCCTCGCGGTCGAGCATGCTGCGCTGGGCATAATAGGCGCCGAAATCCACCACTCCCTCTTCCTGCGGAGTGAAACGCTTGCCGTCATAGTGGCCCGACTTCCACAGCACTCTGCCCATCGTTGAGATGAGCAACACGTGACGATCTCCGAGCGGGAAGAAGTCGGGACACTCCCACATTTCGCCGCTGTCCACCGGGTTCGTCGAAGGGTGGCCGCTGCCCCGCCCTTCAATCAGCGGGTTCAGGTAGGTCCATCGGCGCAGGTCCGGAGAGCTGTAGAGCAGAATCGCTCCTCCCTTACCCGCGAATCCGGAACCGGCTGCCATTCGCCACTCGCCACCTTCGCGCCACACACACGGGTCGCGAAAGCCGGTAATCATCAGTCCGGCCGGAGGCCTTGCGATCACCGGTTCGGGCAACTTCTGCCAAGTGCGCAGATCATCGTCGTGCGAGACGGCGAGGCACTGCACTTCGCGCCAGGCGTGTTGTCCATCCTTCAGGGTCGCATCGGCCGGCAAATCGGGTGGTAGCACGCCGGTGTAAATCGCTGTCGGAGTGTCGCCGTCAACGACCACGGCGCCGCTGAAAACTCCGTCGCGATCCCAACCCCCCGGCGTCGGCGCAAGCGCCACGGGTTCGTGCTTCCAGTGAACCATGTCGGGGCTGGAGGCGTGCGCCCAGTGCATGTCTCCCCAGACTGAGGCGTTGGGGTTGTACTGGAAGAACATGTGGTAGCGCCCTTTGTAGAAGATGGGTCCGTTGGGATCGTTCATCCAGTTGGCGGCGGGCATCAGGTGAAACTGGGGCCGCAGGGGATCGGCGGCGAGACGGGCGCGCAGATCGGAGGAGGAACTCGCCGGCATGCCGCGCCCGAGCAAAGCGGCCCCGGATGCTACCCCACACTGAACCAGAAATGTTCGCCGCGAGATTCCAGCCATTTCGCCCACGCCTCCGTAACGAAGGTAGCTTACCTGACCCGCCTTTACCTTCCCAGTTCCGATCTGTCACACTGACCACTAGCCACCAACCACTGACCCATGGGCAAGATCCACGTCCTTCCCGAACGCGTTGCCAACCAGATTGCCGCCGGCGAGGTGGTGGAACGTCCTGCGTCGGTGGTCAAAGAGCTGCTGGAAAACGCGTTGGATGCAGGCTCGACGCGCATCCGCATCAATGTCGAGGCGGGCGGCAAGAAGCTCATCCAGATTATCGACAACGGCTGCGGCATGGTCCGCGACGACGCCATGCTGGCCTTCGAGCGCCACGCCACCTCGAAGATCAAGCAGACCGAAGACCTGCTCAACATTGCGACGCTGGGTTTCCGCGGCGAGGCGCTGCCTTCGATCGCCTCGGTCGCGCGCCTGCATCTCGAAACGCGAGCCGCGGAGGAAGCCGCCGGAACCATCCTCGAGATCAACGGCGGGAAGATAGTCCGCGTGGAAGAGGCCGGCCTGCCTCTGGGAACGTCGATCACTGTCCGTGATCTGTTTTTCAATACCCCGGCGCGCAAGAAATTCCTGAAGTCGGAATCCACCGAACTCTCGCACATCGCGTCGCTGGTGACCCACTACGCGCTGGCGCATCCGGAGAAACACTTCGAACTGCATTCCGCCACCAATGCGCTGCTGGTCGCCCCCCCCGTCGACGGCCACCGCGAGCGCGTGTACCAGGTGTTTGGGCAGGAGACTCTTGACCAGTTGATTCCGCTCGCAGCCGTGCAACCGCTGGCGCGCATTGGCCTGCCGCAGCCGCCACC
>Ga0182021_10000337_pt1 | contig 48523 bp, 51 predicted proteins | sample 612E3MmetaG_FD_120493 | JGI IMG/M metagenome (GOLD analysis project Ga0182021, IMG submission 120493) | Permafrost microbial communities from Stordalen Mire, Sweden - 612E3M metaG (Illumina Assembly) | ecosystem: Environmental > Terrestrial > Soil > Wetlands > Permafrost | place: Sweden... | reverse complement strand
CTCGTAGGATTTTTCGACAAATTTTCGAACCACATCATCGGGGTAGTGCTTGTATCCCACCAGATTCTGCCCGCGGAGAAGCATTTGTAAGGGAGTTTTTTTAATGAGGTTTTTTAGTTCAACCAAGCGTTCCCATGGATCTTCGTTGAGATAACGGATACAGGTATCGAAGGTAGCCCCTCCCCACACTTCTAGGGAAAAGAATCCCACATTATCCATTTCCTTGGCAATGGGTAACATATCTCTAGTTCTCATTCTAGTTGCCAGAAGTGATTGATGTGCATCTCGAAATGCTGTTTCTATGATCTTAATCTTTTTCATAGTGAACCCTCATAAAATAAATAATTATAATGTCTTGTATTAGATAGTCCAAACTCTAATATATATTATCATAATTTTAATATGATTACACTCAATTAATATTGATTTTTTTTTTAGATAAGGATTTTAGAAAATATTATCAAATTTATTTTATCATTGTACTTGACAAATTATGAAGTCATCATTTTGATACACTACTTTAATGAAATTGGGCAGTATTTCATTGATATGGGATGGGATATCTCCATTATAATAGACCAAAGGATAAAAATCTCCATCGTTAACTTCCTTAAAGTAGGGTGTTCCATTAGTAGAGTTGAAAGTCCATCTTTTATCTAATACAATATAACCAATTCCAGCACTTTTAAAGGCAGATTCGGGGATATTTTTGTTAAAATCCTCAAAACCATAATGTAGAGGCATACCTGTCTCTGTAACTAAAAAAGTGCCTGTAAAAAGATTGTTAGTTAATATAGATTTGCTTTTATCCCCATTTTCGTTAAACCAGCGTGCGAGATCAATCTCAGATGGTGATGGAGGAGCGATTTGAATATTTCCATATTGATTTTTAACACTAAATGTTGCTATTTTTGGGCTTTCAACTGTTAAAATACCGCTAAATGTGGCTAATACAAATATAGATATTAAAAATGATATTCTGAAGTTTTTTGATGAAAAATTTTTATAATTCTTTAATTTCAGATACACCTGACTTAAACCAAACCCGCCCAGTATGGAGAGTGGTAATAACAGATAAACAAGTACTCGGTAAGTTACGACGTTTACATCAAACCAATAGGCATTGCTTAAGAGAAACATGACAATTATCCAGGTAAAGATAACTATATCATTTTTTTCTAGTTTTTTGAATGCTACAATGGCTCCGACCAAGGCAAACGGTAAAACTATTACTCCTAAGTATCCAATGTAAGGTAATACACCTAGAGGTCGATTGTTGGAAATGGATGTGATAAATCCAGTTGAAGCTGTAAATCCAAGTTGGAGAATACTATTAATGATATATGGTGCAAAAATTAGAAGAGCCAATACCCCTGTAATAAGTAATGAAATAGGCAGAATGAGGAAAGCACCATAATCTTTGAAAATACTTTTATTGCGATAAAGAATTAATTCAATTATTGAAAATGAGGTAATTATTAAAAATAAGCTTAAAGATGCTGTTTCATGGGTTAAAATTATAATTGTAAATAATAATCCAGCTAAAACTGCATATTTAATTGATTTTTCTTTTAGGGAGTAGTAGTAAAAATAAACAGATAATGGAAGAAATATCAGAGCTAGATTTTCTGGCAGTGGAAGTATTATACGACTGAGTAATAAGCTTGATATTAATAAAAATCCAGCTGAAATTCCTGCTATAGTACCGTATAACTTTTTGCCTACGTATGTAACTGATAGTACTATAAACATGGCTAAGAAGGGTTGCATAGACCTAGCGATTTGGAATAAATCTACTTTAGTTATCAAACCTAAGTAAGCTAAAAGTAAATGGAATAGAGGGGGATAACCTATTTTTTGACCAACAGGTGAGTCTAAGAGAGGATCTGTTAATACAAAGCCGTATTTAGCATAAATTTGAGCATATTGGATGTGATAAATTATATCCCAGCTTAGTGGCCATTGATATTTTAATGTGGGGATTAGAGCTATTAAAAAGGCTATTATAGCTGGTATGATCCAGATTAAGTTTTTAAGCCGATTTTTATTAAGCATTTCGATTCACTAATTTTTTTTGGATACGTCTAATTGGGGATTAAAATTGATATGATTAGAATTTCGTTGCCGTAGAAGGATTATTAGTAGACTAAAAATAGTTGATATTCTTTTAATATGAATTTCTTTTATTTTCTTTCTTTTTTGAACTTTATAAACTTTGAAGATTTTTTCAGTATCTACCATAATGTTTATATTGTAGAGTGCACAACTGATTAATATCGGAAGAAGGAAACCTCTTTCCGGTTTAATAAAATTTATAGTAGAGAGTTTAAAATGGTAAGAAAAATAGCAATTTACGGAAAAGGTGGAATTGGTAAGTCAACAACCCAACAAAACACTGCTGCAGCGTTGGCTCATTTTCACGATAAAAATGTAATGATTCATGGATGTGATCCAAAGGCAGATAGTACCCGTCTGATTTTAGGAGGTAAAATGCAGACTACTATGATGGACACATTACGATTAGAAGGAGAAGAAGCATGTACTCCTGAAAACGTGGTTCAAACTGGATACGAGGGAATTAAATGTTGTGAATCTGGTGGTCCAGAACCCGGAGTCGGATGTGCAGGTAGGGGTGTAATAACCGCTATAACAATAATGGAAATGCACGGTGAGTATGAAAAAGATTTAGACTTCGTATTCTTCGACGTGTTAGGTGATGTGGTTTGTGGAGGATTTGCCATGCCTATAAGAGATGGAAAAGCCTCAGAAATTTATATTGTAGCCTCGGGTGAGATGATGGCATTATATGCTGCAAATAACATTTGTATGGGAATGGTAAAATACGCCGAACAGAGTGGAGTAAGACTAGGGGGAATAATCTGTAATAGCAGGAATGTGGATGGAGAAAAAGAGCTTATGAATGAATTCTGTGAAAAAATAGGAACTCAAATGATCCATTTTGTTCCAAGAGACAACATTGTGCAGAAAGCAGAATTCAACAAAAAATCTGTTATAGAGTTCAATGAAGAGTGCAATCAAGCCCGGGAATATACGGAATTAGCTCGTAAAATCGTTGAAAATGAAAATTTTGTTATCCCAAAACCTATGACAATGGAAGAGCTCGAGAATCTAGTTGTAAAATATGGTGTTATAGATTAACTAATGAATATTTGGATATAAGTTATTATTTAAGGAGATAAAAAAAAATGAAGATGATAAGAGCAATAATAAGACCTGAAAAAGCGGAAAAAGTGGTTGATGCGCTGGATGCAGCTGGACATGTGGCTCTTACTAAAATGGATGTCATAGGTCGTGGTAAACAGAAAGGTATTCAATTGGAATCCATCTATTATGATGAAATACCTAAAATGATGCTTATGCTGGTTGTAGAAGATAGTGAGATAAATCAAATTGTAGATTTAATAAATGAAAATGCGTTTACAGGCAATATAGGTGATGGAAAATTATTTGTAAGCCATGTAGATGAAGCATACACTGTTAGAAGTCGTAGTAAAGGTCTTTAAGGCCGTTGAGGTGTCAATTTTGAAAGAAATTATCGCTATAATACGCCCTAATAAAATGACTCGAACAAAAGAAGTCCTAGATTCATTAGGATTTCCTTCAATGACTGCAAATCGAGTTATGGGACGTGGTAAACAGAAGGCAATTCTAAATGAGGTTACATTTCAAATTAAAGAGCCAAAACTTCTAAAAGAAGAGGGAAGCATGAAGTACATTCCTAAAAGATTAATATCATTAGTTGTCCCAGATGAAGATGCATCATTAGTTGCTGAAGCTATAATGAAAGTTAATCATACTGGGCAATTCGGAGATGGAAAAATATTCGTCTGCCCTATAGAAGATGCGATTAGAGTTAGGACAAAAGAAACTGGAGAGGAAGCAATTTTATAATAATTATCCTCAATAATTCTAGAATTAAATACTTAATACTTATCAATTTTATAAACAGGAGAGTCAATTATGCCTTATAAACTTTTTGATGTTTCTAAAGATATTTCTGAAAGAAAGGAGCATACACTTGTAAAACATTGTCAGGATCCTGAAGATTGTCTCCCCAAATGTAACATAAAAACCGTTCCGGGATCCATGACTGAACGTGGATGTGCATTTGCTGGAGCTAAAGGAGTTATAACTGGCGCTATAAAAGACGTAGCCCACGTAGTACATTCACCAATCGGCTGTACCATGTACGGTTACGGGTCAAAAAGGTATCCCACAACAACTGAAATGCCAGATGGAAGTACATTCCCAGTAAAAGATTTTAATATTAAATATATAATTGGCACAGATTTACAGGAATCTGACGTGGTATTTGGGGGTATGAAAAAGCTTCGTCAAGCAGTTCGCGAAACTAATAAGGAATTCCCATTTGTTACTGCAATCTATTTATATGCCACCTGTACTACTGGATTAATTGGAGATGATATGGATGCAGTGGCTAAAGAAATGCAGGAAGAACTAGGTAAGCCAGTTATAGCATTCAACGCACCTGGATTTGCAGGTCCAAGCCAATCCAAAGGACATCATGTGGGAAACCACACTCTATTTGATAATTTAGTGGGTACTACAGAGCCCCCAGCAATAACACCCTACGATATAAACCTTATTGGTGAATATAACATCGATGGAGACCTTTGGTTACTTAAAGAGTATTTTAATGAAATAGGCATAAACGTTCTAAGCACCTTTACTGGAGACTGCAGCCACAATGAGATAGGCTGGATGCACAGGGCAAAATTAAGCGTAGTAAGATGCCAAAGATCATCCACATACATTGCAGATCTTATTGAGGAGAAATATGGCATTCCTTATATTAAGACAGACTTTTTTAGTACAGAATATTGTGCAAAGAATTTAATAGCCGTAGCTAAATTTTTCGGTCTTGAAGATAAAGCAAAACGGGTAATAGCTAAAAGAATGGCTAAAGTAAGGTCTGAACTCGAATTCTATAAAGAAAAATTAAAAGGAAAAAAGGTTTTCATCTTTTCGGGAGGACCTAAAAGTTATCATCTTTCTGTACCATTGGAAAATGAGTTAGGTATGGAGACCACTGGAGTATCATCCATGTTTGAACACGAGGATGGATACGAAAAAATGAAAAGTAGAGTAAAAGAAGGTGGATTAGTAATAGACGATCCGAATACGATGGAGTTGGAAGAGCTTGTTGAAGATTATGATATAGATTTAATCCTTGGTGGCGTAAAAGAGAAATATCTAGTCCATAAATTAGGAGTGCCATCTCTTCTGATTCATTCATATGAAAATGGACCGTATATTGGATTTGAAGGATTCTTAAACCTTGCGAAAGATATGTATTCCGCCATCTACAATCCCGTATGGAATTTCGTTGAATTCCAAGAAACTGAAGATCCGGACATTAAAGAGGAGGTAACAACTTGAGCGTAAATATTATAAAAAAAGAAAGAAACGCCATAATAAATCCTCTTAAAACCTGCCAGCCATTAGGAGCAATGTATGCAGTTACAGGAATTAGAAGAGCAGTTCCATTGGTCCATGGTTCTCAAGGATGTTCTACATTTGTTAGATACTCATTATCTCGTCATTTCAGAGAACCTTCAGAAATCGCCGTAACTTCACTTCATGAGGATGCCGCAGTTTTCGGTGGGAGAAGAAATCTTGTGGAAGGTCTGCAAAACGTTGCAATAAGGCTTAAACCAGATTTAATCGGCGTAATTACCACTTGTTCCAGTGAAATTATAGGTGATGATATAATCGGATTTATCCGATCAGCGAAGGATGAATTAAAGCAGAAAATTGGTGAAGCAGAAACAGAGAAAATAAAAATAGTACCAATAAGTACTCCTAGTTTCGTGGAAACGCATCTGAAAGGTTACGATAATGCAATTAAAGCTTTAGCAGATCATGTGGCTGAACCTTCAGAACCTAATGGAAAAATTAATATAATTCCTGGAATGGTAAATCCTGGTGATGTCAGGGAAATAAAGCATATTCTAAGACTTATGGATGTAGATGGTATTATACTCACCGATATTTCAGATCCATTTGATTCACCTCTCAGACCATCTACAGCGGAGTACAAGCCATATTATCCAAAAGGAGGAACCAATGTAGAGGAGATTGTTGATTCTGCTAATAGTTCAGGTACTATATCCCTCACTAAATATGCAGGTTCAGGGGCTGTATCATTGGAGAAAAAATATAAAGTACCTGCAGAATTAGGTCCGATTCCTATAGGAGTTCAAAATACTGATCAATTCTTGAGGAATTTGAAGAAACTCACAGGTAATGATGTAACCGATGAAATATTAGATGAAAGAGGTTTATTAATAGATTCCATGGCGGATTTCGCTTCCAGGTATCTGCATGGTCGTACAGTTGCCATCTACGGAGATCCGGAAATCACTTCTGGAATGGCTCGATTTGTTGGTGAGCTAGGCATGGAACCTAAACTAGTTCTCACCGGATCTAATAGTCAGGACTTTGTTAAAGACGTGGAAAAAGTAGCAGCCGAAACAGGTGCTGAGATAGATACCATGGTAGGACAGGATTTACGGGCAATGGAGGTATATTTAAAGGATAATCCAGTTGACCTAATGATAGGCAACTCCGATGCAAGACTCATGGCTAAGGAATATGGAATTCCACTTGTAAGGGTGGGTTTCCCAGTTTATGATCGCGTAGGATATCACAGACGTCCTATTGTTGGTTACAAGGGAGGTATACACCTCATAGATTTAATAACTAACACTGTACTCGAGAAGTACTATGAACATGAACACTGGAAACTTCAACAATAAAAAAAAGGAGAAAATTTTAGGAATTAAATTAAATTTAGAATTATTTGGGGTATTAATAAATGGAACCAAAAATTGAACAAATCATTGACACATTTGAATCTCGTAAGAAGCACATGTGCATAAAAGGGGATGAAATATCCATTCCTGATTGTAATAAAGCCACTTTACCAGGCACAGTAACCCAGAGAACATGTGTTTTTGGAGGTGCAAGAATCGTATTGATGCCAATAACTGATTCAATCCATTTAGTACATGGACCCATAGGCTGCGCCTCCTGTACCTGGGATATAAGGGGAAGTAAATCTTCCAGAGCAAATCTCTACAAAAAAGGATGTTCTACAGATATGGGGGAGAAAGATATAATTTTTGGAGGTGAGAGGAAGCTATTTGAAACCATAATTGAACTTTACAAACTATACAATCCCGGAGCAATATTTGTATATGCTACGTGTGTTTCAGGCGTAATTGGTGATGACATAAAAGCAGTATGCAAAAAATCAGAGGAAATAACTGGAATTAGAATTGTACCAGTACAATCTGAAGGTTTCCAGGACTACAATAAGACTAAAGGACATTGGATAGGCTGTGATGCTTTACTAGATTATGTAATCGGTACAAAGGAACCGGAAAAAACCACACCTTACGACATTAACATTGTAGGTGAATTTAACGTTGCAGGGGATCTCTGGGGAATAAAGCCTCTATTTGAAGAGATGGGTGTTAATATAATCAGCACTATCACCGGGGATTCATATGTGGATGAAATAGCCCTAGCACATAGAGCCAAGCTCAATATAGTCCAATGCCAGAAGTCTTCAAATTATTTGGCGGATAAAATGGAAAAGAAGTATGGAATACCCTCTATAAAAGTTAATTTCTTTGGAATTAAGCAAACCATAAACTCCTTAAGAGATGTTGCGGATTTCTTTGGCGATGAAGAAATGATGGAAAAGACCGAGGAGATAATTAAATCAGGATTAAATGACGTTGAACATAAAATAAAAGAATATAAAGAAAGATTAACTGGGAAAACTGTTGCCTTGTACGTGGGAGGTAATAAAGCCTGGTCTTTGGTAAGAGCTTTTGAAGAAGTAGGTATGGATGTTATATTGTCTGGAACAAAGAATGGAATGAAAGAAGATTATGAAAGAATTAAAGACACCGTAAGAGATGGTACAGTAATCGTAGATGATGCAAATTCCAATGAATTAGCCTTACTTCTTAAAAAATACAAGCCAAATCTACTTATATCCGGGGCTAAAGAGAAATATATCTCTCTAAAACTGGGAATTCCCTTCTGTGATTTCAACCACGACCGTATATCTGCATTTGCAGGTTTTAATGGTTTCATAAGTTTTGCAAAAGAAGTAGATGCATCAGTTTCAAGTCCAGTATTTGATTTAACCTCTAAAAAGTTGGAGGATCTAAAAAATGTATCATGATAAAAAATTTTCTGTAATAAATCCCTCCAAAATGTGCCAGCCTATGGGAGCGATTCAAGCCCTCCTAGGAATAAAGGATACAATACCAATTATCCACGGCTCTCAAGGCTGCAGTACATATATGAGATTTCAACTAACCAGACACTTTAGAGAACCTATAGAAGTTGCATCAACATCGATGAATGAGAAAACCGTGATTTATGGGGGAGAATTCAATTTACTTAAAGCACTTAAAAATATAACTGAAAAACAATCCCCAACCTTAATCGCGGTTACATCAAGTTGTCTAACTGAAACAATAGGGGACGATATGGCAGGGATCATAAGAAAATTTGAAGATGTAAACATAGGCAAAGAACTGCCTATGATTATTCCAATTTCAACCCCAAGTTATGCCGGATCACATATTGAAGGATATGATAATACTATAAAAGCATTGGTTGAAAATTTAGCATCCTCCTCCACGGCAAATGGAAAAATCAACATAATTACAGGTAATATATCCCCCGCAGATGTAAAGGAAATCAAAGCATTACTAAACGATCTCAAATGCGAAAGTATTATCCTAACTGATACTTCAGAAAACCTTGATGCACCCCTATCCGAATCAACATTGAATTTATATGATGAAGGTACAACTATTGAGGAGATAGAGGATACAGCTAATTCACTTGGTACTATAGCTCTATCCAAACATGCAAATTCTGCAGGGGTAATCCTAGAAAAAAAATTCGGAGTTAAATCTATTTCAGGACCTCTTCCTACCGGCGTTGAAAATACTGATAGCGTTATAAATTTTTTATGTAAATTTGATGACCTTGAAGTATCAGAAAGCATAGAAAAAGATCGTGGTAGATTAATTGATGCAATGGTGGATGCACATTCCTACAACTACAGAAGAAAGGTAGCTATATTTGGAGATCCCGACTTTGTATCTGGAATGACTAATTTCACTTCAGAAATGGGAATGACACCATCTATTTTGTGCACTGGAGTGGAAAGTAAAAGATTTATCGAAGACGTTAATTTTATTTCAGATAAGAAAGGATTAAATCCTGTTATTTTAGCAAACGGTGACCTCTATGATTTACATCATAAAATTAAAGAAGTTGGAGTCGATATACTAATTGGAAATTCTTATGGAGCCAGTATTGCCCAAGAAGAAAACATTCCACTTTTCAGAGCAGGATTCCCAGTATTTGACAGATTAGGAGCACAAAGAATATCAATTTTAGGATATGAAGGTGGTATTAACTTTGTTGATAAAATAACGAACACAATCCTTGACTATTACTATGATGAAGCAGGATATGAGATAACAGAGGAAGAATCCTATGAATCAACTCGAAGGGAATTATTTGCAAAGGAGGAGATTTAAAAATGAAAATCGCTGTGGCATCTACTAATGGTAAACTTGTAGATCTGCATTTCGGAGATGCTAATCAGTTTTTAATATTTGAAATTGAAGAAGGAGAAGGCAAATTCCAGGAAATAAGAGAAAAAACTGATCTACCCTTAAATAATCACACAAATCGCTGGGTAGCATCCATTGATCTTATAAATGATTGTAAAACAGTTATCTGTAACAAAATAGGTAATGAACCCACAATTGAACTGAGAAAAATGGGAATAAAACCCATAAAACTTGACTGTGAAGTTAAAATGGCAGTTAAGGAATGTTCCAAACATTTATTGAGTTAAAAAAAATTCTATGAATATTAAATATAAATTTTAATAGTTATATCGGGGTAATTCATAATGGCACTAATCGTGCTTGATTATAAAAACTGTGAAGGCTCTAAATGTGGAGCATGCGCATATGTATGCCCAACCAATGTTTTCACAATTGAAGAAGGCACCATATCCATAAAATCGCCTGATTTTTGTAAATTATGCGGTAACTGTTTAGAAATCTGTCCCCATGCCGCCCTAAACATCAAAAGATCATTATAATGAACTATAAATTTCTAAAAAAAGGAGTAAAATAATGCCTGAAGTAAACATTAATCATGAAAAATGTAACGTAACTAAATGCGGTGAATGTGTAGATGCATGTTCCATGGAAATTCTGAAAGTTAATAACGATAAAATAGAATTAAACCACCCAGAAGACTGTAATTTACGCGAAACTTGTCTGTATGTATGTCCCAATGGAGCTATAAACCTAGAATAATATTTAGAACTCTAAAATTCAGCCCTAATTTTTATACTGGAATTAAAAGAACTTTTTATTTAATACTATAAAATATATGATAAATTTCTAAATATTAATAATGAGGAATTTTTTTTGAAAACTATTATTACCACATGTACTCGTGATTGCCCGGGTTCCTGCAGCATTTTAGCCCTAGTAGAAGGAAATAAAATTATTAAATTACGTGGAAATCCTGAACATGATATTACCGCAGGATTCCTCTGCAAAAATACATCTCATTACCTTGAAAATTATTTTTATAATTCTAAAAGAATTCTTCATCCACTTTTGAAGGAAAACGGTGAATGGAAAAGGATAAGTTGGACTGAAGCATTAAATATCGCAGCCTCTAAGATCTCTGAAGTTATCGAAGAATATGGAAGCTCAGCCATCCTTTATTATCAGGGCTTCGGCGCTCGTACAGCTCTACAAGCAATGAATAAAAGATTTTTTAACTTATTAGGTGGAGTAACAACCACTTACGGTACAGTATGTGGTGGAATAGGTCATGCAGCTCTTGAACATGATTTTGGAGTGAAGATTTCCCATGATCCTATTGATCAACTTAACAGTAATTTCATAATAATATGGGGTAGAAATCCTGCAGTCACTGACGTGCATTTATGGAGAATTTTAAGAAAAGCCCAGAGAAATGGAACCAAACTAGTTGTTATAGATCCAGTTAAAACAAAAACCGCCAGATATGCTAACTTATTCATCCAGCCAGCACCCAGATCAGATTCTCATCTTGCTATGGTAATTATTAAACTTATTTTAGATAATACTCTGCAAGATCAGGGATTCCTAGAGAAATATACTCACAATTTCCATTCATTTAAGAAAATACTGGATCAATATCCTCTTGAAATTCTAGCTAGGGAATGTGATGTTGATATCAAAAAATTAAAAGAATTAGCAATGGATTACGCGAAAGGTAAACCTTCAAGTATTATTGTCGGATGGGGTGTGCACAGATATAAACAAGGACATCTTGCTCTTCACATGATGGATGCTCTTGCTGCCATAACAGGCAACATTGGCGTTTCTGGAGGGGGTGTCACTCAAGGTTTTGAAGAATATGAATATTTTGATTTCTCTTTAGAAATGAATAAACTGGGAAAGAATCAGAGAAAGTTACCCATGCCTAAAATCGGTGAAGCTATATTAGAAACTGTTAATCCTCCTATAAAATTAATATTCTTAGCTTCAGGCAATCCAATTAACCTTAATCCTAATTCATTGAAGGTTAAAAAAGCCTTTGAAAGTGTTGATTTTGTTATCATTATTGATCATTTCTTAAATGACTCTTCAGAATCTGCAGATTTGTTCCTGCCGGCTACCACATTTCTAGAGGAAGAAGATTTAATGGGAAGTTTTGGTCACAATTGGATATCACCCCTTAATCCAGTAATTCCACCCCAAGGTGAAGTGAAATCCGAATTTGAAATATTCCAACTACTTTCGCAGAGATTAGGTTTTGCAGATAAAATGAGTGGAAAACCCCGTGAATGGCTTGAAAAACTGGCTTACCCCATTTTAGGGAGAGGATTCAGCTTAGAATCTATACAGAATAAACCAGTGAAATTAGTTTCGGTTAATCAAATTCCCTATTCTGATAAAAAATTTAAAACAGAGTCTGGACTTTTTGAATTCATAGATGATTTTAATTATCTTGATAATGAAAAAAATGGATTATATCAATTATATCTTCTCTCCACTTCACCTGAGGATTGGGTAGGTTCAGTTATTCCTGAATCAGAAATGGAAGAAGGTCTTCTGGAAGTGAAGGTACATCCCCTAGTATTAGAGGAAAATAAATTAAATGATGGAGAGGTTGCTTACTTAGAATCACGGATTGGAGAACTTAAAGTCAAGATTAAAGAAAGTGAAGATGTAAGACCGGACTTTGTTTTAGCTTACAAGGGAGGGTGGATGAAATATGGGAAGAATATCAATGTTTTAACTGAGGATATGATTAGTGAAAAGGGTGATGGAGCTCCCTATTATGAGACTATGGTTAAACTCAAAAAAAAGAATTAAAATAAGTGAATATTTATGATTTACTAATAAAATTTTAAATTTATTTTTCTCTATTTCCCATTATAAATTCTTCAACCATTTCTTTGGCTTTATCATCAGTGAATTGCTGAGGAGGATGCTTCATAGTATAAGCGGATATTGAAGTAAGAGCCCCACCAATACCTCTTTGAAGGGCTAATTTACAGCATCTAATAGCATCTATAACACAACCAGCTGAGTTAGGTGAATCTTCAACACTCAATCTTAATTCAATGTTCATAGGGATGTCTCCGAATGTTTTACCCTCCATGCGCAGGAAGCATAGTTTATTATCCTTCTGCCATGCAACATAATCACTAGGCCCGATGTGAATGTTTTCAGGATCAAGTCTAGTTTCCAAAACAGATTGCACTGCTTCAGTTTTCGATTCTTTCTTAGAATCCAGTCTACTTTTATTTAGCATGTTAAGGAAGTCCGTATTCCCACCAGTATTGAGTTGATATGTCCTCTCCAGTTTCACACCTCTGTCTCGGAATAAATTAGCTAAGGTTCGGTGAGTTATAGAGGCTCCTATCTGGGCTTTAATATCATCTCCAATAATGGGTAAGCTTCTTTCTTCAAATCGAGAAGCCCATTCCGGATTACTTACTATGAAAACTGGCATATTATTTATAAAGGCTAATCCCGCCTCTAAGGCGCATTCAGCATAGAATCGAGTAGCTTTTTCGGATCCCACTGGAAGATAGTTTAGAATTATTTCCGCTCCACTGTCCTGGAGTATTTTTATTATATCTTCTTTTTCTTTTTCTCTTTCCTCTGAGACAATGAAGGTGTGGTTATCATCATATTCTGCCATGTGGGGTGCTACACCATCTAATGTTTTTCCCATGATGACTTTGACTCCTATTTTAGGGATGTCATCGCAGAATATCTTCGTGCAGTTGGGTTTTGCAAATATGGCTTTGTCTAGATCTTCTCCCACTTTTCGCTTGTCTATGTCTATGGCTGCAACAACCTCTATGTCTGATGGCTGATATCCGCCAATCTCCCAGTGCATCAAGCCAATAGCATCTTCAGGGGTTTTATCTTTATAATAATAAATTCCCTGTATCAGTGAGCTTGCACAGTTACCAATACCAATAATGGCGATTTTAATGTTCTCCAATTCAAAACACCTTCTAAGAAGCACTATTTATAAAAGAATTTGTTAAATTGTGCTACTATAATATTATTTTAAAATTAATAATATAAATTCGTAAATCTATAAGCTGGAAAGTCTCTTAAAACTATTATTTGCTTATTATATATTAAAGGTTTCGATCAACTCTCATTAAATTCTTATTAAAAAAAAGAGACTATTTAAAACATCTCTATAATCCAAATAAGAGATTTATTAATATTTGAACATGAATAAACTAACATGATTTAAATTTATAAATTTTGAATAAATAAAAATAAATTTAAATCATTTATTAGGATTCTTTAAAGTTTACGTTGCTCTATTTCCAGCCCTCTCATACAATAAAAGTTGTAAATAACTCCAATTTTAAATTTAGCTGCAAAAGGACAAGTAGGGCACATACAGCCTTTCTCCTTTTCAATACAATCACTTTTACCCCTCAGACAAAAAATATTTTCTCCAGCCTCCTTTGCGCATTCATTAAAGGTGGGGCAGATAGGACAAACACAATCCACTGCTAATTCTTCGATTTTTTCCCTTTTATTATCATCAGACATTTCATTTAACTGATTTGTTAATTCCTCAAAGCTATCCATAAGATTATCACCTAAAAAAATATTCTCTTTTTAATTCATAAAATCTTTAATAATATTTTTACTTTTATATAAAATAAAAGAATCCATTTTTTTTACATTATTTTAATGTACCGTAATTTATTTGCGTTGATTCCTTTCCGGACCTCTTATACAGTAAGTGGTATACATGGCTCCGAAATTCAATCTTCTTGCAAATGGACAGGGAGTGCACATACATTCAATTCTGTCACTAATACATTCTTTACTCTCCCCTAAAACACAAAAAAGTACTTCACCCGCTTCCTTTGCGCATTCATTATATGTAGGGCAGATGGGGCAGATACATTCCTCTTTAATCAGTTTTAATTCTTCACTTCTTTCATCTTCAGAAAGATCGAGCAAAGATTGGCAGAATTCTTCGAAATCGTCCATAATCCTAAAACTCCTTCTATTACTTACAAAGAAATTTTTTTTTAATACTATGTTATTTTCTCTTCATTAAAATATTTAATAATTTCTGATTATTTAATGAGAATATTTAGAAGGATTTTAATTAAAATTAGTCCCTTATTTCAATAATTCATTTTTTTTAGGAAAATTAAATAAGAGGGTACTTAGATTTTTTATAAATTGAACATGGAGGTGGTTTAATTAAGTTTCTAAGTACCCTCGTAACTAATGAATTTAGTTACATTAAAATTTTTGATGATTTATTTCAGATTTTTACATTGAAATACTCTTTTTTTAGATTAATAACTGAATCTCCTGTCTTATTATATCAAAAGCTTTATAAAAATAGTTTTTCCCAATTTAAACCAAGTTATGCCCAGATTAACCCAGTTTATACAAAAATTCATTAATAAAAATTTTTTTTTAAGAATAATAGATTTTATTTTTTAATTTCTAAAAAAGGCATGAAAAGCGTAAAATAAAAAAAAAGATTTAATGAAGGTTTAAAAGAAAAAAAGGGCCCACACATTTATATTTTTGATCATCAACCGTAATATTAATTATTTATAACTAATTCTTAAAAGAGTAGCTAAAGCTACTAATTGACTTATGTTAATAAGCAGTAACGGAAGGTGACTTGGATTTTCCGTGGGAGGGCCTGGAGGTGGAGATGGAGAGCCTAAAAATCCCAGGGAAAGGATGTTTTGAATTAATAAAAATATTCCAAAGACTAAAAGACCAATAGTATATTGCGATTTCCATTTACGATAATTCTGCCAGTATATAGAAAGTAAAACTAATAACATACAAACATTAGCGAAAGCCACTCCAAAACCTATGTCACTGTACAACAATTTTTTAACCTCCTAATTAATATCATTAAATATCTTTTTCTTCCTCTGAAACTTTCCAGATTTCTTTAAATGATTCAAAATTATCCTTCATTACATTTGAAAGCATGTAAACGGTACCGTATTGTCCATCACCAGATGATCTAACGATATTATTTTTAATTAATACATCCATATGATGTCTCACAGTTTTATAATCTAAATTCAGATTTTTAGCAAGTTGATTAGCATTATATGGTCTAGAATTCAATTCATTTATAATTCTAGCACGATTAATACCTCCCCGGGTCCCGGCTATCAACCACCAAATAATATCTTCCATTTGAAATCACTATTCGAAATAAATATAATGGATGCTTTTTTTTATGGTTAGAAAAAAACCTATTATTAATTTACTTTCTTTTGATTAAAGCTATAATATTTCCTATTTCTTTGATTACATATTTTTTTGAATTAAAAAAATTTTTTTTAGAAATCTTTAAATATTATTATTCTACATCTATTATATTATATGAATATAATATCCGATATTGAAGTGTCTATACTAGGATTGTTATATGAGGAACCACAGTATGGCTATCAAATTGAAAAAACTATTGAAGCCTGGGGAATGCGTAATTGGACTCAGATAGGATTCTCCTCCATTTACTACGTCCTAAAGAAATTAGAGAAAAAGGGAATTGTTGAATCAAGATTGGAGAAAGTGGAAGGAAAACCCTCACGTAAAGTTTACACTATCACTGAACAGGGGAGAACCGCTATGAAAGAAAAGGTTCAGGATCTTCTTTCATGGAATAAAAAGGTAATATCACCTTTCGATTTAGGCATTGCTTATCTTACTGTTTTAGAACCTAAAGAAGTGCATAAATGCCTGGAAAATTATATAAAGTCAATGGATGGGCGGATCAAATTTTTAGAAAGCTCTGTAAAGATGCAAGAAGATTTAGAAGCTCCGAATCATGTGATAGCGCTATTCAGCAGACCACTTGCTCATTTAAAAATTGAAAAGGAATGGGTTGAAAACTTCATCAAAGAAAATATGGAAAATAAATAAATTCTATGAAAAAAAATGATAGAAATTTAAATTAAGTTTTCAAATTAGGGATTTAGGGTAATATTAAATGACGAATAAAAAAAAGTAAGGTGGGATAAATAAATGGAAATAAAAGAGAAGATAAATAGAGGAAAAACAGGTGGCTTATATATCATTTAAAGGATCCTACGATGAAGTCCCGGTTTTATTGGGGGAAATAGTGGGTTTTATAGGAGCACCCATGGAAATATATCTAAGTGATCCTAACGAAGTTCCGGAGAATGAACTTTTAACCGAGGTTTGATTCACTGAAATTAAAAAATAGTTTTAAAAAGAGATATAAAATAGAATAGTTTTTAATGGGTGGTTAAATTTGCCAAAGATAGACTTAAAAAGGGAGAATAAGGAATTTTATAATTCATCCACAAAAGAAGTTTCTATTGTAGATGTTCCTGAGATGAATTTTTTTAATGATAGATGGTCAAGGAGACCCAAACACGTCACAAGAATATCAATATGCGATGGAATCATTGTTTCCAGTATCTTACAAGGTGAAATTTATAAGTAAAAAGATGAAATCGCAGGATTACGTGGTAATGCCTCTTGAAGGGCTCTGGTGGGTTCCTGATACGGAGGATTTCAGCATTGAAGATAAAAGTAGCTGGAATTGGACCGTAATGATAAGACAACCTGGATTTATAGCTAAAAGATTGATAAACGAGGCAATTGAAGAAGTGGAAAAAAAGAAAAATCCACAAGCACTTTCCAAGATACGATTTAAAAACCTCCATGAAGGATTATCAGCACAAATAATGCATATAGGTCCTTATTCTCTGGAAGGACCAACAGTTGAGAAACTACACGGTTTTATTAAGGAAAAAGGCTACGATTTTGATGGTAGTAAGCCTGGCGAGAATCATCATGAGATATATATAAGTGATGTGCGTAGAACAAAACCTGAAAGACTTAAAACAATCATAAGACAACCCATAAAAATTAGGGGATAAAATTTTGAACAGAGTTTTGAGAATACTGGTATTCGGATTTTTAGTGTGGTTAACACCATTTCTGGTTTCTTTGGTAATATATCCACTGAGAATTCCTTTTTACCCTCTTTTTGAATCAATCATGTCAGTGATTGTAACTATATCTGCAGTAATATTTTCATATTTCTATTTAAAAAACATAGAGACAAGTTTTATCCGGGAAGGCGTAATAATTGGTGGGATATGGTTTATAATAAGCATTATTATAGATTTATTCTTGTTTTTACCATCAAGTCCCATGCATATGAGTTTATCAAATTATATCATGGGTATAGGTCTTAAATACTTAATCATACCTACTATAACTATCGGATTTGGATATATGATTCAAAACAAGATTAGAGAAAAAATTTAATTTTGAACAATTTAATTGAAATAAAAAAAAATTGGGGTTTAATGATGATTTATAGGGAGTGAAATGTTCTATGAATAGAATTTTAAAATTAGTAGGTTATGGATTCTTAGTATGGTTAATACCAACCTTGATTACAACAGCTTTGATATATTTACCATTTACAGAATCCCTATTCGATATAATATCCGCATTAGCTATAATTATAAGCGTGGCGTTGTTTTCTTATTTATATTTTAAGGATGTTACTACTAATTTTATTAAAGAAGGGATTATAATTGCTATTACTTGGATAATCATCAGCATAATCTTCGATTTAATAATGATAATAGTAGGAGTTTCACACACTAGTATAATAGACTATGCATTGCGTGTAGTACCTTTATATGTAATAATACCAGCCATAACAATTGGTTATGGTTTACAATTAGATCATAATAACAAAAAGAATATTTAAAAAAACATTTTTTTAGAAGAATTAGAAATATTCAAGTTTCCTACAGTAGAATAAAAAAAATTTATTCTTAACCAAAAAATTTTTTCTACTGCACAATAATGCTTATCAATCTAGTTGATGTTAGAATTAATTAATTTTAGATTGGAGGATTTTTACATTTCTATGGAATATGAAGATATAATCCAGGAACTGGATTTACTGTCAAACCCTGAAGATGTTAAGGGTATGATGAGGTTTGGGATAAATTCAAAAAAAGTTTATGGAGTAAGAATACCCGAACTCCGTCGTATAGCTAAAGAAGCTGGAAAAAATCATGAACTAGCAGCGAAACTTTGGGATGCAGGTTATAATGAAACCAAAATACTTGCAAGCTTGATTGAAGACCCTAAAAAAGTTACAGAAGACCAGATGGACAAATGGGTTATAGGATTTAACTCATGGGATATCTGTGACCAGTGCTGTAATAATTTATTTCATAAAACTCCGTATGCATATAAAAAAATTTTTGAATGGAGTGAAAGGAATGAAGAATTTGTTAAAAGGGCTGCTTTTACTTTAATAGCTGTTTTAGCGGTGCATGATAAAAAATCGGATGATAATAAATTTAAACAATTTTTCCCATTAATTATAAGAGAATCAACTGATAACCGTAATTATGTTAAAAAAGCTGTTAACTGGGCTTTAAGGCAGATAGGAAAGAAGAATAGAAATCTTAATAATGAATCCTTAAATGTTGCTATGCAAATCCAGAGAATCGATGATAAAAGTGCTAAATGGATAGCGGCAGATGCTTTACGAGAGCTTCGAAGCGAAAAAATTCAAGAACGATTAAAATAAACAATAAAATAATATTCTAAGGAAATCCCCCATGAAATCGAGTGTTGAATTCTTCTTTTTTTTTAATCATTATGGTTTTATTTCAGGATATCCTGCTTTTCTCCAAGCATCCATGCTACCTAACACGGTTACAACATCAGTATAACCATTCCTCAGCAGAATACTGCCTGCTATAGTGGATTTATTACCCGCATCACAGTAAATCACTATCTTTTTATTACGGGGTACCTGGTCTAATCGATCCTTTAAATATCCTAAATAAATGTGATGAGCATCTTTAATATAACCAGCTTCCCAATCAGTGATTTTTCGGACATCTAATAGGAATATTGATTCATCACCCTGATTTTCTCTAAGTTCCTGTACAGACCATAAATCCAGTTTTTCAATAGGTTCCGCGTGCATATACCATTTACTGAATCCTCCACCGAGATATCCGTAAATATTATCATATCCCAGACGAACCAGGTATCTACGAACCTCGTCAATGCTTTCACCATCTTCATCAACTATAATGATGGGGTCCTGGTAATTAAGCATCCAACCCGCATAGGCAGGAGCACCATCCTTCCAAATACTTAAAATTTGAGGCATGTGTCCCCCACCATAACTAGTGGGTTTCCTAACATCAATAATTTGAACCCCATTTTCTTTTAACTGTTTAACTTCACTTACTTTTAAAACTTTTAATTCCGGAAGCCTGCAAATAAGATCAGGTCCTTTTAAGTTAATATCAACCATTTTATCAAAATATGGGGGATAATAAAGTTTTTCATTAATCTTATTCTCAATAAATTCATCTTGACTGTAACTTAGAATGGGAGTATTTCTTACCTCGTATCCAATAGTAGTGAGCTCCTGTTCCCGTATATCCGCCCCACAAACCGACCCTGCACCATGAGCCGGGCATAGAATCACATGATCACCTAAGGGTAGTATTTTATGGAAAATACTGTTATAAAGATTTTCAGCTAACCTTTTTTTCTCTAATGCACCGTAAAGGTCAACTCTACCAGTCTCCCCGGCAAATAGAGCATCACCAGTAAAGATCAGGTAAACATCTTCTGAGACATCTTTATCCGTCACTGTGATAGATATGCTTTCATCCGTGTGACCGGGTGTATCTATAATTTCCAGTTCAATGGATCCTAACTGGAATTTATCCCCTTCATACGCGGGGGTTCCATAAGTGAAATCGAGATTGGATCCATGATAAACTTCCGCATTCACAATTTCTCTTAGTTCAATTGAGCCTATAGTGTAATCTTCGTTGCGGTGTGTTTCGAATATGTATTCTATTTTTAGATTATTCCTTTCTGCAATTTCCAAGTATACGTCACAATCTCTACGTGGATCAATAACTGCTGCAGAACCATTAGATCCTATAAAATAGGATTTATGGGCGATCCCCTTAGATTTCACTGTTTCAAATATCATAGTTCTTATACCCTATTTACAATTTTTTTTTAATATATTAAAATTAATTTTAATCTATTATTCCCGATTTTAATGACCATACATGTATTTAATTATGGAAAGCATAGGATATAAAATTTTATTCATCAAATATCAAACAAAAAAATATATTATACTTAATTTATAAATAATATATAAATTAAAAATAATTTTTTTGTAACTATAAAAAATTTAAATAATAGGTCTATTTTCATTTTTTTTACAATAAAAGCTAGTGATGAGGTGCTCGTTTATGGATTATATGATTGAAACAAGTGATGTTACTAAGAGATATGGTGATTTTATCGCGGTTGATTCTGTTAATCTTAAAGTTCCAAGAGATAGCGTATTTGGTGTTTTAGGCCCTAATGGCGCTGGTAAAACCACTTTAATATCAATGCTCTGTACTATCCTGCGTCCCACTTCCGGAAGGGCTGTAGTGAATGGATATGATGTTGTGAAAAATTCTAAGGATGTTAGGGCTTCTATTGGAATTGTTTTCCAGTCGCGTGCGTTAGATGACATGCTCACTGGAAGGGAACACTTACAAATGCATGCTTCACTCTATGGTGTGCCTAGTGAATTGCGGAAGCAACGTATAGAAGAAGTTTTAGACTTGATAGCATTAGGTGATAAAGCTGATGAATTCACTAAGACTTATTCTGGCGGTATGAAACGAAGGCTTGAGATTGGGCGGGGTTTAATCCACCATCCTAAGGTTCTTATTTTAGATGAACCTACATTAGGATTAGATCCTCAAACACGGGAAAATATATGGGGATACATTAGTAAATTAAACAAAGCTGAAGACATCACCGTTCTGATGACCACTCACTACATGGATGAAGCAGATAAACTCTGTGATCAAATAGCTATCATGACCCACGGACAAATCATCAAAGAAGATTCTCCCCTCAATTTAAAACGAGAATTAAAGGCCGATACCATCACTATACAGGTTGATGAACCGGATAAATTCATTAAGGAAGCAGAAAATCTGGATTTTGTTAAGAAAATCTTTGTAGAGGACACTGAAATTAAATTGATGGTTGAACGGGGTGAAAATCTGATAACTACTCTAGTGAATTTTGCAAACAAGAACAATATTACAGTGAACTCAATCGAACTAACACACCCTAATTTAGAAGATGTTTTCCTAAACTACACGGGAACCACTATAACTGATAGAGGTGTATAAATATGCCGGAATTAGAGGGAATATATACTATCTGGCTCAGGGAGGCGAAAAGATATATACGTGCACGTTCTCGAATATTAACTTCAGTAGTAACTCCCCTTTTATGGCTTATAATCTTTGGATACGGATTAGGTTCAGCTTTAAAGTTCGTTACAATTACCGGAGGATATAAAGCCTTCATTTTTCCCGGTATCATAGGTCAGACTATCCTGTTTACCGCTATTTTTTCAGGAGTTTCAGTGATTGTTGACAGGCAATATGGATTCTTGAAAGAAATCATGGTAGCACCTATAAGCCGTCCATCAATTGTTTTTGGTAAAGCACTTGGTATCAGCACCGCCGCCATAATTCAAGGAGTAATATTACTCCTTTTATCCTTCATAGTTGGAGTGACGATGACTCCAGTTATTTTCGTGTTAAGCTTCTTGTTCATGATTCCATTGTCAGTGGGATTGGCAGGTGTTGGTCTCCTAATAGCGTCTTTCACGGATAGTCTGGAAGGTTTCAACCTCATCATGAGTTTCGTTGTGTTACCCATGTTCCTTTTAAGCGGGGCGTTGTTCCCCGTAACAGGACTACCCTCCATACTTCAAGGAGCGGTTTATTTAGATCCTTTAACTTACGGAGTAGACGGTCTACGTCACATCATACTGGGATATGGAGCAATACCCACCTATATTGATGTAATAGTGGTAGTAGTTTTTGCCTTGGTCCTGATATTAGCTTCTGCTTTCATGTTCACTCGCCGAGAACAGGAACTCATGTAAAATTTTTTAAAAAATAATTTATTTTTATCCTCCGGCAGGTCCTATCCCCGGGTTTTGAGTAGTGGTATTATTAGATGTGGAACCATTCTCCACATTATTCACTATAGATTGACCTTCAGGACTAAGGCTGAAGTCTATGAAATCCTTAACAGTACCCGTAGGTGTACCTTTAAGGAGGAATAACATTGATCTTTTCAGTGGATAACTTCCATTCTCAACATTCAGTTGATTAAGTGAGATGTTATTCACATTCAGTAATTTAAATTGACTACCTAGAGCATTTCGAGCTACATATCCCAAGTCATTTGGAGATACCGCCACTGTTTGTGAAACTTCATACGTAGATGCTGCCACAACCACATTATGTGCATAGGGGTTATTACCTAAAATTATTTCTTCAAAATCTGCTCGAGTACCTGAACCCACTTCTCTAGTCACTGGTGTAATAGGAGCATTATTTCCACCTAATTGATTTCCAGTTAGTAATGTTACCCGTATAAATACTCATCAACTGATTCAGGGAAATGCTATTTACAGTGTTTTGATCATTTACAATTATAACAGTGGCATCCTCTCCATAATATACTGTGACAAACCATCAGCTTCAGAACTGGTTAAATTCCTTGATGAAGTTCCAATAGCCACTTGTCCAGAACGCACACTGTTTATACCCACACCGGAATCACCACCGGTTACTGTTATTTTCACGCCGGGATGTTTACTCATGTAATCATTAGCCAATGTCTCGGCCACCAGATCCAAAGAGGTTGACCCTTAGTAATACTTTTCTTAGAAATATATTCAAATAAAAAAATTTGCTAAGGTGCCGCTAAGGGTACTTTAACGGATCTGAAAAAGAATTATAAACCGTTATTCAGCGTTTTAAAGACTATAAAAAACCCGTTTTCATAAAATTTTTTTATTTAAATTTTATCCTTAAACAGTAATACTTTCCACTTAAATTCCATTCAATTTTTTTATATAATCCTTTCTTTTAATTTTTTTTTCAATGTAAAACTGAGAGTCCTAAAATCCATTTAATCTTTTCCCCATTTTTTTTAACGTAATATCTCTAGTTCATTTGAAAATTTATTTAAAAAAAAAATGTTATTTTTATTGTCGTTGGTTCTACTGCTTGGTTGGCGTAAACTGGCCCGTCAGACCTATAAACTGCAATAGCAGGTCATCCACAAATGGAAACTCATCCTTCACCTAGTATTAGTCTAAAAAATCAGTTTCCAAATATTCCAAAATTTCAAAGTAAAATGTTGGATCCCCCCAATTCATCTCCGATTAAATCTCTCCTACACTATATACATTACGCGTATGACACATTGCTCAACATGCCTGGAAACGCTTAATAATCATAATAACATTATATATAACGATATATTAAGTTAATATAACGTTTTTTAGCTATTGCATAATCAGAAAGCAGAATATTCCTCGAATTACTCTTAAATATTTCTTATTAAAAAGCAATTTTAAATAAGGATAAATAATTTTATTTAAAAAAAAATTTGTTAATGATATATGAATTCGAAATGGTTATTTTTAAATCTATTTGGATTAATCGCACTCTTAACATTTACAGTCTTCACATTCATATCGGTTGCTTTGTACCCCATTCCTTATTCCCTTCTTTATGATTGGCAGAGTAATCTAGGCAACATTACTTTGAATCCTTCAGGAGCTCTGCTTTTTAATTGGGGATGCATAATCACTGGTTTAATTTTGATACCATTTATAATAACTTTCTACCGTTGGAATAAGGCTTCACAATGGAGGAAAATCCTCCTAATATTAGTAATTATTCTAGGTGTTTTTGCAGCTATTTCTCTAATAGGAGTGGGTCTTTTCCCTGAAACTCACATCAAACTGCATGTTTTAGCAGCGACTAGTGTATTTGAATCGATGTTTTTTATAATAATCCTCTTAACCATAACTTTCTATAAACACCCCAAATTCATGCACTTGGTTGCGTATTGGGGGATTTTAGCAGTTCTAATCGACGGGACCTTCATGATTACACTTTCTTTACCTAAATATCATAATGCACTGGCGGGTTTCCACCCCACGGTACCTATACCGGGACTGGAATGGGCTGCAATATACTCCTCAATGATCTGGATAGGCTTATTATCGTATAACATGTATAAAAATCGTGTATAAAAAAAAATTCTGACTTGAAGAAATAATCTAAATGTTATTTTACAAATTTTTAATATTCAGTAAAACCAATGAAGTTTATAGTTGAATACTATTCTTAATACTAATCAGGAATAGAAGAGGTGAAATGAAATGGCTAATATATACTATACGGATGATGCGAATTGGATATCTCTCGAAAATTATTCTAGAAGTATCCTATCCAAATGCACAAACTCTTTAAAAGAAGGAACTTCACTTTCTCATGAACAAATCACAGAACTCAGGCTTCTCATGGCTGATACTATCGCATTCAGTGATTTAACAGAAGATTTAACAGTTGTCAGAGATTACCGAATAAGAGAAATAAAAAGCGTGATTAAAGAAAACTATAAGTTAACCGATGAAACTCCAGATTTCATCTCTAAATATCTCAAATAAAAAAAATGCTGAAAAAAATAATTAAAATCATTTTATTCAATGTTTAAATAGAATTATTTATTTTTTTTTATTCAATAATATCTTCGCTGTGGCGTGGTAAGAACCATTTCTGTGCTATGAATGTAGGGATCACTGCGCTGCTAACCACTACCCCTATAAGTACAGAATACTGCACTGGATTTATGTAACCCGCATTAAGGCCGAATACGCTGGCTATGGTTCCAAAAGTCAGTCCAGTGCTCATTAAAAGTGTAGTATACATACTTCCATTAGGTATGTACTTATTTGCAAGGAAATAAACTCCCAAAAACTTAGTAATGATTTTAATGGCAAATAATATTACAAATAGACTGATTGACGCTAGAATTAATGTAAAAGAGATTTTTAAACCACCCACTATGAAGAAAATAGGAGTTATGACTGCGTAGGCTACAGTTCGTAATCTAACCATTAATTCTTTGTTCTTTGCCAGCTCTTTGGACATTAGGAGTCCCAGTACAAAGGCGGGTAAAACTGCCTGTCCATTACCAATCGCGGCGAAATACATGAATACTACCAGTAATATGAAAATATATTTTATTTCGGGTTCAATAACCTTATTTTTCAGTTTACTATGCTGGAAAATGTATTTAGAATACTTTGTAGCCAGAACTATAACTGCTATGGAAATTGCGATAAATAGGATAGTGTAGAGATCTGGTTTAATGAAAATTATGCTCAATGCCAGGATTGTGAACATATCAGTTACAAAGGTGGATGCTAATATTATTTTAACTAAATTTGAGTCTGGAATATCTGTTTCCATTATAACGGAGTATACGACCGCTAATGAAGTTGTTGAAAGTGCGATACCTGCGATCAAAGCTGCCTGCAGGTTCCATCCGGCTATAAAATAAGTGAATAGTGATGCTCCAATGAATGGTCCTAGAAATGAACAAAATCCTATTAAAAAACTCTCTTTATATTTCTCCCTCATTAAATTCACATTTATCTCTGTACCTGCCATGAATGTTAACAGGATTCCGCCAAAAGTAGCGATTAGGGTCATCCAATCAGTAACTTGAAGAAACCCAAAATTTCCAAAAAATGCGCCTAAAATGATTTCAATTATAGCGACCGCTAATCCCAGTCTTAATGATATTAAACTTGATACAAAAATAATAATTACTAATACTAATATGTTAGCTTGCGATAATAGATCTAATGCCAATGATATTTCCTCCATCTCTTCTCAGATAGGAGTCATTAGCTTATAAAATAAGTAAGCGGTTAAAGGTGAACTCCATCACCTAATCATAAGTATTATCTTTTTTTCTTAAATAGGTTTTTATCACTATTAATGAATTTTTTTTAAGATTTGTATAAAATTTTTTATTTTTAGTTATATATTATAATAGATAATTCTTGAACAGTTATATGTGGAAATGTTTATATATGAATAGTTATATATTATAACTATGAGTGGGATCAATAAATCAAGAATACTGCTCATAAATACAAAAAAATTTGGTGATAAAATGTGTGATGAAACGAAAAGTGGACCTATGAAAAAAGAATACCATGATAAAATGCATGAAATGAGATGGGGACATAATCCCGATGAAATGAAAAAAGGATTAATAATGAAGAAAATCTTCATTAAAAAAATCATGGAACATCTCTCTGATGCAGATAAAAAGAAAATTTTAGCGAAAAAAATGGATATGAAGATATCTATGGCACAACAAAATATAGAATTGCTGAAAGAGAAGCAAAAACTTGTAGCCAAAAAAATGGATATGAAAGCATCCATGGCAGAAGAAAAAATTGAACTGCTAAAAATGGTTCGTGACATGTTAAAAGAATAAACTAGAAATTTTCTTATAGAATTATAACTTGAATTAAATCAAGGGCTAATAATATATATTAAAAATTTATTAGCTCTACATAAAATTTTTTTTTAGCAATTATTTTTTTAAATGTTGCATCGATTACTGGGATAGTTGGAGATCTATTAAAAAAAATTTTAACTATTTAAACCCGTTAAAATCCTTAATTATCCCGGTTTAGTCATATTTATAATTTTTATAATCTATATTATACTTTTTTAAGAACATGATAAATAAATAATTTCTAGATGTTTTTTTATATACTGGTTGTATCAATATATGTTAAATGGGTGAATTATAGATGGATGAGGAAAGATTGAACAAAATGGTGGATGATTTGTATCTGTTTTTTCCTTTGTTTCGAAAAAAACTTTTTAAACATAAAAGAAATTTAAAACAAAAGAAAATCCCGCATTCCTACTATCATATATTAAAAGTTCTGAATAAACGTGGTGAACTGCCTATGTCCGAAATTGGAAGGTTAGTTTACATATCAAAATCAAATATGACATCTTTAATCGATAAACTTGTTGAAGACGGATTAGCGGAACGATTACCTGATGAAAACGATCGAAGAGTAATCAACATAGCTCTCACCGATAAAGGGAAGGATCTCTTAAAGAATTGGCGAAAACATGCCAATAATGAGATAAAAAATAATTTATCTACCCTAACTGATGAAGATTTGGAAAAATTCTACGAATCAATAGAAACCATGAAAAGCATCCTCTTCAAAATCGGAGACTGATTAAAAAAATTAATAATATAAAAATTTTTTGTAGCTCTTAAGATATTTTTTTTAAAATAATTCACCAGTATCCGTCAGTGAACCTTATCCTAACCCAATCCTTACCCCGACTGGTGAGGTAACCTCCCAGAGCAATCAGATAGAAGAGCCCGGGATAGACGATGAATCTTTCAGTGCCACCCAAACCTAAATATGTAACTAACGGGGTAGTAATTCCACCTAAAACAATTATAAGAAGAGTTAAAATTGATATTAACCCCATTACTAGGGATACTATGACCATAGGGATGTTGAGGCCCAGCCGATAACTGAAAAGTACTGCTAAACTCCCGAAGACAAAGACTATCAAAGCGAAGAATAAGTGGATGCCTCCAGTGTATTCAGGGAATAAACCCACCCCCACAGCACCTATAGATGAAATTGCCAAGCAAGATGAGAAAAGACGACAACCCCCACTTATTAGGATTAAATAAACTGCTGTCAGAAATAAAATACCCAAAAGAATAATGCTAAGATTGAAAATGATAGCCGAAGGCTCTACAGCAGGTACTGAGCCTCCCAGATCACTGAAGGTGTTTTTTGCAATGCTATAACCTGGAAACTGAGTTTCAGCCAAATTAACCGCCAGAAGAAATTGCAAACAACCTATTACTAATACAATCCCAGCTATCTTATAATAATCCTTTTCAGGTCTAAATAAACTTCCCCTTTGAAATTTCAACCACTTACACCCCAATAAAAAAATCTGAATTCATAAACAATATTCTTTTTCCTATATTTCTATCTTAATCACACATTATTATAAATTTATTGACAATTTTCTGAGAATGTAATAGCAAATTATTTGTGAGATATATCCATATATTAAACTCATACAGTTAGCTTAATTTGAATTACGAGGGGATTACAATGGGTGATAATTTTCGTATAGAGACTGATAGTTTGGGTGAAGTTAAAGTACCTGCAGATAAGTTGTGGGGAGCTCAAACACAGCGTTCATTGGAATATTTCAGTATAGGTGAAGATTTAATTCCTAAGGAAATGATTGAATCATATGCAATTTTAAAAAAATCTGCAGCAATAATCAATCACCAAGAAGGAAGACTAAAAGTTGAACAACAGGATCTAATAGTACAGGTTTGTGAGGAAATTTTAGAAGGAAAACATCAAGATCACTTCCCTTTACATGTGTGGATGACGGGAAGCGGCACCCAGTTCAATATGAACGTTAACGAAGTAATTTCAAATCGTTGCTGTCAATTAGTGGGTAAGCCATTAGGCAGTAAAACTCCAGTGCATCCTAATGACCATGTGAATATGTCCCAATCCTCCAATGACTCATTCCCATCTGCCATGTATATTGCAGCTGCAAAAGCTGTGGAAGAACAATTAAAACCTGCAGTAAAAAACTTATGCAATTCTTTAAAAGCTAAATCAGAAGAATGGAAGGACATAGTTAAAATCGGTAGAACCCACATGCAGGATGCTACTCCACTAACCTTAGGACAGGAATTTTCAGGCTATGTAGGAATGTTAGAGGATAATTTAAAACGTTTCGACGATGCTTTGAGGGATTTATACTATTTATCTTTAGGTGGCACGGCAGTTGGAACTGGAATTAATGCTGCTCCAGGATTTGATGAAGAAGTAGCTAAAGAAATAGCTAAACAAACTGGATTACCATTTATAACCGCGCCTAACAAATTCACGGTGCAGGGTTCTCATGATGCTTTGGTTATGCTCAGCGGCACTCTTAAAACACTGGCCACTTCCTTATACAAAATTTCTAATGATATTCGCATCTTGAGTTGTGGACCTCGCTGCGGCATCCATGAACTTGATATTCCAGAAAATGAGCCAGGTTCATCAATAATGCCGGGAAAGGTTAATCCCACTCAATGTGAAGCTTTAAGCATGATTGCAGTTCAGGTGATGGCGAATGACCTGGCAGTTACCTTAGGTGGTGGTGGAGGATATTTAGAGTTGAATGTTTATAAGCCATTGATAATTCATAATATAATGCATTCAATCCGTATAATGACTGACGGATGTCATAACTTCAGTTTATTCCTGGTTAAAGGTATGATGCCTAATATAAAACAAATTAACAAATTTTTAGAGCAATCATTAATGCTAGTAACCGCACTTAGTCCTATTATAGGTTATGATAAATCAGCAGAAGTCGCACATTACGCTCTGGATCATGATTTAAGCCTCAAGGAGGCTGCACTAAAATTAGGGTACATCTCAGAAGAAGAATTTGACCAAGTAGTAGACCCTAAGAAGATGATCCATCCTTAAAAACTAGATTTTAAGGATACTATTGTAATAAATGATTAAAAAAAGATTAGCACGATTATAGCGTCCTGATGGATATTAAAGAATTAATTAGAGCACGTACACCAATCTCGATACTAATCCTTTTATAAAACTCACTTTAAGTGTTTTTTTCCGATTGAAATTGTACTATATATTCTTTCCGGTTTGATAATTATAGTAAATCATATCTTAATAATAAACGATAGCAGTAATTAACACTCCACTGGGAGTTCTCATCTTGCCATTTAATAATGTTATTCAATTAAAATAATACTACACCCACGATGAGCAGTTATAGGTGGGCTTTGTAAGGGTATCATTAGAGTAAATCTTTACTTGAAAATTATATGGCAGAAGTAACAGGGATTTTCTAGTTAATAAAAAAATCTAAGTTAATTAAAGTAAATTATAAGTGAATATCGTAAGTGAAGGGAAAATCGACGAAAAAAAAATAGAAAATTTTTAGAAATAAAAAAAAAGTATGATGGGGGGGTTGCTATCGACGATAGCAAAATAAATAAGGAAATAACGGAAACTGAAGTTGACCCCGTGGATGAAATTATAAAATGGAAAGAATTGCTGGACATCGGTGCAATAAAAGAAGAAGAATATCAGCGAGTAAAAAATAAGTGTTTAGATCAGCTTATAAAATTATTTATGGAAATTTAAGGAACATTATCAATAATAACCTTAATGTTTGAACATTTTTAAAAAGAATTTCGATGAGTTTGGGATTATTCATTTTTCTTATCTAATGGTACATGGTTCTCCTTCTACCCGTGCCCTCAAATTCATTATTGCATTAATCAATAATCCTCTAAAATTCTTATATATGAATTATTTTTTTTAATTTATTATTCATTCATATCATTTAGTTTTTCCATTAGATTCCAGATTCTTTTTTTACTTAAATTATAATCTATCAAACATAATTTTTTTTTTAATTAAAATTTATTTTTAATTTACATTGTAATTAGAATTTCTTCATAAGAATACAATTATTAGTGAAAATGAACATATACTAAGACTGATAATCTCATTAAAGAACGGAGGTCATGTTAATGAAATTAAATGGTAATACAGTTCTAATTACTGGTGGTGCAACCGGTATAGGTCTAGCACTAGCTGAATCTTTCTTGAAACAAGAAAACGAAGTTATAATTTGTGGACGCAGAGAAAAAAGATTAATTGAGGCACAAAAGAACCATCCTAACTTGCATATAAAAGAGTGTGATGTCTCAACTGAAGAAGGTCGAAAATCCCTTTTTAAGTGGGTAACCGATAATTTCAAAAATATAAACATTCTTATAAACAACGCCGGCATTCAAAGAGCAATTGATTTTACAGAGGGTATAAAAAGTTTAGAAGGTGAAAATGAGATAACAATAAATTTAGAGGCCTTAATTTATCTATCCGCACTTTTCATCCCAATTTTAGAATCGAAAGAAGAATCTGCTATAATTAATATTTCCTCCGGGCTAGCCATCACGCCACTTGCAGTATTTCCAGTTTATTGCGCGACTAAAGCCGGAGTACACACCTTTACTCAATGTCTAAGATATCAATTATCTAAAACAAGCATAAAGATTTTCGAAGTTTTACCTCCCATAGTTGACACAGAATTAAATATGGAGTACAGAGATAAAAGAGGAACTGGAAATAGGGGTATTAAATCTGCTAAATGTGCTGCTGCTATCATTAAAGGATTAGCAAATGATGAATTCGAAATATTAAACCCTACTTTAGAAAATTTGAAAACAGCAACCAGAAGTGATTTAGATAAGCTATTTGAATCTATGAACGGGCACTGGTAAAAGTTAATCAAAAAAAATTGAATAATCCCGGATTAATAAAACCGGGTGGAGGATATATTATTATGATTTTAGTCACTTCAGCATATGGTAATAATGGCAGAAGATTAATCCCCAAATTAGCGGCGGAAGGAATAGAGGTTCGTGCAATTAATTTGTCTGATAAAACAGAAGAACTCAAAGAACTAGGCGCTGATGAAGTGATTGTGGGAAATGCTCTTGATCCAGTAACTCTGAATAACGCAATGAGGGATGTCGAATCAGTTTTCCATGTTGGACCTTCATTTCATCCTCAAGAAGCTGAAATGGGCATCGCAGTTATTAACGCTGCTTCAGCAGCAGAAGTCGAGCATTTTGTCTACGATTCAGTTCTACATCCACAAATTAATGCTCTTTTACAGCATAGAATGAAACTTACTGTTGAAAAACATTTAATCAATTCTAATCTAAATTACACTATTCTGCAACCAATGCACTATATGCAGAATATAAATATTTCAAACGTATATCATGGAGGATTGTTTATTCAGGCATCATCATTGGAAACACGCTTATCCTTTGTGGATATGGATGATAAAGTAGGGGTAGCGGCTAAAGTGCTAACCGAAGATGGTCATTACGGTGCAACCTATGAACTTTGTGGTGATGATTATTTAAATGCTATAGAAATAGCTGAAATCATGACTAAAGTTCTTGGCAGAAAAATCAAACCTAAACTTGTACCTAAAGAATATATCATATCCGGATTTCAAAAAGCACATCCAGATTATGGAAACTATCCTGCCAAGGGATTTAACGCACTATTTGATTATTATAGTAAATACGGATTTTTCGGTAACCCTAATGTTCTCCAATGGCTTTTAGGTAGAAACCCCACCACACTGGAAGATTACATCAAGAAAGAATTCAATAAAATAACCCAAACTAAATAAAAATTACCTAAACTTTCTTATTTATAGGAAATCATGCAAATATAAATTCATTTTTTTTATAAATGGAGTATAATACAATGCTTGATGATATGTTCAATGCAAAATCTGTTGCAGTAATAGGTGCATCGCATAAGAAAGGTAAAATCGGATATGATATAATGATATCTCTTTTAAGAGATTATAAAGGGAAAATAATTCCAGTTAATCCTAAAGGAGGTAAAATACATGGAATTCCCTCTTATACGTCAATAAAAGAATATGGTCCTGTGGACCTGGCAGTTATAGTCATACCCGCACATTTAGTTCCATTAACTGTTAAAGAATGCGGAGAAACCGGAATAAAAAATATTATAGTAATCTCCGCGGGATTTAAAGAGGTTGATACTGAAGGCGCGGAATTTGAGAATCAAATAGTGGAAATCTGCAAAAATTATGATATTAAACTAGTTGGTCCTAACTGTTTAGGTATAATTGATACCCATAACCATCTAAATGCATCTTTTGCATCTGAAATCGCTAGTAAAGGTAAAATATCCTTCATGACTCAATCCGGTGCTATCATGGCAGTAATTCTCGATTATGCTGATAAACATCATATAGGATTTTCTAGAATTATCAGCCTAGGCAATAAAGCCGGAATAAATGAAAAAGATTGCATGGAAAACTTCATGGAAGATGAAAATACCGATGTAATAAGTGCCTATCTGGAGGGAATAGTTGATGGTCCTGGATTTATAGAAGTTAGTAGAAAAGCTTCCAAGAAAAAACCAGTGGTTCTCATAAAATCTGGAACAACATCAAAAGGATCCGAAGCAGTCTCATCACATACGGGCACAATCGCTGGTTCTGAATCTGCATATGAAGCAGCATTCTCTAAATGTGGAATTCTACGTGCATATTCTCTTGAAGAATTGATGGATTACTGTAGAGCTTTAACATTATTCCCACTCCCCAGGGGAAATAGAATAGCCATAGTTACAAATGCGGGTGGTCCGGGGATTATGACTACAGACGCTGCAATCAATAATGGCCTTGAACTAGCCGTGCTATCATCTGAGACTAAACTAAAATTAAAAAACGGATTACCTGAAAGTGCAAGTGTAAAAAATCCTGTTGATGTATTAGGTGATGCCAGTCCAGATAGATGTGCATTTGCACTTGACACTGTTTTAAAAGATCCTAATGTGGATGGAATAATCTTGTTAGTAACACCCCAATCTGTCACCGATCTAGTGGGAAGTGCTATTGTTGCAAGTGAATATGCCACCAAATCCCATAAACCAGTTTTATGCAGTTTCTTCGGAGGAACACAGTGCGAGAAAGCGGAAAAAGTTCTTGATGATAATAAGGTTCCCAATTATGTGTATCCTAAAACAGCTGTAAAAACCCTGAAAGCATTATATGATTATAATATTATAAGAAATCAAGAATATCCAGAATCTCCCCGTTTCAATGTTGATAAAGAAGCTGTTAAAAGTATAATTGAAGATGCCAAGAAAAAAAATGTAACTACTTTAGGTCTTAGATCATTTGATATATTAAAATCATATGGAATACCCACAGTAGGTACTGCACTTACAACAACCATTGAAGAGACTGTAGAATCTGCTGAAGAAATTGGATATCCATTAGTTATGAAAATAGTCTCACCAAACATTTCACATAAATATGATGTGGGTGGAATCAAACTTAACCTAAATAATGCAGAAGAAGTTAAAACAGCTTATGAAGATATGATGGAGAATATACCTTTAAAAGAACCCGAAGCACATATTGAGGGTGTTCAATTACAGAAAATGCTTTCCAGTGGTACAGAAGTGATCATTGGTATGGTAAGAGATCCTACATTCGGTCCCATGATAATGTTTGGATTCGGAGGTATATATGTTGAAATATTCGAGGATGTTAAATTCGCAATAGCACCTTTAAATGAAATCGAAGCAGAGAATATGATAACGGGAATTAAAACCCATAAACTCCTGGAAGGAACTAGAGGAGATAAACCTAAGGATATACCATCTATTACAGATACCATATTAAGAATCTCACAACTCGCCACAGACTTTCCTGAAATCAATGAATTCGAAATCAACCCATTGATGGTCTTCGATGAAGGAGAAGGCGCATTAGCAGTTGATATGAGAATGGTGCTGAAGAAGGATTAAAAAAAAATCCTTTATAAAATTTAAAATTATATTCAGCAACTTTTGAGATAATCAGTTTGATTGAGTTAAAGAGTGTTTACATGAATTAAACTGATGGTAACTAGATTTTAAGGAAAAATAGGATATATAAAAATATGAGGATTAAAATAATTAATACTACACCAATTAAACTTCCTCTTCTCTTCTTTTTCCTGGAATAATCCTGTATTGCTTCTTTTCTATCTTCCTCATCCAAATCATCTTCTATCATAAAATATCACCCATATGACTGAAAGCCCGTCCCTAAACCAAAAATCCCCTGAATATAAAAAAGTTAATAAATTTTATTTAGGATTTAATAGAGAAACTATTCATTTAAAAGACTTTTAGCGAATTCTTGAGCATTCTCCAAATCTTTTTCATCAGGATGACCTTTATTCTTCCCGAATATAAATGCTAATGGCCCATTCACATTCAAATTGAATCCTAAGGGTCTGAATTCCCCGAAACAAGTGAAATCGCCGATTATTTTACATCCTTTTTCATTCAACTTCTCCTTGATGAGATTATGATGTCTCTCACGGTAGTTTCCCGAGGTCGAGAAAATAAATACTTTCTTGTCATTCATGGATGGCATATTCTCTATAAACTCGATCAAGTCTTTATGATGCTTATAATTATATATGCCCGACCCAAAGCCTATAAGATCATACTCAGCCAAATCTTCAGGCTTAGCATCATCAACTTTTCCAAGTTTTGCATTCAAAGTTTCAGCCATGGCTTTTGCTATCTTTTCAGTGCTCATGTGATGGTACGACTTATAAATAATGAGAGTTTTCATAAAAATATCTCCTCCAATAACTCTTTTTTTAATTATTATAAAACTTCTATAATAATTTAAACTTGGTCAGTCTTGAAAAATGTCTATTGATAAAAAACCAGGGCAACCAGCTCGATAGAATTTAGCAAAATTTTTGGTGATTTTAACGGTATCACTCAAATCCTCTTCCGTTAAAAATTTTACATGAACCAAATATTCATTATACTCCCTATCAATATAATCCCTCATACCAAGATATTTTTCTAAATCATAAGCACTAGTCAAAAGATTAACTTTTCTACTAGGTGTAATTTCACCATTATCATAAGCATAATTAAAATTATCACGGATACAAATCCAAAGCCTATTCTCAACCTCACGCAAAACATCTTCATCAATCATCATTAACCACCATTATTAAACACTTATCAAGGTTTATTTATGTATTCAATTAGCTTAATTATTCTTTATTCCCACTTCTACAAGTGGATAATCATCCTTGTTATAAAATAATTTATATATTTGCACCGTTCTTTGATATCATTTTATATTCTTTTACTAGTTTTGTATTTTTTTAATATAATGTGTAATCTTCTATAAATATATTGAAATAAAAAAATACGTAGCAATAGAAGATTTATGTGCTATTAAATGAATAAGATAAGCTGGTTTAAAAAAAAATGGTTAATAGAAATATAGCAGCTGTAATATTTTTAATTGTGATATGTGGAACATTTTATGCTATGTTATCTAATGAAAACATTAATACAACAAATACCGATACGAATCTATATACAAATGATTCAAATCATTCAAACAGTGAAATAAAAGAACAAGTACAAGTTATATATGATGGAAGCTGGAATGGTTCAATAACCCAAGGATATTCATCTAATTCAGTGAAAGGAACAGGTAACAGGGTTTATGGTGTAACAGGGAAAATAGTTTCAGCAAGTTTCCAGAAACAAGATTCCGGCAATGGTACTTTAACCGTAAACTTCCTGAACAATGGCAATATAATGGCCACAACAAGTACATCAGCCAGTTATGGCGTAATTCAAACTGCATATCCATTTTAATCCGGAATCAAATTCAAAAAATAAAAATCCATATCCATAGTGGAAATATAGAAAAAAAGTTTAAAATAATTATATAATCCTATTTATTAAATACTAAAAAGTTAACGGATTATGGTGATTGAACTTTTTATAGTTAGTTACTTTTCCTTATTTGGGGATTCAAAAAATTTCTGTACACCTGGTCGAGTCAAGTAGAATAAAAATCCTGCTACAATCAGTACTCCAACAATCCCTTCAATACTACCAAAAGCAGCTCTAATAGCATCTGCAATTCCACCAACTGCAAATAGTATTACAGTTAGCCACCAAGCCCATTTCTGGCCTTTTAACAATCCCCATCCTGTAGATAATACAATTAATCCAAGAATTAGTATTAAAATCACTACTATTCCAATAGATGTACCTGGCGGAAAATTAGATGCACTTAACAAATCCAAGAGATGAGTTCCGGGAGATATTATCGATATTCCTAAAATTGAAAAAGCCAATACTCCCGCAATAAACCACAATATGCTTATTATTAAAATTCCTTTTGGTCTGATTTTCACATTAATCAATCCCCAGTTCTCTCATTTTTCTACTTTGCTTTTCACCAAACCATCTGCAACGAGATCTGCCATGAGATCAAGTACTTCAGGATAAATTTCCCTGCCAATTTCATCTTGATGAAAGTATAAAAGAATTATGGACTGTAACAAAGCAGCGATAACCTCTGGCCGAGCCTCAATCACTTCATTTTTTTTGCTACAAATGCTAATAATATTAAAAACCCGTAGTGTATCATCTCTTTTATGATTTTCAAGTTTCTCGGTGGGTAATTTGCGAACCAGTAATTCATAGTCATAACTGTCATAAAGTCTACGAATAATAGGATTAGCATCGAATAATTCAGAAGTTCCTATAATAATTTTTTTTATAGCTTCTTTTGAGGAATGACAGGATTTTGAGACATCTTCCAGAAATTGATCACTGTTAGATTCTTCCAATTTCAATATCTCAAAGTACAGTTCTTCTTTAGAATCAAAAAACCTATAAAAAGTACCTTGAGCAATCCCCGATGCTTCTGTCAGTTGACTTATGCTGGTTTTTTTCAACCCATATCTATTAAAAAGCTCTCTACCTTCGCGAATAAGGGTATTTCTAATAGCAGTTATTTCTTTTTCTGTAAATGTTTTTGGCATTTAACATCTCTAAAATTTTTGATGAATATTTTTATATTTTTATTTTTTTATTCATTATATTTATAGTTTTATATTAACATATTCGTTAAATTAATGTGCATTCTCAATAAATTAAATTCTATCAAAAAAAAAGAATAATAAATGGATTTAATTAAATTAAAAGGCCAGAAAGCAAGATATGAAAATAGTTCTTAACTCATTCGAAATTTTTTTATTTGAAATTATTAATTGCATGTCTAAGGAGTAAATTAAAATTTAGTGTATCATCTTCCCGGACATCAACTAAAAATTTATGAACTTTAAAAAAAATTATTGCGTTTTATTAATTATATCCCTTTATTTTAATGGGATAATCTGGCTTGCAAAATCAGAATAGCCAAAACAGCAACCCCAATAAATTTTCATGTAATAAAAACTGATAATGAAGTTGGGGCATGATGGGGATTGATTGCTGATTTCATGATCACAATTATCACAGGTAATCAAATTTTTCATATTATTCTTTTTAGATTCTTTAATATTAAAATTTTACTGAAATATTAAATTAAAGGTGGAAGTATGGAAATTAAAATTAGCCAAAGCACTCTCAGATGAATATACATTTACTATACCCGACCGCCACGGACGGGGATTAAGCGGAGATTTCGGAGATAATTACAGTATCAAAGTAGAATACGAAGACTTAAAGACTCTATTAAATAAAACTGGAGCCCATTTGTATTGGCCATAGCTTCGGTGGTTTAATAGCACTTGAAACTGCCTAATTCTAAACATGTGGAATTATCTGGATTAAGACTGAATGCTCCTGACGATGCAGGGCCAGAACTAATAGCCAACATCCTAAAAAAAAAGTTTGTTTTTATAAATAAATTAATTTATTAAAAAAAGAGGAAAAAAATTATTCTCGCCCATTTTAATGGGTTGTGGGTTGTATTATTCCAGTAGGTACAATTTCAGTGAATTTTCGCATCTTTTTCAATAAACCTTTTTTACCTTCACCAATTAATGCATGCTCTAAAACATCGCTCATGTTTTCAACTGGAATAATTTTAACTTTCTTCTTATATCTATCCTCTATGAAGACGTCTTCCATATTAGTTTCAGGTATCAGAACTGTTTTTATACCAGCTTCAGCTGCAGCCTCTATTTTACCAGTTACACCACCCACCGGGAGAACATCACCCCGTACACTTAAAGAACCAGTAAGAGCCACTGATTGATCAACGGGTATATTCTCCAAGGCTGATATAACGGCGGTAGCAACACTAACACTGGCGCTGTCACCTTCCACACCATCATAAGCCTGCAGGAATTGGATGTGGATATCATGATTAGCTATATTCGCACCTGTATTTTTCTTAATAAGTGCACTAACATTGGTTACAGCTTCTCTAGCAATCTCACCCAGTTTACCGGTAGCAATTATTTTACCCTCCAAACTACTCTGCGCTGGCGCTGCCTCAGCAGCTATAGGTAAGATAATACCACTCCTATCACCTACTATAGCTAAACCATTAACACGCCCCACTTCTACGCCTTCCGATTTGAATACTTTATAACTTTTCCTCTGTACAATGTAACGATCAGCTATCTGCTGTTCCAAAGTCCTAGCTAAATTTTTAGCACTAATAACATGCTCTAGCGTTACATATTCTGCTGCTTCACCTTTTGCAATGTCACCTGCCGCTCGTACCAGGCCGCCTAAATCTCTTAATTTAAGGGTTAGAGACTCTTTTTTACCGGATCTTCTCTGGGCCTCCCTGATAATCTCAGCTACAGCCTCCCGGTTGAAATGTGGAATCCTGCCATCTTTGGTAACTTCCTGAGCAATAAATTGAACAAGTTTATCCCGGTTCTCCGGCGTATCATTCATGGAGTCCTTCATGAAAACCTCATAACCATATCCACGTATCCGTGAACGTAAAGCTATATGCATCCCTTTCAGGATCTGTATGTTTCCGGAGGCAACCAGGACAAAGTCACAGGGGACAAATTCAGTTCTAACCATAGCTCCACTACTATTTTCAGCTTGTCCGGTTATGGAATATCTCTTCTCTTGCATGGCAGTTAAGAGTTCTTGCTGGGCTTTCATATTCATAGTCCCAATCTCATCAATGTAAAGTACACCTTTGTTAGCTTTATGAATCATACCCGCTTCCACTCTTTCATGAGCAGGCGTACCTAATCCGCCAGATTGATAAGGATCATGCCTTACATCACCCAACAATGCGCCTGCATGAGCACCGGTAGCGTCAATGAATGGAGCGGTTTTGTGTTTATCATTATTCACCAATAACTTAGGCACCATCACTGAGGTTCGTGGTTTCATCTGTTGAAGTACTAAAAATATTATTCCAGCAGCTATTACAGCAACTAAGTATTGTTTTAGAGCGAATCCGGCTACTAAGATTAAACCAATGATACCAATCATTAAAATATTCTTTCTTTGCTCCTCACTTTTAGCTTTAGCTTTATAATTAGCATACACTCTACTACCTTCACCTGAAGGTATCGCTCCAATTAAAGGATTATTATTATCCTCCACATTAGGATAAACCAGAACATCCTGAAGTTCTTCTGGCGGTAAAAGTTCGGCCATTCCTTTAGCTAGCATAGATTTACCTATACCAGGCTCACCAATTAAAAGCACGTTCCTTCTCTGTTTAGCCGCTTTCCTAACGGTTTCTGCGGCTTCTTCCTGACCAATAATTTGATCAATAATCCGCTCTGGAACTTCTATGTCCCCTGAAGTCTTATAACTCCTGAAATTAAGAGTTTCCTTTAATGAATTCGTTGAATTTGAACTTGAATTTGCCATAACTCATGACAACCTCCTTTAATAGCGCATAAAAATAATAAAAATAAATGTGTTAAATAGTTTGATATTATTAGATATTAAGTATCCCATTATATAAGAATATAACCAGTGAAGAGAAAATCCTCTAAAATATTCATTAATTTTTTACTTATTTAGCTAGAATATTGGCTAATGGCAGCCAGAAATGTTTCCTGCATTCCTAGTATGATGTATAACAGGGAAATTATGGCAAAGATAAAAAAGACTAAATTCTATATTAAACACCGCTACTAATATTACACTCAAATATCCTAACTGGAGCTATTAAAGATCTTAAAATAGCGTAATGAATTATATAATCCAGCTGATTATTTACTAATTTATTTCTTCGCGTAGCATGTATCCAGTTGATAATATAAAACTAATCCGATGGATATTTTCTAAATTCTTTTCATTTAATTATAATAATTAATTGGAAATTTTTTTTTAATCATTCTTTCTTGGAGAGCCTCACACCCATTTCAAACGCTTTCTGGCAGTCAATAGGAAACACTTCCCTACGTCTTTTAGCTTTCTCTTCTACATTAAATGACGATACATACTTAAAGTAATCATCAAATTGATAGGTGTCCGTAACAACCAAAGACTCTGACAATCCGAAAATCCTGCTAAGAAACATCTCATTAAGATGAATATGTCGGTCTATGCTCAAATCTTTCATAAAACTTTCATTGGCACCCATAGTATATATAAAACCAACCGGTAACTTTTTAGGAAACAAAGAGGAGCGATTGGCATCGTAGACTAGATACGGGAAGATTAAGCGTTCAAGGAATGACCTCATCTCACCAGTAACCGTACCCAAATATATGGGTGACCCCAGAATCAAAGCATCAAATTTCTCTATACGATCTAAAACTGGAGATAATTCATCCTTAAATGCGCAATGCCCATACGATTCTCCATTCTTTAATTTACATTCAAAACAGCTAGTACAACCTTTAAAGTTAAGGTCATATAAATGAATAAGCTCCGCCCCAGCTCCTTCGGAGGAGGCGCCTTCCAATGCTTTATTCAGCAGAGTAGCAGTATTCCATTGTTTCCGTGGACTTCCATTGATTGCTAAAAATTTCATTTTTTTCACTACTTTCATTATTATTTTTAAGAGAATAAAATTTTTTTGTTAAATAATAAATACTCTTTAAACATTATTGATTTTACCTAATCTCAGAGATCCTTTTTGTTCAAACTTTCCCATATTATAATGAAGTTTTATATATAAAAAAACTTTTAATAAAATAGTAAAAAAATAAAATTAAGTTTAAAATGGATAACGGGTTTTTTTTATGAAAGATGATTATGTTCACGGATATTCAAAGGAAGAATCAGATAGATTGGTTGATCAGGCGAATACACTCGCTGACCTTTTACATAAAGATATGGAATACCCAGCCGGGAGTAAAGTTTTAGAAGCAGGATGTGGAGTAGGGGCTCAAACCTTAATGCTCGCTAATAATAATCCTGATGCACAAATCACATCCATAGATATTTCCGAAGAATCAATAAATCAGGCAAAAGCATTATTAGAAAAAGAAAAAATCTCAAATGTCAAATTTCAAGTAGCTGACCTCTTTAATTTACCCTTCCAAGATGAAACTTTTGACCATATTTTTGTTTGTTTCGTACTGGAACATCTGAAGGACCCCATAGCTGCACTTGAAAGTTTAAGGAGAGTTATAAAAAAAACTGGCTCAATTACAGTGATTGAAGGAGATCATGGCTCTTGTTATTTCTATCCAGAAACAAAAAAGGCTATTAAAACATGGGAATGTCTTATAGAATGTCAAAAGAGGCTAAATTGTAATCCAATGATTGGACGGGAAATATACCCACTATTAAAAAATTCAGGATTTAACAACATTCAAGTTTCCCCCAAAATTGTATATGTAGATTCAAGTAAGCCTAATTTAGTGGAAGGATTTAACAAAAAGACAATTATTGCAATGGTAGAGGGAGTTAAAGATCAAGCCATTTCATTAGACATGATTGACAATGAATCATGGGAAAAAGGAATAAAAGATTTATATAGAACAACAAAAACTGATGGTGTGTTCTTTTATAACTTTTTTAAGGGAATAGGAATAAAATAAACAATTTAAAAGGAATTATCGAGAACTTCATGATTTGTACTCTAATGAAATAACTTTTTTTTATTGATTGAATACAATTTTTATACATTAATTAACAAAAAAAATGATTTTTTCTTTGGTCAGCCCGAACCAACAAAGGTGATCATGCACATCACTTGGAAGCTGTGGAATTCTTCAAGACATTTCCAGACAAACATGTTGGAAACGACCCTTATAGGGTTCTATTCGGTCATGAGGACTGGACCTGTTCTGTTGCGATATTAACTGGCACCATGAAAGAATAGTTCATTAGGGTAGGAACTTATATGATGAATCTATAATTCTTTTTTAGGAAAAACCTCCTTCACAGTTGATATAAATACAATTTTACAATGGAAAATTATTATGAAGTTAAATAAATATGGTATTTTTCTAAATCTGTAAGTGTGTTTAATAAATCATTCGAAAAATATTTGAAAAATTTATTGTCGAAATAAAAGATTATTATATCTCGTATTTTAAGCATTTAAGATAATTAAAGAACTAAAGTAAGGAAAAAAATAATGTTTTCATCCACTAGTTCAACGGATAATCCAGAAAAAATGGATAATCAGCCGAAAGCTGTATGGGCTGTGTTTTTCACGGCTATCATCGCATTTATGAGTCTGGGACTCGTTGATCCAATTTTACCTGCAATCGCTAACCAGTTAGGAGCAACTCCTAGTCAGGTTACTTTACTTTTTACCACCTATTTCGCGGTAATGGGTGTAGCAATGCTCATTACTGGTGCTGTTTCCAGTAGATTAGGTATAAAACGAACCATGCTTTTGGGTGTAATTATTATTGCCGTATTTTCAACTCTCGGTGGACTCTCCAGCAATATTTGGACGATAGATGCGATGCGAGGGGTTTGGGGTTTAGGAAATGCTCTTTTCGTGGCAACAGCTTTAACCTCTATCATCCTTCTCTCAGAAAATGGTGTATCCAAATCGGTTATCTTATATGAGGCTGCGATCGGGCTTGGACTCTCAACTGGTCCTCTTCTTGGTGGATTGTTAGGAGAAATTTCGTGGAGATATCCATTCATAGGTGTAGGTTTCTTAATGACTATTGCTTTTATTTTCCTGCTTATTTCAATGCCAAATGAACAGGAATCTGACAGAATACTAAAAAAGAAAACATCTTTACTTGATCCATTTCGGGCAATGAAGCATCATAAAATCATGATATTGGGACTTACAGCTGCTCTTTACAACTTCGGTTTCTTCACTTTGTTAGCCTATGCTCCTTTTGTTATAGGACTCGATGCACATGGTATAGGATTTGTATTCATCGGATGGGGTATCCTACTTGCCTTTACATCAGTCTTTATGGCACCCAGACTCCAGAAAAGATTCGGAATAATAAAATCTATGTGCACCATGTTAACCATATTTGCAATTGTCCTTTTAATTATGGGTATTTACACTTCAACACAATGGATTATTATTTTTTCCATAATTTTTTCAGGTGCATTAATAGGAAATATCAATACATTAATAACAACAGCCGTTATGCAAGCAACAAACATTGAAGGTTCAACAGTATCCGCTGCATATAGCTTTCTACGTTTCATTGGAGCAGCAATCGCCCCATATTTAGCCGGAGTACTCGCCGTAGTATATTCACCACATATACCATTCCTTGTGGGAGGATGCTTCGTTTTCGCCTCCGCAATATTTATATTGTTAAATCGCCACCAACTAAAAACATCATATTCAACGCATTAAAAATGGGAATGAAATGTGAAAAAAGAATTATAGAATGCGTGCAATGGGAGTGCAAACTATAATTGACGGATATTAAACGTATCAACAGAATCCTTGAAGAATACCATAATGATTGAATTAACAAATATCTGAAAAAAAACAACAAGTATTATATTCCATTCAACGATCACTTTTTTTTAATCCACTCATCAGTAGGTATAACTTTACTAAATTTCATGGCCTGCGTAATTAAAATGGCTTTATGAAGTTCACCCGCATTAATTTCCCCTGCATAGTTTGATGCATCAAGTGTTCCTGTAGCATCGCTTAAAAATTCCACATTAAATCCCAGTTGCATAGCCTGTCTAGCTGTGGTGTCGCAGCACATTTGAGTCATATATCCACAAATTACAACTGTATCTATACTATTTTCTTTAAGCCAGGATTCTAATTCTGTCCCTGTAAAACTTCCAGGAAGATTTTTCTCAATGATGTAGTCATAAACTCTTTTTAAAACTTCTTTATGGATTTCCCATTCTTCAGTTCCCATTTTAAAGGTAAAAGAATCTTCTCTAGGATTTGTATGCTGTACAAGAATTACTGGAATTTCATATTTAATTGCTGAATCGATAGCTTTTAGAATATTTTCAAAACAATCCTTTGGATAAGTGATTGGCAATTTACCATCAAAATATTCATTCTGCACATCAATTACTAATAAAGCTCTTATCATAATTATTTTCCTTCAACTTTTTCATTGTATTTTACTTCATAAATTAATTATTATAAAACTATTATAATTTTCGAATTACAAGTCTAGATCGCGCATCCCTAAGTAAGGCGATATCAAAAAAAATTATGATATATTAGTATTTAAATTAATCTTTATTGTTCCAGATGTTAATTAGCGTAGTTCTGACAAAAGCTTGTTAATAATGGTTATTTAAGCCATATCCACAGCAATATCATTATACTGGTGATAGATTAAGCTTATTAATATAACCATATTTAAAGAATTATTTATGAATCTTTTAATAATTTATTTGATAGCTTTGGGGCTGGCTTTGGATGCTTGCTTCATCTCTATTACTAAAGGTATAGTGTTAAAATCGACAGTTAAAGTTGCTATTACTATTGCATTACTTTTCGGTGGATTTGAAGCAACTATGTCAATATTAGGATGGATTCTTGGAATTCCATTTGAAAATATTTTTTCCACCCTGGCTCCCTGGATAGCATTCATTTTAATCTCAATTATAGGTATTAAGATGATTTATGATTCTTTCTCAGGTCATGAGAATGACAATACAAATTTTAGTTTAAGGGAAACCATTATTCTCGCGTTCACTATTAGTGTTGATTCATTATTAGTAGGATTATCATTAGCTTTATTAAATAATCCCATATTAGAACCTGCACTTATAATAGGCTCCACTACATTTATTTTATCTTTCATCGGTTTTTATATAGGTAAAAGATTAGGATACTTATTCGGGAAAGAAATAGAAATTCTAGGAGGCGTAATACTAATCTTAATAGGAATATCTTTTTTAATCCGTTAAAAAAATTATTTTATTGATTTGTTATCTATCTTTTGCTGAAATAAAGTCGAAATAATCAATATAATGGTTCATTTTATCAAGAAAATGATACAAAATAGAACAAAAATTAATATTAAAAAAAATATTCTAGAATTGTAAACTTATCATATCAAAAAAAAACTTGAAAGAGATGTATTACTTTCAAAAATGTTTAAACTTCATCTTAAAGCATTCTACAAACATATTTAAGATTAAAGTAATCTTTGTTATTTGAATAGCAAAATACAACTTATATTACAATGTTTTTAATGTCATTAATTGGGTTATAAATTATTCATTCTTTTTTTTAATTAATTCTATCAAAAAAAGTCGCAAATTAAAGTAATAATTTATCAGAATTTAAATTTAAAAAATTTTTTTATTTGACCTTAAATAGGGGGTTCAACGGTAATTAAGGGAATTCCAAGAGATAATATTTTTAAGAGGTGAATTAATTTTATGCAGATGAGAAGAACTAAAGATGGTGAATTGATTTCCGTATTAGGTTTCGGAGTAATGAGGCTTCCCAAAATAGATGGACAGATTGATAAGACCAAGGCTACTGAAATGATTTATTATGCGATTGATCATGGAGTGAATTTCATAGATACTGCTCTTCTTTATCATGAAGGATGTAGTGAATCATTTTTAGGTGAAATACTCAATGATGGTTATAGGGATAAAGTGAAACTCTGCACTAAAGTACCGGCTTGGGCTATTGAAAAGATTGAGGATGTAGAGAAATATTTAGAATTGCAATTACTTAAACTTCAAACGGATTGTATTGATTATTATCTTATTCATAACTTATCATGGGGTAGCTTCTGTAGGCTTAAAGAATTAGGTATAATCGAATTTTTAGAATCCGCACGCGATGAGGGTAAAATTGAATATATAGGGTTTTCATTTCATGATAGTACAATGGCTTTTAAGAAAATTATTGATGCTTACCCTTGGGATGTTTGTCTTATTCAATATAATTTCTTAGATGAGAATAGTCAGGCTGGTAAGGAAGGGTTAAAATATGCAGCTACTAGGGGTATTAATGTATTAGTTATGGGTCCTTTGAAGGGTGGAATACTTGCAGGTGAAGCGCCACGTGATGCTATGATGATTTGGGATAAATCAACCATTAAAAGAACTCCAGCGGAATGGGCTTTAAGATGGGTTTTAAACCATCCCGAAATAACCTGCGTACTCTCCGGAATGGGAACATTAAAACAAGTTAAGGAGAATATTAAAGTTGCTAATGAAACTCCACCCGATTCCATTGCAGATGATGAGTTAAAGCTTTACAGTCAAGCTAAAAATGTTTATGAGAAGCAATTGAAGGTGGATTGCACAGCGTGTGGATATTGCATGCCATGTCCCCAGGGAGTCGATATTCCTCAATGTTTCACTTTACACAACCAGAAACACATGTTTAAAGATTTTACTCCCTCTTATCTATACTTAACTGTTTTAGGAGGTGCTTCCAGCGGTAATCAATCGTATGCAGGATTATGCAATGGTTGCGGGAATTGCGTTAAATTATGTCCTCAAAAATTGGATGTTCCCCTGCTTTTAAAAGAAGTGTCTAGTGACATGGAAGGTGAGGGATTCCATGATAAAGTTAAAGCAGCGGAATTAAGGTTGACTAAAAAAAGAGAATCTTTAAAAAAAACTTTAAAATTTTAGTGATTAAACTTGAAAGGAGTGAATATAAATATGAAAATAGCTGATGGAATTGGAATGTTGGAATTACCCATGAATATTATGGGAATGGAGAGAATAATTTATCCAACTCTCCTATGGGATGATGATAACGTTGTTTTAGTTGATGCAGGAATACCTGGTAATTTACAGAAGATTAAAAAAGAGATGGAAGTTGTAGATGTATCTTTTGAAAGACTTAATAAAATAATAGTCACACATCAAGACATTGACCATATTGGAGGAATTAAAGATATCCTAGTTGAAAATCCGGAGGTTAAGGTGCTTGCACATGAAGATGATAAACCATATATCCAAGGTGAGGAAAAGATGATAAGATTGAATTCCAACTTCATGGATCGTATAAATGCTTTACCCGAAGAAGAGCGGTTAAAAATTTTAGATATGTTTGAAAACGCATCTGTAATGG
>Ga0182021_10000336_pt1 | contig 48690 bp, 44 predicted proteins | sample 612E3MmetaG_FD_120493 | JGI IMG/M metagenome (GOLD analysis project Ga0182021, IMG submission 120493) | Permafrost microbial communities from Stordalen Mire, Sweden - 612E3M metaG (Illumina Assembly) | ecosystem: Environmental > Terrestrial > Soil > Wetlands > Permafrost | place: Sweden... | reverse complement strand
TTACAGAATTTTAGGCGAAAATGATCCGTCGAAAGAAGCGGAACGGTATTCATCCGTTATAAAAAATATTATTCCGGAAAGAAGTAACTTACCATCATTTGATTTGATAATACTTGGAATGGGAAACGATGGACATACTGCTTCAATATTCCCGAATCAACTTTATTTGATTAATTCCGAAAAGATTTGTGAGACAGCAATTCACCCGTTCACATTTCAAAAGCGAATAACGCTTACGGGGAAAGTAATCAACAATTCATCACGAATTACTTTTTTTGTTACAGGAGAAAACAAATCAAAAATATTAACCGAAATTTTAAATCCATCTGATAGACCGAGTCCATTTCCTGCTGCGTATATTAAACCGGTTAATGGAAAGTTAAGTTGGTATTTAGATAAGGATGCGGCTTTGAATTTTTAATCATTACTTCGCATAGTAAATTTATATAATCGAATCTATTTCTTTAGTTGACTTGAGACAGTATCAATTCTGTCAACAATTCCCACGATAATGCTTCTTAAAGGCTCACGATTTTTTAATTCAAGAATGTCCATTGTACTTCTTCCTTCGGACATCACAAGCACGGTATCTCCTTCACCGGCACGGACGGTATCTATTGCAACCATTGTTCCAGAGTTAAATTTACCGTCGGGTGAAATTGGGCGTACGAGCATAATTTTTTTGTTTCTGTATGAATCATGCTTAATAGTAGAAACAATACTTCCAATCACTTTGCAGAGGATCATAATTTTTTCAAATCCATTCTATCTACCAAACCGACAATTGTAACATCGCTTGGTATTTGTCTATCGGGAAATGCAAGGGTCGCTTCGCCGCCGCCAACCCAATAAACTAAATCGCCTTCCCGTGAGCTTACAGTATCAACTGCAACCTGCGCCATGCCTATTGGATTATCATCTTCGTCAACAGGCTGAAGAATGTACAGCGTGCAATTATTCAGTTTAGGATCTTTTACCGTTGCCCAAACTTTTCCTTGAATTCTACCTAGTTTCATAAATCAGCTCAACTTTTTCTAAAAACAACCTTGCCTTTAAATTCTACCGAATCTACAATTGCAACAATACTCGAATCGGTTGGAACATTAGTAAGTTTTTCCGCCTGCCGTGCCGAACTTCCGCGTACAACAATAACCACTTCACCTTCTCCAGCTCCAACAGCATCAACCGCCACAACGTAATTGTTTGATGAACTCATATCCGGATTGATTAGATTAAGTAAAAGTAATTTGTAGCCGAGAAGTTTTTCCGATTTTGCTGTGGATACAATTGTTCCTTCAACTTTTGCCAATTCCATTTATTCACCGTTTATTTTTCTATCTATAATTAACTTTTTCTGATACAAAACTCAATTGTTTTGTTAACAATGAAAGTCCAATCACATATAATATAAATGACGGGTTCTTAGAATTTCGATCAAACTATTTGAATTTATAATCAAGTATAGCTTAATTTATTCTCAGGATTACTCCTTAATTATATAATCTTCAACTATAGGTGTTTATGAAAAACAAATTGAGTTTTGCAAAACAATTTAAGAAACCGGTTGATATACAAATATTCTTGAACAATGTGCTTTACAATTCGGAATATGAAACGAACTCTCCTAAAAATGTTTTTCTAAAACAAAAAGCAAATTGTTTTGAGGGAGCTCTTTTTGCCGCCGCAGTATTAAGATCATTTGGCAACAAACCGCTTATAGTAGATCTTGTTGCAGAAAATGATGACGACCATGTAATTGCAATTTATAAGCAGAATAATTGTTTCGGCGCTGTTGCAAAATCAAATACAACTCTATTGAGATTCCGTGAACCGGTATACCGTACTTTAAGAGAATTGATAATGTCTTACTTCGAATTTTACTTTAACACATTAGGCGATAAATCCTTGCGTTCTTATTCCAATCCGGTTAATCTTTCCAGGTTTGATAAATATGATTGGATGGCAACAGATAATGATTTAGGATTTATCGGCGACTATCTTTATACTATTAACCATAATAAAATAGCCGGTTCAAGTTCTCTTCGTTCCTTAAACACTGCCGATGACGATATTATGAAACTATGTTTCAGCGGCTCAATACAAGAAGGATTATTTAAACCAAAAAGAAAATAGATTTTTAATAAGGTTGTAGGAATAAAAATTCAATTTTAATAAGTTTAATTAATTAAAAGTCTTCAATTCAATAAAATTGATTGAATTAATGTTTCCAACTATTTCATTTTATTTATATGACTTTGAATTTATATTTCGTTATTTCGAGCTGTGTCATTCTCAATTTAATTACAATAAAAATTATTCATTAAACAGAAGGACGATCTATGCAAGCAATCGGACTAACAATTATTGATTGGGTAATTATCCTGATCTACTTTGCGTTTGTTCTTGGAATCGGGTGGTATCTTAGGAAATTCACAACAAGCGAAGAAGATTTTTTTCTTGCCGGTCGGAAAAATTCAACTTGGGTAGCCGGTCTCGCATTTCTTTCAGCAAATCTTGGTGCACTTGAACTCTTAGGAATGACAGGCAATACTTTTAAGTATGGAATGTATGTTGCCCACTTTTATTGGATCGGTGCAATTCCTGCTATGCTCTTTCTTGGAATTTATATGATGCCGTTCTATTATAGCAGTAAGATCAAATCAGTTCCTGGTTATCTAAAATTAAGATTTGATGAGAAGACAAGAGTACTAAACGGAATCGCATTTGCGATAATGACTCTGCTTGTTTCTGGAATTAATCTTTATGCAATGGCTCTTGTGCTTCATACATTTCTAGGTTGGAATTGGGATTACGCTATGTGGGCTTCTGCAATTACTGTTGCCGGGTACGTAGGATTAAGCGGATTAATGTCGGCAATCTTTACGGAAATAATTCAATTCTTCTTAATCTGGTTCGGATTATTTCTTGTTTCCATTTTTGGAATTCTCGAGATCGGAAGTCTAAAAGAAATTATGGCAAGGATAAATGAATTTGGTACTCAAGGTTCATTTACAACTCTTTGGTCAACTTCTTCAAACCCGATGCAGAACGGAATGTTAGTTCACTGGGGTGGAATTGTATTAGGACTTGGTTTTGTTTTATCGTTCGGTTATTGGACTACAGATTTTCTTGTAGTGCAAAGAGCTTTTTCAGCAAAAGATTTACGATCAGCAAGAATGACTCCATTACTTGCATCATTTTTTAAAATGGCTTTACCGTTTCTAGTGATTCTTGCCGGATTAATAGCAATTGCACTTTCTATGGATCCTCACAGCGGATTTAAATTATTACAAGACGGGGGACAAGTAAATTATGATTCAGCCCTTCCTCTGTTGATTGCGCGTTATTATCCATCCGGACTGGTTGGATTAGGTGTAACAGCATTGCTTGCCGGCTTCATGGCGGGACAAGCGGGAAACATCAGTGCATTCAACACTGTTTGGACTTATGATATTTATAAATCTGTTCTGAATAAAAAAGCTACTGATTCACATTTGCTTTGGATGGGACGCGTTTCTACTATTGTTGGAGTAGCGATCTCTCTCGGCACAGCATACTGGGCAAAAAGTTTTCCGAGTATTATGGATTACATGCAGGCAATTTTTTCATGGGTTAACGCACCGCTATTTGCAACAATGCTTCTTGGAATGTTTGTGTGGTGGATAACACCTAACGGCGCATTCTGGGGATTAGTAACAGGCATGTCTTCATCATTCTTTATGTGGATGGCAGTAAAATTTCACTGGTTCCATGAAAGCATAATTACTATGTCCGGCGTTCAAAGTGATATGGCTGCAAATTTCTGGCGTGCATGGTGGGCTTGGGTTATTTGTGCGGTTGTTACAATTGTAATTAGTCTCTTCACAAAGAAAAGACGGAAAGAGGAATTGGTTGGCTTAGTTAAAGGATTGACTGAAGAAAAACATGATCAGCATTTGCCGTTTGTTAAGCGTCCTGAATTTGTTGCAATTATTGCGCTTATCGTATTAGTCATCTTAAACTTATTATTCTGGTAAAAGGAGATAATAAAATGTCGGAACATAAAATGAAACCAATCTGGTTTTTTGTAGGACTTATTTTTATAGCTATGGGCGGAATAATATTACTAACCGGTATATATCAGATTATTATTCCATCAGAACGGGTTACCGTACTTAGCGAAACACATCCTAATATTTGGTGGGGTACGATAATGTTTTTGTTCGGCGGATTAATGTTTTGGAAAACTAGAAAACAAACCGTATAGATAAATATGAATGTTGCAACTACTGTTCACAAAAGATTTGAAAAACTGTATAACGAAAAGCCTTTGCTTATCCGTTCACCAGGAAGAGTGAATTTGATCGGTGAGCATACTGATTATAATGAAGGGTTTGTTCTTCCGGGTGCAATTGATAAAGCGATTTACTTTGCAATCTCTCCGCGTGATGATGAGAAGTGTAATTTATTTGCTTTAGACATGAATGAAAGTTTTGAATTTGCCTTTAGCAGTTTGCAGTTTTCGAAAAAGCATTGGCCAAATTATTTGATGGGCGTTGTTGATCAAATCTTAAAAATGGGATACAATCTCAAAGGATTTAATTGCGTCTTCGGCGGGGACATTCCGATGGGGGCAGGTATGTCCTCTTCAGCCGCAATTGAAGCCGGTTTGGCTTTCGCACTTAATAACATTTATAATCTAAGAATAGATAAACTTTCACTTGTTAAGCTTTCGCAGAAGGCAGAGAATGAATTCGTTGGTGTGAAGTGCGGTATAATGGATCAATACATAAACATATTTGGAAAGTATGGAAACGTACTTCGAATTGATTGCCGCTCGCTTGAGTATGAATATTTCCCTTTTGAATTCAAAGATATTTCAATTGTTTTATTTAATACGGGAGTTTCTCACTCTTTGGCATCATCAGAATATAATCAAAGAAGAAAGGAATGTAGTTTAGGAATAGAATTATTAAAAAAAGATCATTCTCAGATTAAAAGTTTGCGTGATGTAACTTTAGCAATGTTGAACGATTATAAAGATAAATTGGATTCTAAAATATTCCGGCGTTGTAAATATGTAGTTGAAGAAAATGACCGAATGTTGAAAGCCTGTAATTCTCTTAAAGAAAAAAATCTTTCTCAGTTTGGTTCGTTTATGTATGAAACTCATGAGGGTTTAAGCAAAGATTATGAAGTAAGCTGTAAAGAACTTGATTATTTGGTAGAACTTACAACTGGTAATCCCGGAATTTACGGTTCAAGAATGATGGGCGGAGGATTCGGCGGATGCACAATTAATCTGATCGAAAATAAAATTGTTGAAGAAACAAAGAAAATAATTTCTAAAAAGTATAGACAAAAATTTAATATTGATTTAAAAACATACATTACTTCAATAAGTAATGGAACAAGCGTAATAGAATTGAACTAAGATGCAGACAAATAATTATCCACATAGAAGAAAAAATATTCTTACGGGTGAATGGATACTGGTCTCTCCGCACAGGACACAGCGCCCTTGGCAAGGGGAAATTGCCGATCAGAATAATCAAATACGTCCTTCTTATGATTCCGAATGTTATTTGTGTCCCGGAAATAAAAGGGCGAACGGGGAAGTAAATCCTAATTATGAAGGTACATTCGCCTTCACTAATGATTTTTCTGCTTTGATTGAAGATGTTCCTGCACAAAAAGAAAATCAGAAAAACTTATTAATTGCAAAAAACGAAAAGGGGATTTGCAGAGTTGTAAATTTCTCACCTCGTCATGATTTAACTTTAGCGGAAATGGGTGAAGTCGAAATAGAGAATGTAATCACAACATGGCAAAATGAGTTCAGAAATTTGAGTTCTAACAAGAATATTAATTATGTCCAGATCTTTGAGAATAAAGGTGCAATGATGGGCAATAGCAATCCGCATCCACATTGCCAAATCTGGGCACAGGGAAGTATTCCTATTGAACCTCAAAAAGAATTAAAACAATTTCAGAATTATTATTCTAAAAATAAAAGAAGTTTGTTGACAGACTACCTGAATTTAGAATTAAAACAAAAAGAAAGAATTGTATATGAAAATGGTTCATTCGCAGCAGTGGTTCCTTTTTGGGCAATTTGGCCTTACGAAACATTAATAATATCAAAAAAAAAGATTGCAAATATTCTTCAGCTTAAAGAAAAAGAGAAAAAAGATTTTGCGAATATTATTAGTGTGGTTACAATTAGGTATGATAATCTTTTTAATACTTCTTTCCCATATTCTGCCGGCATTCATCAAGCGCCTACAGATGGGAAAAAATATCTTGAATGGCATTTTCACATGCATTTTTATCCGCCCCTTTTACGTTCTGCTTCAATAAAAAAATTTATGGTTGGCTATGAAATGTTGGCTGAACCGCAGAGAGATATTACTCCGGAAGCGAGTGCTATTATCTTAAAAAAGTTATCTGTAGATCATTATAAATCATACCTGAATCATTAAAAATTTGATCGCAAAAATTTTTATACTTAAACTTTGTGGTGCAAAGGTTGAGTTTTATTATTTTATTAAGAAATAGGAATAATTTAATATGAACAAAGCAGACATCGGATTAATCGGTCTTGCTGTGATGGGAGAAAATCTTGTATTAAATATGGAAAGTCATGGATTCACGGTAGCTGTATATAATAGAACAATTGAAAAAATTGATAATTTTATCAATGGTCGTGGCAAAGGGAAAAATATAATTGGAGCTCATTCGATTGAAGAATTTGTGGCAAACTTAAAATCACCAAAAAAAATAATGTTGATGGTAAAAGCCGGAAAGCCGGTTGATGATTTTATTGAGTTATTGATTCCACATCTTGATAAAGGTGATATTATTATAGATGGCGGTAATTCATATTTCCAGGATTCAATTAGAAGAACAAAATATTTGGAAAGCAAAGGCTTCTTGTTTATCGGTACGGGAGTTTCCGGCGGAGAAGAAGGCGCATTAAAAGGTCCGTCAATTATGCCGGGCGGTTCTCCGCAAGCATGGCCTTATTTTAAACCGATTTTTCAATCAATTGCTGCAAAAGTAGAAGATGGTTCTCCATGCTGTGATTGGGTTGGTGAAAACGGTGCGGGGCATTTTGTTAAAATGGTTCACAATGGAATTGAATATGGCGACATGCAATTAATTACTGAAGCTTATTTGATCATGAGAGATTTATTGGGAATGACCGCCGATGAGATGCATGAAGTTTTCAAAGAATGGAACAAAGGAGAATTGGATAGTTATCTTATAGAAATTACAAGAGATATACTTGCATTCAAAGATGAAGACGGAAAACCGCTTGTTGATAAAATTTTAGATACAGCAGGACAAAAAGGAACAGGTAAATGGACAGGTATTGCTTCACTAAACCTTGGAGTTCCCCTAACTTTGATCGGTGAAGCAGTTTACGCACGCTGTCTTTCTGCAATGAAAAGTGAAAGAGTGGAAGCATCAAAAATATTGCACGGTCCAGAGGCAAAATTCGAAGGTGATAAAAAATCGTTCATAGAAGATATAAGCAAAGCATTGTTTGCATCAAAACTTGTTTCGTATGCTCAAGGATATGTATTAATGAAAGCCGCCGCAGAAGAATATAAATGGAATTTAAATTACGGCGGAATAGCATTGATGTGGAGAGGCGGTTGCATCATTCGTTCAACATTCTTAGGAAAAATCAAAGAAGCTTTTGATAAAAATCATTCTCTTTTAAATTTATTGTTGGACCCATTCTTCAAAGATAAAATTGAAAGTTCTCAAGAAGCTTGGAGAAGAGCTGTCGCAACTTCCGTTCTAAATGGAATTTGGATTCCTGCTATGACTACAGCCCTAAATTATTTTGATGGATTCAGAACGGAAAAATTACCGGCAAATTTATTACAAGCGCAGCGTGATTTCTTCGGTGCGCATACTTATGAAAGAGTTGATAAACCGAGAGGTCAGTTCTTCCACACAAACTGGACGGGACAAGGTGGAACGACTGCATCAACAACATACACAGTTTAATAAGGTTAAAATTTTATGCAGATGAAAGATTATTTAGATGGAAGTTTAGAAACATTAGCTGCAAACACAATTAGAATACTTGCAGCGGAAGGCGTTCAAAAAGCAAACTCAGGTCATCCCGGTATGCCGATGGGTATGGCTGATGTTGCCTCTGTTTTATGGAGTGAATTTTTAAAACATAATCCTGATGAACCTAAATGGGTAAACAGAGATAGATTTGTTTTATCTGCTGGTCACGGCTCTATGCTTCTTTACTCTCTTCTTCATGTCAGCGGTTATGCTGTAACAATTGATGATTTAAAATCATTCAGACAATGGGGAAGCAGAACACCGGGGCATCCGGAGTATAATCATCTTCCGGGAGTAGAAACAACAACCGGTCCTTTGGGACAAGGATTTGCAAATGGTGTTGGAATGGCTATAGCATCAAAGATGATTGCCGCAAGATTCAACGATGATAAAAATCAGTTATTTGGAAATCATTATATCTACGGAATTGTTAGCGACGGTGATTTGATGGAGGGAATTTCTCACGAAGCAGCCTCGATTGCCGGACATTTTAAACTAGGAAACATCATTTATTTCTATGATGACAACAGTATAACAATTGAAGGAAATACTGAATTAACTTTTTCGGAAAATATTGCAAAAAGATTTGAAGCTTACGGATGGCAAACTTTACAGACAGATGCATATGATCATGAAGGAATTCGCCGGTCAATTAAAATTGCACAGAGTGAAAAAGAAAAACCAACTATCATTATAACAAAATCACACATCGGGTTCGGCAGTCCGCATAAAGTTGATACTGCTGAAGTTCACGGTTCGCCCTTGGGGAAAGAAGAATTAGTTGAAACGAAAAAGAATTTGGACTGGAATTATGAGCAAGATTTTTATGTGCCTGAAGAGGTTAAAGATTTATTTGGTACAAGAAAAAAGTTATTAATAAATGAATACTATGATTGGACTGATAAATTCGACGCGTGGAAAAAAGAGAATTCCGAAAAAGCTGAATTGCTTAACAAATATGAAAATGGCTGGTTGCCGGAGAATCTATATGAAGAATTATTAAACGCAGCAGGAAAGGAAGCAAATGCAACACGTGTCTTATCAAGCAAAGTGATTCAAAAAATTGCCGAACTTGTTCCTAATTTTGTTGGCGGATCTGCAGATTTAGCTCCTTCCACCAATACATTAATGAAGAATTACGATGCAATCGCTCCTGGAAAATTCGGAGGAAGAAATTTTCATTTTGGAATCCGTGAACATGCAATGGGTTCAATTCTTAACGGCATTACACTTTATGGCGACTTCAAAGCATTCGGTGCTACCTTTTTAGTTTTCTCAGATTATATGCGTCCAGCAATTAGACTTGCTGCTATTATGGGATTACCTGTTGTCTATGTTTTTACTCACGATAGTATTTTTCTAGGCGAAGACGGACCTACTCATCAGCCGATTGAACATCTAGCTGTACTTCGTGCAATTCCAAACGTTACCGTCATAAGACCAGCAGATGGAATTGAAACTGCTGCTGCGTGGTATTATGCATTACATCATAAGCGCGGACCATTAGCATTAATTCTTACAAGACAAAAAATTGATCCAATTGTTCGAGGTCTAGATTTCGATCCTAAAGAAGTTTTGAAAGGCGGATATATAGTATCAAAGGAAAATGGAAAGAATGTTGATTTGGTTATTGCATCTACAGGTTCCGAATTACCAGTTGCGATTGCAGCACAAAAATTACTGGAAGGAAAAATATCAGTTAGAGTTGTTTCTATTCTTTCAAAAGAAATTTTTGAAAACCAGCATAAAGATTACAAAAAGAAAATTATTCCAGATAATGTTCCCGTTGCTGTAATCGAAGCTGCATCTATGACTGGCTGGGGAGATTTATTTAGGAATAAATTATTAACTATTGGAATGACCGACTTTGGTGCTTCTGCACCTTATCAAATTTTAGCAGAAAAGTTTGGTTTTACTGGAGAACAAGCAGCAAATAAAATTGAAGAATGGCTTAAATAAGATTTGACCAAATATTCGTTCCATTTTCCGTAAAGCCCGACATAGTTTGTTAGGCTTTTTGTTTACAGGCTGTAAACAATTTTTACACTATGTATCTCATTGACTCTATTGAACTTAGAGAAAAACTATAATTTATTTTTACACCCATACAAATTATCATCATCAGGACTTCTCATTATCAACTCAATTAATGTATTACTTACTGGTATGTTCTTTGCGTGAATAAGTGCAATTATTCAAAAAAGAGAAACTAAAATGCAAAAGAGAATACTATTAATCGATGATGAACCTTCATTAAGACGATCACTTTCGCTGGGTTTAAACCAGAGAGGAATTGAAGTTGATCTGAGTGAAAACGGTATTAATGCCCTAAAGAAAATTGATCTCTACAAAAAGAATGATATCATACTCGATACTGTAGTACTTGATATTCAACTGCCCGATATAGACGGAATAAAACTTGGTAAAATCATTAAATCAAAATACCCTGAAACATCAATGATTTACATTACCGGTTATGCTGATAAACTTGAAGAAACAGAGATTGATGATTTAAAGGTAGATGCATTTCTTGAAAAACCATTTGATGCAGATGATCTAACGGCAGAGATCAATCGCATACTCGAGAAGCGGCCGAAAACTCCAAACAAAAAGATTAAAGAAAAGGTAGAAGAAAAAACTATTGCTGCCTATATACTTTTAAAAGTTGATCCGAAAGCTGACTTCTTTGCGGTTTATAAAAAATTATACTTTATGGAAAATGTATTGTACTGTGATGCTACAAAAGGCGACATTGACATTTTCCTGCTAGTACAGTCCGATTCTATTGAAAAGTGCGAAGAACTATTTGAAAAAGAAATTCGAACTATGGATGGAATTAAAGAAGCGGAATTTCTTCCAGTTGGTGTTCCAATGATGACGGATAATATTAAAGAAATAATCAACTCTGCGGGAATATCACTTTCGAATGAGATTCCCAGTCTTGGCGCCGTAAGAGATTCTAGTCAGTCCGTCTGTTCGTATGTGTTGGTTGAAGTAGAACGCGAGAAGATGGAAGACATTTATCCGATACTTAAGCTTACAGAAAATGTGGTTTATTGTGATTTCATCTCCTGGAAATATAATTTAATTATGATGATAAGCGGAACTCACTTTAACCAGATTGATAAATTTCTAGAGAATAAATTGGTCAACTTAGATGGTGTAGTAAAAGTAAAAGAGTATCCCATAATCAATATTTATGAAATGTAAAACCGCTTTATCAACTTATAAGGTTAGTGAAAATCATGAACGATACAGAGGTTCAAGAGAAAAAAAGTATTCTAAATTTTAAGATTGACCTTGTTAACAAGAGACATCAAAATGGTTCGCTTATTCCTTTACTGCAGGCTGCACAGGATTCATACGGATATATTCCGGAGAAAATAATTTATTATATAAGCGAATTAGTTGGAATACCTGCCGCGGAGATTTATGGCGTCATAACTTTTTATTCACAATTCAGATTGAAACCACTCGGTAAAAATCTTATTAGAATTTGCGAAGGAACAGCCTGTCATGTCAATGGCGCTAAAAGTATCCTTACTGCTCTTCAAGATGAGTTAGGCATTACTATTGGAGAAACCACCGATGATGGTATTTGCAGTTTGCAATCAGTTGCATGTTTAGGATGCTGTTCCTTAGCTCCGGTGATTATGATAAACGATGCTACGCATGGAAATCTTACAATGGATAAGATCAAAAAAATATTGAAGAAATATAAAACCAAAGAAAAACTGAGAGAAGCCTCATGAAAAAAATTAAAGTCGGTTTAGGCACATGCGGAATCTCTGCAGGCGGTGAATTGGTTTACAATAAACTCAAAGAAGAGATAAAAATAAAAAATCTTGGTATTGAGGTTAAAGAAACCGGTTGTATGGGTATGTGTTATGAAGAAGCTTTGGTTGAAGTTGTGGACGATAACGACAGTTTTCTTTATTCAAACGTTACCGTTGATAAAATAGGAAGAATTGTAAATGAACATTTGATAAACAATAAACCGGTAATAGAATGGATTATTAAAAGCAACGAAATTTCAAAAGAAGATGCGTTTCTAAAAAATCAAAATAGAATTGTTCTCCGTAACTGCGGAGTAATTGATCCGACCTCAATAGATGAATACATCGAACACGATGGCTACAAGGCAATAGAAAAAGTATTGAAGGATTTTACACAGCAGGAAGTTATTGATCTGATTATTAAATCCGGATTACGCGGAAGAGGCGGCGCAGGATTTACAACGGGAATGAAATGGAACTTTGCCAATCAAGAAAAAAGTGAAAAGAAATATATTATTTGCAATGCAGATGAAGGCGATCCCGGCGCATTTATGGATAGAAGCGTTTTGGAAGGAGATCCGCATTCAGTTCTTGAAGGAATGATGATTGCTGCTTACGCAATCGGCTCCGATGAAGCTTACATTTACTGCCGCGCAGAATATCCGCTTGCAATAAAAAGATTACGGACTGCAATCAAGCAATGCGAGTCAAAAGGATATTTAGGGAAAAATATTTTCGGTTCGAATTTCAACTTCACAATAAAAATTAAAGAAGGTGCCGGTGCATTTGTCTGTGGCGAAGAAACCGCACTGATGGCTTCGATAGAAGGCAAACGCGGAGTTCCCAGGTTACGTCCACCGTTCCCTGCTAACAAAGGTTTATGGGGTAAACCGACAAACATCAACAACGTTGAAACATTTGCGAACGTTCCATGGATAATAAATTACGGCTGGGAAAAATATTCTTCTCTTGGAACTGAAAAAAGCAAAGGGACAAAAGTATTTGCACTTGCAGGAAAAATAAAAAAAAGCGGACTTGCAGAAGTACCGATGGGTATGACGATCAATGAAATTGTTTTTGATATTGGCGGCGGAATTAAGAATGATAAAAAATTTAAAGCAGTGCAAATGGGCGGACCATCCGGCGGATGCATTCCTGCAAGTATGGGAGATCTTAAAATAGATTATGATGAGATCGTCCGCACCGGCGCAATAATGGGGTCCGGCGGATTGATAGTTCTTGATGAAACTACTTGCATGGTCGATCTTGCACGGTACTTTCTAAATTTTACACAAAATGAATCTTGCGGCAAGTGTACATTCTGCAGAGTTGGAACGAAAAGAATGCTAGAAATTTTGGAAAGAATAACCATTGGTAAAGGAAAAGAAAACGATGTTGATATACTTCAAGATTTAGCGTACAAAATTTCAAAGAACAGTCTTTGTGGATTGGGACAGTCGGCACCGAACCCGGTTTTAACTACAATTAAATATTTCCGCGAAGAATATGAAGCACATATACATGATAAAAAATGTCCTTCACATAGCTGCTCAGCGTTGATTGATTACTCAATTGATGAGGTAAACTGCAAAGGATGCGGACTTTGTATTAAAGTATGTTCATCTAATGCAATTACAGGAAGTAAAAAAGCTGTTCACTACATTAATCAAGAACTGTGCATTAAATGCGGGCGTTGTTTTGATGTATGTAATTTAGATGCAGTAATAAAAAACTGAAATTCTTCTAAGGACTGAATTTATGGAAAGCGTAAAAGTAATTATTAATGATAAAGAAATTATTACAACTCAGGATAAAACAATACTAGAAGTTGTCCACGAAAATAAAATTGATAAGATTCCAACACTATGTCACGATAAACGTCTTGAACATTTTTCATCGTGTTATCTTTGCGTTGTTGAAATAGAAGGAATGAATAAACATGTTCCTTCTTGTGCAACATTTGTACGCGATGGTATGAAGATTTACACAAACAGTGAAAGCGTAAAGAGTGCAAGAAAAACTGCATTGGAACTTCTCTTCTCAAATCATTATGCGGATTGTATCGGTCCATGTAAAAGTAATTGTCCTGCCGGAGTTGATGCACAATCTTATATAGCGTTAATCTCCGTTGGTAAATACAAAGATGCTATCAAATTGGTGAAAGAAAATAATCCATTGCCTTTATCTATTGGAAGAGTTTGTGTTAGAGATTGCGAGACAGCTTGCCGAAGAAATTTTGTTGATGAGCCGGTAGGCTGTAATTATTTGAAAAGATATATCGCAGATATTGACAACAGTGACAAATGGATCCCGGAATTAAAACCAAGAAAAAATAAAAAAGTTGCAATCATTGGCGGAGGACCGGCTGGATTAACCTGCGCTTACTATCTTACACTGGAAGGTGTCTCACCTACAATATTTGAAAAACTTCCTGAACTTGGCGGAATGCTGAGATACGGAATTCCCGAATACCGTCTGCCGAAAAAAGTTCTTGATGATGAGATCAATTGGATTCTTGATCTTGGCGTTGACGTAAGAACCGGAGTTGAATTAGGTAAAGATATTTCGATTAAAGATTTGATAGCGAAAGGATATAAATCCGTATTTGTAGGAGTTGGTGCACACAAAGCATCAACGATGGAACTCAAAGGGGAGAATGAAACTGAAGGAGTATTTGACGGAATAGGATTCCTGCGCGAAGTTGAAAATGGAATTGTTCCTAAACTAAAAGGAATGGTTGTAATAGTAGGCGGCGGTAATACAGCAATTGATGCGGCAAGAACTGCATTGAGGTGCGGTGCTGAAAAAGTAAAAATCGTTTACAGAAGAAGCATAAAAGAAATGCCTGCACATCATGAAGAAATTGAAGCAGTACAAAAAGAAGGAATTGAAATTCTATTTTTAACAAATCCTAAAGCAATTGTTGCTGAGAATAAAAAATTAAAAGGGATAGAATGCTTAAAGCAAAGACTTGAAGCAGCAAAATCCGGAGAACGTCCGCAGCCCGTTCCGATTGAAGGGTCAGAATTTATTGTTGAATGCGATTTTCTCATTGGTGCCATTGGTCAGAAAGTGGACACTGCTTTTGTAAATTTTGATAAAGACTGCTCACTTGAAAAATGGGGGACAATAACGGTAAACAAAAAAACACTCGAGACATCAATTCCCGGAGTCTTTGCCGGAGGCGATGCTGTAACCGGTCCGTTAACTGCCATCAGCTCTATTGCCCAAGGCAAACAAGCGGCGCTATCAATTATGAGTTACTTAGAATATGGAACAATAAGAAAATCTGAAAAAAGTTTCTTGAGTTCGAAAAATAGATTTGGTGAATTATCGGAAAGAGAATTTTCTCATATCAAAAAGCTTGCAAGGGGAAAAATGGCTGAACTGAGTGTTACTGATAGAATCCATAATTTCAATGAAGTTGATTTAGGAATTTCCGAAGAGCAATCGCTAAATGAATGTGCGCGTTGTTTGGAATGCGGTTGTTCCGAATACTATAATTGTGCTCTTAGAAAGTATTCAGAAGAATTCAATCTGGATATTTCCGAATACATTGGAGAGACTAAAAAATATTTAGTTGATAAAAGACATCCCTTTATTTCTTTAGATCCGAATAAATGTATTAACTGCGGTAAATGCGTAAGAACATGCACTGAAATATTAAAAGTATCGGCTCTTGGATTTGTTTACCGCGGATTCAAATCTGTTGTTAAACCCGCAATGGAAAAACCACTACTCGATACAAACTGTATCACATGCGGTAATTGTATTGATGTCTGTCCCACCGGAGCTATAAGCGAAAAATTTCCGTTCAAAGTTATGGGAACATTACCAAAAGAAAACCATGAGACTATTTGCGGGTTCTGTTCAGTTGGATGCAAAGTCAATTTCAAAAAGATCAACGATGATATTTTTTATGTATCCAATTCTACTGAGGAGATAATTGATACTCACAACAAAGGTTATTTATGTGTTAAAGGAAGATTCGGACATAGATACCTGATGAATAAAAATAGAATAAACAACGCAATTATTAGAAGAGATAACCTATTGCACGAAGTTGGAATTGATGAGGCAATTATTTATTCGGAGAAAAAAATAAAGAGTATAATTAACAAGTACGGAGCGGATTCAGTTGCCGTTTTTGCTTCACCTAATTTATCAAATGAAGAATTATATCTGCTTCAAAAATTTACGCGTGTTGGTTTGAAGAATAATAACATTTCTAGTTTTTCCAATTTATTCCAGAACAAAGAACTCGATGCACTCGATGAATCACTAAATCTTACCGTATCTACAACTACAATGGACAATTTACAACGTGCAGATGTGATTATAGTAATTAATTCCAACCTCTCCGAAGAGAACTTAGTAATGGAATTAAAGATCAAAGATGCTCAAAAAGGAGGAACGAAATTAATTGTTATTAATTCATCGGAGATACAACTTACACGACATTCCGATCTATGGATTGATAGCACTAAAGGAACAAATACACTTTTACTCGATGCTTTAATGAAATTATTTATTGAACATGATTCAACAGATAAAGGATTTATTAACTCTAAGACAAAACATTTCGATAAATTCAAAAACAAACTTGAGGCGATTAATCCGGATGATTCTATAGAATTAATAAATATTGATCGAGAAAAATTCCAACAGTTGTATGAATTTACGAAAAGTAAAGATTCAAATATTGTTTTCATTTATAATTTGGATTCAGCAAGAGAGAAATCGAACAACGATCTTAAAGCAATTGGAAATTTCTTATTGATGACTGGAAGGATTAATCGTGAGAACAATGGAATAATTTTGCTAAGAGATAGTTCTAACTCAACCGGACTATTAGATATGGGTGTTAACCCGAATTACTTACCAGGCTATGTTAAAGATGATGAATCAGGTGAGATAGAAAGAATCGGAAATAAGTGGGGAGTAAATCTGGATTCGATATTCAAAAAAGTTGATCTTGAAAGCAATATGAATAGCGGCACAATAAGAGCTGCTCTAGTTTTTGGTGAAGACCCCGTTGCATTTAATATTAATAGAAAATTCCTAAGCAATTTAGAATTCTTACTTGTGAGCGACTCATTTTACACCGACTCGGTTTATGAAGCTGATGTAGTATTACCTGCCCGGACATATCTGGAACAAGATGGAACTTTCACACGCTGCGATCATACAGTGCAAAAAGCTAATAAATTTATTGATCACAATGATATAATGAATTGGGAAATGATTGAAAAACTTGCCAACCGTTTTTCGATGGGATTCCAACATAGAACCGCGAATGATATTTTTGATGAAATAAAAAGTGTCAACAAATTTTACAGTAAAGTTGAAATTGAAAAATCATGGATTGAAAATTTGACAGATGATGATTTTATGCGAAAAACATTGAAATTCTCATCATACAAATCAGACTTGACAACTTTTGAAGCAATTAAACCTGTAATTCATTTCCCGGAGAATTATTATGTTTCAAATGTAAAAACGCAGTTGATTTAGGTTATGCTGAAAACAACCAGCTATAAATTGATTTACGAATTATTTGATCATGTATTAATATTCGATCGGAACAATCGTATAGTATTCGAAGGTAGTGCACTTAGACAATTATTGAATAGTTCTGCAATTAGTGTTAACAATTTATCATACGATTCACACAAATCAAATTTACAAGCTAAAACTCTTTTTGAAACTATTGAATTAGTAAAAGCCGATCTTGAACCCCATGCAGTTAAGTTAGACGGAATTAAAGAAGAATACATTTTATTCCCTCTTAATTTTGATTTGGATCCTTACATTCTTTTAACACCGAAAGATAAAGTAGTTGAGATAACAAGAATTGAACATGATCTGAAGGAAAGAGTAAAAGAATTACGTTGTTTATATAATGTTAGCAAAGAATTAGAAGTTTCTCAATCAATTAATGAAGCGTTTGAAAAATGTATCAAGCATGTTCAAGCGGCTTTTCAATTTCCTAATGATGTAATAATTAATTTTGAAATAGGAAAAAAAATATTTGGTGATACTGCATGGAATCCTCAAGCAATTAACTCAATTTATTTCTCTGATATTAATGTTAATAATAATAAACACGGAGAGATAAAAGTATTGCTAAAAAGTAATGTTGGTTTCCTCGAAGAAGAGCAGAGCATGATCAATGAGATAGCCGGTAAATTTGCAAGAGCAATTGAAGAATCGGAAAAAACTCTGAATCTGGAAAAGCAGAAAAAGATTTTACAAGCAAAGAACGATACATTATTAAAATTGACCGAAGAGTGTCATCAGAAGCAAGAAAAACTCCGTACTTTTTTTAGCGCTATTTCCGAACCAATAGTTGTTATAGATCATGAGTTCAATATTATAATGTCGAATAAAGATGATATTGGCGATTCCGGTAAATGTTATAATAAGTTATTTAATCTGGATGCCAGATGTACAAATTGTCCCGCTGTTCAATCATTCGAATCCGCAAAAAACAGTATTCAAGAAAGAGAAGAAAAAGAAAAATTTTATACTCTTAGAACATATCCTATTTTTGATCAGGAAGGAAAAGTTGACAGAGTCTTGGAAGTTTGCAGAGATATAAGTGCTCAGAAAAGAATGGAAGCCCAGCTTTTGCAATCCTATAAATTAGCATCGCTGGGTAAACTAGTAGCCGGAGTTGCTCATGAAATCAACAATCCAAATACATTTATACTTGGTAACTTAAAGATCATACAAGAAGCATTAGATGATATTTTTCCAATTCTCGATAATCATTACACAACTAAAAAAGATTTAAAAATTGCTCGGTTGGATTATGATGTATTTAAGGATAACATTTCTACATTAATTACGGATATGATTAATGGGGCGAACAGAACTAAGAAAATTGTAGGTGATTTGAGAAACTTTGCCAAAAAAGATGACGGAACGTTAACTGATAATATTGATTTGAATTATATCATAAAAAATAATCTTACGCTTACTCGCAAACATGTTAAAAAATACGCAGAGTTAGAAATGATTTTCGCAGAAAACTTACCGACGTTTAAGGGAAATGTTAATAAAATCGAGCAAGTGATTCTTAATTTAGTAATGAATGCATCTGAGTCAATTGAAAAAAGTGATGGACTGATTGTAATAAAAACTTCCTATGATGAAAATAAAAAAGAAGTTTTATTGACTATTATGGATAACGGATGCGGAATGGATGAAACAACAATTAAAAATATTTTCGATCCGTTTTTTACTACAAAGCGGAATAAAGGCGGTACCGGATTAGGATTATCTATCACCTACGGAATTATTAAAGATCATAACGGATATATAAATGTAGATTCAAAATTAGGAGTTGGTACTACATTTACAGTTCATTTCCCAATCAAGACATTTGCAGGAAGCGATGAATAAAATCTTAGTTATTGATGACAATCAAGCGGTTCTTAATTTCTTAAATATTTTCTTACTGCAAACAGGTAAGTATAAAATAAAAGCTCTTCAAGACAGCACACAAGCTTTTAATCTTTTAGATTCCGAAAAATATGATTTTTTACTTTTAGATATGGATATGCCAAACATAACCGGATTGGATATTTTAAAACATATCACTGAAAATAAAATTAACATAACAACTATTGTGCTTACAGGAGTTGAGGATATTGATCTTGCTATTTCCGCAATGAAATTGGGAACTTACGATTACATGCTTAAACCAATTGAAGAAGAAAGATTAATCAAAACTATTGATGCTGCATTAGAAGAGAAAAAACTTGAATTGAACGAAAGCGGCATATCACAGCGATTATCTTTAGAAACTTTAGTTTATAAAGATGTTTTTGAAAATATAATTACTAACGATGATAAGATGGTTAAAATTTTTCATTACGTTGAAAAATTTGCCATCACAGATAACAGTGTTCTGATTTGGGGAGAAAGCGGATCAGGAAAAGAACTTATCGCTCAAGCTATACATAAAATAAGCAATAGACGAAATAAAAAATTTGTAGCCGTTAACGCCGGTGCTTTTGCCCAGGAACTATTTTCATCGGAATTCTTCGGTCATGAAAAAGGTGCTTTTACAGGAGCTTCGACAGATAAGGTCGGTTTTATAGAAGATGCTAACGGGGGCACTTTATTTTTAGATGAGATAGGAGAACTTTCGCTTCCGATTCAGGTAAAACTCCTCCGAGTTCTTCAAGATGAAGAATTTTACCGGCTCGGTTCAGTTAAGAATTTAAAATCTGATGTTAGGATCATCGCCGCAACTAATAAAAATCTTTTTGAAGAAATTAAAAAAGGCAGTTTTAGAAAAGATCTGTTTTTCAGATTGAATATTAATTCGATCAATCTTCCTCCGTTAAGAGATAGAAAAGGTGATATTGAATTATTAGCAAATTATTTTCTTAAAAAGTTCAACGGGAAGTATAAAAAGAATGTAGAAAGAATTTCTGCACAAGTATTGAATTGTTTTAAGAGCTATCCTTTCCCGGGTAATGTTCGAGAGCTCATGAATTTAATTAACAGTGCAATAATTGTTGAAAGTACAAACGAGCTGCATAAAAAATCACTTCCAAATTACTTTTTAGAGAACAATAATTCTTACGGTGAGTTAGACGGTGAGATTACACCTCGATCTTTAGAAGAAATGGAAAAAATTCATATTAAACATGTTTTAGAATTTACCAACAGTAATCGTTCTAAAGCTGCTAAGATATTACATATATCAAGAGTAAATTTAATTTCAAAAATCAAAAAGTATAAAATTGATCAGTAACCAATTAATTTATTTTGTCTTCCACATAAACAATTTTGTTTCCTTCATTAGTTCGTAAATCAAAAGTGAAACGACCGGGATGTATTCCAAAATCAACACAATCGGATAATCCTTCCACAAACCGTTTAGCTGATATCTTAAAACTGTGAAGACAGTTAAAGAACTTAATCCAACGTAAAAAATTCCGCTCAATCTTGGAAAAACAGGAAGCAGTACCGCCAGCCATGTAATATACCATGGATGAACAACCGGAGAGAAAATTAATAGAAGTAATACTGAATAATAATATTTTTGTAGTAGATCCATTTTATTGAAAATAAACGGAAGGATGCAAATAACTAAAAGTATACCACAGATAATTCTTGCCGGTTGGTTATTCTGAGTAAAGTAATCTATAATGTTGAATACAATTCCGTTGAATGTCCAATGCTTGGTGTAAAATAAAAATGCTTCAAATGGATTGGATGTGAAAATGTAAGGTAAAAACTGGACACTAAATGCAATCATCGGAATAAATAGGACTCTGATTCTTTCCGGTAATTTTTTCTCGTAAAAAAAGAGAATCGGAAGAAAAAGAAATCCTATCGGTTTTATTGAAAATGATAATCCGAGAAAAATTAATGAGAGTATTTTTTTATTATCCAGATAAAAAAATAATGCAAGAATTAAAAGAGGTAAGCCAAAACCGTCAAGATGAGCATCTAAAGAAAATTGAATTATTGGCAGGGGACACAATGCGTAAAGTAAAATATACTTATCGGGCAGATCCCTTTTCCTTATTAAAAGAAATAGAGCAAATAAAGTGATTAATTCGAAAATAATCAGCAATAATTTATATCCCCAGACAGCTTCTCCGCTTAATGAATAACCCATATAAAACAACCATTGACTCAAAGGAAAATAAATTGTTTTCATGTCGGGATTGTTTACAAACTTTGGGATAGACTCTGAATGTAGTTTTTGTAATGTTGGATCATTTGGCGGATAAAGATAGGGATTGATTCCGTTAGACTGGACTTTTCCATCCCACATGTATCTGTAATAATCATCGGAACCAATAGGGTTGATCGAAACAAAACTTACTCTGAGCAAAATTCCAATCGCAGCCAGTCCGACTATATAACTGAGAGGTATCTCGTTTTTTAGAACCAGAAAACTGATGAAAACAAAAATAATGGAGGAAGATATATAAATGATTGAGTAGGTTACGATAGGGTTGAAATTAATTATATGTATTAATAGAAAGAGAAAACACAATACTGCTACAGATAAGACCAACAAAACTTTACTTTGTGACTTCATTTGTATCTAAGGTTTTATTAGGATTAAAGATAATCAAAAGAAAATAAATCGGAAAAATGTGTAACTGTTTTTAATTAAATCGTTATTTTATAATAGTTATTTGTTAACATTATCTAAATAGAATTTACTTGTTGAAACAGAAACATCAGATAAGAATGAATTTTCTAACTGAAAAATTATTTCTTAAATAAATAAAATAGTGAGGGATAATTATGAAATCATTTTCAAAAATATTTATGAATTATGCTTTGGTAAGTTTATTTCTATTAGTTAATCTTTTCTCAATATCATGCAAGAATAAGGAGACAAAAACTGAAATGGAAGTGAAAAAAGAATTCTTTGGTAAAACAACAGACGGACAGAATGTTGATATTTATACTCTTACTAACAAAAACGGCATGACGGTAAGAATTATTAATTACGGCGCTACGGTTGTTTCGTTAACCGCACCCGATAGAAACGGAAAATTTGAAGATGTTGTTTTAGGGTATGATAACCTTGAAGGTTATGAAGCAGATAAATCTTATTTCGGTGCAATTGTAGGCAGATATGGAAACAGAATTGCTAAAGGAAAATTTAAATTAGACGGAAAAGAATACCAACTTGCGATTAACAACGGAGAAAATCATCTTCATGGAGGGACAATCGGATTTAACAAAAAAGTGTGGGAAGTTATTGGTTACGATTATTTAATGGACGGTTCATTTATAACAATGAAATATATCAGTAAAGATGGTGAAGAAGCGTATCCCGGTACAGTAGAATTAACAGTTAATTACACGCTAACCAAAGACAATGAACTCTATATTAATTATATAGCTTTGAGTGATAAGAACACGATAATAAATCCAACACATCATTCATACTTTAATTTAACCGGTGATCCAAATAAAACTATTCTTGATCATGAATTAATGATTGATGCTGATAAGTTTACTCCTGTTGATAATGGTTTGATTCCTACCGGTAAGTTTACAGATGTTACAAATACTCCGATGGATTTTCGTAAACCGACTAAAATTGGCGCTCGTATAAATGAAAATTATGAACAATTAAAGCTTGGCAATGGTTATGATCATAATTGGGTTTTAAATAAACATCAAGAACTTGAGCCTATGATTGCAACCGTATATGAACCAACTTCCGGAAGATTTATGCAAGTATGGACAGATCAACCGGGCATCCAATTCTATAGTAGTAATTTTCTTGACGGTAAAGTAAAAGGTAAAAATGGAATTAGTTATCAACGTAGAACCGGATTGTGTCTGGAAACCCAGCATTTTCCTGATTCTCCTAACAAACCGGATTGGCCCTCAACTGTTTTGAAAGCAAGTAAAACCGTTCCATATAGACAAACTACAATTTATAAATTCTCTGTAAAATAATTTTTAGTTGCCCGGGTTTTACAACTCGGGCAACTGATATAATTAAACCAATACACGAACTTCAATTAAAATTAATTTACATCACATTTATTATATCTACTATAATTTATCTTTAATGTGATTAAACCTTCTTTTAACATCTAATGTCCATTAGTAAGAGAATAGCTAGAAGCAGTTCCGAACAAATTGTTAAAAAGATGATTCTTGTTAAATAGATTTAACACTTTTTAAATTGTTTGATTAGATCACGTTAATTATTTTAATCACATTCAAAAATAGGATGACAACATGAAAGCAAGATTCGTAGTTATTTTGTCAATACTCTTTTTATTCGGTTTTACAGCACAATTATTTCCTCAAGGTATGGGAAGAATGGATCCCCAAGAGCGAATGAAGCAACAACTCCAGACCTACAAAGAAAGACTGAAACTCACAGATGCTCAATTCAATAAAGTTGATACTATTCTTAAAAATCAAATGGGAGAAATGCAAAAACTTAGAGACAGCAGCAGTGGTGATATGCACTCAATGAGAGAAGCGATGATGGGTTTAAGAGAAAAAACTAGTAAGAAAATTGAAGCGCTTCTGGATGATTCACAAAAAGCAGAATTCAAAAAGATTCTAGAAGAAGCGGCTCAAAGAAGACAAAGTATGGGTCGAGGATAAATAATCTTGAAGAAGGATACATGATACTTGATGCTGGAAAAATCCGGCATCAAGTATCATGTATTAGTTGAAAAACATGCAATGAACGAAGAATAAATCTTTATTAAAGCTGCTTCTTCTTTGAAAAAAATAATTATTAGCTTTATCTTAATACTGCAAATAAAAATTACTTGTCAGAACTGTGCTCAAGATATTCAAATCACGTAAAAGTCTTATCACAAGATTAATTAAACCAACCATAACTATTATCAAGGTCAATCATCTTAAAATAGGAGAAAACTAATGGGCTGGGTTTGGAAAAGTTTTAATTCATCCATTGGCAAAAAATTTGTAATGGCTGTTACCGGTGTGGTTCTTATGCTTTTTTTGATCATCCATCTTGCCGGCAATATGAGTCTATACGGCGGACCAAAAGCATTTAACGGGTATGTTGGAATATTGGAAATTATCAAACCTTTAATTCGAGTGATTGAAATAATTCTCGCATTGGTTTTCATTCTCCACATTTTCAACGGTGTCCGCCTTTGGATCGAAAATAAAATAGCAAGACCAAAAGGTTACACAATCAATGGATCACGAAAAAACACAGATGTTTTTTCACGTACTGCATTTATAACCGGAAGTATCATATTCATTTTTTTAGTTCTGCATCTACAAACAATTTGGTATAAGTTTAATTACTCAGGCAGCGAGTTGGATCTTTATACCATTACAACCGAATGGCTGCAAGTTTGGTGGTATGCCGCTCTGTATTTCATTGCAGTAATACTATTAGGCTTTCATCTCAATCATGGTTTCCAAAGTGCGTTTCAAACTTTCGGATGGAATCATAAAAAATATTTTCCTTTGATCGAAAAGATTGGAACTATCTATGCAGTAATTATGACGATCGGTTTTGCCTCGATTCCTATTTACTTTTTATTTTTCTTCGGAGGTAAGTGATGATAAAATTAGATGCGAAAGTACCTGCGGGTAAACTAGAAGAGAAGTGGACGAACCATAAATTCAATATGAAACTTGTTAACCCGGCTAACAAACGTAAGTTCGATGTTATTGTTGTCGGAACAGGATTAGCCGGCGCATCAGCCGCCGCTTCTTTAGGTGAACTTGGTTATAATGTTAAAGCTTTCACCTTTCATGATAGTGCAAGACGTGCGCATAGCATTTCCGCGCAAGGCGGAATCAACGCTGCAAAAAATTATCAGAATGACGGCGATTCTGTTTATAGATTATTTTTTGATACTGTAAAAGGCGGCGATTTTCGTTCGCGCGAATCAAACGTTTACCGTCTTGCAGAAGTTAGCAACGGAATCATTGATCAATGTGTTGCTCAAGGTGTTCCGTTTGCACGTGAATACGGCGGATTGCTAGATAACAGATCTTTCGGCGGTGCACTGGTATCAAGAACATTTTATGCTAGGGGACAAACCGGCCAACAACTTTTACTTGGCGCTTACACAGCAATGAATCGTCAAATCAATCTTGGAAAAGTAAAACTCTACACTCGGCGTGAAATGCTTGATGTGGTTGTTGTTGATGGAGTTGCTAAAGGGATTGTTGTAAGAAATATGATAACCGGCGAGATAGAGAAATATTCTGCGCACGCGGTTATTCTTGCAACAGGCGGATATGCAAATGCATATTTCCTCTCAACGAGTGCAATGAATTGTAACGCCACTGCTATATGGCGCGCGCATAAACGTGGAGCAGCATTTGCTAATCCATGCTTTACGCAAATACATCCTACATGTTTACCCGTTCACGGAGAAAATCAATCTAAGTTAACACTGATGAGTGAAAGTTTGCGAAACGACGGACGCATTTGGGTTTCCAAACTTAAAAAAGATATGCGCAAACCTAATGACATTCCTGAAGAAGATCGTGATTATTATCTTGAAAGAAAATATCCTACTTATGGTAATTTAAGTCCGCGTGATATTTCATCGCGTGCTGCAAAGGAAGCTATTGATGATGGAAGAGGCGCTCAGGGACAGGATGCTGTTTATCTTGATTTCCAGGATGCAATAAATCGTCTTGGACAACATGTAATTGAAGAACGTTACGGAAATCTTTTTGAGATTTACGAAACGATCACCGGAGATAATCCTTACAAATCACCGATGAAAATTTATCCTGCACCGCACTACACAATGGGCGGCTTATGGGTTGATTACAATTTGATGAGTACAATTCCCGGATTATTTGTAGCCGGTGAAGCAAATTATTCAGATCACGGTGCAAACCGTCTTGGTGCAAGCGCTCTTATGCAAGGATTAGCGGATGGTTACTTTGTTATTCCTTACACAATTGGAAATTATCTTGCCGGAGATAAACCTACTCTAATTAAAGCCGATCATGCTGAATTCAACAAAGTTCAAAAAGAAGTTGAAGATATGACAACAAAACTTCTTTCTATAAAAGGAAAGAGAACTGTTGATGATATTCATAAACAACTCGGCAGAATAATGTGGAATAAAGTTGGCATGGGCAGGAATGAAAAAGGATTGAAAGAAGCAATGGTTGAGATAAAAGCTTTAAGAGAAGAATTTTGGAAAGATGTAAATGTTGTTGGTGAATCGAAAGATGTTAATCAATGTCTCGAACGCGGTGCAAGAATTGCAGATTACCTTGAGCTTGGAGAATTAATGGCTCTTGATGCTCTAACCCGCAACGAATCATGCGGAGGACACTTCCGGGAAGAATATCAAACGCCGGAAGGTGAGGCTTTAAGAAATGATGAAGATTATGCTTTTGTTTCTGCATGGGAATATAAAAATGCAGGCAGTTGGGAATTGAATAAAGAACCTCTTGAATTCACTTCAGTTAAATTAGCTACAAGGAGTTATAAATAATGGAACATAAAAAAATAAATTTAACTCTTAAGATCTGGCGCCAGCACGGTCCTAAAACGCCGGGTAGTTTTGTTTCATATAAAGTAGCTGTTTCACCGGATTCGTCGTTCTTGGAAATGCTGGATGATATTAATAACGATCTTGAAAGCAAAAGTATGGAACCGATTGCTTTTGAAAGCGATTGTCGCGAAGGAATTTGCGGAACTTGCGGACTTGTAATTAACGGACAGCCGCACGGACCTATTCCAAGAATTGCAACATGCCAGCTGCACATGAGAAATTTCAAGGAAGGCGATACAATTTATATTGAACCATTCCGCGCCAAAGCATTTCCTATCATAAAAGATTTAATGACAGACCGTTCAGCAATGGATAGAATTATGGAAGCGGGCGGATTTATTTCCGTTAATACCGGAAGCGTTCCGGATGGAAATGCAATTCCAATCGCGAAAGAAATTGCATCAGAATCAATGGATGCCGCACAATGCATCGGATGCGGCGCATGCGTTGCGGCATGTAAAAATGCATCGGCAATGTTGTTTGTAAGTGCAAAAGTTTCCCAATTTGCACTGCTGCCGCAAGGTATGCCGGAGCGTTACCAACGTGTAGAAACAATGGTGAAAGTGATGGATGAATACGGATTTGGAAGCTGCTCAAACACTTATGCATGCGAAGCAGAATGCCCGAAAGGAATTTCCGTAAAGAATATTGCCCGGATGAACCGGGAATATTTTATGGCGAAAGTTAAATCTCAAAATGTAGAAGTGTAAAAACCTTGAAATTCTTTCAGTGACCTTCAAGGTTGTATAATTAAATCCCGGCTAATTAAGTCGGGATTTTTTTATGGCTTTTTGGTATTATTGTTTTGGATTACACATAAAAGATGCAAATCAAACAACATGTTCGAAAGAGAAATAAAATTCATATATGATTTCAATCTGAATAAGGTTAATAAACTCGGACCTTTTTTCACATTCGAACAACTCCTTGCTTCCGATCTGCATCCTGCAATCCTTCAATATATTTCAGCAGAAATTGATTACCTGATTTTTGAGGATAGACAGAAACTTCTTAAGAATTCCGTATTCGATTACTCCGGCGAAAAAATCTCTTATCATTTTAACCAGATATCGGAAGAAGCTAAAAAGACAAAACGTTTTGCACTCGAATACATTGCGAAGCTGGTATTGCACGCCTCATCGTTCACTGTAAATTATCTTATTCATCCTAAGTGGACGTTGCAAAAATTTGTATTTGATGAATCCCCAACCAAAACAACTAACGAGATCAAACAGATTTTGAATTATGTTTATTATTACAAATACACAAACAGAATTCTTATCTCGTATATCAACACAAAAAAGATCTTATCAATGAACTCTCAGGAGTTCGAAGAACTTTTGAATAAAGCCGACAAGCTTGGAGTTGAGACTTACCTGGAGGCAATTTTATCTAATGCGCTTAAATCTATGGCTGAGTTCTTAAATATCGGCGAGATCAAGAAATCAAAGGTATCTCTGGCAGCAGTAGAAATGTTTTTAGAAGAAAAAGAATTAGTGTCACATTTACAAAAGATTAGCGAAACATTTGGTAGAGATGAGAACGCCAAAGTAGAAATCAATGATATTTTAAAAGTACTAAAAAATGTTATGATTGTTAAAGAAGAACCATTACCCGAGAAAATGGAAGAAGAGAAATTTGAGACGGAAGAAATCGAGGAAGAAAAACCAAAGGTTGAAGAAGAAAAAGTTTCGGAAGAAGTAAAAGATCAAGAACAAGATAAAGAGGAAGAAGAAGTTATTGAGAAAGAAAACGAAGAATCAACAAAAGACATTGTCGAAGAAAAGGAAATTTTAGTGCCTCAATCTGCTAAGCTGAGAATTAGAATGAATGAAGACATTAGAATTGAACCGGTTTATGAAGAACAAAATGCAAAGACAGAAGAAAGCATTATCGAAGAATCCGAAGACGATATCAAACAGAATGACGATTCAATAGAAGAAGACAATACAGATGAAATGAATGAGTCGGAAGAAGATCTATTAGAGGAAACAGAAAAAAATGAAGAAGAAAATGAAGAACCGGACCACCTCTCAATTATTATTAAACAAAAAGATGAGTTTCAACCAGATTTTAAAAACGAAGCTATAAATGAAGAAGATTCAATCGATGATATTGATGAAACCAGTAATAATATCGAACCGGTACAAGAATTTGAATATGTGGATAAGGCAAATGAGTTAACAATAAACCTACAACATGAAAGTGATGAACTTTTTAAAGTTGATCTTGCTGAAATTCTTGAGCATAAAGAGATGACAAAAATAATTGAAGTCATTTATGATTATGATATTGAAGACTTTGCTAAAACTCTTGATGAAATCTCAAACTGCAAAAATGAAGAAGATGCGCATTTGGTGATCAATAAAGCTCTGGAAGCCCGCCGTATTAACCGCAATTCAAAAGAGGCAGAAACATTTAGATCAATCATTTCAGAATATTTCGGCGGCAAATAAAAATGTTTATAGACTATGCAAAAATTTATATCAAAGCCGGTAACGGCGGCGATGGCGCTGTGGCATTCCGCAGAGAAAAATATGTTCCTAAGGGCGGTCCGGCTGGAGGAAATGGCGGTACAGGCGGAAGCGTAATATTCCTTGCAGACCGGAATCTAACTACGCTTTTAGATTTTCAATATAAACGAAAGTATATCGCCGATGACGGAGACCCGGGCGGATCTTCATTAAAAGATGGAAAGAGTGGTCAAGATATTATTATAAAAATTCCGGTTGGTACTCTGTTAAAGAACGCCGAGACAAACGAAATAATTTTTGATTTGGATAAAGATCAAAAAGAATTTGTTGCAGTAAAAGGAGGCAAAGGCGGAAAGGGAAACAGCAATTTTGCAACGCCGACAAATCAAACTCCGCGTTTTGCAGAACCCGGAAGACCCGGCGAAGAAAAAAATATTGAACTGGAATTAAAATTAATTGCCGATGTTGGTCTTGTAGGATTTCCCAACGCAGGTAAATCCACTTTGATCTCAGTTATATCGGAAGCTAAACCCAAGATAGCAGATTATCCTTTCACTACGCTTGAACCTAATTTAGGAATTGTCCGTTATAAAAATTATCAGAGTATTACTGTTGCTGATATTCCTGGAATAATTGAAGGCGCACACCTTGGTAGAGGACTCGGATTAAAGTTCCTAAGACACATTGAGAGAACAAAAATTCTTTTGATAATGATTGATATTACTTCTGAAGATTATGTTAAAGATTATAAAACGCTTCTTGGCGAACTCGAGAAGTATTCTAAGGTATTGAGCAAAAAGAAAAAACTTGTTGCGTTAACAAAATCAGATTTAATTGAACCAAAAGAATTGAAAAAAATCAGAGACAAAAAAATTCCGGGTTATAAAGGTGAAATATTAATTTTTTCTTCCGCAACTAAAGACGGAATTGAAAGAATGCTCGATATACTTTGGAAGGAACTGAAAAATTAAGTATTCAAAAAAGAAAATATACTCGCTAAATTAAGATTGTAGATCAAAAACAAGCATATCATTGGCTTGAACTTGGAAAGGTGATGCTTTATATTTACACCCCGTTTTAGAGCGATTTGGCGAGGTAGCTCAGCTGGTTAGAGCAATGGAATCATAATCCATGTGTCGGGGGTTCGAATCCCTCCCTCGCTACCATTAACAAGGAGTCTATTATGTATACATTACTTATTATGCTTTCAGTCATTATTGCGCTTTTACTGATAATCGTTGTTCTACTCCAATCAAGTAAAGGTGGCGGATTAGCGGGTTCGTTTGGCGGTTCCGGTCAGTTTGGAACAGTCTTCGGCACAAGAAGAACAGCAGATTTTTTAAGCCGTATTACATGGTGGTTAGGAGGTGCGCTTTTAATTATGGCAGTAGTGATTAACTTATTCTTTTTACCGGGACAATCAACATCTGCTCAGAAAGAAAGTATTATTCAAGGTGGAGGAAGGCAACAAGTTCCAACTGCACCTGCATTACCCCAGCAGCGATCTACTCAACCGGCTCAAAAATAAATTTTGGATAAAGCCCCGGACACTCGGGGCTTTCTTCTCAAAACTAATCATGAATGCTAATCTTAAATCCGATCTTATTATATTTGGTGAAAAATGAAAAATGAACATAAGCCTCCTGTAAAGGCTTACAATAATTTGGAATTCTTAAATTCCGCAGACGGCAGGACAATTAGAATTCTATCAGAATTTTTGGAACCTAAAGCACGTTTCAGAAAAAACAAAATTGTTGATACCGTAGTTTTTTTCGGTTCCGCAAGAATAATTTCCCGCAGAGATGCATTAAAACTTTTGAATCAAGCAAAGAAAGAGAAATCATCTTCATCAAAGAAAAAATTTGAACATGCTCTAAAACTTTTGGAAATGTCTCAGTATTATGAAGACGCTGTTGAACTTTCGAAAAAATTAACGGAATGGTCAATGGCTCTTCCGGTAAACGAGAAGAGATTTATTATTTGCAGCGGCGGTGGTCCCGGTATTATGGAAGCCGCAAACAAAGGGGCTAAACTTGCAAAAGGTCATTCAATTGGTTTAAATATCAGCATTCCTTTTGAACAGTTTGTTAATAAATATGTTGATCCGGAATTGGCTTTTGAGTTCCATTATTTCTTTATGAGAAAGTTTTGGTTTATTTATTTAGCGAAAGTACTTGTTGCCTTTCCCGGTGGATTTGGCACAATGGATGAACTGATGGAAGTGATTACTTTGATTCAGACTAAGAAGGTTACTAAGCCGCTTAAAGTAATTATATACGGTGAAAACTATTGGAAAGATATTATTAATTTTAATGCAATGATAGATCATGGAACGATCAGCAAAACGGATATGAAGATTTTCGATTTTTGTTCTACCGTTGATGAAGCGTTTGAAAAAATTACGACACATTTCAAAAAACATTACCTAAATAATCACAAGAATAGTAAGTAAGAAAAAACCCCGACTTGATCGGGGTTTTTTTGTTATGACGATTTTCTATCGCGCATAGCTTGATCTCTTGAAGCTCTCCGCTTTGCTTTAATTCCTTCCATTCTTTTTTCAACGGATGGTTTTACAAAGAAAGCTCTCTTCTTGAATTCTTTTAGAACACCTGAACGCTCATATTTTTTCTTAAAACGCTTTAACGCTTTATCAATATTCTCGTTCTCCGAAACGGTAATTCCAACCAACTTATATCACCTGCCTTATTGTTGATAAAATTTTTGCGGCGTAAACCTATAAAAATCAGTACTAAGAATCAAATCAAGCGTAGGAAACTACTAGTTCAACTGCATAAATAAGCTGAGTCTATTAGCGATTTATTCAATCCTCATCGGGTTTAATCACTAAAACCGGGCACTTGGCGTACCGGATTACCTTTTCCGCTACACTGCCCATTAAAGTATGCAGAACGCCCGTCCTTCCATGCGTAGCAATCACAATCAAATCGCCGTTGTTTTCTGCGGCATATTTGATTATCTCCTCGTAATCAATTCCTTTTCTTAATACCTCGATTACATTTAATGAAGAATCTTCTCTCAAATCTTCTGCCGCTTCTTTTAGTTGTACTTTAGCTTCTGTTTCGATCATAAGCAGAATTTTTTCCGTTGAATCTTCTTGATTATGTGAAGCTGTAAACGGCGGAGTCTTTTCTAAAACATGGATCAGATGAACTGTCGCATCCATACTTTCTGCAAGATCTTTTGCATAACTAAATGCACTGGCAGAAAGTTTACTTAGATCGGTTGGAACAATAATATTTTTAATGATGAACATATTTTAAGCTTAATGAAGGAGATTAGTTATTTATGTTGCGCGATATATATAAAAATATTTTTTCGTTCATGCCGGAAGGAGATTTACAACAGGCAAACCGTTTTCTTAAAAGATCTTTCATACACTTCTGAACCATATATTCTTTCCGGACAACACAATCATCAGTGATAAGCTTTTTCATCCGGCAGCAAATATTCTGATCTTTTAATTCTTCATCTACATAAGATGTTATTTCTTCCAACAATTCCATTTCTATTAACCGGATTTTTTTGAGGAATTTTTTTTCTTAACAAAACCTTTGTCTTTAGCATAATCGAAAAGTTGAACGTAAAGCATTTTGCGCGCACGGTGTAACCGCGATCTAACCGTTCCTACCGGAATATCAGTAAAGTCGGCTATCTCTTCATATGTAAAACCTTCAATATCACTTAAGATCACTACCGTTCTAAAATCTTCCGGCAACTCAGATATGGCTTTGGAGATTTCATCATCGAGCAGATTTGAAAATGCGTCTTCTTCATAGTGCTGGGTTTCTACTTCATCGGCTTTAATATTCTCGTAAAAATTTTGTACGTCGTCGTAATCAACTTTATTAGGCTCTTTGGTTGTTTTGCGGTAATCGTTAATGAATGAGTTCTTCAAAATTCTAAAGAGCCAAGCTTTGCAGTTTGTGCCTTTTTCAAATTTATCGAAGAAGCGGAATGCTTTTAGAAAAGTTTCTTGAACGAGATCGTCGGCATCATCTTCATCGCCGGTCATTCGTAAAGCAAAGTTATATACTGCATCGAGATGGGGGACAGCTTCTTTTTCAAATTCCGCATACCGTTGTTGGAGTTCTTTATCGCTTAATGTATTTGTTATTGCTCGCACTGTTGTCGCTTTCTATCAATAAAATTTATTGTTATCATTAAAATAATTAATTAGCTCTCCATTTGATAATAAGGTAATCTGCTATTTCACCGAATCGCCAATGAATCCGTTCTTAATTTCTTTTTTAAGCTGACCATTAAAAAAGATTTTCAGATCAGCCGGTTCATCAACACTAAGTTTATTATCTGGTATAACTTGGTAACCGGAAAGATCGTGTTCTTCAATTCCATAGAAAATAGAAAGATCACCTAGGTCGGCAATTTTACTTTTATAATAAAATGATTGTAACTCTTTGTTCCGTTTTTTCTCCCGTTTAATTCCGATATCTATCTTAAAATTTATTCCTTTATGGTTCAGTGTTAAATTCCGGAGAAGAAGATCGAAGAGAAGTTCTTCGTTTTCCGGAATATCGAAATACTTTTTGTGATCTATATTTTCATAATTTTTTTCCGCAATTGATTTGAAAGCAGAAAGTAAAGCGATAAAATTTAATTTTCGGACAAAATCTTTTTTAACATCATTTTTGTAAAAACCGGATTCGATCAGAATTGTGCTGATGTCTTTCTTTGTAAAATTATCGCCGAACGAACGCGGTTCAAAATCATCTTTGTACCGTGCAACGTTTTGAGGAATGAATTGAGAAAGAGCTTCATTGATGCTGCAGATTACCTGCATACTTTTTTCGCGGACGTAATTTATACTCTTAACGTAATTCATATTTGATGCCAGTAGAGAAATTGCCGAAGCATTATTTGATTTTCCTGCTGTGTAATAGCTGTTTTGATCGTGTAAATTAAAGCCGAACTCCGGCTCTAGCTTTTCTGCATAATCCCAAAGTATTTTTGATTCATAAGATTGTAAACGCAAAGCATCACGGTTGAGATCTACATTAAAAGCATTTTCTCGCGTAAACATTTCTGCGCCGTCGGGATTTAACATTGGAATAAAATGAAATGTAATTTTCTTCAGAAGAGTTTTTCTTAAATCATCATATTTATCTTTCGCAGAGAAAAAATTGAATAAATCGAATAATGCCGCAGTCGCAGTCGGTTCATCACCGTGCATTTGCGACCACGCTAAAACTTTTGTATCTCCTTTACCGAACACAACAGAAGATATTTCCTTCCCATCAATTGATTCACCTAATTTATCAACACGGAAAATGTTCTTGGTCTGCATTCCATGGATTAGTTCTGTGAGTTGTGCATGACTAATAAAATCCGAATTGAGCTTTTTCTCACGGTAATTATCGTAATCGTTAAAAAGTGAAGTAAAGAGTTCGTTGGAATTCAATTTATACTCCGTTATTTTTCATATAGTAATTTCAACAAGTTTAACTTTGATTCAAAAATAATTTAAGAAATATTTTAGATACACGGAGGATATTATGGCAACAGACACATTAAAAATCGGCTCATCAGCACCGAACTTTAACTTACCAGCAACCGATGGTAAAAAATACACGCTAAACACATTTGCTGATAAGAAAGCGCTTGTTATAATATTCAGCTGTAATCACTGTCCTTATGTGCAGGCTTATGAAGACAGAATAATCGAGATACAAAAAGATTATTCAAAAGATGTCCAGGTAATTGCAATTAGTTCAAATGAGGATGAAAATTATCCCGAAGATTCATTTGAAAATATGAAGGCACGCGCGAAGATGAAGAAGTTTAATTTCCCTTATCTGCAAGATCAAACTCAGAACATTGCTAAAGCATACGGTGCAACCCATACGCCGGAGATTTTTCTTTTCGATAAAGAAAGAAAATTTGTCTTTCACGGAAAGATTGATGATAACTGGCAAGAACCTCAAAGCGTAAAAAGTAAATATTTACGTAATGCCCTTGATGAACTCTTGAGCGGAAAACAAATCTCTGTTCCGGAAACGTTTACTATCGGCTGTACTATAAAATGGCGGAGATAATAATTTTAAGTTATGAGTGTTGAGTTATGAGTTGCGATAATCATTCTCCTTCAAGGTAAGTCATTATAGGAAGATTGGCTTTTGGATCTTGCTGGAGCGCTTGTGAGTGAACTCTATCTATAAATTGTTTTGCATGATTTAGATCCGTTGTACGGAATAAGAACAGAACTTCGTTTTGATCATCCGTGTTTTGCCAGAAGTGTTCTAAAAACAATCCTTCCTTAGCATGTTCTGCGGCATCTTTTATTAGAATCTCTTTTATTATTTCCAATTTTACATTTCTAAGTCTTGCTAATACATGGGCCATAATATTATTTCCTTTCGCGACTAAAAATTCTCTTCAAACTTTTGAAGTTCTTTCATCGGTTGAGGTGAGATTGCAAAGCAGTAAAGCGGGTAAAGTGTAATTATTGTTTTCATCATCTCGGGAATTATTTCACTCGAGTAGAGTTTTTTTAGACTTGGTTTTTTCTTCTTATGAAGGATTATCATTTCAATTTCTTCAAGCTTGCTGTAATGTTTTTCCGCGTTAAATTTTCCTATAACTTCTTCTGTGTCGTAATTAAGTTCATATAGACTGAAGTTATCATTTATATTAAAACGGCTGCAGACGGAAATAATTTCCTTTTTGAACTTTGATAAATTTTGTCTGAAATAAAGATTCTCGCCTTTAGAACTATTGATAAACATGCCGATCTGATAATCATCCGGTTCAAAGTAGAGAAAAAATTCGCTGTCCAATTTGAATCTGCCGAAGTGAATTAATAAAAATGCGCGGTAAGGATCGCCTTTTGCAAAGCGCATATCTTTGTTCAAACGCATTATTGTTTTGTTAAACTTAGGTTCCGTTCTAATTGCCGGATTAAGCTGGTTTAAGAATGGGGCAAGATCCGTTATAAATGCTTTTGCAGGTTCAACTAAAAATTTTTGGTACCGTTCTTTATTCTTATGGAACCACTCAATAGAATTGTTCTTATCTAAACTGCGGAGAAATTTAAAAATATCTTCGCTGAAACCGTTGAACGAATTATCCTCAGCTTTCAATACATTATCCCGACCGTAAGCGATAAAGCAAACTGTCCGAAACTTTTTCTCAAATTGTTGGTAAGAATTTCAATTCCATCACCGAAAACATACGTGTAGTAATATCTGACATTCAGACCGACCAAATTTGATTTGCTTATTCCCATGTTTGCGCCGATACCTACATACCCGCCTACAGCATATTTAGTTTGTGCAGAACCGAATGCCTTAAAAAATTCTTGATTATAAGGTGTAGTAATAATTAAAGTTGGTCCAACGCCGGCTGTTAAATACGGACGGAGGTTCTCGATCAAAGATTCTGAAAATAATCTGTATTGCACACCAAAATTAACCGGAATCTGAAAAGCACGGTTTACTTTATCCGGTGTATAGTTAATAGGATTTCCGTAATAATCGTAATAAACGTAATCAACTTCTCTTTCATCCTTTGTTTCGGAAAATGAGAGATCAATAAATCCGGTGAGGTTGGTAGCTAATGATTTGCGTAAAAATGTTCCAAGACCAAATCCGCCTTCGCAAAACATAAGATCCACGCCCCAAGCATTGTTAGGAAATATTTCAGGCGGTCTTTCAGGCGCTAGTTCGCCGATTTTTTGTCCGATTGTTAAACCAAACGGAACAATTAATAGAAGAATCATTAACACTTTCATCTTATATTTCCTTTTGCTAAGCTTCTTATTAAAGATATGGATTATATGTTAAAAATCAACCGGAGAAATTAGTTCACACCAAGGAATAATCTCTTTCCTTAGACAACACAAAACATAATTTGGTTCAAAAAAATGCCTCTAAATTTAGAACTAAAAATAAAAGTAGAATCACATGCGAAATTAATAAAAACGCTTGGTAGAATAAATGCCGAAAAAAAAGGAATTCTTAAGCAAAAAGATGTTTACTACAAAACCAGGAACGGTTTACTTAAACTTCGTATAGAAGGAAATAATTTTACCTTAATAAAATATCTGCGCAATGAAAAAGGGAAACGTTGGAGTAATTATGAATTACTGCAGTTGAAAGGGAAGAATCCGGAAAAATATTTGAACGATATTTTTAATATTGATACAATCGTTGAGAAAAAAAGAATATTTTATTTATACAAGCATACACGTATCCATCTTGATGAAGTTAGAGGATTAGGAAAATTTCTTGAACTGGAAACACTATTAGTTTCAACGCGTAAAGACGCAGAAATTCGATTTAAGGAAATAATAAAATTGCTGAATCTGGATCTTTCCAAACAGATTAGAAAATCATACAAATTATTAATGCTTGGTAAATGATACTGACAAAAGAAAATATTAGAGATATTAATGTTGATTTTTTGATTAGCGAAAAGATTGATACATCTAAGCTCAATAGATTATTGTTGATTGTTCCAACGAACCGTAAAGCAAGAAATCTTAAGAAAGAATTTATATCAAGAATACCAAACCGTGCTGCATCCGGGTTAAACATCGAGACACTCGGAACGATTTCGGCAAAACTTCTTTCTATCACACATCCTTTCAAGCAGTTGAGTGAAGCCGCCGCTACAGTTTTTATCAGACAAAGCGCAGCGGAGATAGAACTGAAATATTTTTCGCTTTATAAAAATGAAATTCCCTTCGGCGCTCTAGATCGAATCAAAAATGTGATTTCTGAATACAAACGGCAGGGAATTACACCAAACTTATTACGAAGCGAAGCTGAGAAACTGGGACAATCAGAAAAACAAAATGCATTGGATATTGCGGATATTTATGAAAATTATTGTAAAAAATGTTTTGCACTTAATGCTTACGAAGCCGGAGATATTTACTCTCAACTGAATCAACTTACAACAAAAGAGTTTATTGCAAACTTACGTAAGCTGTATGATGAAGTTAATCTGATAATTATTGACGGATTCAATGAGTTTTCTAATCCGGAAATCGAAATCATTCAAAAACTTTCCAACGTGGGTAATACAAAATTATTTTTAAGATTCGATTATTCACAGAACAATAAATCTATCTTTTCCCATCTTGATAAATGTTACGACAAACTTTATCAACTTGGGTTTATTAACATTGAAGAAAAAAATATCGGGGATCAAAATAAATTTCATAAGATCTTGCGCGATAAATTATTCAACTCGCAGAGACTTTCATCCAAGATTGATTATTCTACCAGCATTTCAAAAATTATTGCCAATGACCGTGAAAAAGAAATAGAGTTGATCGCACGGGAAATAAAAAAAATAATTACTTATGAAAAATGCGAACCCCATAGAATATGTTTGGCGTTTAATTTAATTCAGAATTACTCATCAACTATAAAAGATGTGTTTGAAAAGAACGGACTTCCGTTCAATCTATCGGACCGGACACCGCTTGATAACGCAAATCCGGTTACCGCTATTGTAAATTTTCTAGAGATAGCGGAGAACGATTTTTATTTCAAGAATATTTTCCGTGCTTTAAGCAGCGGCTTCATAGATACAAAAACGGTGGATGTTTCGAATCTTTATAAACTATCGTCAGAGTTAAAAATCGTTTCAGGAAAAGAGAACTGGATCAATTCACTTAAAGATGCGATCGCAAATCTTGATTATTCCGGCGATGATGATAATGACGGCGACAAGAAGAAAAGCCTTTATAATAAAGCTCTGAGCGATATTCAATTCATATCGGAATTACTAAAACCTTTCGAGGGGAAATTACCGATTGAAGAATTCCATAAAAGGTTTAGAGAATTTATAGTTAAGACAAAAATTCCTTTCAAACTTCTTTCGATCGAGATAGATCAGGAAAAAAATGTAAGAGCGTTTACAGATTTTCTTGAAACAATGTCTGAAATATTTCAACTCTTATCGGAAGAATATGGAAATGAAAAAGCATTTGCGATTGATTTTTATATGGATCAAATACGCACAGCCTGCAATTGGGCGCGTTTCAATGTAAAAGAAAAATCCGATTACGGCGTACAAATTACTACACTTGATGAGATACGCGGGCTGGAATTCGATTATCTGTTTATTGGAGGTCTGTGCGATGGAGATTTGCCAACGCGTTATTCACCGGAAATATTTTTCTCCGGTTCATTTAAGAAACAAGCAAGAATACATCAAACCGAGGAACGTTACCGTTTTTATCAAGCTTTATGCACATGGAGGAAGAAATTATTTTTGACTTATCCGTTAACCGAAAGCGGAAGAGAAGTGGTTGTCTCCACTTTTCTGGATGAATTCGAAGAAGTTTTTTCGATCTCGTCAAAAAACGAGAATGATTATGAAAACATAATTTTTTCGAATGAAGATCTGCAAACTCTCATCGGGAAAAACGGGACAGAATCTATTAGTAATAAAATGAAAAATGATCTGACCATTGATCTTGATAAAATTTCCCACTCACTTGAAATAGATAAGATCAGAAATTCTGAAGAGCAAGTTGAATCTCCGTATTCAGGGAATATCAGTTCGGATGATCCGGTTATCACTGCTAAGTTGAATGCATTTTTATCAAAACAATATTCAATTTCGCAGCTTGAAACGTATGCTAAATGTCCGTTCAAGTTTTTTGTTGAACGTGTGCTGGGAATAGAAACAATAGAAGAGCCGACCGAAGATGTTGAAGCGATAGAAATGGGAAGATTGCTTCACTCAATATTGTATGAATTTTATTCTTCATTGAGAGACAAGAAAATCAAACTTGTAAATTGTGATGAAAAAACTTTTCAGAAGGCAGAGAAACTGATTTTTGAGATTGCTTCTAACAAACTGCAGTTAACAGCATTTAGATCACCGTTAACATTTTACGAACGTGAAAAGATCCTCGGTCTAAACGGAAATAAAAAAGAATCAATTCTGTACAAGTTCATAGAGACGGAAAGAAAATGTGAGGATGATTTTATACCGATGTTCTTCGAAGTAAGTTTCGGACGGTTAAAAGAAAGCGGCTCGGATAAGATATTAAGCGATCAGGAACCAATTATAATTGACAACATAAGACTCCGTGGAAAGATTGATCGGATAGAAGTGAATGAAAAGATAAAATCATTCAACATTGTTGATTACAAACTGAGCGGCGCAAAACCAAGTTTTGATGATTTGAAAACCGGAATATCGCTTCAGCTTCCGATTTATCTTTTTGCCGCCAGTGAATTACTCAGCAGAAAATTCAATGGCAAATATTCACCGAATGAAATGTTCATTTATTCGTTAAAGTATGCTGTTGATGATTTTGGCAAGGATAGAGTAACATCAACAAAGAAAGGAGATGAGATTCAATCGGTTGAACAGCTTGTTGATAGATCAATAGAACATGTTAAAAATTATGTTGAGGATATTTCGAAAGGAAAATTCAATCTCTCAAAACTCGAGGATAGGGAAAATAAAGTTTGCCGCTTCTGCCAGTTTAGAACAGTATGCAGGATAGACGAAGTGAGTAACTAAAGTTCAGTAATAACCCGACTTCTTAAAGAAGTCGGGTTTTTGTAATAGTTGAAATCAATACAATATTTTCATAAGTTTGTAATGCCACTGCAGAAAAGCAGTGGCAATTTTTTTTATCTGAACTAATAAATAGGAGCTTATAGAGTGACGAATTTTGTCTACTTAAGCAAAGAGAGAATTAGAGAGCTTGAAAAAGAGCTTAGTGAAATGAAAAACGGCGGCAGGAAATCAATGGCTGAAAGAATTGCCGAAGCCCGTTCTCACGGTGATCTTTCGGAAAATGCAGAATATGATGCCGCAAAAGAAGAACAGGGATTGCTGGAGTTAAGAATCAGCAAGATGGAAGATGTTCTTTCAAGAGCATCGGTAATTGATATTACCAACATGCCGAAAGATCAAGCACATATTCTTTCCACACTTACAGTGAAGAATTTGAACAATTCAAAAACTTATAAATATACTTTAGTTTCTCCTGAAGAAGCCGATATTGATAAAGGAAAAATTTCTATTACATCGCCGGTCGGGCAGGCTTTGATGGGTACAAAAGCAAAACAAGTTGTTCAGGCTAAAGTTCCGGCAGGTCTAATAAAGTTTGAAATTTTGAAATTAGAATAATATTTAAAAACATTTTGCGGATATTATAGAGAGTCTCATTTGAGACTTTCTTTTTTTTATTGTCATTAATAAAATGAAAAAAACAGAGCAAAAAGTTTTAAGATTTATCGAGCAGAATAAATTGATCTTATACGGCGATAAATTATTGGTCGCTTTCAGCGGCGGACCCGATTCTGTTTTTGCTTTGCATTTTTTAGAAAAGTTCAGAAGAAAATATAAAATTAATCTGTGTGCGGTTCATTTCAATCATGGTTTACGCGGTAAGGAATCCGACACAGATGAAATCTTTTCCAAAGAGTTTTGTAAAAAGAAATCAATCCCGCTTGATGTTGTAAAACTTAATGTAAAATCATTTTCCAAGAAAAATAAAATTTCAATAGAAGAAGGCGCACGTACACTCCGTTATGATAATCTGAAAAAGATTGCTGAGAGAACACGATCAACCAAGATTGTAACAGCCCATAACCAGAGCGACAACACAGAAACCATCCTGTTAAATTTATTCAGCGGAACAGGATTTTCCGGTTTCAGCGGAATTCCGATCCAACGCGGAAATATTATCCGTCCTTTCCTGTGTTTAACCAAGCAGGAGATCAGTAATTATTTAGAAAATGAAAAAATCTCTTTCCGTGTTGATTCATCGAACATGAAAGATGATTATAAAAGAAATTACATCCGCAACAGAATTCTTCCTTTAGTTCGACTAAGATTAAATCCGGCAGTTGATGAGGCGTTGTTCCGCTCATCTAAAAATTTTGAGAACACATTATTTCTTAATCATAGACTGATTGATCATATTATTGCGGAATACGTTACACATAATTCAAATGAAGTTAGTTTTCCTTTGTTGTTTGCTGATTTGTTTGATGGCAAAATCCCGGGCGAGATATTAAAAATTATTTTTAAAAGATATCTGGAACATGAATTTGAATATGACGATTATGTTAAAATCAATTCATTGATATCAAAACAAAAGGGAAAAAAGATCCAGCTTTCGAAAAAACTTGTTGCTTTGCGTGAAGAAGAAAGTATTAGAATCGAATTAACTGGCAAATCATTTAATAATAATTTTACGTTGAAAACTGGTAACCAGATTAACATTGGTTCTAAAGTGATCGGCATAGAACAAGTGAAGAGTGAAAACGTCCAATTCAAGAATAATGGAAAAGTTGAGTTTATTTCTGCGGACGGAATTAATGAAAATTTTATTTTACGTATTTGGAAAGCTGGAGATAAATTCAAACCGCTTGGCATGAAAAATTTCAAGAAGGTTTCCGATTTTCTAACTAATTCAAAGATTTCCGTTTCGGAAAGGAAAAATCAACTTGTTCTTACCAACCGGAACCAAATTGTGTGGATTGTTGGTTTAAGGATAGATGACAGATACAAACTGAATTCAAAAACAAAGAAGATTTATAAATTATGGCTGAAATGAAAAATCAAAAAAACGAAATTTGGGTTGGAACGGATAAATTCATTCCGTACTTATCCGAAGAAGAAATTCAAAAAAGAATTGTAGAACTAGGTAAACAAATATCGGAGGAGTATAAGGCAAAACTTCCAATATTTATCGGCGTTCTGAACGGATCGTTCATGTTCATGGCTGATCTTCTAAAGAAAATTACAATAAACTGCGAAATGGATTTCTTCAAATTATCAAGCTACGGCGATGAAAAAATTTCATCGGGTAAAGTAAAAATGGTAAAAGAACTTAACGCAGACATCAACGACAGGCATTTAATTATTGTAGAAGATATAATTGATACCGGTCTTTCGATCAATTATATCCAGCAACTTATTAAAGAACACACACCGGCAAGTGTAAAAATTGCAACGCTCTTATTGAAGCCCGAGAGTTTAAAATATGAAGTCAAAATTGACTATATTGGCTTCAAAATTCCAAATAAATTTGTGATTGGTTACGGTCTCGACTACGCACAGAAGTATCGAAATCTAAGCTCAATCTATGTTTTAAGTGAATAACGGAGAAAGAATTAAAAATGCAAGATCGTGTGGATAAATTATTCATGGCTGACGAAGAAAATAAACCGAAACAGAACAAACCCAAGAAAGGATTTACGCCGCCTCAAAAACCGGATGGTGAATTTGATTGGGGAAAAATTATAAAAACTGTTTTTAGCTGGGGCGCTGTTATAGTTGCGGCGGTTATTGTTATGCAGTTTATGAGAGCCAGTTCCAACGGAAATGTTGAAATCACTTTCGATATTTACCAAGAATTTTTAGATGCCGGTAAAATTTCAGAAGTTAAAGTTGTTAAATCCGATGCGACAGATTATAGATTAGAAGGTACACTGATTCAAAAAGAAAAAAAGAATCTCAATGGCGCTTACGTTGATATTCAAAAATTCTCACTTACATTTGATCAATCTATAATTCAGGATAACATTAAAGTTTGGAAAGAAAAAAATGTAAAGTTCACTTTTGTAAAAGAATCTAACGAATGGATGACAGTTCTACTCGGATTAATCCCTTGGATTCTAATTTTCGGCGTTTGGATTTTGATCTTTAGAAGAATGCAGGGCGGAGCTGGCGGCGGCGGTACACGCGGTATTTTTAACTTCGGAAAAAGCAAAGCAAAATTAATTTCGGAATCTGCAATAAAAGTTACATTCAAAGATGTTGCCGGTGCTGACGAAGCAAAACAAGAACTTGAAGAGATCATAGAATTTTTAAAAGAACCAGCTAAATTTCAAAGACTTGGCGGTAAAATTCCGCGCGGAGTTTTATTGCTGGGACCTCCGGGAACTGGAAAAACTTTATTAGCTAGGGCAGTTGCAGGAGAAGCCGGCGTACCGTTCTTTTCAATTTCCGGTGCTGACTTCGTTGAAATGTTTGTTGGTGTTGGTGCAAGCCGGGTACGCGATCTATTCGAGCAGGGAAAACGAAGCGCGCCTTGTATAATTTTTATTGATGAGATTGATGCGGTCGGTCGTCACCGCGGCTCAGGTCTTGGCGGCGGACATGATGAGCGTGAACAAACCTTAAATCAGCTTCTTGTTGAGATGGATGGATTCGAACAAAACAGCGGTGTGATTATTATTGCGGCAACAAACAGACCGGATGTTCTAGATCCGGCATTATTACGTCCCGGCCGTTTTGACCGCCAGGTTGTTGTCGACCGCCCGGATGTAAAAGGAAGAGAAGGAATATTAAAAGTTCATACAAGAAAAATTCCACTCGATGTTGATGTAGATCTTGAAGTACTTGCTAAAGGTACTCCGGGACTTGCCGGAGCTGATATTGCAAATCTTGTAAACGAAGCGGCTCTTCTTGCTGCGCGTAAGAATAAAAAGAATGTCGGGATGGAAGATTTTGAAGAAGCAAAAGATAAAGTAATGATGGGAATGGAACGAAAGAGTCTCATCATTTCGGAAGAAGAAAAAAAGATTACAGCTTATCATGAAATCGGACATGTGCTTGTTGCTAAGAAGGTTCCCGAAGCTGACCCGGTTCACAAAGTTACAATCATTCCACGCGGACGGGCGCTTGGCGTTACCACATATCTTCCTGTTGATGAAAAACATACTTATTCAAAGAATTATCTTGAAGCGATGATAACTTATGCACTCGGCGGACGAGCGGCGGAAAAATTAATATTCAACCGTTTCACTACGGGAGCGGGAAATGATATAGAAAAATCAACGGACATTGCACGCAAGATGGTTTGCGAATGGGGAATGAGTGATAAACTTGGTCCTATAGCGTACGGCCAAAAAGATCAAGAAATTTTCTTGGGCCGGGAAATTACAAAGCATAAAGACTACAGCGAGCAAACCGCACAGGATATAGATTCTGAATTGAAGAAAATAATAATGCATGGAATGGAACGTGCTGAAAAAATTCTCTCGGAGAACATTGATCTGCTTCATAGACTTTCCAAAGAATTATTGGAACGGGAAATTCTTGACGGTGATGAGATTGATAAAATTATTCGCGGGGAAGTACTTCCTCCTGTTAAACGGAATGGTTCCGATCCGGTTAAAGCAATCGAAGGCGAAGTTCCGGACCATGTTCAAAAATTGATTGAAGAAAAAAAGAAAAAAGAAACAGTAAAAACTCCAGAGAGTAATGATAGCAAATGACCGCGCGACAATAGGTTATAAGAGTGAGGTTTTTCGCAAACTTATCCATTTATTCTCTCTTTCAATTCCTACTATATATTATTTTATAACAAAGGAATTAGCATTATCAATCCTAATTCCTTTGACAGTTTTCTCACTTCTAATTGATTACGGAAGATATTACAATAAAACTCTTTCCGAAATTGTTGATAAAATTTTCGGTTTTATAATGCGAAAGCATGAGAAAGATTCGAAGAAGAAAAATTTGAACGGCGCTACTTATGTTTTGCTCTCTGCTGTAATTGTGATTTTGGTATTTCCGAAAGTATTTGTTGTTACTGCTTTCGCCGTTTTGATAATCGGCGATAGTACTGCGGCGCTCATTGGAAGAAAATTTGGTAAGACAAAATTTTTACTTAAGAGTTTGGAAGGAACTCTTACATTCTTCTTCTCTTCATGTTTTGTAGTTCTATTATCACCAAAAGTTAAAGGCAATTTGACCGAATATATAATCGGGATTATTGCCGTTGCTGTCGGAGCTATTGCAGAAAATATTTCTGGCGAATGGGCGGATGACAATTTTATGATTCCAATTACAATGTGCATTACAATGTGGATTCTATACGCACTTTTTCTTCCGCAGCTACCTCTTATTCTTTCGAACGTACCAAATTAATATTGGTATTAAGCTTATAGAAACATCACTACTGATCTGAATATTTTCTCATTTTTTTCTTTTCACTTAATCTTTTCTTCACTTCAATTCTTTTCTGGTTTGAGGCGGTCGTAGGATTTGTTTTAATTCTACGTTTCCTTCTTTGGGAAGATTGGTCAATTAACACAATCAATCTTGCAATTGCATCCTGGCGATTTTTCTCCTGGGTTCTATACCGGTTGGCTTCAATAATTAAAATCCCATCCTTAGTTACCTTTCTTCCGGCAATAGATTTTAATCTTGTCTTTACATCTTCGGTAAGTGAATTCGTTGAAGCAATATCGAACCGTAATTGAACTGCAGTTGCAACCTTATTTACGTTTTGCCCGCCCGGTCCGGATGAACGGATAAACTTGAATGTTAACTCACTTTCTCTGATTGTTATATGTTTATTAATTCTAATCATTAATCAGTCACTTAACTCTGTTCTCAATATCATACGGAATTTGGTAATTAGGAAAATCCTTTCTCACTTTATCCAAATAAATTTTTGCTCTTTCTGGTTTGTTAAATTGTAATTCGTAAGCCGCACGGTAAGTCAACATAGTTGCAACTGTTGTATCAATGAAATCAATATACTTATTTCTATTCTTTGGAAATCGTATTGCAAAATTCGGATCCGGTGCCGGAACGTAATCATTTCCTTGAACCACCTTGAACATTAATAAATGCGGAACAAGCTGATAACCTGTCGGAAGAGTAAATTCTCCGCGCTGCATTTCATTCTGAAATAATTCCAAGCCGATATAAAAATTTCGTTTCTCAATATTTTTCGCTACAAGATTTGTCATAACCGCCCGGTAACTTGTTTCAATCACATTCGGATCGAATCGCTCATCACGTTCGAAAGGACGAACTGAATCTAAAAAATTGTTTGTCTCTGGAATTATATTCTCCATAACATCCGGATGATTATGCTTTTGTTGATTGTAATACCATGACCGGCGTAAAAGCTCTTTATCAATTACAGTAACATCTTTACGGAAGTTCTCCACAAATTGAAAATAATAAGACGGCGAGACAAGATAATCCCACTGATAAGAAAAAATAATTGAATTCTTTTCCGTGCTGTTAAGAGCAACTTTAGTATAATCTTCAAAAGTATAAACACCGCTTTGATCAACCTCGCTGAAATTTAGCACGAGCGGGAAAAGTGAAATTACTAAAACAGTAATGATCGCAGTTTTATTGTTAGGTTTTTGTTTAAGGTAAAGCATGATTTTGAAAATCCCGTAAGCGATAAAGAAAGAGAAAATTATATAAGCTAAAAGGAAATATGAATCTATATCAACAATGTCGTAGTTGATTGAATACAGTACAGCAAAAACAAATGTTGCGATAAGAGCATAAAACATTTTTTTCATGCATTTGTAAGAATAGAAAATCCCGATCAATCCTATTAGAGCGCCGATGTAACCAAACTCACTTGCAAAATTCTTTAAGAAATAACCGAGTTGTTTTTCGGCGGCTTCTATTGACGCAAATAACCAGACCTGATATTGCTTGCCGGAAACGTGTCTGAATATATTTTCAAAGTTTACGGGATTTCCCCAATTAAGATTTGGATTTGCCGAGGCACGTAAAGGTAGGTAAAGATAAAACGTAATTAGCAGCGGGAAAAAGACACCGAGCATTAAAAAAATCTTTTTAATTGATAGTGAGTTTAATTTTTCCTTTTGAAAAAACAATACTGCAACAAAAGGTAAAACAAGAAGCGTTGTCATGTGATTTGAAAAACCGAGTGCAAGAGATAATGCAACCCAGATCCAATTAATTAATTTTTGTTCCGAGTAATAAGCACGTAGCGTAGAATAGATGATCAGAGTAAATAGAAAGATCTGAAGCGAATAAACTTCCACCGATGTTGATTGCGACCAATATGTTTTACTGAATGCAAGTATTAATCCGGATAACACAGCGCAAGTGATGACGAAAATATTTTTCTCGGATGATTCTACGGTAACCGATTTATTTATGCTTTTACCTTTTTTATTCTGCAGTTCAACTTCAGAACTAATGTTGCTCAGAACTACAAAAGCTGATTTGATGAATAACAGAACACCCAACATGCACCAAACAAGAGCTAAAAAATTCGCCTGAAAAATTTTTGTAAATGGCAAAGGTAGTTTCAAAAAGAGATAACCGATTAGTGTAAATAGCGGATAACCTGTTGGATGAGCAATACCTAAAGTCGCTTGAACTGTTGCTAATTCACCGGAATCAATTTGAACAACACCTGGCGCAATTGTAAAAAGATAACCTTCAGCTACAAACAATACTGTTATCAAGGAGTAATATTTTCGGAAGAATTCTTTTTTATTCGGAAACATATTTTTCAAATAGAGAATTGTTTGATCTAATAATTTCTTTAACTTTTTTATCTAACTCATTAAC
>Ga0182021_10000335_pt1 | contig 48724 bp, 34 predicted proteins | sample 612E3MmetaG_FD_120493 | JGI IMG/M metagenome (GOLD analysis project Ga0182021, IMG submission 120493) | Permafrost microbial communities from Stordalen Mire, Sweden - 612E3M metaG (Illumina Assembly) | ecosystem: Environmental > Terrestrial > Soil > Wetlands > Permafrost | place: Sweden... | reverse complement strand
GAACGACTCGGCCACACCGTCATCATCGACCCTGCAGCCTGAGCCCCCACGGAGCCACCCGCCGGAGGACCCGGCATACCCTGCCATGCCCCCACGCAAGTGATTCACGGGTCTGTGGGACATGGATAAGGAACGTTTGTCCGATGACGGGGCCTCGGGAGCCTGACAGGCTCGCGACCGTGGTGTTCTACGGGCTGATCGACATCGACCTCGAAGCCCCGGACGACGATGCATACGACCTCGTCATCGCCATCGCGAGTGGCGCCATCACGTACGAGAATGCCGCCTCGCACCTGGCGAAGTGGCACGGGCGGATCCGTGACATGCGCGCTTGACGCCCTGGTGTGTTCCGGTCAGGAGACGGGCATCAGCGCGTACTCGAAGATCATCTGGGGCGCGCTGGTCTGGGGGGACACGCCCTAGCGCGCCATCGCCTGGTAGACGCGATAGGCCCACACGACGTGCACCACCGCGGCCGCGAACGTGAACAGCGCCACGCCCCAGTAGCCGTACGCCAGCAGGATGCCGGTCAGAACGACCAACCAGACCGCGACGAGCCCGCGGGTGAGTATCACTCCACGCGGATGCCTTCGGTCAAAGCTGGTTGCCACGTTCATAAGGGGCCTCTCCACTATCGAGCGTACGCCGCACGTGCGGTCGAAACCCTGTGACTACGTCTCCGCCGACTGTGAAAGACCTGGTCAGCGAGCGCCTGGGCATCCGCGAACGCGCGTTGGGCTGCTGCCTCGTCTGGCTGAACAGACCAGTCGGCGGGTTCGTCGTCGGTGTCGTCGTCGCCGATCGCCGCGCGGTCGTTCGGGCTCCTGGGAGCGTACGTCGCCGCATGCTCTGCGCGTACGCTCCGAGGATGCACCTTGGGACTCCATATCGCTCGAGCGGAGCAGACCTTCCCTTCGGCTCGCTCACCTCCCGTCACGGGGTTGCGATGGAGGGGTACTTCTGGCGCTTCACGGATACGGCCGCGCAGCGTGTCGTCACCGCACTGATCGGGGTGCAGCAATCCAGCCGCGGACCGTGGGCTCTGGTCGGCTTGGGCGCTCATCCTGGACGGTTCTGGCGGCAGGGCGTGCTGATGGACGCACAGGCCAGGTCGGACGGTCCTGGCGCCAGGGCGGGGTCGCTGTTCTTCGGCGACGATCGGCGCATCGTGGTCGACTTGGCGCCGGACGCCCGCCTGGATGTCACTCTGTCGGACCTGAAGAGGTGGCCGCGGACGCGCCCGTTCGGCGGATCGAGCTGGTTCCAGATGATCCCGGGACTGAACCAGTACTGGCACCCGTGGCTGTTGGGCGGACGGGCCGTTGGTACAGCCACCATCGGCCGCGAAACCTGGCAGCTCAATGACGCCCAGGTGTATGCCGAGAAGAACTGGGGATCCGACGGGTTCCCCACGGCGTGGTGGTGGGGCCAGGCGCAAGGCTTCGCGGAGAAGGACGCGTGCGTTGCGTTCGCAGGCGGCGAGGTGTCGGCCGGCCCTCTCCGCACCACGGTCACTGCCCTGGTGGTCCGACTGCCCGATGGGACCCTGCTGCGCCTCGGGAACCCCGGAACCTCTCCGGTGCGGGCGATGATCACCGACAGCAGCTGGGCGCTCACCGGCCGCAGTCGCTTGTGGCAGGTGGAGCTGGAGGGGGACGCGCACCTGGCCGACGCGCTCGTCCTACCGGTGCCCTTGGTGGAAGAGCGACGGGCCGCCCCGGGCGCCCTGGAACACCTGGGCGCCACTATGAACGTCCGGGTACGCAACCACGGACGACTGGTCTGGGAGGGGACGAGCCGCCTCGCCGGCCTCGAGCACGGAGGGCTGCAGCGGGCCGCCGCCGAGGCACACCGACGAGAGCCCTGAACCCGCCTACGGCTGTGACGACAGTGGCCGAGCCACTACTGGGCTAGCGTCGGGCGCATGGAAACGCGCGCCTCGGGCGAGACGAAAGCCACGGCCAGCGCCGCGTCCCTGATTCAGAAGGCGGCCCGGGTGGCTGTGGAGGAAGTGCAGTCCAGCCTTGGCACACCCAACTCCGGCCTGACCAGCCACGAAGCCGCTGAGCGCCTGACCCGCGATGGCGTCAACGCCGTGCCCGCCCACCGGGCATCTGCCGCCCACGTGCTGTGGGGACAGGTCAAGAGTCCCCTGCTGATGCTGCTCGCTGTGGCTGCGGTCTTGTCGATGGCCACAGGGGATGTCGCGGACGCGACCATCATCCTGGTCATCCTGAGCGTGAGCATCAGCTTGGGGTTCTGGAACGAGTACAAGGCCCAACGCACAGCGGATTCGCTCCAGGACAGGATCACTCACAGCACCGTTGTCGTCCGCGACGGTGTCCAGAAGGAGATCGAGGTCTCCCACGTCGTCCGCGGCGACATCGTACGGATCAGTCTCGGACACGTCGTCCCAGCCGACCTCAGGCTGATCCAGGCCACGAACCTGTCCTGCGATGAGTCCGCCATCACGGGTGAGTCGCAGGCGGCGAACAAGGACACGGTGGCTGTCAGCGGCGAGCCCGGGTTGGGAGACCTGGCCTGTTGCGCGCTGATGGGCACCGTGGTCCAGTCCGGGTCGGGAACCGGAGTCGCCGTGGCCACAGGCGCGGATGCCGTCTTCGGACGCATCGCGGCGTCGCTCAACGAAGCGCCCCCAGTGACAAGTTTCCAGAAGGGACTGGCCAAGTTCTCGCAGTTCCTGATGTGGGTCGCGATCGCCTTGGCGGTGTTCATCTTCGCCGCCAACACCGTTCAGCATCGGCCCCTCCTGACCGGACTGATGTTCGCCCTCGCCATCGCGGTGGGCATCACCCCCCAGCTGCTCCCCGCCGTGGTCAACACCAGCCTGGCCGCAGGGGCTCGCCTCCTGTCCAAGCAGCATGTGCTGGTCAAACGCCTGGTCTGCATCGAGGACCTCGGCAACATCGATGTCCTGGTGACGGACAAGACCGGGACCTTGACCAACGGCCGACTGACATTCGTCGCCGCGGTGCCGGCGCACGGATACACCGAATCCAGCGTCGCCCAACTGGGACTGCTCAGCTGTGAGACCGACTTCGCCGCCCCCGGAGCGACCAACGTGGGACAGGATCCCCTCGACCAGGCCCTCGCCGAGGCGACGCTCGGCCACACCGACCTGAGTGGCCATGCTCGACTCGACCTTCGACCCTTCGACCACGACTCCCGTACGAGCGCCGTCTTGATCCAGTCCGACCAGGACGGACGCCAAGAGGTGGTCAAGGGGGCCCCGGAGTCGGTGCTTGCACTGTGTCCCACTGTCGACCCGGCCGATTCCCAGGCCGTCGAACGACTCTTCGACCAGGGAGCGCGCGTCGTGGCCGTCGCGATCAAAGCGCTCCCGACCGCGACCAAGCTCCCGTCGACCGACGGACCCGGCTTCACCCTGGCCGGCTACCTCAGCTTCAGCGACGAACCAAAGCAGGATGCCAAGCAGTCGATCGATCGGCTCAACGCTCTGAACGTCGCGGTGAAGGTCGCCACCGGGGACAACCAACGGGTCGCCGAGAAGGTCTGCCGCGACCTGGGCCTGGACCCGGGCGAGACGCTGACCGGAGAAGCCGTCGCGACCCTCAGCGACATCGATCTGTACGAGGCCGTCCAGCGGACCTCTCTCCTGGCGCGGGTCTCCCCCGACCAGAAGGCTCGGATCATCCGCGTGCTGCGGCAGCACCATTCGGTCGCCTTCCTCGGTGACGGCGTCAACGACGCCCCTGCCCTCCACGCAGCCGACGTCGGCATCAGCGTGCACAGCGCCGTCGACGTGGCCAAGGACGCCGCCGACGTCGTGCTGTTGGACAAGGACCTCGGTGTCATCGCAGAGGCGGTCGTCGACGGCCGCAAGGTCTTCACGAACACCATCAAGTACGTCCAGATGGGCACCTCCAGCAACTTCGGGAACATGTTCTCGGCAGCGCTCGCCTCAGTCTTCCTGCCATTCCTTCCCATGACTCCCAGCCAGATCCTGCTCAACAACCTGCTGTACGACACCAGCCAGCTCGCCATCCCCACCGACAGCGTCGACGACGAGCAGCTCCGCAAGCCGTCGCACTGGGACATCGGCAGCATCCGACGCTTCATGCTCATCTTCGGCCCGATCAGCTCGCTGTTCGACTTCCTCACGTTCGCGCTGATGCTGTGGTTGCTGCGGGCCCCGATCCCAGAGTTCCAGGCCGGCTGGTTCGTCGAGTCCCTCGCCACCCAGACCCTCATCGTCTTCGCGATCCGAACCCGACGCGTCCCGTTCTGGAAGAGCCGTTCTGGATCGCTGCTCCGCGCCACCGTTCTGGGGATCGTCGCTGTGGGGGTGATCCTCCCGTACAGCCCTCTCGCCCCTCTGATCGGCTTCCGACCCCTGCCGGTCACATTCCTGCTCGCACTGGTCGGCGTGGTGCTGGTCTATCTCGCGGTGATCGAGGTCGCAAAGCTCGCCTACTACCGGATCGGGCAGCATCCAGCTCCAGTGCCCTCGCTTGCCCCGACGGCGCCCAAGGCGCGGCTCTCCTCCGAGGAACGCAGGCACCGCCACGCGCGGCGCACAGCGAGCCGCTTCCGCGCCACGTGAGCGTATGCAGCTCGCCACGTGAGCGTATGCAGCAGAGGCCAAGGCTGCGGGACTCGACGTCGCTACTCGTAGTCGTACAACGAATGCGACCCTACGAGCCGTCTCGGCTGGCGAGCTCTCCGACAGGGACGGCCTCCGTCAGGGTGTTTCCGGCGGTTGGCAGGGGGCAGACCCACGCGTCGTCGTACGCGCACGAAGGTTGGTAGGAGAAGTTGAGGTCGACGACGAGCGCCCCCTGGTGCCCGCCAAGATCTGCGCCCTTGGCGGTGTCGAGAGCGTACCGACCGCCGCCGTACGACGCCTTCCCGCTCGTGGCGTCCTTCACCGGAAGGAAGACCCCTCCCCCGTACACGGCCGCCCACCACACGTCCAGCTCGCCGAGCCCCGGCAACGTCACACGACCCACGAGCTCGAACGGAACGACCCCATCGGTGGCTGTGGGCACTTCCTGGCGCAGGTCGGCAACGGTCCGGTCCACCTCGACGACGAACCTGTAGTCACCGTCGTACGGCGCCACGACCGCACCGGCGTACACCGCGCGCTCGCGCTCCGGAACCGGAGAGGCAGGGTGCCGTCGCAGGAGGGCGTCCCGGCCCTCAACCCACACGGTGTGGGCGACTCGCGGGTCCTGCTCCTGACGGACCACCCGGTACAGAGAGGCCACGCGCCGTCGCCAGTCGAGCACCTGCCATCGCGCATCCATCACCCTCTGATAACCCCGTGGTCCCCTCGGCGATTCCCCGCCTGGCTCGGCCAGGCCAGTGGTGATGGGGTCCCCGGAGAGCCCTGCGCGAGACCGGTCAGCCGAGCGAGTGGCCGACGAGACGCCCGATCCAGTATGTGACGCCCATCGCGAGCAGGCCGCCGGCGACGTTGCGGAAGATCGAGCGCGTGTGTGACGTCCCGCCGGCCCTCGCGCTGAGGTAACCGGTGAGGACGAGCGCTGCGGCCACCGCGACGACGGTGATGAGCACCTTGAGGCTGGTGGGGGCGAGCATGATCGCGAGCAGCGGAAGGACCGACCCGATCGTGAACGAGACCGCCGAGGATGCCGCGGCGATCCAGGGACTCGTGAGGTTCTCGGGGTCGATGCCCAGCTCCGTCTCGGCGTGGGCTGCAAGGGCGTCGTGAGCGTGCAGCTGGGTCGCAACCTGGAGCGCGAGGTCGGCGTCGAGCCCTTTGGCCTCGTACAGTCCAGCCAGCTCCGCGAGTTCTTCCTCGGGCATCTCGGCGAGCTCGCGACGCTCCTTGTCCAGAAGGGCCTTCTCGGTGTCGCGCTGGGCGCTCACCGACACGTACTCGCCGACCGCCATCGACAGCGCACCCGCGGTGAGACCGGCGATGCCGGCGGTGAGGATGGCGAACGGTACGAGGGTTGCTCCGGCGACGCCGATCACGATGCCGGCGGTGGAGACGATGCCGTCGTTAGCGCCCAGCACCGCGGCACGAAGGCTGTTGAGCCTGGCCGCGTGCGAGCCGCCCTGCGACTCTGCGGCTTGGTAGGCCGACGGGTCGCCGCCGGCGAGATCCTCGCTGTCTGCCACAGCATGCTCCTCAGATTCTGATACCGACTCGTGCCCAGCGCCCCAATACTCCTGCGGGGCCTGGGACAACCAGCCTAGAGGTCAACCCGGGCGCCGATCACGATCGTCCGGTCCGGAGGGAGGTGAAGGTCTTCAGTACGGTTGGCAGTGGCGTGCGCCATCCAGACGAACAGACGCTTCCGCCACTCCCTCATGCCCTCGCTGCCGGACGCATGGACGTCCAGCAACGACAAGAAGTAGTGCGCCTCCTCGGGATCGACGTCCAGCTCCGGGGTCTTGCCGATCGCGAGGGCGAGTCCCTTCGGCACGTCCTGGCTGTCGGCGAAACCGACGCGGACACAGACGTGGACGATGCCGTCGTCGGCGTACCCGAGGTCGTGGACACTGACTCGGTCGACGTGGCGGATGTGCGGGACGTTCTCGGCGAGGATCTGGACGATGACCACGTGCTCGTGGAGGACCTTGTTGAAGTCGACGTTGGTGCGCAAGGCGAGCGGGGCGCTCGTACGGTTCGGGTGAGGAACCACAGCCAGTCCTGGCACCCGGGTGATGCCGGCGTCGCGCACGTACTCGACGAAGTCCGTCAGCGGACCCTCGATCTCGGTGCGCCGTTGCTGAAGAACGACCAGCCCATCGCGCCAGGTGATCATCAACGTGACCATCACGGCCGCGATCAGCAGCGGCAGCCAACCACCACTGAGGATCTTGATCAGGTTCGCCCCGAGGAAGGCGACCTCCACCCCCAGGATGACCGCGCCCACTGCGATGACTCGCAGCCAGGACCAGTGCCACACCTCCTTGGCAAGCAGGAGGTACAGCAGGCTGGTGAGAATCAGTGTCCCGGTCACCGCGAGCCCGTACGCGGTCGCGAGACGCGTCGAGCTCTGGAAGACCGCGATCAGGAGCAGAACCCCACTGAACAGAATCCAGTTGACGGCCGGAAGGTAGATCTGGCCGCCCGCCTCGCGTGACGTATGACGGATCCGGAGCCTCGGCATGACACCGAGGAGCATCGCCTGCTGGGATGCGGAGTACGTCCCGGAGATCACCGCCTGGGACGCGATCACGGTCGCCATGGTGGCAAGGATCACCAGCGGCAAGGTGGCCCACGCCGGGGCGAGATGGAAGAACGGGTTGTCGATGGTGGTCGGGTCATGGAGGATCAGTGCGCCCTGGCCGATGTAGTTGATCGCGAGGCACGGGAACACCAGGGCGAACCAGGCGGTACGGATGGGTCCGGCGCCGAAATGCCCCATGTCCGCGTACAGGGCTTCGGCCCCGGTGACGGTCAGCACCACCGCGCCGAGCGCGACGAAAGCCACCAGCGGATGCTCCACCAGGAACGCGATCGCGTACGTCGGTGACAGGGCGGCAAGGATCCCAGGATTCTGGATGATGTGCGGCAACCCCAGGATTGCCAGCAGCACGAACCACACTGCCATCACGGGGCCGAACGCCTGCCCCACGCGGTGAGTGCCGAACCGCTGGATCGCGAAGAGGATCCCGAGGATCACCACCGACACCGGCAGTACGAACACGCTCAGGGCCGGGTCGAAGACGACGAGCCCCTCCACCGCCGACATCACGGAGATCGCCGGGGTGATCACGCTGTCGCCGTAGAACAGGGCCACGCCGAACATGCCCAACAGCGTGGCAATGGCGAGTTTTCGCTTGTCCCCGAGCTTCTGTCGCAGCAGCGCGACCAGCGCGAGGATGCCTCCCTCGCCGTCGTTGTCCGCACGCATCACGAGAGCGACGTACTTGATCGAGACGACGACTGTGATCGACCAGAACACCATGGAGATGATCCCGAAGACATCACCAGGCGTCGGTCGCACGGTGTTGTGCTCGAGGCTGAACGCCGTCTGCAACGAGTACAGAGGGCTCGTACCGATATCTCCGAAGACAACTCCCAGCGCGCCAAGGGTCAGCACCACCCTCGCCTTGCTGCGAGGGCGCTCGTCGGGCGCCGAAGGCGTCATCGCCGTGGTTGCAGCTGCCACCTGCCCGACCTCGGGCTCACCCGTGCTCGTCACTTTTGAATAGTTGCACATGCCACGTCGGGTGGCGCCTGCCAGACTCTGCGCGCCTGGGCGCCGAGCGCGATAAGCGTTGTCCGATCCGGTGGGCGAACTAGGGTCGTGCGCATGGATATGTACTCACTGGGCACACTGAGCGTGCACCGGATCGGTTTCGGCGCGATGCAGCTTCCGGGGCGCGGTGTGATGGGGCCGCCGCGCGACCGCGACGAGGCGATCGCGGTGCTGCGGCGCGCGGTCGAGCTGGGCGTCGACCACATCGACACCGCCCAGTTCTACGGGCCCGACGTGTCCAACGAGCTGATCCGCGAAGCCCTGTACCCGTACCCCGAGAACCTCGTGCTCGTCTCCAAGGTCGGCGCGTTCCGCGATGAGGGGGGTGGTTGGCTTCCTGGCCAGCGGCCCGACCAGCTGCGCTCGGCCGTCGAGGACAACCTCCGCAGCCTCGGCATCGATCAGCTGGGTGCGGTGAACCTCCGCCTCACCGACCATCCCGAGTCAGGCGCTGACCAGCGCGTGTCCCTGGAAGATCAGCTCGCCGAGATGGTCGCGCTGCGCGACGAGGGCAAGATCGCCGGCGTCGGCATCTCCACCGCCGACCGGGCCCAGGTACAGCAGGCCATCGACCAGGCGGACATCGTGTGCGTACAGAACGCGTTCAGCCTCGTCGACCAGAAGGACGAGGACGTGCTCGACCTGTGCCACGAACGCGGCATCGCCTACGTCCCGTACTTCCCGCTCGGTTCCGCGTTCCCGAACACGCCGAAGGTCACCGACAACGCAGCTGTACGAGCCGTCGCCGAGCGCCTCGGCGCCACACCGGCCCAGGTCGGCCTTGCCTGGCTGTTGGCTCACCGCGACAACATCCTCCTGATCCCCGGTACGTCACGCGTGGCTCACCTCGAGCAGAACATGGCCGTCGGTGAGGTCACCCTCTCCCCCGAGGACATCGCCGAGCTCGAGCCCGGCACTGCCGCCGGCTGAGGAAAGGAAGCCCATGCGCGTCGCCCTCGCCCAGATCAGCAGCGGCCATGACACCGAGGCGAACCTCGCGACGATCCGTGCCGCGGCTCGCACGTGCGCTGCCCAAGGCGCCGAGCTGATCGTGTTCCCGGAAGCGGCGATGTACGCGTTCGGGGCGCCGCTGGCGGGGATCGCCGAACCCCTCGACGGCCCGTTCGCCACCTCCGTACAGCTCCTGGCTCGCGAGCTCGGCGTCACGATCGTCGCCGGCATGTTCACGCCTTCGGCCGACGGTCGCGTGTTCAACACACTGGTGGCCGCAAGCCCCGACTCGGTGTCGAGCTACGACAAGATCCATCTCTTCGACGCGTTCGGCTTCCGGGAGTCGCAGACCGTGGCGCCGGGCGACGCGCGGAGGACGATCGCGGTCGGCGACGCCACCGTGGGCCTGTCCACCTGCTACGACGTACGGTTCCCCACTCTCTTCATCGAGAACGCCGCCGAAGGCGCCCAGGTGTCCGTGGTGTCCGCCTCCTGGGGTGCCGGACCCGGCAAGGTCGAGCAGTGGGAGCTGCTCGTACGTGCGAGGGCGATGGACAGCACCACGTACGTGATCGCGTGCGACCAGGCCGTACCGCCTGGAGCAGCTGCAGGCACCGCCCCCACAGGCGTCGGGAACAGCATGGTCGTTTCTCCGTACGGGCAGGTGCTGGGCCGACTCGGGGACGCCGAGGGCCAACTCGTCCTCGACCTCGATCTCGGCGAGGTGGCCAGGGCGCGCGACACCGTGCCCGTACTGCGCAACCGGCGCGACCTTGGCGCATAGCGCCCGATCGTGGTTCAACCGCTAGCCAACGGTCCTCGCGAACCCTCCCCGGGGTAGTTCCGGAAAGGCTAGAGTCGGGATCAGGCGGTGGGGCCCGCCATCACACAACCGTCGCACTCGCGGCCAACGGTCCCTACCTCGTGGGCACTTCGCTGTGGGCCGGAGGTGCGGGTTAGCCTCCACCCCTCCCCCAGCATCCGGGCACACACTTCCGACGTCCACAGTGGACTCGGTGACGCGAAAGGGGCCGATGATGGCTTTCGAGATCCAAAGCGTGCAGGCAATCGAGATTCTGGACTCCCGTGGTCGACCCACCCTCATGGTGACGACGACGCTGGCGGACGGGACCGTGGCCGAGGCCGGTGTCCCCTCTGGCGCATCGACGGGTACCCGCGAAGCGGTCGAACTCCGTGACGGCGATCCCGCTCGGTTCAGCGGGGCCGGAGTCTCCAAGGCGGTTGGACACGTCAACGACGAGATCAACGCGGGCCTCGCGGGAAAGACCTGGGCAGACCTCGCCGAGGTCGACCAGGCCATGCGGGACCTCGACGGCACACCGAACAAGGCCAACCTCGGCGCGAACGCGATCATCGGTACGTCGATGGCTCTTGCGCGGGCGCTGGCTCTCTCGGCGAACAAGCCGCTGTACGAGTGGCTGCCCGGGATCGGCCAGACCCCGCGTCTGCCCGTGCCGTGCTTCAACGTGCTCAACGGGGGCGCCCACGCGCCGAACCCGCTCGACTTCCAGGAGTTCATGGTCTGCCCGATCGGGGCTTCGTCGATGAAGGAGGCGGTACGGGCGGGCGCCGAGGTGTACCAGGCGCTGCGCAAGCGCCTCGTCGCCGGTGGTCACGCGACCGGACTCGGTGACGAGGGCGGCTTCGCGCCGAACCTCGCCGAGCCCGAGGAGGTCCTCGCCCTGATCGTCTCGGCGATCGAGGACGCCGGCTACCCGACCGGCCGGTCCGGAGTTGCGATCGCACTCGACCCCGCGGCATCCGAGTTCCACAAGAACGGCGTGTACGTGGTCAACGGCGTGAACCTGTCGAGCGCCGACATGATCGCCCGCTACGCCGAGATGATCGACCGGTTCCCGATCTGGAGCATCGAGGACGGCCTCGGCGAGGCCGACAGCGAGGGGTGGAAGCAGCTCACGGCGACGCTCGGCGGGAAGATCCAGCTGGTCGGCGACGACAACTTCTGCACGAACCCGGCGATCATCACCGCCGCCATCGCCGACGGCATCGCGAATGCCGCGCTCATCAAGGTCAACCAGATCGGTACCGTCACCGAGACGCTCGAGGCGATGCGGATCTGCCACGAGGCAGGCTACGGACAGATGGTCTCGCACCGCTCCGGTGAGACCCCCGACACGTTCATCGCCGACCTCGCGGTCGCCACGGGTTGCGGCCAGATCAAGACCGGCGCCCCGGCACGTGGCGAGCGCGTCGCCAAGTACAACCGGCTCATCCAGATCGAGGCCCAGCGTCCGGACCTCGCGTACGGCCTCGGCGGCTAAGGTTCCGAGGCTCGCTGGGAAGTCTGCGAGTGGCTCATCCCTTCTTCGCCCCTAGGCTTTGGCCTGCACCCGCGAAGGAGATCCATGAGCCACGAGCAGACACTGGCGCGCATCGGCGTACGTCTCGCTGACATCCTGCTCCCCCGCCCGGACGTCGACCTGCAGCGGTGGGCGGTGGTGGCGTGCGACCAGTACACGGCGCAGCCCGACTATTGGGCCTCGGTCGAAGAGGTCGTCGGCGACGCGCCGTCCACGCTGCGCCTGATCTACCCGGAGGTCTACCTCGGAGAGCCGAACCCTGAGGCACGCATCGGCGCGATCAACACCGCGATGCGCGACTACCTCGCGCGTGGACTGCTCGACACGTACGAGTCGACGTTGCTGCTCGTACGGCGCCAGACGGCCACCGGCGTCGTCCGTTGGGGCGTGATGGTCGCGCTCGACCTCGAGCGGTACAGCTGGAACGCCGACGACCGCACCCTGATCCGTGCCACCGAGGGCACGATCCTCGACCGGATCCCGCCCCGGAAGCGGATCCGCGAGAATGCCCCCCTTGAGCTGCCGCACATCATGGTGCTCATCTCCGACGCCATCCGGTCGGTCATCGAGCCGCTCGCGGCGACCAGCGACCACCTGACCCCCACGTACGACGTCGAGCTGATGCAGCACGGCGGCCGCGTCACGGGCTGGGCCGTACCGGCCGAGGCGATCCCAGCGTTCGCCGATGCCCTGGCCGCGCTGTACGACGCTCTCGACCCCGCCGACCCGCTCCTGTTCGCCATGGGCGACGGGAACCACAGCTTCGCCACCGCCAAGAGCTGCTGGGAGGATCTGAAGCCGACGCTCGGCGAGGCGGAACGCGAGACACATCCGGCCCGCTGGGCGCTCGTCGAGCTCGAGAACATCTTCGACCCCGGCCTCGAGTTCGAGCCGATCCACAGGGTCCTCTTCGACACGCCACGCGACGTGTTCGAGGCCGAGCTGGCCCGCCACTGCGGCACGTACAGCGTCTCGCCTGCTGCCTCCTCGGCAGAGCTCATGCACAGGGTCGTCGGCGCCACAGAACAGACGTTCGGCTACTGCGACGAGAGCGGGTACGCCACGTACACGCTCACTGCCCCGGAAGCCAGCATTCCCGCCGGAACGCTGCAGTCCGTGATCGACGCGCTGGTCGCCGCGGGCCACGAGGTCGACTACATCCACGGGACGGACGCCACCGCCGACATCGGGCGCCGCGCCTCCAACCTCGGACTCTTCCTGCCCGCCGTTCCGAAGGATTCCTTCTTCGCGACGATCGTCGCCGACGGAGCCCTCCCACGGAAGACGTTCTCCCTCGGTGAGGCGGATGACAAGCGCTACTACCTAGAGGCACGTGACATTCACTCCGGCTAGGGTGGCGGCATCATGGACCCCCGAATGATCACCTACCCCCTGTTCGAGAAGCGTCTCGACAACGGTCTTCGCGTCGTCGTGAACCCTGACCACAACGTGCCCGTGGTCGCGGTGAACCTCTGGTACGACGTGGGATCCGCCGACGAGGCGCCTGACAAGACGGGCCTCGCGCACCTCTTCGAACATCTCATGTTCCAGGGCTCTGCCCACGTGAAGTCCGGCGACCACATCGGCCTCGCCCAAGCCGCTGGCGGCTCGGTGAACGGCACGACCTCGTACGACCGCACGAACTACTTCGAAGCCGTGCCGACCTCCGCTGTACGGCTGATGCTGTGGATGGAGGCGGACCGCCTCGGCACGCTGCTCGATGCCGTCGACCAGTCGAGCCTCGACAACCAGCGCGAGGTGGTCAAGGAGGAGAAGCGCCAGCGGTACGACAACGTCCCGTACGGCGACGCGTGGCACCGCATCCTGGCGCTGACCTTCCCGGACGGCCATCCGTACGCACATCCCACGATCGGCTCGATGCAGCATCTCGACGCGGCCACGCTGGCGGACATACAGGCGTTCTTCCGCGCCAACTACCGCGCCAGCCGCGTCGTCCTCACACTCTCCGGCGACGTGAGCCCTGACCAGGGTTTCCGGCTGGCCGAGCAGTACTTCGGAGACCTCCCCCGGCTGCCTGGACGACGGCGGCCGCACATCGCGACACTGCCCCCCCACGAGGGAGTCCCTCGGAGCGACGTCTCCTCCTCAGTACCTCGAGATGCCGTGTACGCCGCGTGGCGGCTCCCGAAGGCCGGCGACCCCGATCTGGAGGCGCTCGGCCTGGCGACGTCGGTGCTCGGTGACGGGATCACGTCCCGGCTGCATCAGGCACTCGTCCGTACAGAGCTCGCCGAGGGTGCCGGCGCCTTCACAATGTCGCTCGCGCGCGGCAACTCCGTCGGCGTCGCGTCCGCACGGTGCTGGGACGGTGTGGAGCCCGAAGCGCTGGAGAGCGCGTTGATCGACTCGTGGAAGCAGTTCGTCGACGAAGGTCCGACAGATGAGGAGCACGAACGGGCGCAGGCCCAGTTCGCCCGTGAGTGGCTCACCGAGCTTGCCGCGCTCGACCAGCGTGCGGACCGGTTCGGCCAGGCCGCCACGATCCACGGGTCGCCGGACTGGGTCAACCAGAGACTCCGTACGGTCCTAGCCGTGACGAGGGACGACGTCGTGCGCGCCACGCGCCGCTGGCTCGAACCGGACAATCGCGCGGTCCTCATCTATCGCAGGAAGGATGCGGCATGATGTCGTCTCGCCGCCCCCGCCTCGGCCGACAGCCCGCATGGTCGTTTCCCGCTGCAGGAGAGCACCAGCTGGAGAACGGCCTGACGGTCTGGGTCTTCGACCTACCCGGCCAGTACGTGATCAGTGCCACCATGGCACTCGACCTGCCCCTCTCGGCCGAGCCGGCCGCCCGTGAAGGCATCGCCAACATCGTCGCGCACACCCTCGACGAGGGCACGCTGTCGCATCCCGGTGCGTCGTTCACCGAGACGCTCGAGAACACGGGTGCGGTCATCGGAGCCGGCGTCACGTACCTCGCGACCCACGTGAGCATCGACGTCCCCGTCACCGGGGTGGTAGATGCGTTCCCGCTGTTCGCAGACGCGATCCGTACCCCAGCCCTGGCCGACGACGATGTGCTCCGCCACATCGGACTGCGCCGCGCGGAGATCCAGCAGGTGATGGCCAACTCCGCACAACTTGCGGCCGCCCTTGTTCCGGGGGCGGTCTTCAGCGACGCGTTCCGTACGAGCAGAGCGACCGGAGGGACAACCGACACTCTGGACGCGTTCGGGGCCGACGACGTCCGCGCGTTCCAAGCCGCCCACTACAGCCCCAAGGGGGCGACGCTCGTCGTCGCGGGTGACTTCGCCGGCCTCGACCCCATCGCCCTCGCGGAGAGCGCGTTCGGCGACTGGACGCACACCGGCATCGCCACCCACCACGAGGATCCGGCCGGAGCGGCGCCACGTCGACGCCTCATCAGTCGGCCCGATGCGGTACAGGCCGACATTCGGATCGCCGCACCCGCCATCGACCGGGCAGACCCTCGCTGGCCCGCGTTCCAGGTCGCCTGCTCGGTTCTCGGCGGTACGTTCCAGAGCCGTCTCAACACGGAGCTGCGCGAGAGGCGTGGCTTCACGTACGGCGTGTACATGTCCACCACACAGCTACGGCACGGCGGGTACGCGACCGTCGGAGGCTCTTTCCGTACCGACGTGGCCGCCGAGGCCGTCACAGAGGCCCTGCGGCTGCTCGACGTGGCCGCGAAGCCGTTCACGACCGCCGAGGTGAGAAGGGCAGTGAACTTCCTGACACGTACGGCGCCGCTGCGCTACGCGACGGCCAGCGGCGTATCGCAGCAGGCCATCGTCCTCGCCTCGATGGGCCTCGACTGGCGCCACATCGACGAGTCGGCGACTCAGCTCGCCGAAGTGACCGCCGACGACGCGACCGCGGCGTTCACCGAGATCTGGCCGAGCAACCCGGCCGTACTCGTCGTCGGAGACCCGGCCCTTGCGGACGGGCTCGGCGTGGAGGCCGAGCCCACGCCCGACCTCTAGGCCTCATGCCCCTGGAAGGTCAGCCGCCCATCGCCTTGACGGCCCTGGACACCGCGGCCTGAGCAGTCTGGTTCGCCTTCTGGTACCCGGCGAGGTCGCCGGCTGCGAGCGCCTTGTCGGCGTCCGCGAAGGCCTGCTGAGCCTCGGCCAGGGCGGCCGTGACCTCCACCTGGTTCGGCGTCGTCGTGGTGGGCGTCGTGGTGGGCGACGTGCTCGACGGAGTCGTGGTCGACGGCGTGGTCGACGGGGTCGTGGTCGAGGGCGAGGTCGACGGAGTGGTCGTCGACGGCGTGGTCGAGGGCGTGGTCGTCGGTGGCGCGTTCTCGTTGGTCGTCGCCCCGGCGTCACCGGAGAACACCTGATCGAGCGCCCCCTGCAACGTGTCGGCGATCCCGACGTGGTCACCGAAGCGCACCACGACGAATGTCAGCACCGGGAATGCGCCGCTCTGTGCCTCGTTGCGCTGGGTATAGATCGGTTCCACGTAAAGGATGCCGCCACCCACCGGCACGGTGAGCAGGTTCCCGTACATCGCCTTGGCGCTGCCCTGGTTCAAGTACGGACGCAGATCAGTGGCTACCTTCTCGTCGCGAAGGATGTTGTTGTGGGCCTGCCCCGCCCCTTCCACCTGTTGAGTGTCCGACATTCGAAGCACGCGTATCTTGCCGTAGTCCTTGCTGGACGCGTCGGCGACCACCGTCATGTACGCGGCGAGGTTCTGCCGGTTGTTCGGGCTGTAGACGGTCGTCTGACTGAACTGCGGTGATGTCTCGCCCGGGATCGTCTTGCCGTTCTGCGTGGCCGTCGGCCAGCGCACCGACATGTAGTACGTCGGTTCGAGGAGGTTCGCCGACTGGTCGACCGTCGGGTCGCTGGGGATGGCCCACATGTCCGACGTCGAGTACCACTGGTCGGGGTCGGTCATGTGGTAGCGGGCAAGCACCTGGCGCTGCGCGCGGTACAGGTCCGTCGGGTACCGCAGGTGTGCGAGCAGCTCGGGCGAGATCGCCGACTTCGGCTGCACGGTGCCGGGGTACACCTTCATCCAGGTCTTGAGCAGTGGATCCGTCTCGTCCCACGCGTACAGGTTGACGGTGCCGTCGTACGCGTCGACGGTGGCCTTCACAGAGTTGCGGACGTAGTTGATCTCGTCGCTGGGCTGCAGCGAGGAGGTCTGCACGTTCGTGGTGGAGGCGGCGCTGCTCAGCGAGATCTTGTGACTGTTCGGATAGTTGTCGGTGGTGGTGTACGCGTCGACGATCCACACGATGCGACCGTTGACGATGGCCGGGTAGATGTCGGAGTCGGTCGTCAACCACGGAGCGACGTCCTGGACCCGCTGGGTCGGGGTGCGGTCGTACAGGATCTTCGAGTTGCTGTTCACCCGGTCGGACAGCAGCAGGTTGACGTCGCCGAACCGCGTCGCATACAACGCCTTGGTGAACGCGTTCCCGATGCCGACACCGCCGGTCCCGTCGTACGTCTTGAACTGCTCACCCGTCGCGTCGCCGCCACCGGGGGTGTCGAACTCGATCGCCGACTGACCTGGCTGGCGCCCCACGACGACGTAGTCCTTGGCCAGCTCGCCGTAGTAGATCCGCGGCTGGTCCGCCGTCAGCAGGCCGACCGTCGGGATGTCCGCGGCCAGCCACTGGGGCTCCCCGCCGGCCTGACGGCGGTTGCCGTACGCCGCCACGAGTCCGTACCCGTGCGTGTAGACGGTGTGCAGGTTGTTCCACTGCTTGTTCTGCAGACCGTTCTGGTCCATCTCGCGCGCCGCGATGACCACGTCGGTCATCGTGCCGTTGATCTTGTAGCGGTCGACGTCGAGGACCGGCGCGAACGAGTAGTAGCCGCGCACCTGCTGGAGCTGCTCGTACGTGTCGCGCACCATCGACGGGTCGATCAGCCGGATGCCAGGAAGCGTCGCGGCGTCCGCCGAGAGCTGGCCCGCGTCAGCGCTGGTGGTGGCCGCATAGTCATAGATCTGGGTGTCCGCGACACCGTACGCCGCCCGAGTCGCCGTGATGTGGTTCTGGATGTACGGACGTTCCTTGTCCGGCTCGTCCGGCTTCACGGAGAACGACTGGACCACGGATGGGTAGGCGACACCGACGATGAGCGACGAGACGACCATGAGGATCGCCGCCGTGATGGGGATACGCCAGCCGGGGCGCCGAGCGTAGACGAAGAACATGATCGCCGTGAGCAGCAGGATGACCGCGACGACTGTGTGGGCGGTGATCTGCGCGTGGTCGCCGGTGTAGGTGAGGCCGTCGAGCAGCGTGGACGACTGGAGCTCCTCACCGAAGCGGTCGAGGTACGCGCCGACGCTGAACGAGAGGAGTGTCAGGCCCGCGAGCACCGAGATCTGCGCGTGTGCGCGGCGGGTGCCGAGAGCCGGCCGGTTCTGGGCATTGAGCACGCCCATCGCGAAGTTCACGACGACGGCGATCGCCAGGCAGAGGAGCAGCACTCCCAGGGCGAAGGCGTTGAGGTAGCGGTACCAGGGGTACTCGAACACGAAGAACGAGATGTCCAGCCCGAACCGCGGGTCGTTGGTGCCGAACGCGGTGCGGTTGAGGTACGCGAGGAACGTCGACTTCGCCGAGGTCCCGCTGATGCCGGCCATGAGCCCGAAGAAGATCGCGGGCAGGGCGATGGCCAACCCGAGGCGTCGGCCGAGCAGGTCTCGGTAGCGGTTGAGCAACGCGCTGCTCGTACGGCTCGAACCTCGGATCTCCCGGGTCGACGACACCATCGTCGCGGCGACGGCGGCGGCCATGATGATGCCGAAGCCGAAGAACAGACCCACCGAGGTCCACAGCTGCGTCGAGAAGACGATGCCGTAGCCGAGCTGCCCGAACCAGAGCTTGTCGGTCCAGACCTGGGCGAACGTGGCGAACAGCCATCCAAGGACGATCACGATGACGATCGTCGGGATGACTGCGCCGCGCCGAGTACGACCGAGCGTTGGGCTGGACACAGCGGTGCTCCTTGCGTGAGGTTCAGTCGGACAGGGTAGCGAGCAGGGCTGTGGACAGCCCCGGGGCGAGGTTCTCCCCGCCGAGAAGCTCGGATGGGTCACTGCGGACCCGTGCGACAGCGTGACGTTCGCCGGTACGGAGCACGCCCGTCACGAGCCTGAGCTCCTGGCGGTGCGGGTGGTTCGAGACCGCGTCGCTGGCCTGCGCGGGATCGTCGGGCAGTTCCGACTCGTACTGCGAGGGCAGGAATGCCCGCTCGACGCTGAGGACGCACCCTGTCACCGTCGCGGGCCAGGCCAGGTGCGCGAGCGCCTCATGGAGCGCGAGGCCGTTGTGGAAGTCCTCCTGCTCGATGCTCGACAGGTGGCCTTCTGGGTGCTCCGCTCCGAGCTGACCGGCGAGTTCTGGCGCGGCATCAAGGAGCTCGGCCGTCGGCACGAGGGCGAACAGTCGGGAGGGCTGGTCCCATCCGGATCGGCCGACGTGGCGCTCGACGTCGAGGACCGCGGCCGCCAACGCGTCGTTCAGCATGCGGGAGGACGCTGTCCGGAGCTGGGATCGAGCGCGAGAGGAAGTGCCGAGATCGCTTCCTTGAGCGTGCTGACCTTGACGAGCGTCATCGATGTGCTGACGCCGACCGTGTCCTGGCAGTTGTCGGCGGGGACGAAGAAGACCTTGGCTCCCGCGGCTTCTGCCCCGGCGATCTTCTCCTGGATGCCGCCGATGGCGCCCACGGCGCCCGTCGCACTGATCGTTCCCGTGCCTGCGATGATGTGGCCGCCGAGCATGTCGCCCGGTGTGATCTTGTCGTAGATCGCGAGGGACATCATGAGGCCGCCCGACCCGCCACCGACGTCCGGGTCGATGCTCAACGAAATGCTGGGCGCGTACGAATAACCGGTTCCGACGTTGACCCCGATGGTGGCGACGCGGCCGTCGCTGCTCGACCCGACGGTGTCGATCGTGACGGAGAGCCGTGCGTTCTGGCGCTGTACCTCGATGACCACCTTCTGGCCGACGCCCTTGTCCTTGATGCGCGCGCTGACATCGTCGCTGGTGCCCACCGCGACGTTGTCGACCATGAGGATGAGATCACCCGGCTGAAGCTTGTCGTTGGAGGGGCCCGACACCCGCACGGAGGTGACCATGGGCAGTTCCTGTACGGGCTGGCCGGCCGCACGTAGCGCCGCCACGATCGCATCGAACTTCGCGGTCGACATCAACGTCTGCTCTTCGTCGGCGACCTGGCTCGCAGACTTGCCCGGGGCGTAGATCAGTTCGCGCGGGAGGACGTCGCGGTGCGGCATGACGTAGTCGAACAATGCCTCCGGCAGGCTCAGGCCGGCGTCAGCCCGGGTCTGGCTCACCGTGGTCATCCGCATCTCGCCCGTGGTCTTGTACGTGGTGATGCCGTCGATCTGGATGATCGGCTTGCCGTCGCTGGCGCCCAGTACGTCGTAGGTGACGCCCGGTGTCCAGGCCACGAACGGTATGGGGGCGAACGCGATGACCGCCGCCAACGCGATGAAGACGAGGGAGGACACGACTGCGGTCCAGGTCTGACGGGTCACCAGCACACCTCGCCGCGGACGGACAGGCTGCGCCGACTTTTCCCGATTCGGTGACAGCGCGACATGGCATGCAATCTACCCGAGTGGGCCTCCACCGGAGCGCAGCGCCGCGTCGAAGGTCTCACGACTGGCTCACGCGGGTAGGCTTCTAGATGCTTGCGATGAAGGAGCCGCGCATGGTCAACAGTCCCGACGACGACGAGGGCGACGAGGTGCCCGGGGACCCCTTCGACAGCGAGAACCTGCCGTTCGAGCAGATCTTCGCTTCGCTCGGAATCCCGATGCCGCAAGAGGGCGAGCCGATCGACGTCCAGGCTCTGCTCGCCTCGCTGCAGAACGTCATGGCGCGGTCGGGACAGTCGATGACGACCGACGGCGGCGGAGTGAACTGGGTGTTCGCGAAGGACATGGCGCGCAAGGTCGTGGCGTCCCTCGGTCCTGACCCGACCCCTTCGAGTCGGCAGCGTCACGACATCGCAGACTCGGTCCACCTGGCAGAGCTGTGGCTCAACGACGCCACGATCTTCCCCGCTGTCCCCACACCGCCCACCGCGTGGAGCCGCGCTGAATGGGTCGAGAACACCATGGCGACCTGGCAGACGATGGTGGAGCCGATCGTCACCACGATCGCGTCCTCGCTGGGCGAGGTCATGACGAAACGCATGAGCGACGAGCCGGAACTCGCAGGTATGCAGCAGATGTTCCAGCCGATGCTGCAGCAGTCCGCATCGAGCATGTTCGGGGTGCAGTTCGGACAGGCGCTCGGCAAGCTGGCAACGGAGGTCGTCTCGGCCACCGAGGTGTCGATGCCCCTGCTGGCCCGGCCACAGGTCGCGCTCCTCCCGACCAACCTGTCCGCGTTCGGCGACGGTTTGGATCTCCCCGAGCGTGACGTGATGCTCTACCTCAGTCTCCGCGAGGCGGCCAGGCAGCGCCTGTTCGCCGACGTGGGCTGGCTCGGCCCGCAGCTCGTGGCGTTCGTGCAGCACTACGCCCGCGAGATCACCGTCGACCTCAGCGCTCTCGAGGAGTCCTTCGAGGGCATGGGCGGGGATCCGATGTCGATGACCGACCTGGCAGAGCTCGGCACCGAGATGAGCAAGAGCCTGTTCTCGCCCCAACGCACACCAGAACAGGCCGAGGTCCTAGGGCGCCTGGAGGCGCTGCTGGCGCTGGTGGAGGGTTGGGTGGACGACGTTGTCGGCCAGGCGACGATCCGCTTCATGCCGACCGCAGGGTCTCTGGCCGAGACCGTACGACGTAGGCGCGCGACCGGTGGTCCGGCCGAACAGGTGTTCGCATCGCTCGTGGGTCTCGAACTCCGCCCGCGTCGTACGAGGGATGCCGCCAATCTCTGGGCCGCGCTGCGCGCAGAACGCGGCGTGGAGGGACGCGATGCTGTCTGGCAGCACCCCGACTCGATGCCCTCGGCACACGATCTCGACGACCCGCTCGGCTTCGTGAGCGGTGACACCCACAGCGGCAACGACGACCTTGACGCGGAACTCGCGAAGCTGCTCGACGAGGAGCGCGGGGACTAATCGCCGAGGTCCCCGGAGGGCTCGTCGGGCTCATCGATGTCGGACGGCCACGGCTCGTCGGGGTTGCCCAGCGCGTGTGCGACCCCATGGAGGAACCCCACCGCTCGATCGTGGGCAGGGTAACGCCGCACCAACTCGTGGAATCGACGCGAGTGGTTGGCCTCCTCGAGGTGGATCAGCTCGTGGAACAACACGTAGTCGATCACCCAATCGGGCATGGACTGCAGCCGACTGCTCAAACGGATCTCTCCGGTCGTCGTCGTGCACGACCCCCATCGGCGGTTCTGTCGCGTGGACCAGGTGACACGCGTGAGCCTGGACAGCAGACCAAGGTCTGCGACCAGTTCCTTGGCCAAGCGTCTAGCGGCCTTCTCGAGGGCCGCGTCGCTTCGCCGCGTGCCACCCGCCTCACGAGCCCGTACGCGCTCGATCAGCTGCGGGACAAGACGCTCGTAGTCGCGCGCCGCGAGCGTCGCGGGCACGAGGACGACGATCTTGTCACCGTCCCGGCGCGCCTGGAGGGTGCGTCGTCGACGCGCGCTGCGCCGGATCACCACGTCCTCTGGCACGTCCATCTCGGCAATCCTCTCGTCGCGAACAGCATGGCAGCAACCACGGACACTCACCTTGACCGAGGCTCCGCGCCCTCGATACTGTCTGTGCGACAGGGTTCTCGGGTCGTCCGTTCGCAGGGGAAGGCAAACGGTTCGATCGGGAACCCTGTTTCACGTCCTCTGGACAGCCCTACACGGCCGGAGCGGGGAAATATGGCGCGTCCACGTGCACTCAGGGCAAAGCCCCCGTAGAGTACGCAGCCAGGAAACACGACGGCGGTCACCCCAGATCGGCGTCGCGGACAAGGAGGAACTGTGGCTGACAAGACCTATACGGGTGAGTTCTACTGCGTGAAGTGCAAGGCTAAGCGCGAGGCGACCGGCAACATCGTTGTCAGCGAGAACGGCACCCGCATGGCCAAGGGCAAGTGCCCCGTCTGTGGCACCAACCTCAACCGGATCCTCGGCAAGGCCTGATCCGGACGTAAAGCGTCAGGGGGCGGGACCTGGAGGTCTCGCCCCCGCCGTTTTTCTGGTGTTGTCCGTCAAGGGCTTGGTGTTGGCGCTTGCGTGACGCATCTTCCCCTGCCGCCATGGTGCGCGTCAGCATGAGTCATGCTGCTCCCACCACCCTCCGCTCTATCCCGCCGAACTCGCGGGGACATGGTCCACGTCTGGCGCGACCACACCACGCTGCAGGTCGGCATCGACGACGACGTGCTGGTGCTGGAGCCCGTACCGCGCCTGGCTGACGAGCTGCTCCGCTCGCTCACCCACTCCGATCACGGGTCCGCGCTCCACGAGCCCACAGACATCGCCTGGCGGGAATGGCTGCTGGCGAGGCTCGACGAGCACGGTCGGCTCGCCGGACCGGCCGCGGACACACCGATCCGGGTTCTCGGCAGCGGCAGGGTCGCCGGGCGGATCGCCTCGGCGCTTCTCGATCTCGGCCACACCATCCACGTGCGGGACCCCTCGCACGTGTCCGGAAGTCGCCCGAGCGGCGCTGAGCGTCTCGTGGGCCACCTACGCCGTTCCCCTGGTCGGAGGGGCAGTCGAGCGACGGTCGACAGCGGCGACGACGTGGCACTCACCGTCGTGTGCACCGGTACGTGCGAGCCGGACCGTAGCCTGACCGACGCTCTGGCGCGTGATCTCGAGCCGTACATCGTGCTGAGGACACGACCTGGTACGGCGGTCGCCGGACCCCTCGTCGTACCGCCGGAGACCTCCTGCCTGCGATGTGCCGACCTGTGGCGGACGGAGGCTGACCCAGTCTGGCCACGATTGGCGGCGCAGCTCGCCCATCGGCAGGCGCCCGACGACCCTGTACTCGACGCCTGGGTCACGGCCCTGGGTCTCGCGCAGATCGTGGCGTTCCTGTACGGGGAGGCCGGTGAGCTGCGTTCCCGCACCCTGACGCTCGCCAGTGATACGGGCTGTACGACCTTGCGGGTTTGGCCTCCGCACCCGGGCTGTTCGTGTCACGCCGCCGGGCGCCGTTCAACCCTGTTGTCGGCGCCGGACAGAATGGGGGCATGAGCGGAGACGAACCCGACAGGGAGCCTGTGGAGCACGACCGTGTCCCGACCTCCACCTTCGCGCGGGGAGCCCGGATGCTCGGCCTGCCCCTCGGCTACGCGGGACGCGCCACCGTCGGCTTCGGGCGCCGTCTCATAGGCCACAACGCTGAGACCGTACAGAACGACATGCGGCAGCAGGCCGCGGCACAGCTGTTCCGCGTGCTCGGCGAGCTCAAGGGCGGCGCCATGAAGTTCGGCCAGGCGCTGAGCATGTTCGAGGCGGTGCTTCCCGACGACATCGCCGGACCGTACCGGGAGCAGCTGCGTCGGCTCCAGGACTCCGCACCGCCCATGCCGATGTCACGTCTCGAGGCGGTGCTCGAACGGGAGCTCGGCCAGAACTGGCGCGCTCTGTTCAGTGACTTCGGACGACGGCCCGCAGCGGCTGCCTCGATCGGGCAGGTGCATCGTGCCACGTGGGCAGCCACGGGCGAGCCTGTGGCCGTGAAGATCCAGTACCCGGGCGCTGATGCAGCCCTGGAGAGCGACCTCGCGCAGATCGGCCGGCTCGCGTCGATGATGGCCCCGCTGACGGGGAGCATCGACATGAAGGCGCTGACGGCCGAGATCGCGGAGCGGATCCGCGAAGAGGTCGACTACCTCAAGGAGGCGGAGCACCAGACGATCGCGGCGGCCGCCTTCGCCGGTGACAGCGAGTTCGCTGTCCCGGATGTGCTCGCGGCCACTCCCCGTGTTCTCGTCAGCTCATGGCTCGACGGGGCGAAGCTCAACTCCGTCAGCGAATGGGACGAGGAACGCCGCAACGCCGTCGGGCTGTCGTACGTACGGTTCCTCTTCTCGGCGCCTCATCGTGCCGGAGTCCTCCACGCCGACCCGCACCCCGGCAACTTCCTGGTCCTGGGCGACGGACGCCTCGGGATCGTCGACTGGGGGCTCGTGGCCCAGCTACCCGACGGCCTGCCGGAGCCGATGGGCCGCCTCATCCGGACCGCCCTGCACGGGAACGCCGAAGACGTCGCTGCGGGGCTGCGCGCGGAGGGTCTGGTTGTGGGCGACGTGAACCCACACGACCTGCTCGCGTACCTCGCGCCGTTCGTAGAGCCCGCGCGCGCCGACGAGTTCCACTTCACACGCGACTGGATGAGGGGCCAGTACGAGCGGCTCATGTCCGAGAGCCACACCAGCGACACCGTGATGACGAAGCTCAACGTGCCGCCTGTGTACGCGCTGATCCACCGGGTCTGGATGGGCGGGATCGCGGTCCTGTCTCAGCTTGACGTCCGAGCGCGGTTCGCCGACGTGCTCACCGAGTACCTGCCGGGGTTCGCCGCACCGTGAGCTAGGAGAGACACAAGACCCGGACCAGTTCGTACTGGTCCGGGTCTTGGGTTGTACGGGCTCACGCGGCGGCGATTTCACGCGTCGGCAGCTCGATCGCCGGTTCTGGCTCGACGACCTTCCGCGGACGCCCTCGTGGCCTCTTGCGCGCTACGACCTCGCCGGCGATGAAGAGCTGGCCGCCCCACACACCGTGCGGTTCGCGCCTCTGCACAGCGCCGGTCAAGCACTCCTGCCTCAAGGGACAAGGGCCGCAGACGAGCTTGGCGAGCTCGATGTCCGACGGGGATTCGGCAAAGAACAGCTCCGGGTCCTCGTCGGTGCAGGGCATGGCGACCTGGGCTTCGAAGGGAGCCATCAGTTCGAGAAGAAGGGTCATGGTCGGTACTTCCTGGGTGGCGGTTGGTGGGGCTCTGTCTGGTCCCGGGAAGCACGAAGGCCGTGAATCCCGGTGATCTGGGTTTCACGGCCTGGTTGCGCCTGATGGTCATGCCATCAAAGGGCGCCCCCAGGGGCCAGATCTGATCCGGTGCCGTAACCGGCGTGACGCTTGAAGCCGGTCGTCGCGTTGACGGGCGACGTGGCCGGATTCGTATCGATCGCGGAGAGCACGAAGAACGTGCGCGACTGCGTCATGGCCGGCGAGGACATCAAGGTCAGCATCACGTTCTCCTTCCCACGGATCATCGGCCGCCACCCTTTGGCGACCTCCAGAGAGCCTAGGGACGGCTTCCGCAGAATTGCAACTGAATTACGTGATCAGTTCTGCGGACTCTCCAAGGACGGCTCGGCGGCGGCGGCCTCGTCGAGGAACCAGACTGTCCGGCGCGTCGGGGCCGTCGGGTGTCGTTTCCCCTCCCATCGAGGTCCCCAGCCGTCGTCCCCCTCCCCTCCCCTCGACACGTCACCACAGCCGCCCCTCCCCCCGTCGACACAGCCGCCTCTCCCCATCGACACGTCACCAACTGCTGGCGCTGTGCCCAATGGCTCGGCATGTCGAGGCCCTCAAAGGTGGCAGAGCCCTACGGACGACCCGATCATCGACAAGCCACGAAATGCCTCACCATGGCCGTCCGCCGAGAGTGTCGAGACCTCTCGACGCGATGGCCCTGGGGTGTCCCGAACGAGGGGTCAGCACCTACAGGGAGCGGTTCAGTTCCCCGGCGTGTCGTGGCTCCTCGACGGGGCAGGCAGCCGATCCGGCTCGGTCGATGGTCCGGCTCAGTTGCTCCGGCTCAGTTGCTCCGGCTCAGTGGGTCCGGCTCAGTGGGTCCGGGTCAGTCGATGCGGAGCAGACCGGGATCCAGGTCGAGGGCCCTGGCGACCCTGCGCAGGCACCGTGTCCTCCTACGCCTGTCGAACACGTCTTCGGCGAACAGCTCGAACATCTTCACTCCCTCGTCGACCGCCACCGAGATCCGATCGGCATCGTGGCTGCGTTCGCTGATGGGAGCATGCGTGGCGCCTTGGTACTCCGCGACCACCCGTTGCTTCTCCCAGACGAGGTCACCTGTGAGGAGCCACCCGCCGCCCCCATCCAGGACCGGCGCGTTGATCGCGGGCTCGGGAAAGCCCGCCCGTACGAACATCAGTCGTGTCAGCGTCTCCATCGGCGACCTGGAGCCCGCACGAATGAGTTGCAGGGCCTTCAGGAGCCTGGCCTTGCCTCGCGGACGTATCCGGGACTGGAGTATCCCCTCCAGCACGGCTGGTCCTTCCCCGAGCCGGGTCAGGATGGCATCGCCCGCCACGATGAGATCGTCGATGCTCAGAGCGCTCGGCGGCAGGTCCCCCAGATCGCACAGGTGTCTGCCGCGCTGACGAGCCGAAGACCATGCTCGATCTCCACGCGACGGCTCTCGAGGCTCGGTGGCCCACACAGCTCGTACGCCTGATCCGTGTCCGTTCCGACCCCCGCATCACGTGCAGGTCGTCGTCGGAGATCGTCGAAGGCAACGACAACCTCCTCAGCCGCAGGGCGGTCACGTGGGACAAGGCGATGTCGGACGGCAGCGCGGCAACAAAGGCCCGAGACCGTTCGAGGAGGCCTTCGGGCGGACAGAGTGTTCGCACTGAGCGCGTCTCACGGTGCAGCAGCGGACCGCGCAGCTGCCCCGTGGTCAGCCCCGCAGCGAGTCCCTGCCGGACGGTGAAGGGCCGGTCGAGCGGGCCCGGCGGCAGATCACGGATGTTCACATCCAGACCATGTGCACGTCTGAGCGTCTTTCGTCACCTGTCCCCAGAACCTCAGCCGTATCAAGGGCCTGTGGACAACGTCGGTCCCGCTACTGCTGCCCCACGACCGTGACGGTGCCGCCACTTGTCGAGGGGTCACGAACCGCACTCCCATGCCCACCGGCCGGCATGTCGTGGCTTCTCGACTCGGGCCGGGGAGCGGTACCAGCGGCAGGCACACATCGAAGGGTCACCAGCTGCGCACCGACACCCAGCTGTTCGGCGTGTCGTGACTCCTCGACTCGGGCCGGGGAGCGGTACGACTGGCAGGCACACATCGAAGGGCCACCAGCTGCGCACCGACACCCAGCTGTTCGGCGTGTCGTGGCTCCTCGACCTCGATGTGATGGGCGTCAAGGAGGAAGCGTCCAGGACGCACCGCATTCCGGGCACTTCCATCCGGGGAGTCGCTGCGGACCGGCGCTCAAGATCCGCCCGGCCCTTACGACCTCAGTGCGCGCGGAAGACCCGGATCCTCGGGAGGCGACGCTGAGGGATCAGGAGTGGCGGCCCTGACCAGCGCGAGGACGTCATCGCCGTACTTGCGGATCTTCGCCGGGCCCACGCCGGAGACGGCGGCGAGCTGATCGGCGCTACGGGGGCACGCCTCGGCGATCGCGACCAGGGCCGACTCGGTGAAGATGACGAACTCGGGGAGGTTCGCGCTCTCCGCGGCGCGCGTACGCCAGATGCGCAGAGCGGCGAGCAGGTCCTCGTCGTACCGCGATGGGCAGTCCTCGTGGCGTCCGAGGAGCCGATCGGAAGAAGCTGTAAGTCCCCGCCCGCAGACACGGCACGTCATCGCCACAATCTCTTTGGCGACCTTCCGGCGGCGCTGACGTTCCGGCGTGGGCGCGCTGGGCAGGATCGCGGTCAGGAACCGGGACGGACGCCGGTCACGCCCACGGCCTCCGGACCAGGAGATCCGCAGGTGCTCACGAGCTCGGGTGATCCCCACGTACAGCAACCGTCGTTCCTCGGCGATCTCGGCATCCGTCTCCGCCAGCACGAACGGAAGGCCGCCCTCATGAACACCGACGAGCGCCACCGCGTCCCACTCCAGCCCCTTGGCGCCGTGGAAGGTCGTCAGGGTCACGCCGGGCCCTGACGGCGCGTGCTGGACGGCCGCTCGACGCTGCAGCTCCGCCACGAGCTCAGCCAAGGTAGCGCCGTCCTTCGACAAGTCGGCGGCCAGGTCGACGAGCGCGTTCTGCGACTCCCACCGTTCGCGAACCTGACCGCCGCTCGACGGCGGCTGCTCCTTCCAGTGCAGCGCGCCGAGAACCGCGAGCACCTGCTCCATACCCGGCTCCGCACCCTTCGTACGCGCCGTGGCTCCCAGCGCACCCAGCGCCTGCTTCACCTCAGGACGGTCGTAGAAGCGCTCCGCGTTGCGCACCTGATACGGGATCCCGGCGTCGGCGAACGCCGCCTCGTACGCGGGCGAGTGCGCATTGATCCGGTACAGGACGGCCATTTCGCGCCAGTCGACGCCTTCGGCACGCAGGCCCTTGAGCCAGCGCGCGACTGCTGCCGCCTCGGCCGCCTCGTCGGTCGCCGACTCGAACACCGGAGCCGGACCCGCAGGACGCTGAGCCCTCAACGTGACGTGCCGCTGGCCCGAACCCGCCAGCACCCCGTTCGCGACGTCCACGACCTGCGGGGTCGAGCGGTAGTCGCGGACGAGCTCGAGGCGCCGCGCCCCGGGGTGGTGCTCCGTGAAGCCGAGCAGGTACTGCGCGCGGGCGCCGGCGAACGTATGGATCGTCTGCGCCGGGTCACCGACCACGCACACGTCGTGACTCGGTCCGAGCCACAGGTCGACCAGCCGTTGCTGGATCGGGCTCACGTCCTGGTACTCGTCGACGACGAGGTGCCGATACGTACGTCGCACCTGCGCCGCCACGTCCTCGTGGTCGGTGAGCAGCGCCACCGTACAGAGCAGGATGTCGTCGAAGTCGATCCGGCCGCGGTCCCGGTTCAGGTTGTCGTACGTGACCAGCAGACGGGCGACCGCCTCCGGCTCGATGCCCGCCACGGAGCGGCCGGACGCCCTCGCGAGCGCCGCGTACGACTCCGGCTCGACGTTGCTCACCTTCGCCCACGACACCTCGCCGGAGACATCGCGAATCACGGACGTGTCGGTCGGCAACCCCAGCCGACGCGCTGCCTCCGCAACCACCGAGAAGCGTCCCTCGGTGACCTGGGGCAACGCGGTCCCGTACGCCTTCGGCCAGAAGAACTGGGCCTGACGCAGGGCCGCCGAGTGGAACGTACGCGCCTGGACGCCGTTCACGCCGAGCGTCGCGAGCCGCCCGCGCAGCTCGCCCGCGGCCCGCGTGGTGAACGTCACAGCGAGGGTCGAATGAGCGTCGAGCGCACCGGTCAAAGCGCCATAGGCGATCCTGTGCGTGATTGCGCGCGTCTTTCCCGTACCGGCACCCGCGATCACGACCACCGGCTCCCCCAGGCTGGTCGCGACCTCCCGCTGCTCGGGGTCGAGACCGCGAAGGATCTCGTCGGGGTGCGGAGCGGCCATGCCGGACACTGTGCCACGCACCGGTGACACTGCAGAACGGCGGTCATCGCAGGGGGCGAGGAATACCCGCACGGGTACCGCGGTTGGCCGACACATGGCGCTGACGATGTTCACCACGACCTGGTGCGGGTACTGCCGCAGGCTCAAGTCCCAGCTCGACCGCACCGGAATCGACTACGTGGAGGTGGACATCGAGACCACCCCGGAGGGTGCCGAGCTCGTCGAGCACGCCAACTCGGGCAACCGCACGGTGCCCACGCTCCTGTTCGACGACGGGTCGACACTGACCAACCCCAGTGCCCGCGAGGTCGAACGCCACCTCGCCTCCCTCGCCAGCTGACACTTCCCAGGGCAGCGGGCGTTTCTGTCCGAGGACCCCTCTAGGGTGAGCCCGTGAGCGGGTTGAGGGTACGTGTGGGCGATCGCCCCGATGCCCTCGTCGCTGCCCTGGCAGCGGAGCTGGACCATCCGCGCGACGACCCTTTCGAGGCAGACGTGATCGCCGTCGCGTCACCGGGACAAGGCCGGTGGCTCATGCAGCGGCTCGGCACGGTGCTCGGGGCCGGCCACGACCGTACAGACGGTGTGAGCGCCAGGATCGAGGTCCCCACACCGCGGAACCTCTTCGCGGAGCTCGAGCGTGACGTCCTGGGGACCACGCCCGACGACGACCCGTGGGCGACGGACAGGCTCGCGTGGACCATGCTGCGAGCCTTCGAGATCGCGGCGAACGAACCGTGGTTCCGCGACGTCTCCGTACACATCTCCTCGGAGGAACGGCCTGGACGGCGGTACGGAACGGCGCGGCGGTTCTGCGAGCTGTTCGGCCGGTACGCGCGGTGGCGCCCCGAGCTGCTCACGACCCATGGAAGCGGCAGTGACGCGTGGCAGCACCACCTCTGGGAGCTCCTGGTCGATCTCGTCGGCGGCCCGACCCCATGGGCACGTACGGACGAGGCGGTCGAGCGGTTGCGCGCCGACGCGAGCCTGAGCGGGCTCCCGGGGCACGTGTCGTTGTGGGCGCCGCAACGGCTCGCACCGTCCGAGCGGGCGCTCCTGTCGGCTCTCGGGGCCGGTCGTGACGTCACCGTGTGGTGGCCGGCTGCGTCGGTCTCCGGCGATCACCTTCTGACCCGTCGCCTGGGCGTCGCCGGGGACGCAGCGCTCCGCGCCGTGACGCAGCACGCCGAGACCGAGCTGGTCACGGGTCCGCCGGCATCCTCGTCGACGCTTCTGGCGCGGCTTCAGAACCAGATCCGTACGGGGATGCCGCCGCCCGGTGCGCCGCTCGACGACCCGTCGATCCGGATCCACGTCAGCCACGGCCTCGATCGGCAGATCGAGGTTCTGCGCGACGTGCTGTGCGACCTCTTCGAGACCTTTCACGATCTGGAGCCGCGTGACGTGGTCGTGTGCACGCCGCAGCTCCAGGACGTGGCCCCGCTCGTACGGGCGTTGTGCATGCTGGACGCGGACGGCCTCGGTTCGAACGCCCATCCGGTCAGCACGCTCCGGGTACGCGTCACGGATCCCTCCCCTGCCCGCACCAACCCCGTCCTCGACGTGCTCTGGCGCCTCCTCGACCTCGCCACGTCCCGCGCCGAGCTGGGAGACCTGCTCGCCCTGTGCAGCAGCCCTCCCATCGCCCGCAAGTTCCGCCTCGACGATGAGCGCCTCGAGACCCTCGGCGAGCTGCTGGAGCGTGCAGGCGTCCGCTGGGGCATCGACCCGACCTCCCGCGCAGCCTTCGGGCTCGAGGGGATCAACCAGAACACCTGGCTCGCGGGGCTCAACCGGCTGGTGCTGGGGGTGGCCATGTCGGAGCGCGACCTCGCATACGTGTCGTCCGTCCTGCCGCTCGACATGGTCGACTCAGGCGACCTGGAGCTCGTGGGAGCGATCGCCGAGATCTACTCGGTCGTCAGGCAGGCCGTGAGCACGTTCGGCGAACCGGCCACGCCCATCCACTGGGTCGCCCGCTTCCGGGACCTCCTGACCCGACTCGTGGACGTGTCGTCTGACGACGCCTGGCAGCTGGGTCATGCCCAGGTCCTCCTCAGCGAACTGGCGACCGCCTCGGGCCCTGACGCGCCGATGATCGGACTCGGCGACATGCGTCACCTCGTCGCCGACTGGTTGGGCTCGCGTCCACCACGCTCGACGTTGCTCACGGGCAACCTCACGGTGACGACGCTCGAGGCGCTGCGACACGTTCCCCATCGGGTCGTGTGCATGGTCGGTCTCGACGAGGCCTCGTTCCCGCGCGCCTCGCACCGTTCCGGCGACGACCTGCTCGAGCTGGCGGCCAACCCCGAGGACCCCCACTCGTCCCTCGACGACAGGCAGCTCTTCCTCGATGCACTGATGGCGGCGCAGGACGCGTTCGTCATCGTCGGCGCCGGTCGCGACCAGCGCACCAACGAGCCGCTTCCGCTCGCGGCCCCGATCATCGACCTGCTCGATGCCGTACGCGAACTGGGAGTGAGCCGAGAATCGGTCATCGTCGAGCACGCGCTGCAGCCGTACGAAGTCGGTGCGGAGCCCACATACGACGCGTGCGCTGTCGAGGCACGTCGCGCGCTGCTCACCGTCCCCCGACCGATCGCCCGCGATCGGTTCGACACCACGGCCATCGGCCCAGCTGAACGGCCCACGGTCGTGACGCTCGCCGACGTCACTGCCTTCCTCAGGCACCCGGCGCGGGAGTTCCTGAAACGTCGGGTCGGGTCCTGGTACGGGATCACGCGAAGCGAGATCGACACGGACGCCGAGGACGCTGGCAGGGCAGCACCGACGGAGATCCCCGTTCAGCTCGACAACCTCGACTCGTGGGAGCTGGAGAACCGTCTCCTCCAGCTGGCCGTCGCAGGCCGGCCCCGAGACACGATCGTGCAGGCTGAGCTCCGGCGGGGTCAGCTGCCTCCGAACGCGCGGGGTGCGGAGGTCCTCGCACGGGCCACCTCACGGGTCGGCGAGGTGCTCGACAACCTCGGACCGTACCTGTCGAGCCCCCTCGAGCACCTCGACCTCTCGGTGGACCTGCCCAGCGGAGTGCGGATCACCGGCCGCGTCCCCGTTCGTGGCGACACCGTGGTCGAAGCGACGACCTCCAAGCCGGCGGACAAGCGGCTCGTCGAGCCGTGGCTCAGGCTGCTGATGCTCAGCGCGTCGGCAGAAGGCGACTGGCGGTCCGTGGTGTGCTCCACGCGGCGGGTGGCGACACTCTCCGCGATGTCTCCGGATGCTGCCGCGGGGCAACTCGGCCACCTCGTCACGCTGATGTTCAGCGGTTGGGACCAGCCGCTCCCCCTGCCGCCGCGGGTCGGCTTCGAGCTCGCCGACCCCCACGGGCTCGTCGACGACGAGCGGCTCCGGAAGATCTGGGGCTACGACTCCGACGCCACGTGGTTGTTGTTCTTCGACGATCTGGCGGCTGTGGAAGATGCGGCAGCGTCGCGCGGTGGGCTGCGCCGGCTGGCGCAGGATACGTACGGACCGTTGTTGGAGGCGCTGCGATGACCGCCTTCGACCTCGGTGGACCACTCCCCCTCGGCCAGACGGTGGTGCTTCAGGCCAGCGCCGGCACCGGCAAGACGCACGCGGTCGCCACGTTGGCCGCACGAGCCATCGCGGAGGGCGTCGTCAGCCTCGACCAGCTCATGGTCATCACGTTCTCCAGCGCGTCGACCCGGGAGCTCCGGTCGAGGGTGCGGCAGCGGCTCGCTCAGCTGGCGGAGGCGCTCGAGCTGGACGCCACTGGCGTGAAGCCTGACGACCCGGCGTGGCTGGCCGTCATCGCCAACACGACGATGGCGGAGGCGAAGAGCAGGATCGCATCGGCTCTGGTGGGCTTCGATGCGGCGATGATCTGTACGACGCACCAGTTCTGCGACCGCATGCTCGCGGAGCTGGGCGTCCTGGCCGATCACGATCCGGAAGCCATCGCCGTCGAGAACGTGGACGACCTCGTCGAGCAGTCCGTCAACGACGAGTACCTCGCCCGGTACGCGCGGACCGAGGGCGTCCCGTTCGACTACCCGACCGCCGCGCGGATCGGCCGGTCGGCCGTCGACAACCCGTACCTTCCGCTGGTCCCTGTCATGGGAGCGACAGCGCGCGGGGAGGAACGGCGATCCTTCGCGGAGGCGGTGCGGGCGAGGGTCGAGAGCAGGAAGCGCCAGGTCGGCCTGTACACGTTCGACGACATGCAGACGCGGCTGCTCGATGCGCTCCGGCACCCGGTGGTGGGACCAGTTGCGCGGGAACGCGTCCGTCACCGGTTCCCGCTGGTCCTCGTCGACGAGTTCCAGGACACCGACCCGGTGCAGTGGGAGATCCTGCGCGAGTCGTTCGTGAGCAAGGAGCCATCGAGCGGGACCACCGTCGTGCTCATCGGCGACCCGAAGCAGTCGATCTACGGGTTCCGAGGTGCGGGCGTCCACGCATACCTCGATGCCGTACGGGACCGGGTCGCCCAGGACCTCGGCGTCAACCGCCGTACGACGCCGGAGCTGGTCCAGGCCGTACAGACCGTGTTCGCGGGCGCACAGCTGGGCGCTCCGGAGATCACGGTCGGGCCTGTGGACAGCCTCGTCGACGCCCATCGTCTGGACGTCGACGGTCCCTGGCGGCACGCGATGCGGCTGAGGGTGCAGCCCGGCACGAGCATCCGGTCCCAGAACTACTCGCGGGCCGTCGACGCCGACCTCACCGATGACATCGGACACCTGCTGGCCTCGGGCGCGCGGCTCGTGGGGCGCGGCGAGGACCGTCCGCTCCGTGCCGACGATGTCGCGGTCATCGTGACCAGCAACCGCCGAGGACGGAGCATTCACGCGCAACTGGCCACGGCGGGCATCCCCGCCGTGTTCACCGGCGTCCTCAGCGTGCTCACCTCCCCCGCGGCCGAGGACTGGCGCAAGCTGCTGATGGCCATCGACCGGCCAAGACAGGCGGCTGTACGCGTTGCTGCGCTGACCGACCTCGTGGGCTGGGCCCTCAACGACCTCGTCGCCGCCGACGAGGACGCGCTGGCGGAGCTCACGGGCGAGATCCGGAGGTGGGGCCGGATGCTGCGCAGCGACGGGGTCGCGGGCTTGATGCAGGTGCTACTCGCCGAAGGCCTGGCCGCCCGGGTGGTACAGCTTCCTGACGGCGACCGGCGGCTCACCGACCTGCGTCACGTGGCGGAGCTGCTGCAGTCCGAACAGCTCCGATCGGGACTCACCCCGCCCGGGCTGGCCGCCTGGCTCGAGCTGGAGTCGCACGGGACATCGAGTCGCGGCGACGACAGGTCACGACGGTTGGAGACCGACGACGCGGCCGTACGGATCCTGACCGTCCATCAGGCGAAGGGGCTCGAGTTCGCCGTGGTGTACCTGCCGGAGCTGGCGACCCGGTACGTGCCGAGCATCGGCGACAGGCCGATCCAGCTGCACGAGCAGCGCGAGGGCCGGTCCGTACGTGTCCTGGACATCGGTGGCACCGCCGAGCCGGGGCGCACCGAACGGGAGCAGGCCTACCGAGCGGAGGAGGACGGCGAGGGGTTGCGGGCGTTGTACGTGGCGCTCACCAGGGCCAAGTGCCACGTCACAGCGTGGTGGGGCCGCACGGACCGCACGGCCGAGACACCGCTGCAGCGTGTGCTGTTCCGCAAGCCGGGCCCGTGCGTGCCTGCTCGGGTCGAGGTCCGCAGTGATCTCGATCCCACGGCGAGGCTGGCCGGGACGGACATCCTCGTCGAGGAGTTCACGACGCGGGGCCGCCCAGCCCCTGCCCGTACGACCCGGGCGCCGGGTTCCGTCGAGCCGCTGCGCCTGACCCGCGTCGTGGACACCGGCTGGCGCCGCACGTCCTACTCGGCGATCACGGCGTCGGCGCACGGCATCTTCTCCGCGGAGAGCCCGCTGCTCGTCGACGAGCCACCGACCCCGGCGGACCTGGCTCCAGACGACCCCGATGGCGCCGCCCCGATGCCTGTCCTCACCGTCGGGACCGAGGACCCAGCGCTCGACGCCCCGTCGCCGATGGCGGAGCTGCCCGGCGGGGTCGCGTTCGGCAGCCTCGTCCACATCGTCTTCGAGACCTTCGACCCGCACTCACCGACCCCTGCCGACGACCTCGCGCGGATCGTCGCCAAGGAAGCCGCGCGACTGCCCGTACCGGGCGTGACGGAGAGCGAGCTCGTGGCCGGGCTGCTGCCCGTGCTGGCCACACCGCTCGGGCCGCTGGCGGACCAGCTCACACTGGCTGACATCCCGGCGCGGGACCGTCTCGCCGAGCTCGACTTCGAGCTGCCGCTCGGCACGGACAGCGGGGGCGGCACCGTCCAGCTCATCGCGGACACGCTCGACGCGTGGTTGCCCGATGACGATCTGTTGCGCGACTATGGCGAACGCCTGAGACGGGCGCCCGTGGACCAGGCCACACTGCGCGGCTACCTCACGGGCAGCATCGATGTCGCCCTGCGCGTCGGCGGCCGCTTCCTGATCATCGACTACAAGACGAACCGGCTCGGGCCGCCCGGCAGCCCGATCGTCCTGCGCAGCTACACACCGGCGGCGATGGCCGAGGCGATGATGGAGGCGCACTATCCGCTGCAGGCGATGCTGTACGCCGTCGCGCTGCACCGGTTCCTGCGCTGGCGGCAGCCCTCGTACGACCCTGACCTGCACCTAGGCGGGATGCTCTACCTGTTCGTACGAGGCATGGCCGGGCCGGACACGCCTGTGGTCGATGGCCTGCCGTGCGGCGTGTTCTCGTGGCGGCCGCCGACCGGCCTGGTGCTCGCGCTGTCCGACGTGCTGGCGGGTGTGCGATGACCACGGCTCCGTACGTGTCGATCGCGGCCACCGGGCTGCTGACCCCGTTCGCCGCGGCCGGGGTGCTGGAGGTCGCCGACGTGCAAGTGGCCCGACGGGTTGCGTTCCTCTACGGAGAGGTCTCGCAGGTCGCGACGCTGGGTCTGGCGCTCGCCGTCCGCGCGTTGAGGCTCGGGGCCGTCTGCGTCGTCATCGCGTCCGTGGCCGAAGACGTACTGGCGACGCTCGAAGAGCCGCCCTCCGAAGCCCTCCCCTGGCCAGGTCCGACCGAGTGGCAGGCGGTCCTTTCCACCAGCGCGCTGGTCACGGAGGGTGCGGAGGTACGAGGAACCCGCCCGCTGAGATGGGTCGGCGGCCGTCTCTACCTCGAGCGCTACTGGGCTGACCAGGAGCTGGTTCGTACAGAGCTGCTCCGACGCGGGACACTGCCGCCGCCAGTGGTCGACGACGCGCGCATCGAGCGCCTGGCCGACGAGCTGTCCTCGGGCGACGCGCTGCCGCCCGGGGAACCGAACCTGCAGCGGCTGGCTGCTGTGACGGTCGCGAAATCGTGGCTGACGGTGCTGGCAGGAGGTCCTGGCACCGGCAAGACGACGACCGTGGCCAGGGCATTGGCCCTTGTCGCGGCTGAGTTGGGAAGGCCTCCGGTCGTGGCGCTCGCTGCTCCGTCGGGGCGCGCGGCCGCGCGGCTGCAGGAGTCCGTACGACAGGTGGCGGCGCAGCTGCCGGTGAGCGACAGCGACCGGGAGGCGATCATGGGTGCGAAGGCGTCCACGCTCCACCGGCTCCTGGGCTGGCAGCCCGGGCGCCGCTACCTCCACACCTCCGAGAACCCCCTGCCCGCCGATGTCGTCGTGGTCGATGAACTGTCGATGGTGCCGCTGTCAATGATGGCGCGGCTGCTGCCGGCTGTACGCAGCGATGCCCGGCTCGTGCTCGTCGGAGATCCCGAGCAGCTGGCGCCCGTCGAAGCGGGGGCTGTCCTGGCGGACATCGCCGCGGCCGTCGAAGAACCTCCATTCGCAACCGTTCCCCCGCCGCTGCCGCTGGTACGGCTGAGGCACACCTGGCGGTACGAGGGCGCGATCGAGCAGCTCGCGCAGGCGATCCGCGACGGGGATGTCGAGGCGGCCATGGCCGTCCTCCACGGACCCGACCCGGCTGTACGGATGGTGGTCCTCGACGACGCCGGTCACGTCGCTGCCCCTCAGCTGGCCAGGACGCGCGGCGCCGCGGTCGACGCCGGCGTGCGAGCCGTCGCCGCGGCTCGGGATGGGGACATCGATGGCGCGCTTGCCGCGTTGTCCTGCCACCGCGTGCTGTGCGCCCACCGCACCGGCCCGTACGGCGCCGCAGCGTGGGGTCGTCAGATCGGTCAGTGGCTGGGCCAGGCGATCCCTGGTTACGGGACGGGCGGCGAATGGTACGTCGGGCGACCGCTCCTCGTCACGCGCAACGACCCCGACATCGGCGTCTCCAACGGGGATGCCGGCATCATCGTGAACACCCTGCAGGGTCCACGCGCGGCGTTCAGCACGATCCCGCCGCTCCTGCTCGCACCTGCCCAGCTTGAGGACGTGTCCACCCTCCACGCGATGACCGTCCACAAGGCACAAGGCAGCCAGTTCGAGGCCGTGACGATCGTGCTGCCGATGCTGCCCTCTCCCCTGCTCACGCGAGAGCTGCTCTACACCGCCGTCACCCGGGCGAGCGAGCAGGTCACGCTCATCGCCCACCCCGACGCGGTGCGTCAGGCGATCACCAGCCGCGCCCTGAGAGCCTCGGGTCTTCGTTCGCGCCTGTACGAGGCCTGAACCAGGTCAGGACGGGTGACTCTCCAGCCAGCTCCGGATCAACCGGAACGCGATGGACGCTTCGCCGGGGAGGATGACCGTACCGGCCGCCACCGCTGCGAGCAGCTCGTCGCGTGAGTACCAGCCACCCGACACGATCTCTTCGCCATCGACGTGGATCTCGGTCGTCACCGCACGGGCCCGAAAACCCAGCATGATCGACCGGGGGAACGGCCATGGCTGGCTGCCGAAGTACGTCACGTCGGAAACCTGCAAGCCCGACTCCTCGAAGACCTCGCGATGTACGGCCTGCTCGAGCGACTCGCCCGCCTCGACGAAGCCGGCCAGGACCGAATGCCGTCCCGTCGCCCACACTCCTTGCCGCGCCAGAAGGATCCGGTCGTCGATGTCGATGATCGCCACGATGATGGCCGGATCCGTGCGTGGGAAGCGGTCCCTCTCGCACGAGGGGCACCACCGGGCCGTACCGCCAGAGGCAACCCTCGTCGGGGTTCCGCAGGTCGGGCAGTACGTCTCGGCGCGGTGCCAGGCGGCCAGCGCGGCAGCCATCGCCACGAGCTCAGCCTCGGCGACCGGCAGTAGCGGTCCGGCCTCGCGCAGGGTGTACCCCCTAGCCACATCGGAGGTCGGCGTCGCGAACACCACGCGGCCGCCGTCACGTCCAAGCAGCCAGTGCCGCTCGGGGTCGTAGACGCCCTCTGCGTCAGTCACGAGGAGCCGCGCAGACGGCTCCGACTCCGCATAACTCGGCCGCTTTCCCAGCACGACGTCCGTGGAGAGACCCCACGGATCCGGGACGTCCACCCCGCTCATGGCCATGCGGCCCTTGTCGTCGATGCCCAGCACCGAGGCACCGGGCCACAGCCTGGCGACCGCCTCAGCATCGCGCCGAAATCCGTCGAGCCGGTCGATCACGCTCTCATCAGTCCAGAAGGCCACACCGGAGTGCCTACAGGATGCAGCAGGTCTCGGCAACCAGGGGTCAGCGGCCGAGACCGGAGACCAGCGCCTCGATGCCCGCGCGGTCGGGCAGATCCTCGACGAGATCAAGACGGTCGTCGCGGACATGGTAGAAGCCGGCGGCCACCTGCGACGGGTCCAGATCGTTGAGCTCCGCCCACGCGAGCCGGTACAACGCGAGCTGCAACGGGTCCGGCGGCGACGAACCCGTCTTCCAGTCGACGACGAGCGCGTCGTAGGCGGCCGGTGTGACCGGGCTCGGCCCGTACGCGGCATCGATCCGGCCACGGACGACCTCCGTGCCGACGAGCAACGAGAACGGGAACTCGCACACGGCCGGCAGCACGTCGCCGAAGCGCCCGTCGGCGAACGCGCGGCACATCTCGCGCAGCTCCGCGTCGGGGGTGTCGTCCTCGACCTCACGCAGCTCGTCGGGGTCGATGAGCGTCGCCGAGGCGAAGTGCCGCAGCACCCACTCGTGGAACCGCGTGCCGAACCTGCCCGACGTCGACGGTGGCCTCGGCATCGGCCGGGCCAGGCTTGCCGCCAAGTCGTCAGGCGCGGAGACGCCCTGCATCACCTGTGTGGCGGTCAGCGATTCCGGCAGCTGCACGTCGACGACACGGATCCGCTGGCGTCGCGACTCGTCGAGCAGTGCCGTCGCATCGGTGTTCCAGGCGGCCAGCCGGGCAGCCACCTCGTCGGGCGCCGCGGCGACGAGCGCCGAGACCTCGCGGTGTGCGGCCTCCGCCTCACCGGACCCCTGCCGAAGCCGGTCGACCATCGCCGCCGCCGCGCGTCGCCTGGTCGCGTGGTCAGGATCGGCGGGGGCGGGCCATGGCACGGCCTGCGTCGCGACGCTCAGCGGGTTCGTGTCGTGCTCGTACGCGAGAGTGGGGTCGCCACCGAGCGTGAGGAAGTACGGGCTCGGCGCCCGCCTCCGTACATCCCCCGCGCGCCACGCGTGCGTCGACGCCACGAGCAGGCGGCGCGCACGTGTGACCGCCACATAGGCCAACCGGTCCTCCGAGCGCCGGTTCTCCGCCCGCAATGCCTCGTCGTACGCCTTGAACCCCGCATCGCTGGCCTCACCGAGCTGCGCGATCGACGCAGCATCGCCGCGCAGCTCCGCCGGAAGCGCGTGCGCGGCTCGTACCCAGTTGTCCGTCACACGGTCCGACGGAAACGTCTTGTCGCACAGCGCCGGCAGCACGACCATGTCCCACTCGAGCCCCTTCGCCCGGTGGATGGTCAGCAGCTTCACCGAGTCGGCCCGGCTCGGCAGCGCCTGGTCGAGCCCGGTGCCGTGCTCGAGCTCGGCGTCCAGGTAGGCGAGCAGACCGCGTACGGTCGCGTCCGAGTCGACGGTCGTGAAGTCCGCCACCGCATCCAGGAATGCGCCCAGCTGGGCGGTCGCGCTCGGCCCACGCGCCGCGACGAGCTCGACCTCGACGCCGATCGTCGACACGACCCTTCGCACGAGGTCGCCCACGGGCTCCGTCGCGTGCCTGCGCAGCAGAGCCAGCTCAGAGCCCAGTGCCGCGAAGCGTTCGCGCGCCTCGGGCGACACCGGCGTCTCCCCGAGATCGGTCAGCGCCTCCGCGAGCGACACCGACTCGCTGGGATCGGTGTCGGCCAGCGCTGCCGCGAGGTCTGCCTCGAGGCTTCCGTCACCTGTGGCCCACGGTGCCTGAGCCCGCGCCAGCTCCCTCGCGCGGCGGCCCAGCAGCTCGAGGTCGCCCACGCCGATGGCCCACCGAGGCCCGGTCAGGAGGCGTACGAGGTCGGGATTGGCCGCGACGTCGTCGATCAGCCGCAGCGTGCTCACGACGTCAGCGACCTCGGGGAGCGTGAGCAGTCCGCCCAGCCCCACGATCTCCGCCGGTACGTCGCGGTCGAGCAGTGCTGCGTAGATCGCGCCGATGTCCGCGTTGCGCCGTGCCAGGACGGCCACCTGGTTCCACGCCGGCACCTCCGCCTCGTGCGCCGCGACGATCCGGTCGACCACCCAGGCGACTTCCTCGGGCCAGGTCGAGTAGGCGAGCGTCTCCACCTGACCCGGCGCGGTGCCCTCCGGCGCGCGCAGCAGGCGCTGCCCGAGGTCGTACGCGATCGTCTCGTCGACCCGCAACGGCGCTGCGAGCTCGTTGGCGACGTCGAGAATGCGCGGGCCGCTGCGTCGGTTGATGGTCAGCGGCAGCACCGTGGCCGGGCGGCCATCGGTCAGCGGGAAGTCGGTCGGAAAAGCGAGGATGTTGCTGGCGGCCGCACCGCGCCAGCCGTAGATCGCCTGGAACGGGTCGCCGACAGCCGTGACCGGATGCCCCTGGCCGAGCTCGCGCACCGGCCCGGAGAAGAGCCCCTTGAGCAGCAGCGCCTGGGCGGCGGACGTGTCCTGGTACTCGTCGAGCAGCACCACCTGGTACTGGTCGCGCAGCTGTTCGGCAACCTGCGGCACGCGCGTGGCGATCCGAGCAGCCGCTGCCATCTGGTCGGAGAACTCGACGTAGCCGAGTCGACGCTTGAGCTCGGAGTAGGACCGTACGAGCGACGCCAGCTCGAGGCGCTCCCGCGCGGCGGCCTCGGCGCGCTTCACCGACTGGTACACGTTGCCGCGCCACGTGGGCGCACTGGCCAGCTCGAGCACGAACGCCCGTGCCTGCTCGTCGAGTGCGGCGTCGTCGACGAGGTGGGACTGCAGCTGGGAGTCCAGGGCGAGTACGCGGTCTGTCACCGATTCGGGCCGGAGTCGCGAGAGCTCCTCGAACGGACCTGCCGCGGACGCCACTACCCGTGACGCGAGCCGGTAGCGGGCGGCGCCCGTGATCATCGTCGGGTCGGTCTCGTACCCGAGCCAGAGACCGTGCTCGGACACCAGCCGCGACGCGAACGAGTCGTACGTGAGGATGACCTGCTCGCCCTCATCGTCAACGCCGTCCGGGCTGAGTACGCCGGACGTGACCAGCGCGGCGCGGATGCGCTGTGCCAGCTCGGCCGCCGCTTTGCGGGTGAACGTGAGCCCGAGGACCTGCCCGGGACGGACCTGCCCTGTACCGACGAGCCAGACGACACGTGCGGCCATGACCGTGGTCTTGCCGGACCCGGCGCCGGCGATCACGACGGTCGGCTCCAGCGGCGCCGTGATCGCGGCGAGCTGCTCGTCGCTGAACGGCACGCCGATCGCCTCGACGAGGTCCGCCGGCGTGCTGATGGGGGCGTCGTGCCGCGATGTACGCCAGGCGGCGAGCGAGGTGACAGTGCCGTTCACTCGACCACCTGCCGTCCCTCGCCGCGTCCAGGGCAGCTCGACTGGAACGGGCAGTACCGGCAGGACGGGCCGACGGTCGCGACGTACCGGTCGGAGGCCAGCACACGCGCCGCGGTCTCGAGCCTGTGATGCACCCAGGTCGGGTGGTCGGTCTGGTGGCCCACCGCGCGGCGGCCGTCGTCGTCGAGGACCGCGACGGACGGCTCCTCCTTGAGGTACGGCACGTCGACGATCGACGCCTGATGGAGCACTTTCGGGTACGGCTGCTGGCCGTCCTGTTTGCGCAGGTAGACGAGCTCCGCCGCCCCCACCGCGGCGTCGCCGGCCAGGTCGGAGAAGGCGCCGAGCTGCGCGGCCAGCTGGTACGCACCGAGCTGCTCGAGGGCGTCCGCCTCGCCCTGGGTCGGTACATGGCGCCCTGTCTTGAAGTCGACGATCACGAGTCGCCCGTCACTGGTGAGGTCGAGCCGGTCGACGACGCCGGTCAACGTCACGGGCTGACCTGCCGTGGGCACCTGTACGGAGAACGGCACCTCGACGCCCAGCACCGTACGGCCCTCACGCGCCTCGATCCAGCCCGCGAGGCGCTCCAGCGACTCGTCGGCCTCGGCCCGCTCGGACGCCGACAGCCACACGGCGTCGAACGGGATCTGGTCCCAGATGCGCTCGAGATGGGCGCCGAGCTCGGTCGGGCTGATGCCCTCGGCGACCGCATGTTCGGCAAGGACATGTACGACGGAGCCGAAGCCTGCTGCGGAGGTCCGCTGCCGGTCGGCGCCCGCGCGGCGCTGGAGGAACCACTGACGGGGACAGCCGAGGAGGGTGCCGAGCTGGCTGCCCGACAACGTGACCGGCTCGCCGTCTCGCCTGACCAGGCGTCCGGTGGACCGCTCCGCGAGGCCCCACCACCGGGCCGGATCGGCGGCCGGCACGACCTGTCGACCGGTGGAGTCGACCTCGTCGGCGAGTCTCGCGAGATGCTGCGCCGCCGCAGCCTTGATGGCCGGATGCTCGGCGGGATCGGCCACCGCTCGGCGGAGCTCACCGACCAGCCCCACCAGCGTGAGCGGGCGACGAGGTCGCCCGGCCACCGCTCGTACAGGCACACCCAGCTCCTCGAGGAACCGGGACGGCTGGTCGCCCTCACCATCGGTGCCAGCGACGGCCGTGACCACAAGCCGGCGCGTGGCCCGCGTGCAGGCGACGTAGAACAGGCGACGCTCCCCCGCCAGCCGCACACTCGGTGGCGGCGGCTCGACGAGACCGTCGTCGCCGAGCAGGTCGGTCTCCAGCATGCTGTCGCGGCGCCGCGGGTCGGGCCAGACCCCCTCCTGGACCCCGGCGACCACAACGAGTGGCCACTCGAGGCCCTTGGCGCGGTGAGCAGTCAGGACACGTACGCCTCGTCGCCGGGCCGTCGCCTCGCGTGAGGTGTCCGCGGGGATCTCCTGCGCGGCGACCTCGGCGAGGAACCCGGCTACTCCGCGGCCGCCGGTGAGCTCGTCGGAGCGCTCGGCAAGGTCGAACAGCGCGCACACGGCATCGAGATCACGGTGCGCCCTTGCCGCCGGGTCACCTCCAGCGGCGAGCTGTGACTGGAGCCGTTGCGGCCAGTTCGTGCCGGACCACAGCCGCCACAAGGCCTGATGCGCCGTGGCTCCCCTGTCGACGAGCTCTCGGCACTCCGCGAGCAGCGCGGCGAGACGCGCGACAGCCTCGGTCGCCTCGGTCGCTGGGATCGTCGCGAGAAGGTCAGGGTCGATGAGCACCTGCCGTACGAGCTCGCTCGACGATGCCGCCGCCGCGGACACGCCGAACTCGGCCCGGTCGAGCTGGCGCAGAGCCCGCCCCAGCCTCCGTAGGTCGATCGAGTCGAGGCCGGCGAACGGGCTCTGCAGCAGCCGCGCCGCCGAGTCGCCGTCGAGAAGGCGAGGGTCGGCCACGACGGACAGCGCGAGCAGCAAGGGCGAGACGGCCTCCGCCGAGGCCAGTGCGATCTCGTCGCCGGCAACGGCGGCGGGCACACCTGCTCCGACGAGTGCACGCGTGAGGCGCGGGATGTCCCGGCGACCCGACCGTACGAGGACGGCCATGTCGTCCCAGTCCACCCCGTCGCGCAGGTGGGCGTGACGCAGCACGTCGGCGATGTGCTCGGCCTCCGCCCCCGCGTCGTCGAACGTGAGGACATCGATGTCGCCGGGGGGCGTGCCCGGGTGGATCTCGGGCTCGCGGAACGCCTCGCGCAACGCGTCCGGGATCGGGCGCGGGAGCGGCAGCCGAGCCGAGACCCGCCGGGTGGCGTCCGCGAGGACCTCACCGAATCGATGGGTACGGGAGAGGGCGACGACGGGTGCCGGTACGCCGGCTGCGTCGGGGAACAGCTCGGGGAAGTCGAGGATGCCCCTGGGCCGGGCGCCCCGGAACTCGTAGATGGACTGGTCGGGGTCGCCGACCACGACGATGTCTCCGCCGAGCGGTACGAGCTGGCGCAGCAGCCCGACCTGTGACGGGTCGGTGTCCTGGTACTCGTCGACGAAGACGACCTCCGCCGACTTGCGTACCTGCGCGAGGATCTCCGGGTCGGTCAGCAGAACCCGCGTGCGATGTACGAGCTCGGCGTAGTCGAGGACCTGCTCGTGCTCGAGGACGTCGAGGTACTCGTCGAAGAAGTCGCCCAGCGCCCCCCACTGCGGCCGATCCGCGACCTCCCCGTACATGCGGAGCACATCGCCGTCGAGTCCGAGCTGCCGAGCGGCGGCGAGCGCGCCGCGCACCTCGCCGGCGAAACCCCTCGTGCCGTACGCGGGTGCGTACTCGGGTGGCCAGTCCGTCGCTGATCGGCCCGCCAGCACTTCCCGTACGCGGAACTCCTGCTCCGGAGCCGTGAGCAGACGCGGTGCCGTCCCGTACAGCTCGGGGTCGGACCAGCGCCTCACGACGGAGTAGCAGAACGCATGGAACGTCATCGCGCGCGGCGTCACGACGGAGCGCCCCAAGCGCTCGGCGATCCGGCGCCGCAGGTCGACGGCTGCGCGGCGCGAGAAGGTGAGCACGAGCACTCCGTCGGCAGGCACTCCGTCGTCGATGTGGCCCGCGACGGCCTCGACGATGGTCGTCGTCTTGCCGGTGCCAGGTCCCGCGAGGACGAGCAACGGGCCGCCACGGTGGCTGGCGACCGCTTCCTGCTCGCGCGTGAGGACGGGTCGCTCGAGGACCTGGCGCGCCGACGGCCGCAGTCTGTAGCTGGGTCGGCTCGTGGAGGTCACGGGTCCATGCAAACAGATGCCACCGACGGATGCGACCCGCAGCGGATCTTGAGTGCGTTCGCTGGGCCGGGAAACGGTGCTGTGCAGAGGCGCTGACGCCCGCCCAGCGCCCGCGCGACACGTCTCAAAGTCACTTTCGCCCGAGGCTGTCCACTGAGCCGGAAATATGGAAAGGTATAACCGCTGCTCCAGCCCGGGCTGTGCTTGGGAAGGTCCGGACCGTGTCCAGCAGCCTGAGATCTCAAGGTGCGATCTCAGCGAGCAAGTCGGGAGAAGTTGTATGGCTCAGGGAACCGTCAAGTGGTTCAATGCCGAGAAGGGCTACGGCTTCATTGCTGTAGAAGGTGGCGATCAGGACGTGTTCGTCCACTACACCGCGATCGACACCACCGGCTTCCGTACCCTCGAAGAGGGTCAGAAGGTCGAGTTCGAGATCACGCAGGGCCCCAAGGGTCCGCAGGCTGATCGCGTCCACGCTCTGTAACCAAACCTCACGAAGGGCCCCCGCAACTGCGGGGGCCCTTTTGCTTTGTCGGCCACAGCGGGTCGAGGGGTCACGATGTGCGGGACCGGCCGCGTGTTACCGGCGTGTCGCGACCCCTCGACGGGAGGACGGACACGCGTGAGCCACCGGCTACGAGTCGAGGAGCCACCAACTTGCGCGCCACCGACCACCTGCCGGCGTGTCGCGACCCTTCGACGGGGGACGGATGCCGAGTCCGGGCCGGGTACCCACCGTGCGATCACAGAGCGGCACCGAAAGCTGGATCTGGACAGTCAACCTAGAGTGACCGCATGTCTCCAGAGAGCATCGTGACGACTGTCGGGGAGCGGACGCTCACGCTGACGAACCTGGACAAGGTGCTCTATCCCGCGTGTCACGTCACCAAGGCGGAGATCATCTCCTACTACCTGGGAATAGCCGGCACGATGCTCCCCCATCTGGCTGGCCGCTGCCTGACACGCGTGCGGTTCCCGAACAGCGTCGACGCGCAGCCGTTCTTCGAGAAGAACATGCCTGCCGGAGCACCGGACTGGCTGACCGTACAACCCGTCCTGGGTACGGAGGGCCGCATCGACTACCTCGTCGCGACCGAGCCGGCGACTCTCGTCTACCTCGCCAACCTCGCGGCCCTCGAGCTCCACGCGCCGCAGTGGACCGTTGCCCACGCGACGCTCGAAGGCGGCGCTGTACTCCTCGCCCCCGACCACGAACCGCGCGCGACGACGTGCGTCATCGACCTCGATCCCGGACCCGGCATGACGATGGTGGACGTCGCCAAAGGGGCGCTGATCATCGCGCACCGCCTCGCAGCCGACGGCCTCATCGCCTCGGTGAAGACCTCCGGTTCGAAGGGGCTCCAGCTGTCAGCACCGATCGCGCCGACACCCTCCGAGGATGTCGTACGGTACGTCGCGCGGCTCGCCGCGGAGCTCAGCCGCGCCCATCCCGATCTCTTCGTCGCCACGATGGCCAAGTCGGCACGATCCGAGCGCATCTACATCGACTACCTGCAGAACAAGGCGGCGAGGAACACGATCTGCGCCTACTCGCTGCGCGGCAAGGAACAGCCTTGGGTCGCGACCCCCGTCACCTGGGACGAGGTCGCCGCGGCCGACTCCCCGGACGCGCTCCGGTTCCGCCCTGAGGACGTACTCGCCCGCGTCGCAGAGTCAGGCGACCTCTTCGCGGACGTGCTGGCGGACGACGGGCCGCCGGTTCCTGGGGCCGAATCCGGCACGTGATGCGGAACGGTCCATCCTCAGCGCTCCGCCTGACCGGTACATTGGTTCGGAACCTGTCGCACGCATCGTGCCCCCGTTTGAAAGGTGCCCCATGTCTGAGTCCGGCCAGGCCGCTTACGCCCCGCTGACGCCGCCGACGGCGACCGCCACGCTCACGCTCGCCGCCCCACCCGCCGTCGCCGCTGTCCCTTCGACCCAGGCGCCCAAGATGGCGCCTCAGGTCGACGCCGCCCAGGTGCCGGTGCTCGACCAGAAGGTCGACTCGTTCATGCAGGCGATCACCAAGGCAGAGACCGGCTCGCCGGACTTCGCTGCTCAGGCCGACGCCGTACGGTCGATGGGCGACGCGGACATCCGCAAGGCGGCCGAGACGTCGAACCGCCTGCTCAACACGCCGGTGAGGGCGCTCAAGGAGGGCAACCTCACCCAGGGCTCGAAGGTGGGTCAGACGCTGGTCGACCTCCGTCGTACGGTCGAGGACCTCGACCCGGGCAAGGACAGCGAGAAGAAGTTCCTCGGCATCTTCACGGTCGGCAAGAAGATGCAGGACTACTTCCGCAAGTACCAGACGTCGCAGGCTCACCTGAACGCCATCCTCCATGCTCTGCGCTCCGGACAGGACGAGCTGACCCGCGACAACGTGGCGCTCAACATGGAGAAGCAGAACCTCTGGCAGACGATGGGGCGCCTCAACCAGTACGTCTACATCGCTGAGCAGCTCGACACGAAGCTCACGGCCAACATCGCCGAGATCGAGATGGCCGATCCCGACCGCGCACGGCAGCTCAACCAAGACGTGCTGTTCTACGTGCGGCAGAAGCACCAGGACCTGCTGGTCCAGCTGGCGGTGTCCATCCAGAACTACCTCGCGATCGACGTCGTCATCAAGAACAACCTGGAGCTCGTCAAGGGCGTCGACCGTGCCTCGACGACGACGATCTCGGCTCTGCGCACCGCGGTGATCGTGGCGCAAGCCCTGGGCAACCAGAAGCTCGTCCTCGACCAGATCACGGCGCTCAACACCACGACGTCGAACCTGATCGAGCGCACCTCGCAG